>Ga0194125_10010321_pt1 | contig 12769 bp, 16 predicted proteins | sample TA2KigC250mmetaG_FD_148626 | JGI IMG/M metagenome (GOLD analysis project Ga0194125, IMG submission 148626) | Freshwater microbial communities from Lake Tanganyika, Tanzania - TA2015034 Kigoma Deep Cast 250m | ecosystem: Environmental > Aquatic > Freshwater > Lake | place: Tanzania: Lake... | reverse complement strand
CGACGATGAAACCGACCCAGGTCGGGGCCCTCAAGCCGACCGCGATGGCCGCGCTCGAGCCCGCACAAGTCGCGGCACTCCCGGCGACGGCACTCACGCAGATGAAGCCAACGCAGGCTGCTGCCTTGGCTGTGGATGCGATCGCGGAGTTGAAGTCGACGCAGGTGGCCGCGTTGCCGGCGGCTGCGGTGGGTGGCTTGAAGCCCGAACAGGTTTCGGCGTTGGAACCAGAAGCGATGACGACGATGAAACCGGCCCAGGTCGAGGCCCTCAAGCCGACCGCGATGGCCGCGCTCGAGCCCGCACAAGTCGATGCGCTGCCGGCGACGGCACTCAAGCAGGTGGACGCCAAGCAGCTCGGCGCGATCGCTCCCGATGCGATCAAGTCGCTCGACACCGCGCAGATCAACGCGCTACCTACCGAAGCGTTCAAAGGGATGAAGCCTGAGCAGGCCAACGCCCTCTCGCCAGACCAGGCACGCGCAATGAGCCCGCAAGACGTGCAGCAGATGGCACCGGCGGTGCGGACCATCGTGAACGGCTTGAAGACGCAGCCGCCAGCAGGCGCCTGATCGATAGCGAACAAGGGTGAGTCACCAATGACGGTGACTCACCCTTGCTGGCACCTCTCGCACTGTCGCGTTGGCAATGGAATCGCAAACAACTAGTTGCGCGACGCGTAGCCGAAGGCCAGTGAGGTGGCAACCGCGAGCCACACCTGGTAGGGCAGCAGCGCGAAACCGAGCGGCACCGAGGCGCGAAACGCGAGCACCGTCAGTGGAATCGTGAGCAGCGTCGCCGCAGTAAGGGCGAACCCCGAGGCCGTCAGCGAGTGAGGCACATAAAACAACCACGCCCATGTGAGCGCGGCGGCCACACTAAGTGCGAGCGAGCCGAGCCACACGACGTGTTCGGTGCGCGAGTCGCGCGCCGCGACGGCCCAACCAGCAACCGCAAGCATCACGAAGTTGTACGGCCAGATCAACCCAAACACCACATCGGGCGGCTGCCATGGTGGGCGCACCAGCGAGCGGAACCAGCCGGGATCGCTCGACACCCACCGACCCGCACCAAGCGCGTACACCACGACGAGCGCGGTGCCGATGCTGCCGACGAGGCCGCGCGTCACTGCAACGCTTCGTGCGCCGCCGGCGGGTCGGGGGTGAAGCCGGGCGTGTCGCGACAGAACTCCACCATGATGCCGTTGGGGTCGAGGTAGTAGTGCGAGTGACACCAACCGTGGTCGACGTCCATGATCGGTTCGATGCCGGCGTCGGCGAGCCGCGTGCGAATGCGCTGCTGCGTCGCCTCGTCGGCCTTGAACGCAACGTGGTTCACCCACACCGGCAGCCCGTTGCCCGTCGACACGTCGCTACGCCAGTCGGGCTTCTCGCCCATGTCGTGCAAATCGAAGAATGCAATCGACGAGCCATCGCCGAGGTCGAAGAACAAGTGGCGGAAGAACGACTCGGTGTCGGGCACCTTCGTCACCTCGGTGTGCACGAGCGGAAACCCGAGCAGGTCTTCGTAAAAGTGGCGTGTCGCCTCGCGGTCGCGGCATGCATACGCCACGTGGTGCACTCCGCTGCGGGTGATCATCGGATCTTCAGCCCCATGTGCGGCCCGTCGGGGCCGTCTACCTCCACGGTTGGTTCGTCGCGGTCGTCAAACTCCGTGCGTAGCGCGCGACTCATCACGGCATGCATGTCGTACATCGCGGTGATGTAGGTGAGTTCGAGGATCTCCTCATCGCTCAGGTGTTCGCGCAATGCGTTGAAGACTCCGTCGGCGACGCGCCCGCCGTCGTAGACCAACCCATCGGCGTACGCGAGCACTGCACGCTCGACGGGGGAGAACACCGCGCTCGCGGCCCAATGCGGTATCGCTTCGATCTTGTTCTCGCTGATGCCAGCGGTGCGGCACGACTTGCAGTGCTGCGAGAAGACGAACTGACTGCCGCGCGCCCAGCCGACGCGGGTTTGGGCCAGTTCGCGCAACTGCGCGTCGAGTGCACGCGCCGGATTGCGGTACAACGCAAAGCCGCGGACGGCATGCTCGAAGATTTCGGGTACCAGCGCGAACACCGTCCACCAATCGCCGGGCGTGCCCGTTGCCGTGCCGGGTTGCGCCACCGGGTCGCGGTCGCCGAACAGCAGGTCGTACACCGGGATCACCGACGCGTCGGCTTCAGCGCGCGGCACTTGACGCAAGCGCGGCATCGACAACCACCTCCTCCAGGTTGGTGAACTGCATGACACCATCATTCACTCCACCTTCACGGAACATCTTCTTGTCCTTGTCGTAGTTCTGCGGGTTGATCCACGGTTCGCGGTCGCCCTGTGCCGGCATGAGGTGCATCACACGCTGCATGTAACCCGACGAGAACCCGTCGATCCACGGTCGGCGTGGCATGTCTTCTTCTCCGGGCCGCAGTCGCGGCGTGCACTGGCGGGTGCCGGTGTCGCGCATGTGGTTGAGCAGGCGGCAGACGTACGTGCACGTGAGGTCGGCGCGCAATGTCCACGATGCGTTGATGTAACCGAAGCTCGTCGCGAGGTTCGGCACGTCGCTATACGCCATGCCCTTGTAGGTGCGGGTCTGGGCGAAGTCGACCCGGTTGCCGTCGACAAAGATGTCCGCCTCGCCGAGCGACACCAGTTGTAGTCCGGTCGCGGTGACGATGATGTCGGCGGCGAGATGTTCACCCGAGGAGAGCAGGACTCCCGTCTCGGTGAACGTCTCGATGGTTTCGGTCACCACCGACGCACGGCCGGCACGAATCGCGGCGAAGAAATCGGAGTTCGGCACCAAACACAGGCGCTGATCCCACGGGTTGTAGCGGGGGAGGAAGTGCCGCTTGATCGGATACTTGCCGCCGAGTTCCTGTTGCACACCGCCGAGCAACAGCATCTTGATCTGGTGGGGATTCGTGCGTGTTCTCCGGTAGACCAGTTGTTGTCGCCACGTGTTCTTCGCGCGCGTCAGTTTGTACGCCACTCGGGTGGGCAGAATCTTGCGCAAGAAGTTGGCGAGCGCGTCACGGTCGGGTCGCGACACCATGTAGGTGGGCGAGCGTTGCAACATCGTCACGTGCGCGGCAGTCTCGGCCACCGCGGGCACGATCGTCACCGCCGTGGCGCCTGAGCCGATCACCACGACACGCTTGTTGACGCAATCGAGATCCTCCGGCCACTCCTGCGGATGCACGATGGTTCCGCGGAACTTCTCGCGCCCCGCGAACTCGGGCAGGTAGCCCGCCTTGTATGAGTAGTAGCCCGCGCACATGAAGAGATAGTTGCACTCGAACCTGCCGTGCGAACCATCGCTGCGCTGCGTGTGCACCGTCCACGTGGCGTCTTGTGTCGACCACTCGGCGCACGCGACTCGTTCGCCAAAGCGTATGTGGCGCCTCAGGTCGTGCTCGGCCACCGTCTCGCGCAAGTACTCCATGATCGACGGCCCGTCGGCGATCGACTTCTCGGCCTTCCACGGCTTGAACTCGTAGCCCAGCGTGTGCATGTCGCTGTCGGAGCGGACGCCCGGGTACTTGAAGAGGTCCCAAGTGCCGCCGATGTCTTCGCGGCCTTCGAGAATTACGAAACTGCGGTCGGGCGATTTCTCGCGCAGGTGCACGCCCGCGCCGATACCCGAGATACCGGCGCCGACGACCACGACATCGAACCGCTCAGCGGGCATCCCGCAACACTACGACCCGCTTCTATGACAGTACGAGTGCGGCTAAGCGCTGCGCTTCGTCGCGAATCTCGGGCACTGCGGTCGACTCCCACAACGTGCCGCGGCGCGAGGTGCCGATCGCGTACAACCCAGCAACGAGTTGACCGCGCGAATCGATGATCTGCCCGGTGTCGGCGTCGGTGGCGATGCCCATGTCGTGCGGCCCGGCGCATGCCGTGCCGTCACCGAGCAGACCCGCGAGCAGCGGGGTGCTGCGCAATGCTGCGTCGTCGGGGCCGGTGCAGAGCACCACCACGTCGTAATCGCCTGAGTTGGCGAACGCTTGCGAATCGCCGCGACGTACCTCCACCACGCCGGCTTGACGCAGTCGCACGATTTCGTCGGCGACGGTCGTGGACATGCGGTGGCGGTGAACATCCCAGTGGCGGCGAGCGTGACGCAAGAACTGCGCCTGTTGATCGTGGGTGAACGTTCGCCACAGACGTTGTGTCACGGGGCGAAGCGCGGCGAACGCCGCACGCCAGTCAGGCTGCGACCGGATCCACGTCGCCACCGCGCGAGGTGACGAGAACCCCGTCGGCAACGCCGGCGGGGCTGCGGCTGGTGCGTGCACCTGCGGTAGCAAGCCATGTCGTGACACGCCGGTGACGTGTGCGCCACGGCGGGCGAGCGACAGTGCAATGTCGACGAAGGTGAGACCGGTGCCGACACACAGCACGCGCGCACCGTCAGCAATTGCGTCGAGTGCGCCAGCCGCCCACGGGTCGACGATGAGTGGGCACGCGGAGAAGTTCGACACCCAGGCAGGCTGCGTCGGGACTGCATTGCCGAGCGCCAGCACCACCATGTCGGCCTCGACCAATTCGCTTGCGGTCATCACCGAGTATCGCGGTTCATCGTCGGCAGGTTTACGAAGAACGATTCGCTCGGCCGTCGCCCGCAGATGGCGAATGCCGATGCGCGTATTTGCAGCGACGAGTGCGCTCAGCTCGGTGCGCAAATACTCCGCATAACGAGTGCGTGCCATGAAGTCGTCTGGTGCGCAGCCCGCCCAACGCGTGAAGTGAGTCGGGTCATCCACGTGTGCCGACATCTCGTTCGCCGGCACGTTCAGGAGGTGGGCGGAATCCTTGGTGCCGTAGGCGACCCCTTCACCGAGTTGTGCGCGGGGCTCAATGATCGTGACCTGCGTGGCATCAGGCGCCACGCGAGCAAGATGAATCGCCGTCAGCGCTCCGGCTGCACCGCCACCAACGATTGTGATCGCGCGTGCCATGTGGCGACGACGCTAGGCGGTCGGTGTCGGCCTCAAGTTGAGGTTGTCGCACTGCTCGCACACGCGCTCGGGCACCGCACCGAGACGAATGAGCCAGCCGAACATGATGCAACCAAGGCAAACAGCGAAGGCCGACTCCAAGAACGCTGCACCAGCGAGCATCGCTGCCACGATTCGCGCCGCGGTGCCGTAGTCAAGCAACCACAGCACGCTTGCCGTCGTCGAAAAGAGCAGCCCGAGAAGTTGGGCGAATCGTTTCGGTGGTCCGGCGACGAAGCGGTGCTGCACGTTGAGGCGTGGTGCGATCACTTTCGTGGCGAGCAGCCCGAGCGGGCTGAATGCGGGCCCCGTCGTCACGCGCGCAAGGAATCCGTAGGTGAGAGGCAGGAGCATCCAACCGTTCCTCGTGACGACGAAGGCAACGCTCATTGCAACGGCGCCGGCAGCAACGATGCGGGCGGATGTTTCGTTCACCGGGTGGGGGAAGGGGAAGCGGTTTGGCACACCGAGACTCTATCCAAATCCTGAGTATTTCAGTCGGGTTTAAAACCATCAGACTTCCGGGCGGCTTCATAGGCTCGCTGCCGTGTCCGACCTCGTGCGTGATGGTCTCATCATCGCGCTGGCACTCATCACTTCGACGGTTGGGTCAATCGGCGGTCTCGGTGGTGCGATTCTGCTCGTGCCACTGCTCACCTTCGGCGACATGACGATTGCGCAGGCAGCGCCGCTTGGTCTGGTGAGCGTGATTGCCGGTTCGGTCGCCGCTGGGCGTGCGCAAGTGAAGGATGGAGCCGTCAACCACCGCTTTGCCATCGTCACCGAGCTCGGGGCGTCGTCAGGTGCGATCATCGGTGTGCTGCTGGCTGGCGCAATCTCCGAGCGCGCACTCACGTGGGTGTTGGCGGTGCTCGCGGTGGTGGCGGCCGCCGGAGGTGCGATTCGCAAGGGCGTTCGGTGGAAGCCTGATGCGTCGCTCGGCGCCGATTCCGTCGGCGAACAACATGGGTCGCTTGCCGGCGTGTACCGACTCAACGACCTTCCCGTGCCGTATCAACCGTCGCGGATGCCCCTCGGTGTGGGTCTCATGGCATTGGCAGGCGTGGTGACTGGCCTGGCCGGTGTCGGCGGCGGGTTCTTGAAGACACCACTTTCGAGTGAGGTGATGCGGTTGCCCGCGAAGGTGGCGACCGCGACCAGCACCTTCACCATCGGCCTGACGGCGTCGACGGCACTGCTGCTGATGGCCATCGACGGTCGAATAGTTGCATCGGATACCGCACTCGTGGTGCTCGGCTCAGTCGCGGGCGGCACCATCGGCTCGCGGTTGCAACGTCACATGTCGCCGCCGATCGTGCGACGCATCACTGCAGTGGTGCTCGTCGCAATCGCTCTCATCATGGTGTTGCGCGCATGACGCTCGTGCGGTGGAATTCGGCGGCGATCGTGCTCTCTTGTCTGGCGGCGGCAATCGGCGTGATAGTTCGCGGCGACATTGGTCTCGCATTCGACATCGTGGCGTTGCTGCTGCTCGCAACCCTGCCCACGCTGCGAGTCGCCGTGCTCACGGCGTCGTGGGTACGGGCGGGGGACCTGCGTTACGCACTTGCGGCGATCGCACTACTCGTCGTGATGACGTTGGGTACGGTACTCGTAATGGTCTTCCGATAGCGCCACTAGCGTCAGCCCGCATGTCCAAGCAGGTCGTCGTCGTTTCGGGCAGTTTGCGCAAGGCGTCGTTCACGACGGCATTGTGTCGAGCAATCGTCGCGGGTATGGCGGGCGATGCTGCGGCTGCTACCCGCGACGGCAGCGCCGCCACCTTCGTCATGCGCGACTATGTGCGTGTGCTGCCGCACTACGACAGCGACCTCGACACCGATACGCCACCACAGGTTGTCGCCGAGATGCGCGCCGAACTTGCCGCATCGCACGCCGTGCTCATCGGCACGCCCGAGTACAACTACAACATCCCCGGTGGTCTGAAGAACTTCATCGACTGGGCATCACGACCATTCGCCAAGCACTCGTTGATTGGGCGTCGGATGGGTGTGTTTGGTTGCTCGCCGGGCGACCGCGGCGGCAAGGCGTCGGTGGAATACCTGCGCAACATGATTCCGTTGTTTGGCGCGACGCTCGTCGGGGAAGAGTTGTTGTTGCCGAAGATCAATACGAAGATCGCCGAAGACGGCAGCATCGATGCCGGCGTGCTCGAAGCGCTACTCGTGCTCGCGCGCGAACTCGCCGCCTAAGTGCTCGCGCGCGAACTCGCCGCCCGGGCCTTCCCGTCGCGGCGCCGCTGTACTCGCGCTATGACAAGTTGGTGCTGATCAGTCGTAGGAACTCACTGCGTGTCGGTTCGTGTTCGAAAGCGCCGCAGAAAGCCGATGTGGTCGTCGTCGAGTTCTGCTTCTCGACGCCGCGCATCATCATGCACAAATGTTTTGCCTCAATCACTACGGCGACGCCGAGCGGGCTCAACGCCTCGTGAAACGCGTCACGAATCTGCGTGGTCAAACGCTCTTGTACTTGCAGACGCCGCGCACAGATGTCCACGACACGCGCCACCTTCGACAATCCGGTGATGTAGCCATTCGGGATGTACGCCACATGCGCCTTGCCGTAAAAGGGGATCATGTGGTGTTCGCAGAGGCTGTACATCTCGACGTCCTTCACGATCACCATCTCCTGCACCTTCTCCGTGAACATGGCGCCGCGAATCACCTCCACCGGGTCGTGCCCCTGTCCCTGGGTGAGGAACTGCATCGCCTTCGCGACACGCTCGGGGGTCTTGAGCAGGCCTTCACGACCTGGGTCTTCACCGATGAGTGCCAACACGTCCTTGTACGCAGAGGCGAGGTCCTTCGTGGTCGCAGCGTCGTAACTCTCCACCTTCTTGTAGGCCATTGCGGTGCTCCTTACGCGTTGTGAATGACGATGTCGGCTGGATACTGCACGATGTTGCGCGGCGTCTCCGCAAGGATCACGTGCACATCGAGATGCGCAGCGATGTGCGGGCGTAGCAGCCCGTGGATGACGACGGCGATGTTCTCGGCGGTCGGGTTGATGGTGGCGAACTCCGCCACGTCGTAGTTGAGGAACTTGTGGTCGAGATAGTCAGTCACATGCCGTTTGGCGATCGATGACAACTCGCCGAGATCCATCACGTAGCCAATCACCGGGTCTACCGGGCCACTCACTCGAATGGTGAGTTCGTAGTTGTGACCGTGACCGTTCGGGTTGTTGCACTTGCCGTAGACGCGGGCATTGTCGGCATCGCTCAACGCCGGGTTGTGGATGCGGTGTGCCGCGTTGAAGTGTTCGTGGCGGTATACCGCCACGCGCGGGCTGCTCGGGGAGGCGCTCATCGCAGGGCAAGGCTATGAGACAATCTCGACACCGCCACCTGGGTGTTCGATTACCCAACGGCGCAACGACGCGACGGCGGCAGGGGCAGGCATCGCCAGCACCCAGCCGGCCCGCCCGTCGCGCCCACCTTCGGCGATGTCGAGGATCACGCGTGCAATGTCGCCTGGTTGCAGGGCCGATGCCAGTCCGTCGACTGGCGGAATGCTCTCGGGCAACAGCGCGCGGTGCAGGGGCGTGTCAACCACGCCCGGCGCCACGGTGAATGCGCGAATGCCGTGCGGTTCCCCTTCGGCGTTGGCGACCACGGTCAAGAGATGCAGCGCCGATTTGGAGGACGCGTAGGCAAAGAAACCGGGGAAGGGGTCCAGTTGCGCGAGTGACGACACGTTGATGATGCGGGCGTCGCCGTGTTGCCGCATCGTCGGCCAGAGTGCGTGGATCGCAGCAGCCGGCGCAACGACGTTGAGTTCGTGCATGGCGCGGAACTCTGCAGGTGTGGTTTCTTCTATCGACATGACCTTTGCGATTCCGGCGTTGTTCACCAACGCGTCGACTCGGCCGCGGTCGTCGGCGATCTGGCGTAGCACGGCAGCAAACACCGTGGTGTCGGTGACATCGCAGGGGCGGGCCTCGAACTTGTCGCCCAGCGCTCGTGCGAGTGCCGCGAGTTTGTCGGGGTCGCGCGAAACCCCGACCACCGAGTGCCCCGACTTCACGAACAGTTTGGCCACCGCCGCGCCGATGCCCGTCGACGCACCCGTGACGACGGCAATCACGCCTTCACACTATTCTTCGTAGTGCGATTGGTGTCGTGCTTGGGCGACGTCATTCGCAGGAAAAGAAGGAGCAGCGCATGGCCGTGAACCCCGAACAACTCGAACGGATGCGAACCGGCAAAGGGTTCATCGCGGCCCTCGATCAAAGCGGCGGTAGCACTCCAAAGGCGCTCAAGCTATACGGCATCAACGAGTCGGAGTATTCGGGCGACGCGCAGATGTTCGACCTCATGCATGCGATGCGCACACGCATGATCAAGAGCAGGGCCTTCAACGGTGATCGTGTGCTCGGCGCGATTCTGTTCGAAGGCACGATGGATCGCGAGATCGACGGTCTTGGGAGCGCAGAGTTTCTTTGGACCAAGAAGCGCGTGGTGCCCTTCCTCAAGGTCGACAAAGGTCTCGCCGACGAGCGCGACGGTGTGCAGATGATGAAGCCGATGCCCGATCTCGATGCATTGCTGCTGCGCGGCATCGCCAACGGGGTATTTGGCACGAAGATGCGTTCGGTGATCAAACTGGCGAACCAGGGCGGTGTTGATGCTGTCGTCGCGCAGCAGTTCGAGGTTGGTCGCCGAATCATCGCGCACGGGCTGGTGCCGATCATCGAACCCGAAGTCGACATAAAGAGCCCGGAGAAGGCCGCCGCCGAAACGTTGCTGCGCTCGGCGATTCTCGCGGAGTTGGCCAAGCAGCCGGCGTCGCAACCGGTGATGTTGAAACTCACGATTCCGACGACGGCGAACTTCTACGCCGAACTGATCAAGCATCCGAGTGTCGTGCGTGTCGCCGCGCTGTCGGGCGGCTACTCACGCGATGACGCGAATCGCATGCTGAGCGAGAACCATGGCATGATCGCCAGTTTCTCGCGGGCGCTCAGCGAGGGCTTGTCGGCCAAGCAGAGCGAGACGGAGTTCGACGGCTTGCTCGACGCCACCATCGCCGGCATCTACACGGCATCGATCACCTGAGATCTCGCCGTGCGCATGCTTTTGCCGCAGGCGCGGGACATCACGGTTGCCGAGGCCTACGACGTTTCATCGCGTCGTCGCGTCGGTGGCCGACCGTGGATTGTGATGTGCATGATTGCGAGCGCCGACGGAGCCCTCACGCTTGACGGCAAGGCGGAGGCGCTGGGTAATGCCACCGACCGCGAGGCGTTCCTGCATTTGCATCGCAGCACCGATGCCGTGCTCGTCGGTGCTGCAACGGTGCGGGCGGGCGACGTGTGTACGCCGCTTGCCCCCGGGCGCAATTTGTATGTGGTGTCGCGTAGCGGCGACCTCGGTGTACACGCTGGCGCACTGCGGGGCGCAGCGAACACCCACGTGGTGTCGGGCGACGTCAGTGACCTGGTGGTTCAGATCGTCGGCAACACCTGTTCGTTGGAGGGCGGGGCGGTGCTCAACGGTCAGATGCTCGCCGCGGGTCTCGTCGACGAGGTGTTTCTCACCATCGCGCCGCGATTCGTGTCTGACGATGCCACGCGCATCGCCTTTGGTGCGCCAGCGGCACGCGACGCGTGGAGCCTCACACAGTTGTGCGTTGATGACGAGGGGTTTCTCTTCGCTCGCTATCAGCAGCAGCCGTCTTCGTCATGACGAGCACCGCTTGACGACGAGCACCATCACGCGCGATGCAGACGGCCTCACGATGCGACTCGACTGGCGCGGTGTGGTGTTCGGCTTGTCGCCTCGCACGGTGCGCTTCGCCGACAACGAGATCGTCTCGGAACAGCGGATGGCGGCGGCCGACGCACAAGGGCTTCTGCGCTGGCGCGTCGCGGGCACGGCGGTGCCGGGCTGGTGGCTGATGGGCTGGTTCAGCCGCGCGACCCGGGATGGCCGCTGGGCATGGGTGTGGATCACGCCGAAGCGTGACGTCGTGGTCATCGAGACAACGCGCCGTCGCCGCTCGCTCATCATCGTGCCGAACGACTGGTTCGTCAGTGGATCAGGTCTGGAGTCCGACTGAAGGTCGTCTCGCAATGAGTGGCTGCTACGAGTTCTGCGCTCGCTCAAGTGCCTCGGGTGTTCCGATATCGATATGTGTCTCACTCGTCTCGACCACCAAGGTGCGACCAAAGAACTGCGGCACAACCTCGGTCGAAAAATCTGAGAGCCCCGAAGTCAACCTAACTACTTCTGGGGAAACGACATAGACAGCCGCGTTGGCGAGATTCCCATGGTTGTCGAGGGACTTCTCCCACATGTTGTGCAGAATTCCGGATCTGTCGACTTGCAGGATTCCGCAGCTCCACGGAGTGTTTGTTCGGAAGGCAAGCATCGTAAGGGCGATGCCATCTGGTCGTTTGTGATGGGCCGTTACAAGATCTTCGATGCTGAACAGTGCATAGTTGTCAGCATGGCCTATCAAGACATCAGAAGAACCAAGCCATGCCGAGTGAAACGCAATCGTTCCTGCAGTGCCGAGCAGCTCGGGCTCGAAGTGCGTGTGAACTGCAATTCTGTAGTGCGCTGACCGAATATGGTCCTCAACTACCGATGCCAAATGGTGGGTGTTGACCAAGACCTCGGTGAAGCCGGCAGCGGTGAGTCGTGTAATCCAGATGTCGAGAAGTGGAACTCCCTTGATACGTACCAGACACTTTGGCGTGTGTCGCGCAACATCTCCGAGTCGACTCCCGAGGCCTGCGGCGAGAAGAAGCGCCCTCAACCCCTGAGTTCCTTCAACAGGTCGCTGGGAGAAAGTGGGCTATTGCCGATACGCGAGACTTGTGCAGCCGCTGCGAGCGACCCGAGGACAGACGCCTCCCAGATATTTGCGCCGGCCGCCAGTGCAAGGCTCGCCAGTACGAGCAGGGAGTCACCCGCCCCGGCAACATCGCGCGGCGAAGGATTGAATGCCGGCACTTGGTCGATTTCGTATTCTCGTGGTCCCTTCTGACGAGTGAGTGCAATCAAGCCATCTGCGCCGAGTTTCATCAGGAGGTGCTGGCATCTCGTGGTGACCATGAGAGCATTCGCAACCGTATTGACGCCGCTCTCAGAGTCCTTCAGAGCAAGTCGCGTCTCGCGCTCCGTGGCCGCGATGAGAGTCATGTTCTGATATCGCGAGATGTCACCGATTTGCGACGAAGACTGACTATCGGCGCTCATCACTGCAGCATTGTCTCGACCGATGGCTGCTACGCGATCGATGACAGGCTGAGGCAAGACTCCGTAGTTGAAGTCGGAGAAGACAAGGACATTGGCACCCACCATGGCGTGAGAAGTTGATTCAATCAGTTGAATCTGTATGTGCGGGTCTGCGGATCGTTGCGAGAGTCGACTCACGCGTAGAAGCGTCTTGTCTTGGGCGCGGAATCGTTGCTTCACCGTTGTCGGCCGTGAATCATCAGAGATGAGGTGCGCACGAACACCAAGTCGTCGCAGCTCATTGGAGGCATAAGCCCCTGCCTCATCGTCACCAATCACCGAGATGAGTTCGGTTTGCGCTCCCAGGTTCGCGGCATGCGCTGCCACTACTGCGGCACCTCCAACGAACCTGTTGGTTGAAATCGGTGTAACGACGACGGTGGGATCCTCGCCTGACAATCCGAGCGGCTCGCAGGCGATGTACTCATCGACGATGGTGTCTCCAATCACCACCATCTTGAGCGCTGCGAGATTCTCCAAAATGTCGATGAGGC
>Ga0194125_10010319_pt1 | contig 12771 bp, 13 predicted proteins | sample TA2KigC250mmetaG_FD_148626 | JGI IMG/M metagenome (GOLD analysis project Ga0194125, IMG submission 148626) | Freshwater microbial communities from Lake Tanganyika, Tanzania - TA2015034 Kigoma Deep Cast 250m | ecosystem: Environmental > Aquatic > Freshwater > Lake | place: Tanzania: Lake... | reverse complement strand
CCGAGCTCGATGCCGCCGCCCGCGCCCAAACCGTGGACCATCACCTGGAGATGGTGGGTTTGATCGAAGCGCGCCACAAGCGGCCAGCGCAGATTTCGGGCGGGATGCGGCAGCGGGTGGCCATTGCCCGGGCTCTTGCTGTGCGGCCGGAAGTGCTGGTGCTCGATGAACCGTTCGGTGCCCTCGATGCTATCACCAAAGAGGAGCTGCAGGAAGAACTGCTCGCCATCTGGCGTGAGCACAAACCCACCGTGCTGATGATCACCCACGACATCGATGAGGCCCTGTTCCTCTCCGATCGGATCGTGATGATGACCAACGGCCCCTCCGCCAGCATCGGCGAAATCATGGAGGTGCCATTCGAGCGCCCCCGCCACTACGAAACCATCCAGGACGATCCGCGCTACGCCCAGCTGCGCAATCACGCCCTCGACTTCCTCTATCGCCGTTATGCACATGACGACGACTGAAGCCTCAGCGGCATTGTCGATTCGCGCCGGCAACACCCTGCTGCTGGATGCGGATTTGCTGGAGCGCAATCAGTGCCTCACGGTGCACTCCGGCCTGGTACGGGTGTCGGCCTCCAGGCCGGAGCAGGAAGCACTGGCCGCACAGCCGGTCACCCTGGGTTATCTGCAGGCGGGAGATCAGCTGCCCCTCGATCTGCTGCGCACCACCCGCTTGCATCTCGAAGCCCTCACCGCCGCCCAACTGGTGGAGGGCTGCCCGATGGCGCCGGCTGCCGGCTCAATCAACCTGCATGAGTGGACGCTCTCGCTGCTGCTACTGCGCAACCTCAATGACGCTGGCCAGCGCATCGGTGCCCTGCTGCAGTTGCTGGTGGAGCGGCTCGGGCGGCGCAATGGCGCCTGGTATGAGTTGCCGCTGCGGCTCACCCACGCCGAACTGGCCGACCTGAGCGGCCACACCCGGGTGACGGTGACCAAACAGCTCTCCCGATTGCGCAATCTGGGCCTGATCGAGCAGGACGCCGGCCCAGGCAAAACCCTGCGTATCTCACCGGAGCTGCTGGAGGCCTGAGGCGCCTGCCTCAGGCCAACGGCCGCACCCGCACTGCCGCGGCCTTGAGCTCTGGTTGCTTGGAATGGGCGCAGGCCTGCTCGTGCATCAGGCGGTTGGCTTCGCAGGCGTTGTCCTGGCTGGCACCCCAGTGCATCGGCAGAAACACCGTGCCGGGGCGGATGCGCTCGGTCACGGTCACCTTGGCGCTGATGCAGCCGCGGCGGGAGCTCACCTCAGCGCTAGCGCCATCGCTGAGGCCATGGCTGGCGGCATCGCTGGGATGCACCTCCAGCAACGCTTCCGGGTGCTGTTGGTTCACCCGCGCCACATGGGCGGTGCGGGTCATGGTGTGCCAGTGGCCGAGGTAACGGCCCACGGTGAGCACCAGCGGGTAGGTGTTGCAGGGGGGTTCCGCCAAGCCGAAGGGCTGCTCGGCCAGGAAGCGCGCCTTGCCTGATGCGGTGGGGAAGCGGTGATCGGTGTAGAGCCGAGCTGCGCCCGTGCCTGGTGCACTGCCAGCGGGGAAGGGCCATTGCTGGGGACCGTGTTCCGCCAGCAGCCCATGGCTGAGCCCGCTCAGATCACACACACGGCCGGCGGTGAGCGCCGTGAACTCGGCATACACCTCTGCCGCAGAGCCATAGCTGAACTGCTGCTCGAAGCCGAGGCGCCGGCCCAGCTCCGCAAAGATCGCCCAATCGGGCCGCGCCTCACCAGGGGGCTCACGGAAGGCCGGGCAATGGGTCACGCGCCGCTCCGAGTTGGTCATCACACCGCTCTTTTCGCTCCACTGGGCGGCGGGCAGCAGCAGGTGGGCCACGTCTGCGGTTTCGGTGCCGGCATAGGCCTCACTGAGCACCACCAGCGGGCAGTTGGCCACAGCAGCGCGCACCCGATCCAAGGCCGGCATGCTCACCAGCGGGTTGGTGGCGGCCACCCACCACAAGCCCAGCTCACCGCGCTCCATCGCCTCGATCTGATCCCACACCGCCAGGCCCGGAGCCGGGGCGATCGAGCCGGGCGCGAAGCCCCAGTGGCGCTCCACCTCAGCGCGGTGCTCCGGGTTGGCCACGAAGCGATAGCCGGGCAGCAGCTGCGCCAGGCCTCCGGCCTCGCGGCCGCCCATGGCATTGGGCTGGCCCGTGAGCGAGAAGGGGCCGGCGCCGGTGCGGCCGATCTGGGCGGTGGCCAGATGCAGGTTGATGATCCCGGCCACGGTGGCGGTGCCTTCGCTGCTCTGGTTCACCCCCATCGACCAGAGGCTGAGCACCCCGGCGGCTTCAGCCCACCACTGGGCCAGTTGGCGCAGGTCGGCTTCGGCGATGCCGCAGAGATCGCACACCCGCTGCGGCGTCCACTGCTGCCACAGCTCCTTGAGCTCGGCGAAGCCCTCGGTGTGGTCGGCGATGAAGCGCTCATCCAGCGCCTGCAGCTCAAGCAGGAGATGGCCAATGCCCTGCAGCAGCACCAGATCGGTGCCGGGACGAATCGCCAGATGCAAATCTGCCGGATCGGAGGTGGCCGTAGCGCGGGGATCAACGACCACGATCCGCAGGGCTTCTTTCTGTTTGCGCTTGCGCTTGAGCAAGCGCTGAAACAGCACCGGATGGCACTCGGCGGTGTTGGTGCCGATCAAGAACACCAGATCGGCGTGGTCGAGGTCGTCGTAGCAGCAGGGGGGGCCGTCGGATCCCAGGCTGCGGGCATAGCCAGCCACCGCCGAGCTCATGCACAGGCGGGAGTTGGCATCGAAGTTGTTGCTGCCCAGGGCACCCTTGAGCAGCTTGTTGGCCACGTAGTAGTCCTCGGTGAGGAACTGCCCGGAGCCATAGATCGCCAGGCCCTGCGGACCTTGCTCAGCCAGGGTGGTGCGGATGCGATCCACCAGCAGCGCAAAAGCCTGCTCCCAGCTGATCGGCGCGAACGGTTGATCGCGGCTCTCGCGCCACAACGGAGTGGTGAGGCGGTTCTGGTGCAGGGTTTCGCCCACCGTGGCGCCCTTCACGCACACCTGGCCGAGGGAGGAGGGATGGTGGCGATCACCGCGCGCCGTCCACTGGGGATCGCTGGGCTCCTTGGGGGGCTTCAGCTCCAGGCCGCAGCCCACACCGCAATAAGGGCACTGCGCCCTCGCCGCCTGGGAGCCAGGATCAGCAGCGATAGCAGCTGTGGCGACGTGAGGAGCGTTCAGCGGAGCAGATCTCGAGGAAGCCATTGGATCAAGGCGCCTGGCACCTCCCTGTGACGACCGCTACCAAACCAGGGATGCCCCCCCTGCGCTGCTGCCTGCTCAGCGGTGGGGCCAGCCAGCGCATGGGACAGGACAAAGCGCTGCTGCCGCATCCCGACGGTGGCACCTGGCTGGAGCACACCCTGCAGTTGCTGGCGGAGCTGGATGCACCGATCACGCTGCTGAGCCGCTGGCCCAGGCATCACGCCCTGGCTACAGCGCTGCAACTGCCGCAGCTGGACACCATCGCCGAGCCACCCCCTTGGGAGGGGCCGCTGTTGGCGCTGCACCGGCTGATGGAGCGCTATCCCGATACCCGGCTGCTGCTGGCGCCGGTGGACATGCCCCAGCTCAACACCGGCGCGCTGCACACCCTGATCGCGGCTGCCAATACGGCGCCGGAGTGGATCCATCTGGCCCACGACGGCGTCCGCAGCCAACCCCTCCTGGGGATCTACCCAAGCTCGCCAGCGATCCGCAGCGCCCTGGCCGCAGCGATCAACGACGGGGAGCGCCGGCTGCTGCGATGGTTGGACAGCCAACCTTCCAACCTGGTGCCACTCCCCGCTGGCGCGATCCGCAACGTGAACAGCCCTGCCGAGCTGTGACCCCCATGGCCACGCCCACCGACGAGCTCGGCCGGCCGTTCGGCGTGCTGCGGCTCTCGCTCACGGCCCGCTGCAATCTGGCCTGCCCCTATTGCCTGCCGGATGGGCAGGAACCTCCAGGCCTGCTCACGCTCGAGCAACGGCGGGTGGTGGTGCAGGCGGCGGTGGCCCTGGGGGCCCACAGCCTGCGGCTCACCGGCGGAGAACCGCTCCTGCATCCCCAGCTCGAGAGCCTGATTGAGGCGGTGCAACCGCTGCGGGCCCAGGGCCTGCGGGAGATCGCGCTCACGAGCAACGGCACCCTGCTCAGCGCCAGCCGCGCTCGAGCCCTGCGGCAGGCGGGCCTCGATCGCATCACCCTCAGCCTCGATGGCGCTGATGGCACCAGTGTGGCCCGCATGGCCGGCCTCAGCGATGCCAAAGCCGGCGCGCGCACGCTGGAGGCGGTGCTGGCCGCGATCGGCCATGCGCGGGATGCGGGCTTCGATCCAGCGGCTGGAGCTCTCAAGCTCAATGCCGTAATTCAGCGCGGCCGCAACGACGATCAACTGCTGCCCTTGGCCGCGCTCTGCCGCAGGCAAGGCCTGGAACTGCGGTTGATCGAATACATGGATGTGGGCAACCGCAACGGCTGGAGCCCGGCCGATGTGGTGAATGCCAGCGAGATGGCCGAGCGCATCAGTGCCCACTGGCCACTCGAGGAGATCGGGCGGGATCCACACAGCACCGCCCACCGCTGGCGCTACCGCGATGGCACCGGCCGGATCGCCGTGGTGGCGTCGGTGAGCCAACCGTTCTGCGGCGACTGCAACCGCCTGCGCGTCACCGCCGATGGGGTGGCCTACACCTGCCTGTTTGCCGCCCCGAGCAGTGGCCTGGATCTCAAGCCCTGGCTGCAACCCAGCAGCGATCCCACGGGCCTGGAGCAGGCCTTAACCCAGCTCTGGCGCCGCCGGCGCGACCGCTACAGCGAAGAGCGCCAAGCCAGCGCCATCGGCCGCGAGCATGCCGAGATGGCCTACCTGGGCGGCTAGAGCAACGCGGTCAGCCCCAGCAGCTTCAGCGAGGCCAACAGCAGCACCACTGCCAGGCAGCGCCGGATCCAGGCCACGGGCCAGTGGCGGCTGCCCAAGCGCGAACCTATCGCACCGGCAAGCACTACCGGAATCAGCACCAGGAGCCACTCGAAGCGCCCAAGCGCAAGCAAGGCACCGGGCCTGGCCACCACAAGCCCCGCCAGGCCGGCGATCGAGTTGAACAGGATGAACAACACCGAACCAGCCGCGGCCTCACGGGTGGTGCACCAGCGGCAGAGCAACAACAGCGGCGTGAGAAACACGCCACCGCCGGTGCCGGTGAGGCCAGCCAACAACCCGAGGCTGCCGCCGGCAGCGAGCAACAACGGCCGTGGTGGCTCCCGCAAAGTGGGGGGATCCACAGGCGCACACCCCAGCCGCCAAGCGGAAAACAACAGCACCGCACCCACCAGGCGGCGAAACCACAGCGAGGGCAGGTTCAACCATCCCCCCAGAAAGGCCCCTGGAATCGCCAGCAGATACACCGGCCAGATCCGGCGCCACGGCAGGTGACCTGCCCGCAGGAAATTCCAGCAACCCACGCTGGCCACGAGCGTGTTGAGGATCAGAGCCAGGGGCTTGATCTGCTCCGCCGGCAACCCCGCCAAAGCGAGCACAGCGATGTAGCCAGAAGCACCTGCATGGCCAACCGACGCATACAGGAAGGCCACAACCGCCAGGGCGATGGGAAGCAGCCCAACAGCGCCGATCACAACCAGTGCTGGGGATAAGGAAAGGCGCCGGGCACCCAACGGCTGAAGGCCCAGGCCAACAGCACCAACAGCAACGAACCGCTCAACACAGGAAAGAGCAGAAAGCCCCAAGCCACCTTCAGATACACCGCCAGAAAGGCCATGCCACCCGCGGGCGGGTGAAGGCAACGCAACTGTTGACCCAACAGGATCGTGAGGCCCACCGCCAAGGCCAGCACCAACGGCTCCTGCCCGGGAACCGTAACCAGGGAGACGCCGACCAAGCCGCCGAGCAGATTGCCCAGAACGATGTTGCGAGGCTGTGCCAGCGGGCTGGCGGGGTAGCCAAACAGCAGCACGCACGACGCACCCAAGGGCGCCACGATCAACACCTGGCCGCTCCACAGGGAGAGCAGGCCCAGCAACAGCACCGCACAGAGCGCCGCCAGGGAGGTGACGCCGATCTGGTTGAGATGAAAGCGGGGCTGATAGCGCCGGCCACGGCGACGTTCGCGCCGGGCTGCCACATGCAGACGACGCAACCGGCTCACCCCGCCGGCTCCGTGAGGCGGGGCAGCAGCTGCACCAGGTTGCAGGGGCGTGTGGTGTCGTTGAGCTGAGCTGATATCAAGCGATCCCACGCGGTTTCCACCGCATCCAGCGATCCGGGCAGCACAAAAATCACCGTGCCATTGGCCACGCCAGCCAAGCAGCGGCTTTGCAGCGTGCTGGTGCCGATTGATTCAAACGAGAGCACCCGGAAGAGCTCCCCAAAACCCTCGATCGTTTTATCGAGCAGGGGTGCCACCGCTTCCGGGGTGCCATCCCGGCCGGTGAGCCCCGTGCCGCCGCTGCTGATCACCACCTGCACCGCTGGGTCGGCGACCCAGCGGCTCAGCTCCGCACGGATCTGATAACGGTTATCAGGCACGATGCGGCGCTCCGCCAGCCGGTGCCCCGCAGCCTCCAATCGCTGCTGCAGCGCGTCGCCGGAGCGGTCATCGGCCAGGGTGCGGGTGTCGGACACCGTGAGCAAAGCGATGGCGAGGCTCAAATCGGCAGCACAGGGGCAACCTTCATCGTCGCAAGAGAGTGCACGCGGCGATGGTTAGCGTTGTGGCCGCGGATGTCCCACGTGTGGGAACAATCAGAATCCTGCTGTTCGCTGGGCTGCGCGAGCGAGCCGGTTGGGGCGAACAGCACTGGCCGGCCAATCCTGGCTGCGCTGCAGGGCTCACACCCCGTGAGCTCTGGTTGCAGCTGCAGCTTCCTGGCGAGCTGGGTTCGCAGGTGCGTGTCGCAATCAACCGGCAGTTCGCCGACGCCGACACCCCCCTGCGGGCAGGCGATGAGCTCGCCTTTCTGCCCCCAATCAGTGGGGGCTGACACTGAGGCCATGCTGATCAAGATCGATCTCCACAGCACCGGCTTCGAACCGCTCGTTGTGCTGGAGCATTGGCAGCAGGCGCAGAGCGGGATTGCGGCAAGCGCCGCTGAAGCTCACTTCATTGGCAGGGTGCGCGGCGTCGCCGCGGATGGCTGCGCCCTCGAGGCGCTCGAGCTCGAGCACTACCCCGGCATGACCGAGCAACAGCTGGAGCAACTCGCCCGTGATTGCTGCAGCCGCCACAGAGTGAACCGCTGCCTGGTGCAGCACCGCATCGGCCGAGTACTCCCCGGCGAAGCGATCGTGCTCGTGGCCATCGGCGCCGACCGCCGCGGCCCCGCTCAGCGCTGCTGCCAGGAACTCCTGGAAGCCCTCAAACACCACGCCCCCTTCTGGAAGCGCGAGTGGCGCAGCGACGGCAGCCGTGAGTGGCTGAGCGGCAACACGCCGCTCTGAACTCAAAACACCGGCAAGCGCAACAGCTGCGCCCAGAGCTCCGTGCCCGCCTCCAGGCTCCCCAGCTCCGCCGGAATCTCCAGCAGCAGATCGGCCCCCTGCAGCGAACCGATGCGGGAGGAGGCCTGCGAGCCTTCGCTCCGCGCCCAGAGCCCGCCATCGGCCGCCAGCGCCAACTGAGCCCGGGCCAGCTCGGGCCGACCAGCCCCCCGGCGCAGCGGCGCCTCAAGCCGCACTTTCAGCCGCGGCAATAGCTGCAGCTCCACACCCTCCAGCCGTTGCAGCGCCGGCCAAAGCAGCTGAAGCGCCGTGATCGCCGCTGCCACTGGATTGCCCGGCAGCCCGAAGAACGGCACCCCCGCCACCTGCCCCCAGGCAAAGGGGCGCCCGGGCTTGAGAAACAGCTTCCAGAAGCGCACCGCTCCCAGTTCCTCTACGAGCGGCCGGATCCAGTCGCTATCGCCCGCCGATACGCCGCCTGTGCTCACCACCACATCACACCCCTCGGCCAACTCCCGCAGAGCGGCGCGCAAGGGCTCCGGTTGATCCACAACCACGCGCCGATCAGCCACGTCGTATCCCAACCGCTGCAACAACGCCGTGAGCAGGGCCGAATTGCTCTCCCAGATCTGACCCGGGCCCCGCTCCACCCCAGCCGGCAGCAGTTCATCACCGCTGATCAACAGGCCCAAGCGCGGCCGGCGGGTCACCCGCAGCTGCTGCACGCCGCAGCTGGCCAGGCGCCCCAGATCTGCCACCCCCAACCGCTGCCCCGCCGGCACCAGCTCCTGACCAGGGGCTGCTTCTTCTGTGGGTTGGCGAATCCAGGCATTGGGCCCGCAGGGTTTCACCAATGCGAGCTGCTCACCCTCCAGCGCCACCAATTCCTGGGGCAGCACCCGCTCACTCCCCTCCGGCACCACCGCGCCGGTGAGGATGCGCACCGCTTCACCGGCGGCCAATGCTTGTCCGTAGGGCGCGCCAGCGGACGACGCACCCACCAACCGCCACTGCTGGCCTGGCTCGGGCTGGGCCGCGCCGGCAATGGCGTAGCCATCCATGATCGAAGCCCGAAATCCAGGCACCGCGGCAGCAGCCAGCACGGAAGCTGCGGTGGTGCGGCCGAGGGCTTCGGTGAGCGGCAGGGCTTCTTCGAGCCCCAGCGGCTGCAGCGCCTCCAGGATCTGAGCGCGGGCCTGCTCCAGCGGCAGCCCTTCGCGGCCGTAGGGCTCAGCCTTCACGGGATCAGGCATCCGCGATGCCCTCCTCGCGCTGCCAATCACCATGGCGGCCGCCGCTCTTGCTCAGCAGGCGCACGCCGGTGATGGTCATCGCCGGGTCGGCGGATTTGAGCATGTCGTAGAGGGTGAGCAGGCCCACCTGCACGGCGGTCAGGGCCTCCATCTCCACCCCGGTGCTGCCGGTGGTGCGGGCGCTGGCCTCGAGGCGCAGGCCGGCGCCATCGCTGCAGGCCTCGATCGCCACATCCACGCCGCTCAAGGCAATCGGATGGCAGAGCGGGATCAACTCCCAGGTGCGCTTGGCCGCCTGAATCGCCGCCACCCGCGCCACCGCCAGCACATCACCCTTGGGGGCACGGCCCTCCAGCACCAGGGCCAACACCTCCGGGAGCATCACGATCACCCCTTCGGCCCGCGCTTCACGGCGGGTGGCCGGCCGCTCGCCCACCTCCACCATGTGCACCTCACCGGCGGCATTGAGATGACTCAACGATCTCGGTGGCAACTCCGGCGCCATAGCTGAGGCTGCAAGCAATCGCCCCACCATCCTGCTCGGCGTCAGCCGCGTTGCGGAGAAAACCAAAAACTTTCTGGATCGGGTGGAAGCAACCCTGCAACCGCTCTACCTTTCCCATCACCTTGAAGGTGGTGTGATGCTTGTGAAAAGCGGAAGCGGCTCCTTTTCGATGGTGGGCGGGTTCGTGATGAGTGCCCCGCAACACCACACGCCGCACCCTCAGCCGGTTACGGGCTTTGCCCTGCTCTGTAACCAGCTGCTCAAGCGCTTCCGCTAACAGCTGCAACCCGCGTGGGATGGTGAGCCCACACCCGGGCCCATCCCCATGCGCTGGAGCCGCCCCTCCACCAGCCTCTGCGCGTTCATCACGCTGTTGAACGATCGGCTGGGGGAGAGCATCGTGTTCCCCCTGCTGCCGTTTCTGCTGGCCAGCTTCACCAGCAATGGCCGCACCCTCGGCCTACTGGCGGGCAGCTATGCCCTGGCCCAGTTCGCCTTCACGCCGCTGATCGGCGCCCTCAGCGATCGCTACGGCCGCAGACCCGTGATCGCCGCCTGCGTGGCGGGTTCGGTGCTCGGCCTCGGGCTGTTTGCCGTCACCCTCAGCATCAACTGGCAGGCCATCCCCTGGGCCGCCGGCACGGCGATCCCCCTGGCGTTGCTGTTTGGCGGTCGCCTGATCGATGGGGTGAGCGGCGGCACCGCCGCTACAGCCGGCGCTGTGCTGGCCGACATCTCCACGCCGGAAAACCGGGCCAAAGCCTTCGGCCTGATCGGTGTGGCCTTTGGGCTGGGTTTCATCCTGGGGCCTGCCTTCGGAGGGTTGCTCGCGGGGTTCAGCGTCACCCTGCCGGTGTGGGTAGCCACCGGGTTTGCCGTGATGAACCTGCTGCTGGTGCTCACCGTGCTGCCGGAAACCCATCCGCCGGAGGCGCGCCAGGCGATGCCGCGCAAACGGGATCTGAACCCCTTGGTGGCCCTTAAGCGGGTGTTCACCAACCCCCAGGTGCGCCGCCTCTGCGGGGCCTTTTTCCTCTTCTTTCTGGCGTTCAACGGCTTCACCGCCGTGCTGGTGCTCTATTTCAAGCAGGTGTTCAACTGGGGGCCTGGCCTGGCCACAACCGCTTTCCTGGTGGTGGGCGTGGTGGCCACGGTGGTGCAGGGGGGGCTGATCGGCCCACTCGTGAACCGTTTCGGTGAATACCGGCTCACGCTGGCGGGCCTGGGCTTTGTGATCGTGGGCTGCCTGTTGATTCCCCTGGCCCAGGCCAACAACGCCGCCGCGGTGGTGTTCAGCGCCGTGGCGATCCTGGCCCTGGGCACAGGTCTGGTCACCCCGAGCTTGCGGGCGCTGGTGTCGCGCCGGCTGGGCGACAGCGGCCAGGGCGCAGCCCTGGGCAGCCTGCAGGGTCTGCAGAGCCTGGGCAGCTTCATCGGCCCACCACTCGCGGGCCTCAGCTACGACCTCCTGGGCCAGCGCAGCCCCTTCTGGCTGGGCATCGCACTGCTGGTGGGCGTGGCGTCGCTGGTGGCCGGGGGCCTGCCGTCAAGCGGGGAGCGCACGCAAAACAGCCCGATCTGATTGCTAATTTGCTCCTTCAGGTTGATCGGTGCTGAATGGCTGAACCCTTAGTAGCTCCCGAGCATTACATCAACCGGGAGCTCAGCTGGGTGGCCTTCAACCAACGGGTGCTGGCCCAGGCCCTGAGCGAACACACGCCACTGCTGGAGCAGGCGAAATTCAGCGCCATTTTCAGCAACAACCTCGATGAATTCTTCATGGTGCGCGTGGCTTCATTGAAGTCACAAATCGAAGCTGGCGTTCAAACCCTCAGCGACGACGGCCTCACCCCCAGCCAGCAGCTGGCCAAGGTGCGCGAGGCCCTGGCACCGCTGCTCAGCCAGCAGCAGGCCCATTACCGCCACTACCTCAAGCACCAGCTGGCCGAAGCCGGGGTGCACCTGATCGACTACGCGAAGCTCAACAAGAAGCAGCAGGAGTGGATCAACACCTACTTCCAGAACGCCATCTTCCCGGTGCTCACCCCCCTGGCGGTGGACCCGGCCCATCCCTTCCCCTTCATCAGCAACCTCAGCCTCAACATCGCTGCGCTGATTCGTGATCCCGAATCGGGCCAGCAGCAGTTCGCCCGGGTGAAGGTGCCGCAGAAAAATCTGCCGCGCTTCGTGCAACTGCCGGTGGAACTGAGCGACCACGCCCCCACGCCCGTGTACAGCGCCGTACCGCTGGAGCAGGTGGTGGCCTTCAACCTGCAGCTGCTCTTCCCCGGCATGACTGTGGAAGGCCACTACTTCTTCCGCGTGACCCGCGACGCCGACCTGGAACTGCGCGACCTCGAAGCCGACGATCTGATGGAGGCCCTGCAGCAGGGTCTGCGCAAGCGGCGCATGGGCGGAGAAGTGGTGCGCCTGGAGGTGGCCGATGAGATGCCGCAAGACGTGGTGGATCTGCTGCTGGAAGGCACCGGCGTGGAACCAGCCGACCTCTATCGGGTGAATGGCCCGCTCGGCCTCGACGATCTGATGAGCCTGATGGCGGTGCCGCTGCCCAAGCTCAAAGACAAGCCCCATCGCGGCCGCACCCCCGCCGTGCTGGCCCGCGCCCAGAAGAGCCTGCTGGAAGACGGCTCGATCAAGGCCGAGGAATTCGAGAGCATCTTCTCGGTGCTGCGCCGCGGTGATGTGCTGCTGCATCACCCCTTTGATCTGTTCTCCACCTCCGTGGAGGAGTTCATCAATCAGGCCGCCGACGATCCGTCGGTGCTCGCCATCAAGATGACGCTCTACCGAGTGTCGAAGGATTCACCGATCATCAAGGCCCTGATCCGCGCCGCCGAAAACGGCAAGCAGGTGATGGCGCTGGTGGAGCTCAAGGCCCGCTTCGATGAAGACAACAACATCCAGTGGGCTCGGCAACTGGAGCGCTCCGGCGTGCACGTGGTGTATGGCGTGATCGGGCTGAAAACCCACACCAAAATCACCCTGGTGGTGCGCAAGGAAAAAGAGAAGCTGCGCAGCTACTGCCATATCGCCACCGGCAACTACAACTCCCGCACCTCCACCCTCTACACCGATCTGGGGCTGCTTTCGGCGCGGCCGGAGCTGGGGCAAGACCTGGCCGAACTGTTCAACTACCTCACCGGCTTCTCCAAGCAGCAGGAATTCCGCCGGCTGCTGGTGGCGCCGGTCACGCTGCGGCGACGCATGCAGGAGCTGATCCAGCGAGAAACCGAGCACGCCCGTGCCGGCAGGCCCGCCGGGATCAAGGCCAAGATGAATGCCCTGGTGGATCCGCGCATCATCGGCCTGCTGTATGAGGCCTCTCAGGCCGGCGTGCAGATCGATCTGGTGGTGCGCGGCATGTGCAGCCTGCGCCCGGGCGTGGAAGGCGTGAGCGACAACATCCGTGTGTCGAGCGTGATCGGTCGCTTTCTGGAGCACTCACGTCTCTTCTGGTTCGCCAATGGCGGCAACGACGAGGCCTACATCGGCAGCGCCGACTGGATGGGCCGCAACCTCG
>Ga0194125_10010316_pt1 | contig 12773 bp, 12 predicted proteins | sample TA2KigC250mmetaG_FD_148626 | JGI IMG/M metagenome (GOLD analysis project Ga0194125, IMG submission 148626) | Freshwater microbial communities from Lake Tanganyika, Tanzania - TA2015034 Kigoma Deep Cast 250m | ecosystem: Environmental > Aquatic > Freshwater > Lake | place: Tanzania: Lake... | reverse complement strand
GGGAAACGGGCCTGCCCACCCCTTGCAACGCCGACCGCTGAGCCGGGTGCCTGAGCTGCGCGCTCAACCCCGGCTACGCCGGGGTTGAGGTCCCCAGGGATTTACACCAACTGCTGGGACGCGGGCAAGGAGGTCACTTCAGTGCTGCATACGCATTCGGCCGGAGGCGATACTTGCTGCGGCTGGCAGGGTTTCGATCGATCCGCGCCGGCATGCAGGCGGTGACGCACGACTTCACGGCACTGCGGGCGATGGTGCGACGACAGTCACAGCCAGAACCATGCTGAGACTTTGAATAAGCCCTGACCACTGCAGTGGGCAAATACCTGGCGAGCAAGCGAACTCATCCGCTTCCTGACACCAGCTTTGATTGACTCGCTGTATTATGGTAATGATTATCTCATTGATCCCCAGCGTGGCCAAAAGCACGTGCGACAACTTTCCTGACAGCTGAGATTCCGAGCAATGTTCTGCCTAATATTGAACTCTTTTACATGAAAGCAGTCATTTTGGCTGGGGGGCTGGGAACTCGCCTCTCCGAGGAGACCAGCTTGAGACCCAAGCCAATGGTCGATGTTGGTGGCAAGCCAATTCTGTGGCACATCCTTAAGATCTATAGTTATCATGGCATTAATGAATTCATCATCTGCTGTGGCTACAAGGGGTATGTCATCAAAGAATATTTTGCTAATTACTTTCTGCACACCAGTGACGTAACTTTCCACATGGATCTCAACCATATGGAGATCCATAGGCGCCATGCCGAGCCATGGAAAGTGACCCTGGTGGATACTGGAGAGGCGTCGATGACCGGTGGGCGCCTCGCTCGAGTGCGGGAATACCTCGACGACACTTTCTGCTTTACCTATGGAGATGGGTTGGCAGACGTTGACGTACAGGCCCTAATTGAGCACCACCGCGCGGAAGGTCGGCAGGCCACGCTTACAGCTGTTCAGCCACCAGGCCGCTATGGAGCGCTGGGTCTTGATGGCTACCAGGTCAGGAACTTCCAGGAGAAGCCGGATGGCGATGGAGGCTGGATCAATGGCGGCTATTTCGTGCTGGAGCCTTCGGTGATCGACCTGATTGATGGCGACGACTGCATCTGGGAGCAGCAGCCGCTCAACACCCTGGCCAGCATCGGGCATCTTACGGCCTATTTCCATCGAGGCTTCTGGCAGCCGATGGATACTCTGCGCGATCGTCAGAAGCTGGAAGAGTTGTGGGCCAGCGGTGATGCACCGTGGAAGGTGTGGCCATGAGCCAGAAATGCGTGGTGAACCCAGATTTCTGGAATGGCAAGCGGGTGCTGCTCACGGGCCACACCGGCTTTAAGGGGAGTTGGTTGGCGCTCTGGCTCAGCGAGCTGGGGGCGCAGGTAACGGGAGTGGGTCTGCAGCCCGACACCACTCCCCATCTGTTTGATCAGCTGCAGCTGGAGAAGCGGCTGCATCGCCATCAACTGGTTGACATCCGTGATGCAGAGGCACTGGCGGCAATTGCCGAGAGTGCTGAACCGGAGGTGGTTCTGCATCTTGCCGCCCAGCCCCTGGTGCGGCGCAGCTACCGCGATCCCTTGGGCACCTGGGCCACCAATGTGCAGGGGAGCCTGAATCTGCTGGAGGCGTTTAAGCTGCTGCAGCAGCCCTGCGCGGTGGTGATGGTGACCACCGACAAGGTGTACGCCAACCAGGAATGGGATTACGGCTACCGGGAAACAGACCGCCTTGGCGGCCACGATCCCTACAGCGCGAGCAAGGCCGGCGCCGAACTGGCGATTGCCAGCTGGCGGAACAGCTTCTGCGGGCCTGCGAATCATCAGAGCCCCCATCTGGCGATCGCCACCGCCCGCGCCGGCAATGTGATTGGCGGTGGCGATTGGGCAGAAGATCGCATTGTGCCCGATGCCATTCGGGCCTTGGCAGCAGGAGAGGCCATACCCGTGCGCAATCCGGAGGCCACCCGGCCCTGGCAGCACGTGCTCGAACCCCTGAGCGGCTACCTGCGGCTGGCGGAAGCTCTGGCGGACAGTCATGGCCGAGAACTGGTCAATCCCTATGCCACAGCCTTCAACTTCGGCCCCCTGCTGGAGGCAAACCGGCCTGTGCGGGATTTGATCACCGAAGCACTGCAGCACTGGCCTGGCCAGTGGCAGGATCTATCCGATCCGAAGGCTCCCCATGAAGCCGGGCGCCTGCATCTGCAGGTAGACAAGGCCCACCACCAGCTGGGCTGGCAGCCGCGCTGGCCCTTTGCCACCACCGTGAAGCGCACTGTTGATTGGTATCGCACAGTGCATCAAGCCCCAGAGCAGGCCGAAGCCTGTTGCTTGGCAGACCTGGCGGCTTATACAGCTTGCCATCAACCTTCCCCCCTGAGCTGATGAGCGATCTACGCGCCCTGAAAGAGGAGATCCTGCGGCTCACGCGGGAGTATTCACGCCAAGCCCATGCGTCCTTTCGGCCAGGCGATGATCTCGAACGGAAGCCGTGGGAGGCCGGAACCCCTATCCCCTATGCGGGCCGCGTGTATACGGAAGACGAGGTGGCCGCTGCTGTAGGCAGCACCCTGGATTTCTGGCTCACGCTGGGCAGTGAAGGCGAAGCCTTTCAAAAGGAACTGGCGGCCTTCCTGGGGGTGCGCCACAGCTTGCTGGTGAATTCCGGCAGCTCGGCCAACTTGGTGGCGATCTCCGCACTCACAAGCCATAAGCTGCCAGAGCAGAAGCGTATCAAGCCAGGCGATGAGGTGATTACTGTGGCGGCGGGCTTCCCCACCACGGTCGCGCCGATCGTGCAGGTGGGGGCGGTGCCGGTGTTCATCGACGCCGACCCGATTACCGGCAACGCCCGCTGCGACCAGCTGGAATTGGCTTACAGCCCCGGTAAATCCAAGGCGGTGATGATGGCCCACGCCTTGGGCAATCCCTTCGATCTGGCGGCCACCCTCGCCTTCTGCCGCAAGTACGACCTGTGGCTGGTGGAGGACAACTGCGATGCCCTGGGTTGCAGCTACTCGATGCCGCGGGAGCTTGCCGAAAGCCTGGGCTTCTCCGAGAACAGCCCTGGTCTGGATGAGGGAGCCGATCGGGTGGTGCGCTGGACCGGCACCTGGGGTGATCTAAGCACCCAAAGCTTCTACCCGCCTCACCACCTCACCATGGGCGAGGGCGGCGCGGTGAACATCGTGCGCGATGCCAAGCTCAAGGTGATCGCCGAGAGCTTCCGCGACTGGGGCCGTGACTGCTGGTGCCCGAGTGGGGTGGACAACACCTGCAACAAGCGCTTCGGCTGGCAGCTGGGTGAGCTGCCCCAGGGCTACGACCACAAGTACACCTACAGCCACCTGGGCTACAACCTGAAACCTCTGGATCCCCAGGCCGCCATCGGCCGGATGCAGCTGCGCCGGCTGCCGGAGTTCATCGAGGCCCGCAAGCGCAACTGGGAGATTCTGCGGCGGGGCCTGGCCGACCTCGACAATGTGCTGGAGTATGCCCTGCCCACCCATGCCACTGGCTGGGATGCGGACCACGGCTTCAGCTGGGACCAGACAGGCTGCCGTACGGACTGCTCCTGGTTCGGCTTCAAGATTGCAGTGAAGCCGTACGCCCCCTTCAGCCGCACCGAGCTGGCCCAGGAGCTGGATCGTCATCAGATCGGCAATCGTATGCTCTTCGGTGGAAACCTGGTGCGCCAGCCAGCATTTGTGCAACTGCTCGAGCATCGCCCCCAAGCCCTGAGGCAGGTGGGTGAGCTGTCTGATTCCGATGCGATCATGAACAACACGCTGTTCCTGGGCACCTATCCGGGGCTTACGGTGGTGATGCTGCAGGCAGAGATTGGGGTGATTCAGGCCTTTGCCACGGCCAAGCGCAATGGCTGATCTGCGCATCAGCAGCCAACCGCTGCCGGGAGTTTACGTGCTGGATTGCCCCTACTTTCCTGATCATCGCGGCGATTTCACCAAGCCATTTCATTTCGATGCCCTGAGTCAGCAGGGCATCGTCTTCACACCATCGTAATCATTTCTCACCCACTCTAAGTCAGATGCTCTTCGCGGCATGCATTTTCATGTGGGCAAAGCCGCACATGACAAACTCGTGACTTGTATCAAGGGCCGAGTTCTGAATGTGGTGGTGGATGTTCGTCCTGAAAGCCCGAATTCCAACCAGGACTTTTCTGTGGAACGCGCCGAATCCAGCAACACCGTCTTGATGATGGGCAAGAGCTATTCCCACGGCTTCCTCAGTCTCACCGCCGACATCTGGATGTTCTATTCCATATACACAGTCCGCTGCCCCTCTCAAGATCGTCGTATGTTCTGGATTTCAATTCCGTTTGATTGGCCCGGTTCGCAGCCTTTGCTCTCTGATCGAGATGAGCACCATCCGTCGATTCAGGAGCTTTTATGAACATCGCCCTGACCGGTGGCACCGGCTTCATCGGCTCTCACTTTCTTAAGCAGGCTCTGGCGGCTGGTCATAGCGTGCGGGCGATCAGGCGCAGCCCCTCGAGCAAACCTCGCATTGCCATTGCCCAGCAGCCTGATTGGCTGGATTGTCAGCTTGATGAGGTGACGGCAGAGGATCTCCAAGGCTGCGAGGTACTTGTGCACTTAGCAGCTTATTCGGTTCAGTATCCCTTCGACAGCCTCTTCAACTGCCTGCACTGGAACCTGATGGCCGTGCTGGCCTTGTTTGAACAGGCCCGTCTCGCCGGAATTCAGCGTTACATCGTGGCAGGCAGCTGTTTTGAATATGGCCGGAGCGGAGAGCGCTATGACGCCATTCCCACCGACGCGCCCCTAGAACCGACAAATAGTTATGCAGCATCCAAAGCGGCAGCATCCGTCGCCTTGCGCCAATGGGCTGAAGAGAATCAACTGAGCCTGGAGATCTTGCGCGTGTTTCATGTGTATGGCGAAGGGGAAGCTGAAACGCGCTTCTGGCCGTCGCTGCGACGGGCGGCTTTGGCCGGTGAGGATTTTCCAATGACAGCGGGCGAGCAGATTCGCGACTTTATGCCTGTGGAAGCTGTGGCACGGACTTTCTTGGATCGTGCCAGCTTGGACGACCTATCACCCTTTAGTGTTCAAGTGTTCAATCTCAGCAGCGGCAAGCCGATCAGCATCCGCTATTTTGCAGGGCAATGCTGGAAGCAATGGAATGCCAGAGGAAGGCTTCTTTTCGGAAGCCTTCCTTACCGTCCCAGAGAAGTAATGCGATATGCAGCCGGCGACCATGCCATGTTAGTGGCGAATGTTTATCCTGGGTGCCCCGCCGGTACCTACCTGCAATAAACCTCTTCTACCGTAAATACGGGGAGCATTTACTTGACTCCTCCTGAGAACGTGAATTCGGAGTCAGCCTCAACAAAATGGATCGTGGTTGAGCACGCAGGACGATCATCACACCGGAGCTACCTGGTGATTTAGAGGCAGAGTGCAACTCTCTATCCGTTCGCATTGAGGAGCAGAAGGCGTGGCATGACCGCAAAAAGATAAAAAGAAGCTCCAGCGGCTCCTTGAGGTTCATCACCAGGGACGCGACCCGATGGGGAGCCGCAAGACGAGACCCGTTACTAGGTCTCGAGTTTGCGCACTGGCGGCAAGGCCCTGCTGGACGCCATCCGGCAGCACTGGTTTGACGTGCCCGCCGCGCAGGCAGCACGGCGGGCAGGTGATTCGGCGCCGTGACCGGGCGTCAATTACCCGCCAACCGCCCCCAGGCCCGGCGCGGCCCACACCCCTGCCATGGCAGGGGTGTGGGGGCTCCTACCCGCCTACGTAATTGACGCGACCCGCCTACGTAGTTGACACCGGGCACTTGATCGTCGATTGCAGAGTGACGCAAGCAGTGGGCACCGGAGAACGAGATGCTGCCAAGGCGATGGCGGCTGACATCCCCGGTGCCCACAAGAAAACCCTGGGTGCCGACAAGAACTACGACACCAAGGGAATGGTCGCCGAACTCCGGCGGATTGGCGTGACACCGCACGTGGCGCAAAATACCAGCCGTCCTGGCGGTTCCGCCATCGATGGCCGCACCACCTGCCACAAGGGTTACGTCAAGTCGATCAACGCCCGCCGCGGCATCGAGAAGGTGTTTGGCTGGATCAAACAGTGGTGCGGTCTGCGCCAGTTCAAGCTGCGCGACACCGAAAAGGTGAGTGCGGTGTTTGGGCTGCACGTGATCGCCTACAACCTGATCCGGCTGGGCAACCTGCTCAAGCCGGCCATGGCAGCGGCATGAACAGGTGGTTGCCCAGAGGTGTGGCCAGGCGGCAGCGATCCGGGAGCCCCAACAGGGCAGAACGGCTGAAATCGGGCGTTCTGAACCGTTGATTCGCTAATAGCCAGCCCAATCAGAGCTTGATCACCTCTCAGGAGGAAAAAACGCGGCCGTTTAGGCGGTTTTTCCGCAAACTCCTAATGGACCCTGCCGCATTCGGCCCTCCAGGGGCGTACGCCCCTGAAGGTAGCTCAAGTAGCTGCAGCATGACCAACCCCTCTCATTGCGCCCAGACCAATGCAGGGGGTAACGCCACATCAAGGGAAAGGTAAAATCGAAGAGAGCAAAACACCCAATCCAAACACTCAACCATGATTTCGGCCAGAGTACTTGTGCTCATTCGGCATTGCGCAGACTAAATTGCGCGGTTTATAGAATATCTGCGAAATATTAGAAACGACGCCTTACTCCTGAGACAAAACCCACAAGCCCCCATGCAACCACCAACCCACCGATTGCCCCCAGGAAGGCCTGCCAACGCCAGTTCCAATCTTGCACAGCTGCAGCCTGAGGATCACTCAGCATCACCAGAAACTTGAGCTGACGCTGACTCTCCATCCGGCTGTTCTCCACAGCCAACATGGCCGCCTTAAGCCCTTCTGTGGCAAATGTGACTTCGTTCTGCAGTTTCATCGCCTCAGACGCCCGGCTGCTGAGAGCTCTGCCCTGGGGATTCACCACAGACGCACGCTCCTCTTGGATCTGGCGTTGCAGTTCCTGCACCTGATCAGCCACGGCTTGCACCTCCGGTGCCTGGGGATCCCGAAACTGACGCCGCAGACCAGCCTCCTCCACCCGTAACTCCACCAGCTTGCCTTCCAGGGCTGTGATCAAACTGCTGGTCGAAGCAGACTCCTGAATTGGATCCAGTTGCCCGTTGCGCGCCTGAAAGGCATTGAACCGGCTCGTAGCCTGATCCAGCCGCTGGCGGGCCCGGTCCACCTCCTGCTGCGCAAAGCTGAGCTGCTCTCGGCTGATCACCTGGTTCATCTCATTCACAAACATCCGCGCCTCCTGCAACAACAAGCGATTGAGCTGAAGCGCCGTTTGGGGATCCAGGCCAGTGGTGGTGAGCTGGATCACGCCGGAAAGATCTTGCGGCCAGACCTGCACCTGACGGCGAAAAAACGCCAGCTGCTGATCACGATTGGCATTGGCAGACAAGCCGGTGAACAGATCCGGCAACCGCCGCCCATAGCGGCGTTGCTCCAGCAGGCGGCGAAACACCCGCCCCATCACCTCTGGCGAATGCAGGTAGACCGCCAGGTAGCGACCATCCTCCAGCGAACCAAACAGATTGGGGCCTCCCATCACGGGCCCAATCACCGCCGGAGCCGCCATCGAAGGGGGCATGGGCTGCCGAATCAGAAAATCAGAGGTGGTCTTGAAGCGGGCACGACCGAGGCCAAAGCAGTAGATCCCAGCCAAGGCAACCACCAACACCGTGGCCCGAAACGGCGAGAAATGCAGCCTGGTGGGAATGCGCTGCCTGACAGCGTTCAAGCGCTGACGGAGAAGCAAAAGATGATTCAAGCCCGGACGTCGGTCGAATCTAAGTTTGGTCATACGTCTGAAATCTCTTCGGAAATTAACAGCTTTTCATTGTTACCATAAACCATCATGCTGAAACCTAGGCTGCCAAACGCCCAAACTAGCAAGTAGATCAAAGAAATACCTGGGATTGGATAGGTGGGAACCAAGGCTTTGCGAAAGAGTTCAATGCCATGCAGCAAGGGATTCCAGAGCAGAAACGGCCTCAAAAAGCCAGGAATAGTAGCGATTGAAAAAAACAAGCCCGATGTCCAAAAAAGTACACGGGCGATTAACGTGTTCACAAAGATCTTAACCACAGGGAGCCGATGTCCCACCACCAAAGCCGACAGGCCAACACCGAGTGACGTGAGCGCAACTAGCACAAACAGAGCAACTGCCGATCCAGGATAGGCAACGACAAACTGCCACTGGTAAATCGAAACCCCCAGAATCATCAAGAGAAAACAGGCTCCATAAACTCGAAATTCAACCAAAGCCCCTGCGAACAATACGTCCAGAGGACGTATGCGTTTCAAGACTGAAAATCGCTGCGAACGCTCGACGCCGTTGATCGCCTTCAATGCAATTTTGCTAAACAAAAAAAACAATGAAAATCCTGATGCAAGATGGAGGAACGGATTGATCAATGGCGGGGTGGCAGCAGGAAATAACATCCTCACAACTAAGAATATTGACACAAAGAGCAGTGGCTCCACAAGCAAGCCAATCAGACCAAAAGGGCTCTTGCGAATGCGCTCAGCCTGGTTGCGATAGGCCAAGGCACTGATGATCTGGGCTTGGAGCTTGAGCGAATCCAAAATCATCATTTGTTTCGCTTCCTCTGATTGGCCGTGAGCCGCAGAATGCTCCTGATCTGGTCTCCACAATGTCCAGTTCGTCCCTTCACCAACACCTGCCCCTGCTCAAACACGAGCGCATGGGTGCAGCGATCAGCAATGCCGAATCGATCCCCCCCAATGGCAACCACAGCCCGCTCGCGCAGGCGTTGCTCCAGAATCCCCTGCCAGGCTTCGCTCCATACCCCCTGCCGGCGCAGGGGCGCAAGCGCCATTGGATCGAGAAGGTAGAGGTCAAAGTCGAATGCCAGGGAGAGCGCCAGCTTGAATCGCTGCTTGGCGGGGTTGGGCAACTGCTTGAACGGACGATCCCAGAGCGTCTCGTCAAACGCACACAGCTGGCGAATCAGGCCCAGCTCACGCTCAAAGTTGCCTGCTTCGCCATATACACCTCCCATAAACCGCACATTTTCAGTGCAAGACAGCAAGCCGCTCAACCCTGTCAACTGCCCAAGGGGCCAAGACACGTGGGAGCGAACCACAAGCTTTCCTTGGGCTGGCTGTTGAAGACCAGCGATGCAGTTCAGCAGGCCATGGGCGATGCGGCGATCATCAGCCACCACTTGCCAGCGCTGGCCCGCTCGGACCCGAAAACTGAAATCTTCGAGCAGCAGATGGCCGAAATCGTCGCGCAGGGACAGCTGCTGCAAGCTCACCAAGATGGGCGGCTTGGTGTGGTGGGCATAGCGCCGGCGCGTGCGCGGAGTGAGGGTGTTCAGGCCTGACATGGGCGCACGTTAGGCGGCAATGGCAAGGGGGGCTCCCGATCCAGCCAAGCTTCAGTGCGGCGGCGCAGGCCCTGCTTGCAGCGCCGCTCCAGTCGATCGAGCAGCTGCTGCAGCGCCAAGTCCAACACTGGCGCCACGAGCGCCCCAGCTCCACCGGGCAGCTCAGCCCAAACCACTGCTGACGCCTCAAGCTGCACGGTTGATGGGCTGATCTCCGGCCGCATCGTGGCCGCCAGGCCAAAGCGCAGACGCTCCTGCCACTCCCCTAGCCCCTCCACCCGTGCCGCCAGCTGCTCAATCGCTAGGCACTGGCCATCCCAGCGGGCACGGAGCGTGACCTGGGGCTGCAGGGTCCAGCCCGCCACGCCGTAGGGCCGAGATTGGTAGACGTAGCAGTCATCGCTAGCGGCCTGCAAGCGGCTGGGGTCCAGCAGGCCCTGCAGGGGCCGGATCGGACGGGAGAAAAAGCTTTGCAGGCGTGCCTCGATCGCATCCACTGGCCAGCCGGCCATCGCCTCAGCCGTCAGCGTCACCGCGATGGCGCGCCGCTGCTCCAACCTCACGCCGACTCAGCGGGCGCCGCTTGAACCCCATTGGCCGAAGCCAGCAGATCCTCGATCTCGCAGACCGGGAAGCGGTTGATCGCCTTGAGGGCCAGGCGGGCGTTGCGGCGCAGCTGCTCGCTGATCGCCTCGCAGTAGGGCACCTGGGCCAGCAGATCCACCGTGCGGCGCAGGATCCGCACCACATCGCCTTCATCGAGGGAGGTGTTGGCGATCACATCGCTCCAGCTGGCCCCCTTGGCCCAGGCATGCACCAGGCCGGTGAGTTCGGGCTCCCACCAGAGCGGGAAGGTCACTTTGGCGCGCTCCTGCTGGCGCTCCAGCTCCCGCCGCAGGCCGCGCAGGTCGTGCAGGGCCTCCTCGGCGGCTGGTGGCGGCGGGAAACCGCACCAGAGGTCGGGCCGGTTCACCTCGGTGGAGATCGCCTCAAACACCGCCGCCAGCTGGGGCGGGTCGAGTTCATCGAGGTGGCCGCTCATCAGCGCCAGCCCCAGCCACAGCTCGTTATCACCGCGCAGGGCCGCCACGGTGCGGCCCACTTCCGTGGGCTCCAGGCCATCGGCCCCCGCCAGGGCCCCGAAGAAGCGCAGCACCTCGATCAACGCCAGGAAGGTGTCCCAGTGGCGGTTGGAGCGGAAATGCAGCAGCCGCTGGCGCTCCTCGATCTCCAGCTGCAACTCCTCCATGCGCCGGCGGTGCTTCTTGAGCTGGCGGCGGTCGCCCCAGCGATGGGCCGGATGGAGCTCCAGCTCCTCCTCCAGCTGGTGCACCAGCTCGGCCTGGGCCCGCACCTCACCGGCCAGGTCGTACTGGGGGGTGGCCATGTCATGGCGGCTGGCCATGGAGGCCACCGCCAGGGCCAGGCCACCGCTGGCCTGGTCGCCATGGCGCAACTCGCCGGCGTGGTGCAGCTCGGGCGCCTCCACCTGGCCCACCTGCAGGCAGCTGAGCTCGGCGTGCAGGCTCACCACCGCGTGGCAGGGCAGCAGCAGCCAGACGTTGTCGTCCGTGAGGCAGAGCAGCAACGGGAACTGGCCCGGCCCCTTCACCTTCTCCACGATCACCGCCGGCGTCACCCGGCCGCGCAGCTGGGGCGCCTTGAGGCTCACCAAGGTGCCTTCACTGGCGAACTGCAGGGCCAGGGTGAGCTCGTGGGCGAGGGTTTCTTCAGCCTGCTGCTGCAGGATCCGCAGCAGGCGCCGCTCCTCCCGCAGGTGGCCGCGTCGCTTCTCGTAGTCCTCGAAGTCGTACCAGGGGACCTCGCCGGAGCCATCTTCCAGGCTCTCAAGCTGCTGCATCAGCTGGGCGATGCGGGCTTCGTCATCGGCCAGATCCAGGGTGGCCAGGTAGCGGCCGAAGCTGCGCTCCACCAGCTCCTTGGCCTTGGCCAGGTCGTAGCGCTGCAGCAGGTTGAGCACCATGCCGTAGCTGGGGGTGAACTGGCTCACCAGCGGATCGGCCGGCGCGGTGGCCAGCTGGCCCGCCTCGCGCACCCCCTCGAAACGGCTCTGCACCGTCACCACGTAGCCCTGGGAGTCGAGGCCGCGGCGGCCGGCCCGGCCCGCCATCTGCAGGAATTCACTGCCCATCAGCGGCCGGTGGCCCCGCTCGGTGCGCTTGGAGAGGGCCGAGATCACCGTGGTGCGGGCCGGCATGTTGATGCCGGCGGCCAGGGTTTCGGTGGCGAACACCACCTTGATCAGGCCCTGCTGGAACAGCTCCTCGATCAACTCCTTCCAGGCCGGCAGCACCCCGGCGTGGTGGGCGGCGATGCCCCGCAGCAGCGCCTCGGCGTGGCCGCCCTCCCGCACCGCCTCCGGGGTGGTGGCCACGAACGCATCCAACCGAGCCTTGATCCGCGCCTGCTCGGCGGGGGTCACCAGGGCGGCCTTGCCGAGCTCCTTGACCCCCTTGTCGCAGCCGCGGCGGCTAAAGATGAAGTAGATGGCCGGCAGCATGTCGCGCTCGGCCATCTGGGCCACCACAAAGCCCAATGGCGGCGCCTCGGGCTGGGGCGGTTTCGGTGTTTTCGGCCCCTTGCGGCGGCTGCCCTTGGGGGCGCGCCACACCCTGCAATTGGGGTGCAGGCCGGTGCCCTCGTCGTTGAGCAGCGGGTGCAGACCCTTGGCGCTGCAGAAGCTGAAGGCCAGCGGCACGGGCCGGTGGTCGCTGAGCACCAGGCGGGTGGGGCCATGCACCCGCTCGATCCAGTCGGTGAGCTGGCCGGCGTTGGCCACCGTGGCCGAGAGCGCCACCAGCTGCACCGGCGGCGGGCAATGAATGATCGACTCCTCCCAGACGGTGCCGCGCTGGGAATCGTTCATGTAGTGGCACTCGTCGAGCACCACGGCTTCGACCCCGTCGAGGGGGTCATCTCCCGCATCGGCTTCCGCATACAGCATGTTGCGGAAGATCTCGGTGGTCATCACCACCACCTGGGCCTCCCGGTTGAGGCTCAGGTCACCGGTGAGCAGGCCCACCTTCTCGGCACCGAACTGGGCGCGGAAATCGCGCAGTTTCTGGTTGGAGAGTGCCTTCAGTGGCGTTGTGTAGAACACCTTCTGGCCGTGGGCCAGGGCGCGGTAGATGGCGTACTCCCCCACCAGCGTCTTGCCGGAACCCGTGGGGGCACTGACCACCACCGAGTGCCCCTGGTTGAGGGCATCGATCGCCTCCAACTGGAAGTCGTCGAGCGGAAAGGGAAAAATCGCCGCCGGATCGAGGGCTGCAGACACCGGCGCAGGCTGGGGCATGGAGTAATCCTATGGGGGCTCAGGCCAACTCCAACCACTGGCGCAGCGCC
>Ga0194125_10010314_pt1 | contig 12778 bp, 12 predicted proteins | sample TA2KigC250mmetaG_FD_148626 | JGI IMG/M metagenome (GOLD analysis project Ga0194125, IMG submission 148626) | Freshwater microbial communities from Lake Tanganyika, Tanzania - TA2015034 Kigoma Deep Cast 250m | ecosystem: Environmental > Aquatic > Freshwater > Lake | place: Tanzania: Lake... | reverse complement strand
AAAGATGGCTATGTCTTCCCAGAAATACCTCCGGTCCGCCCGCGGCCCAACCCGATACCCTTTCAGCAATTTACCATCGCTCCAGCGCCTTACGGTGCTGGGGTGGACATCAAGTAAAAAAGCTACCTCTCCCGTAGTCAGCAAACTGTCTGCCCGCTGGTAATGCCTCACCGGCTACCATGCCTCTCGGCTTACGATTTCCGGGATAGCGCTATGGCCAAACCAGTGGAGGAACACTGCGTCCGGAGGGGCATCCCTGATAACCCTCTCCCTGACTTCGTCATATTTACCCTGATAGGCAGGCATTTGCTCCCCCCGCTCATCAAAGACCATAATCAGGTCATTCTTCATCCTGGCCACTGTTTTAAGCATCTTATTGCCATCTCCATTTTTCTATCTCTGCCGTTCTACTTCCATCTTAGACTCCGTATGATTAATTCCCCATAAAAGAGGCGTTGAAACTATGTTAAAATAATGGCGCCGCTTCCGGCCATTTCTAACCACGGCCAGCGCTGTGCTATACTAATCCTGAATCAGCCCGAAAAGGGAATTTTTATCTGGCAAGTGAGATGGCATGAGCAAACTTATTGATAGACTTATCCAGACCTCAGAAGCGGTTCCCCCGCCAATCGGCTTCCGCGCCGCCAAGACGGCCGCCTCCTCAAAACCCAGGATGGCGCTTATTGCCCGAATTGAGGTAACCGAAAGTGCCGCGCCGCTGGCAGGTTATGTTGCCAGCGCCGATGCTGTCATCATGGCACCAACCGGCGCAGGGAAGAAGACTATTCGCCCATCACCCGATACGGTCTGGGGGCTGTGGCCGGAAGGAAAAGGCCGCCAGCCGATAAAAGGCCCCGCCGGGGCTGGTGCCGACTTTGTTATCCTGCCCCTGAATTCAGCCTTTGACCTTCCGGGCATGGAGAAGCTGGGTAAAATCCTGCTCATTGAACCGTCTCTGGGTGAAGGCCTGATAAGAACGATAAACGAGCTACCCGCAGACGCGGCGCTGCTGGCCGAAGATGAAGAGGCAGCACCGGCTATTACCTGGCACCGGCTCATGCTGTGTCAGCGACTCGCCGAGCTTCTGGCCAAACCGCTGCTCGCCGCCGTGCCGGCGTCGGTTGGCCGCGATGGCCTCAAGGCCCTGTGGAAAGCCGGCGTGGACGGTGTGGTCATCACGGTAAAAGCCGGCGAGCAGGTTAAGAGACTGAAAGAACTGCGCCAGATAGTTGACCAGACGGATTTTCCAGCGCGCCCGCGGAAGCGGGTGACCGCCCTGCTGCCACGCATCGCTGAAGAATCAGACGCCGCCATCGCTGATGATGAGGAAGAAGAGGAGGAGGAAGAGTAGCCCTTTATCGGGACATTCTCAGGAGCCGGACTGGGCTTTCTGCCAGGACTTCCCCTCCGTGGTAATCGACGGGGCAATCACCATTTCCACTCCGTGCATTTCCCGAATCGTGGTCACCCCGCAGACGCCCATCGCGGTGCGAATGGCCCCCACAATGTTCTGACTGCCATCGGTGACTGACGTTGGCCCGAAGAGAATCTGCTCCAGAGCGCCGGTGGTGCCGACCTTGATTCGGGTGCCCCGGGGCAGCGCCGGATGGGGATGAGCCATACCCCAGTGATAGCCCAGCCCCGGCGCCTCTTTCGCCTGGGCGAAGATAGAGCCAAGCATCACGGCATCGGCACCGGCGGCCAGCGCCTTGCAGACATCGCCGCCCTTGCGGAAACCGCCATCAGTGATTATTGGCACGTACCGGCCCGTCTCGCGGTGGTACTGGTTCCTGGCCGCGGCGCAGTCAATGGTCGCCGTTACCTGAGGGACACCGACGCCGAGGACCTCCCTGGTGGTACAGGCTGCCCCCGGCCCAACGCCGACCAGCACTGCCGAGATACCGGTGCGCATCACTTCCAGACAGGCGCTGTAGCTGACGCAGTTGCCCACCACCACCGGCATTGAGACCATCTCCCGCAGCTCGGAGAAAATCAGGCCACGGTAACTTTTGGAAACGTGGCGCGCCGTGGTCACCGTTGACTGGACAAATAATATATCAGCACCGGCCTCGGCCGTTATCGGGGCGAAGCGTTTGGTGTTGGCCGGCGTTACCGAAACGGCGCAGGTGCCGCCCCGCTTCTTGATTTCCTGCACCCGCTCACCGATAAGGTTTTCCTTGATTGGTTGGGCATAGATTTCCTGCATCAGGCCGGTTATCTCGGACTGCGGCGCCCGCGCGATTCTGGCCAGCACCTCAGCCGGGTTCTGGTAACGCGTCTGCACTCCTTCAAGGTGCAGGACCGCCAGGCCGCCCATCTTGCTCAGCTGCACGGCCATATTGACATCGGTTACCGCATCCATCGCCGAGGCGATGATGGGCAGAGAGAAGGTGTAATTCTCTATGGTCAGGTCGATATTGGCCTGGTCGGGGTTAACCGTGACGTCTCCGGGGACGATGGCCACTTCATCAAAGCCGTAAGCCCGCCGCAGCTGTTTATACTGGGGACTTTCTGTCTTTTTGGACATCATTTGAATATCAACTATAACAAAAAGCCAAAGGGCAAGTCAAGAAATCCCGCCGCCATCTCAAAGCTAGACAGGCCATGAAGCGTAAGCTATAATACTTAAGTTGGGGACATTGAGCATTCATGCCTAATTTGTACGTCGTGGCAACTCCTATCGGCAACCTGGAAGACATCTCCCTGCGCGCCCTGCGCGTGCTGCGGGAAGTCAGGCTGATAGCCGCCGAAGATACGCGCAAGACCAAGCGCCTGTTGAAAACTTACGATATCCAGACGCCGATGACCAGTTACCACCAGCACAATGAAAAGGCCAAGCTTGATTACATTTTGAACTATCTGAAGGAAGGCGATGTGGCCCTGGTCTCCGAGGCCGGAATGCCCGGTGTATCCGACCCCGGCTATGAGCTTATCGGCGCCGCCAACCAGAGTGGTATCCCGGTCATCCCGGTGCCCGGACCGTCTGCGGTCATCACAGCACTGGTGGCCTCCGGACTGCCCACCGACCGCTTCCTCTACCTGGGCTTTCTTCCCCGCCGGGCCGCTGCCCGAAAGCAGGTTTTAGAGTCGGTGGCTCAGGAATCGGGGACCCTGGTTATCCTGGAAGCGCCGCACCGGCTGCGCCAGACACTGAATGACCTGCGGCTGGTCCTGGGCGACCGGCGGATGGCGGTCTGCCGTGAGCTCACCAAGCTGCACGAAGAAGTGTTCCGGGGGGCCATCAGCCAGGCTGCCGCCCGCTTCACCGAGCCCAGGGGTGAATTTACCCTGGTTATTGAAGGCATAAGAGACGTCGACAAACCAGTATTGAATAAAGACATAGAGAAACAGTTAGGTGACATGTATCAACGCCGTATCAAAGCCAGAGAAGCCATCGCCAGTGTAGCCGCCGAGACCGGCCTCTCCCGCCGCGAACTGTACCGGGCATGGCTGAAACTGGACAAGTCCTCGTCGGATAAACGGAGACCATGTCACAGTCTGGAGAGGAGCTAAAGCTATGCGTCGTGGGTGCATTTCGCTGGGAGAAGTTACCTGTGACCAGTGTCAGCGCAATATCCCCTACCCGGAGCGCTACCTTGTCGTCGATGAAAGGGACGGCATGGAAAACGAGGATGGGGAAACCAGGCGGTATTGCGTTGAATGCTGTCTGAAGAAAGGTTACGCCCAGTATAAAACGGAAAAGGGCGAGCAGGTACTGACCTTCCTTGAGTCCGGCGTTCCAGAAAGTGATTGAGGTTACCTGATGCCAGAGAAAATCCTGGTTGCCGTTGCCTGGCCCTATGCCAATGGTCCGCTCCACCTGGGGCATGTTGCCGGTGCCTATCTGCCCCCTGATATCTTTGCCCGCTACCACCGCACCAAAGGCAATGAGGTGCTGATGGTCTCCGGCTCTGACCAGCACGGCACACCCATCACCATCAAGGCCGAGCAGGAAGGCAAAAAACCGGTTGAAATCGCCACCAGGTACCACAAGCAATTCCTTGAGTGCTGGCAGAAGCTCGGCATCTCCTTTGACCTCTTCACCACCACCGGCACGGAAAACCATGCCCGGGTGACGCAGGCTATCTTCCTCACTCTGCTTGACCGCGGCTATATCTTCAAAAATACGCTAACGCAGCCGTACTGCCCCAAATGCCAGCGCTTCCTCGCCGACCGCTATGTTGAGGGGATATGCCCTTACTGCAAATCTCCCGGGGCGCGCGGCGACCAGTGCGAGGCGTGTGGCAAGCCCCTGAACCCCACCGAGCTCATTGAACCGGCGTGCCGCATCTGCAGCACCACCCCCGTCTTCCGTGACACCGAGCATTTCTTTCTGAGGCTGTCCGCCTTCAACGACCGCCTGCTGGACTGGGTGAGGCGGCAGCAACACTGGCGACCCAACGTGCTGAATTTCAGCCTGCGCTATCTTGAGGAGGGGCTAAAAGACCGGGCCATCACCCGCGATATAGACTGGGGGGTGGCCATACCCGTCTCCGGCTTTGAAGACAAGAGAATCTACGTCTGGTTTGAGGCCGTCATCGGCTACCTGTCCGCGGCCAAGGAATGGGCAGCCCGGCACGGCGATGGCGAAAAATGGCGCGATTTCTGGCAGAATCGCGCTGCCCGCAGCTACTATTTCATCGGCAAGGACAATATACCCTTCCACACCCTCATCTGGCCGGCAATGTTGATGGGCTACGGGGACAACCTGAACCTGCCCTATGATGTCCCGGCGAATGAATTTTTAACCATTGAAGGCAGGAAGCTCTCCACCAGCAAAAACTGGGCGGTCTGGCTGCCTGATTACCTCAAGCACTATGACCCCGACCCCCTGCGCTATCTCCTTTCCATCAATATGCCGGAGACATCAGATACCGATTTCTCCTGGCGCGAGCTCGTGCGCCGCAACAACGACGAGCTGGTGGCCACCTACGGCAACCTGGTGCACCGCGTGCTCACCTTTGTTTACCGCAACTTTGAGGGCAAAGTGCCGGAACACGGGGAGCTTGACGCTCAGGATAGCGAGATTCTCGCTTCTGCCAGGAAGACCCTGGAGACAGTGGACGGACTGCTCTACGGCTGCCACTTCCGCGAAGCCATCAGGGTGGTCATGGCCCTGGCGCAGGCAGCCAACCGTTACCTGGATGATAAGTCCCCCTGGAAAACTATCAAAGAGGACCGCAAGGCGGCGGCCAGGTCTCTATATGTCGCCTTGAAGGTGATTGCCAACCTGAAAACAATGCTCTATCCCTTCCTTCCCTTCAGCTCCCAGAAATTACATGAGTACCTGGGTTTTTCTGGCAGCATTGAGGCCCGCGGCTGGAGCTGGCAGGAGCTGCCGCCGGGGCAGAAGCTGAGGCCACCGCAACCTCTGTTCACCAAGCTTGATGACAGCCTGGTTGAGGCAGAGACCAGAAAACTCGGCCAGACATCACCGTAGGCAGGAAAGGAGATATTTGGACCTCAACGCCATATACCAGTCCATTCAGGAAGACCTGTCACGGGTAAAAGAGTGCCTCAGGTCGATTATCAAAGTTGAATTCCCCTGGCTGGCCAAGCAGCTGGACTATGTGGTGGGCGGCGGCGGGAAAGGCATCCGGCCGGCCCTGACACTGCTGTCCGGCAAATTCTACCGGTACAATCTGGAACTCCTCCTGCCCATGGCCGCGTCCGTGGAACTGATGCACACGGCCACCCTTATCCATGATGACGCCATTGACAAGTCAATGTCGCGGCGCGGGAAGGCGACCATTTTTAAACTCTGGGGTGGGGAACCGGCCATACTGCTCGGTGACTACCTCTTCGCCAAGGCCGGTGAATTCGTCTCGGATACTCAGAGCCCGCGCGTCATCAAGCTCTTTTCCCAGACGCTGGCTACCATCTCCAGCGGTGAACTGAACCAGTTCTTCAGCGCCTACAACCTGAAGCAGACACGGGATCAGTATTTTAAAAAGATATCGGGCAAGACCGCCTCTCTCTTCGCCCTCTCCACCGAGTCAGGGGCCATCCTCAGCGGAGCCCCGGAGAAATCGGTCAGGATACTCAGGGACTACGGTCATTATCTGGGCATTGCCTTCCAGATAGTGGACGACATCCTGGACTTCATCGGCACCGAGGCAGAGCTGGGCAAGCCGGTGGGCTCGGACCTGGCGCAGGGGACCATTACCCTGCCGGCCATGCTGCTGCTGGAACGTTCCCCTGAAGATAACCCGGTAAAACGCCGCTTTGAGAACCGGGACGACCCGGATAACATCAGGCAGGCGATAGAGCTGATACGCAATTCACCGATTGTAGATGAATGCTACGCCGTCGCCAACGAATACTGCGCCAAAGCCTGCCAGCACCTCAACCAGCTGCCTGAAAATAATAATCGGGAGGCGCTGCTCAAGCTGGCCGAGTACGTGGTCGCCCGCAACCGCTAGTAAAGCAGGCCTTTTAGGTATGATTCTACCCCCGGACCTGGGACACCCGACCTTTAATTTCCTTCCCAGACGCTGCCGTCCTGGTAGGTCTCTCTTTTACTGGTCGGCAGCGCCTGCTTGAACCGGTCAATGGCGTACTGGCAGGCGGCAAATCCCTCAGCGCGGTGTGCCGCAGCAATGGCCACAACCAGATTGATGTCACCGACCTCCAGCCTGCCTGTGCGGTGATGGATAGCCACGTTGTCCACCGGCCATTTCCGCCTGATTTCAGCAGCGATTTCCCGTAGCTTTTGCTCCGCTTTCCCGGAAACGTCCTCGTAGGACACGGATTGAACCTTCCGGCCGCGGGAGTGGTCACGAATCAAACCGACATAGGTGACCACGCAGCCGCTGCTGCTGGCTTTGACCTCATTCACCACCGCTTCCGGCGAGATTGGCTGATTTGTAATTCTAATCATCTAATATAAAAAAGAGGGGGCTGCGCCCCCTCTTCGTCATCCCTCACCGATTTTAATCGGAAGACGCCGGTGTCTGCTTGGGGACAAGGCGGGGCACCAGGGGAGCCTTCTGTGGCTTGGTCGCCAGCGTGGTCTCACCGACCGGCTCCACCGGCACCGGCTTGGCCTCCGGTTTTACCTTCGCCGACGGTTTCGGCCTGGCTTCACCCAGGATGCTCTCCAGGGCATCTCCCTCCAGCGTCTCCTGAGCCATAAGTCTCTCGGCGAGCAGCACTAATTTGGCCTTCTGCCCGGTCAATATATTCTTCGCCGTTCCATGAGCTTCCTCAATAAGACCATGAACCTCTTCATCAATCTGTTCGGCGATTTTATCGCTGTAGTCCTTCTGTTCCGAAATTTCACGGCCGAGGAAGACCAGTTCCTGCTTATCACCGAAAGTTCTCGGGCCGAGTTTATCACTCATTCCGAGGCTGGTTACCATCCAGCGCGCTAGCTTGGTCGCCTGCTCAATATCCTCGGCGGCACCGGTGGTTATCTCACCAAAAATAGTTTCTTCAGCGGTACGCCCACCAAGAAGGGTGGCTATTTTATCCTTAATCTGGGCTCGTGTCATTAAGTACCTGTCCTCAATGGGCAGCTGGCGAGTATGACCGAGCGACATGCCCCGCGCCACAATTGATATCTTGTGCACCGGGTCGGCATTGGGCAGCATCCTGGCCACCAGAGCATGGCCAGCTTCATGATAGGCGGTTATCTCCTTTTCCTTCTGGCTTATCTTGCGACTCTTTCTCTCCGGCCCGGCAATCACCCTGTCCACCGACTCTTCAAATTCCTGCATACCGATGGCGCTCTTGTTCCGACGGGCCGCCAGGATAGCCGCCTCATTGACCAGATTGGCCAGGTCCGCACCGCTCAAACCCACCGTGCCCTTGGCCAGAACCTCTAAATCCACGTCCTTGTCCAGTGGCTTGCCATTGGTGTGTACTTTCAGAATGGCCACGCGGCCATTAATGTCCGGTCGGTCCAGAACCACCCTGCGGTCAAAGCGGCCCGGCCGTAAAAGCGCCGGGTCAAGGATGTCCGGCCGGTTGGTGGCCGCCATGACAATCACGCTGGTGCTGGTATCAAAACCGTCCATCTCCACCAGAATCTGGTTTAGGGTCTGTTCCCGCTCATCGTGACTGCCGCCCAGACCGGCACCGCGATGGCGACCCACCGCGTCAATCTCGTCAATGAAGATGATACAGGGGGCATTGCGCTTGGACTGGTCAAAGAGGTCGCGTACCCTTGAGGCGCCAACGCCAACGAACATCTCCACGAATTCACTGCCGCTGATGGAGAAGAAGGGTACATCGGCCTCACCGGCCACGGCCCTGGCCATCAGTGTTTTACCCGTACCCGGTGGCCCGACCAGCAATACCCCTTTCGGGATGCGGGCGCCCAGCGCCTGGAACTTCTCCCGCGATTTGAGAAATTCCACCACCTCCATCAGCTCCTGCTTGGCTTCCTCCACACCAGCCACATCAGCAAAGGTTACCGTGGGCCGATTGGCCGGGAAAAGCCGGGCGCGGCTGCGACCAAAACTCAACGCCTGATTATTCGCCCCTCTCGCCTGGCGGAAGAGGAAAAACAGCAGGCCGCCAAAAATAATGAGCGGCAGGAAGTTGAGCATCAGGCTGCCCCAGTTTATGCCTGAAGACCCCTCAACATTCACCACCACGCCGGTCAGGTCCAGCCCCTCTATTTCATATATGGTGGCGTTGCTTTCCTTGAAAGCCCGCACTTCCTTACCATCAACCGTGGTGATGGTCAGCAGGTCGTCCTTCACCGTGATTTCGGCAATTTTCTTGTCCTGCGACATGGCGATCACTTCACTGAGGGGCACTTCCTCAGGCTTGTTCGCCGATGGCAGGAGGTAGGAGAACAGTGCCACCGCGGCCAGCAGAATGGCGATGTAAATCAGACTGCTACGTTTCCAGCTAGGTTTCACACTTCACCCCTGGGCTAATCTCCCCCCATCACACTCAATTATACCACATAATAATATCCGGCAATAATCAAAGATTATTATAGAACGCCTGCAGCAGCCGGGCGTCACCCTCCAGATTCGGGCTCTCACATATCATCATGCCCTCAACCTTATAGTCCTTGAGCGCCCGGAGCAGTTCCTTATACTGAAAATCAGACTCTTCCAGGTTGAGATGGTTCATTTCGCCTTTTTTACCATAATTGATGCCGGAAACGTGAATATGCATGTCCGCCAGTGCCTCATCGCCCAGGCGCTGTCTTACCTGAAGCAGGATAGCCTCAAATTCGGGATAGGAATTGAATTTGCCGGTCCGGGCGTGCCAGTGGGAGAAATCCAGACAGGGAGCCACCCCTTTCAGTTCGACGCTGAGGTCTATCAGTTCCTTAATAGTGCCGAACTGGCTGCTTTTGCCGGTTACCTCCGGCCGGAGGCTTATTTTGATGTTTTCACGCCCAAGCTGGCTCAGAACCTCGCCAAGGTATCTCTTCACTGCCTCATATACGGTCCCCGGCGGCTGCCCCATATAAAAGGCGGGGTGAAAAACCACGCTTTCGGCATGACAGAGTGAAGCTATGCGCGCCGTCTGCAGTATACGGCCCTGGCTGGCCCTTATCTTTTCCATATCCGGCGAGTTCAGGTTAATGAAATAGGGAGCATGCGCCGATAACCTGACGCCGGTGCGGGCAGATACCTCACCAACCTGCCGGGCGGCCGCCTCCCCCATCTTCACCCCCTGGACAAACTCCATTTCCATGCAGTCCAGCCCCAGCTCAACAATGCGCTCAATGCCGCTGATGGTTGAGGGTTGTCGGGAGCTGCGCGGAGCCCCCGCCGTGCCGAAGAGCAGACCGGTCATCTCTGCCGCCCCTTAATATCCCCGAGCCAGCGGTCAGATTTGAACTGACGACCCGCGGTTTACGAAACCGCTGCTCTACCCCTGAGCTACGCTGGCCCAAGGCAAAGTATAGCATAAATACGACCGACATGAAATCTCATCATGTATAAGGTTTTATTCACATATGGTTGTTCTTTCGCTCACCCCATTGCTCCCCCTCTCCAACAGGTTTGTCTTTGGCACTCCTTTTCACTAATGTTTGAGAGGGGTCAGGGGTGAGGCGTCAACTGCCAACCAACGCAAACAAAATAATGTATAAATCTTACCGCCACCCCCGCTGGTTTGACACATCAGAAAGGGCAATGCTATGATTTCCCTTTGATGGCTACTTTCAGCTATTATACTTATAGAGGTCAGTTATGATTACTGATTTGGTCTACGAACTGGTGCAAATTCCGGGCCCTTCAGGCTTTGAAGGTCGGGTATCCGGTCATTTAAAAGAGCTGCTGGAGGGCCATGTTGATGAGCTCTACATTGATAAGATAGGCAACCTCATCGCCAGAAAAAAGGGCACCGAGGGCAAGCGCTCGCTGGCGCTGGTAGCTCACACGGACCAGGTCAGCATGGTGGTGCAGAAGGTGGATGAATTTGTCTGGTTTGATAAGCTGGGCTGGATTGACTTCAATAACCTGCCCGGAACCCCGGTGCTCATCATGGGTGCGGAGCAGGATATCCCCGGCGTAATCAGCGCTACCAGCACCGTTGGCCGCCGTGAACTGGGCACCTTGTGGATAGACGTCGGCGACCGGCAGGAATTGGTCTCGGCGGGTGACCCCATTGTCTATGACCATCCGCCGCGCTGGCTCAACGACCAGAAAACGATACTGGCCAGCCAGTCCATCGATGACCGCGTGGGCTGTGCCGTTCTGGTTGAGGTAGCCCGAAAACTGACCAGGCCACCACGCCATGATATCTATTTCGTGGGCGCGGTCCAGGAGGAGATAGGTTCGCAGGGAGTCCGCCATTTCCTACGACAGGTCACGCCCGATTGGTTTATAGCCCTGGACACCGGCTTTGCCCAAGATGCCGTGCCCGATATCCAGCGCACGGTGCCGATGAACACCGGGCTGGGGGTACGCCGACTCTCCTTTACTCAGCCTGCGGCCCCCTACCCCGCCACCTACAACTTCGCCAGCCCCCGTTTAAACCAGCTCCTCATCAATGCCGCCAAGAAGAAGCATATCCCGTTCCACGTTGACGTCAGCACCGGCATCTGGTCTGACCATAGTATTGCCTATGAGGTAAACCCGGAGATTGAGTCGACATTTATGTTCGTCGCTGCCAGGAGGTACAGCCACTCCTCAATTGAAGTGGCCGACTTGAGCAACGCCGGGCGGGCGGTGGACGTCTTACGCCAGGCGATAACCGATATGGACGGCTGGGACAGCTGATGAAGGGTGGCAGAGGCAGTGCCGGTTTAAGGACAGATTCCAGAGGTAAACTTTAAGGGGGGCTAGATATTAATGGTACCGGTAAGTTCAAATGAACTGGAAAAGGACGGTGTCCTCACCGCAGCCAGACTCATGGCGGTCGCCGCCCGGACTGCCCCCAAAACGAGGGGCCTGGACTCGGTCAAGACCATGATATTGAAAGAACCAGATGAGCTGGAAAAACTGGCCGCGGCCATGGAGGGAGTTTCCCGCGAGGACCCGGAAAGGCTCGCCTTCTTCCGCCGCAACGCCGATGATGTCCGGAAATCGGCTGCGGTGCTGCTCATTGGCGTAACCGGTGAGCCAAAGCGCCTTGAATCGCCGCTGAACTGCGGCGCCTGTGGCATGGACTGCGCCGCCATGTCAAAAGCGAAGAAGAAGGAGCGCGGCACGGCGCGCGGCCCGATGTGCCACATGCAGAGCATTGACCTTGGTATCGCTCTCGGCGTGGCGGTGAAGGCCGCCAGCGATTTCGGCGTGGATAACCGCATCATGTATTCCGTGGGCACTACCGCCCGCATAATCAAACTCATGGATGCCGACCTGGTTATTGGTATCCCGCTTTCGGTGACCGGCAAAAATCCGTATTTCACCGGCCGATAAGCTCACATAATAATATAAAATGTTATGCTGGAGAACAGGAGGTTATAATGCCCAAGGTTTTCATTACCCGCCGGATTAGCCCGCAAGCTGTTGCTTTGCTCAAGCAGCATGCCGAGGTCGCTGCCTGGCAGGAGGCAAAAGCGATGAGTCGCCAAGAACTTTTTCGGCGCATCGCCGATGTCGACGGCCTGCTTGTCTGGCAGGACAAGGTGGACAGCGAGTTTCTGAACCATACGCCGAAAGTAAAGGTTATCGCCCAGCGCGCCATCGGCTTTGACCTGATAGATGCTAAAGAGTGCGCCCGGAGAGGCATCAGGGTGAGCAACGCGCCCAGCGGTGTTGACGATAGCACCGCCGATTTTGCCATGGCCCTGCTGCTGGCCTCGGCGCGACAGCTTGTGGAAGCCGTCAACCTGACGGCAAAGGGCGGCTGGGAAAACTGGGATGTCATGGGCAACCCGTTTCTTGGCCTTGATGCTTACGAGAAGATGCTGGGCATCGTCGGCCTGGGCAGGATTGGCGCAAAAGTCGCCCGGCGGGCGCGCGGCTTTGATATGAAGATTCTCTACTATGACATCGTGCGCAACCCGCGGGAAAAAGAGCTCGGCGCCCAGTATATCCCCGACCTGCATAAAATGCTGGGCATGGCTGACTTCGTCAGCATCCATGTGCCGCTGAACGATAAGACCAGACACCTGATTGGCGCCAGAGAATTGGCCGCCATGAAGCCCACGGCGATACTCATCAATACCGCCCGAGGAGGGCTGGTTGACCCGAAGGCGCTGTATGAAGCCCTGAAAAGCAAACGGATACAGGCTGCGGCCATTGATGTCACCGAGGTGGAGCCAATCGCCCCCAATGACCCGCTGCTCACGCTGGACAATATCATCATTGCCCCCCACATCGCCGGCGGTTCGGTGACATCACGACTGAAAATGGAT
>Ga0194125_10010305_pt1 | contig 12790 bp, 11 predicted proteins | sample TA2KigC250mmetaG_FD_148626 | JGI IMG/M metagenome (GOLD analysis project Ga0194125, IMG submission 148626) | Freshwater microbial communities from Lake Tanganyika, Tanzania - TA2015034 Kigoma Deep Cast 250m | ecosystem: Environmental > Aquatic > Freshwater > Lake | place: Tanzania: Lake... | reverse complement strand
GAGCCCATGAGCCCCGACATCGTCCGCTTCGTGAGCGTCTTGGCCAGACGTCCTCGCCTCACGCCGCCGATCCCCATGAGCTGTCCCGCCCGCGGCCCGTGGTTGATGAAGATTCTGGCCCGGGAAGGGCGGTTTGTGGTGGGCGTGTACCGGCGCCAGATGCGGGCCATCGGCTATCTCGGGACGTTGGACAGGCTGTTCGGAGTGCCGGCCACGACGCGAAGCTGGAGCACCATGGCCGCGATTTCCAAAGCGCTCGGCGGCGGCGGGACGTGACCGACGCCCGAGACGCTTCCCGCCGTCCACGGAGCGGCGAGACTTCGAGGCCCTTTTAATACAGCCCGGTCGAGCCGAAGCCGTCCTCGCCCCGGCTCGTTTCGTCGAGGCCGGAGGACTCGACGACGGACACTTCGCTGACGGGCTGGACGAGCATCTGGGCGATCTTCATCCCGGCCCGGACGGCGTACGGCTCCCGGCCGAGGTTGATCATCACGACTTGGACCTCGCCCCGGTAACCCGCGTCGACGACCCCGGCCAGGCGGTGGACGCCCTTCAAGGAAATCCCGCTCTTGTCCCAAACGAGGCCGACATGGCCCTTGGGGATGGCGACCTTGATCCCCGTGGGTACGGCGAAGACCTCGCCCGGCCGGAGGTCATGGTCGACGGCCGAAAAGAGGTCTAATCCGGCGTCGCCCGGATGGCCGTAGGAGGGGAGCCTGGCCTGGGGGGAGATTCTTTGGACTCTCAGTTGCATGGGCCCCTCTCTTTCGGACCCTGGATGTCTCCAGGGCCGTCCATCAACTCCGCTTTTTTGATTTTCCCGGTGGCTGTTTTCGGCAGTTCGGCCATAAAAACGACCCGATGAGGAACCTTGAAGGCGGAGAGATTTCGACGGCAATGGAGCATGAGTTCTTTGGACGAGCTGGAGGCCCCCGGCTTCAGCACCACGCACGCCTTGACGGCCTCTCCCAACATCTCGTCTTCCACTCCGACCACGGCCGCTTCCTGGACAGCCTCATGCTCCAGGAGGATCTCTTCGATCTCCTGGGGCGCGATCCGGTGCGAGCCGCTTTTGATCATTTCGCTTTTGCGGCCGACGATGTAGAAGTATCCTTCCTGATCCCGGCGGGCCAAATCCCCCGTCCATAGACCCTCCGGCCGAAGAACCTGCTCCGTCTCTTCCTTTTGCTCCCAGTACCCGGCCATGATGTTATCCCCGGCGGCCACAATCTCCCCGACCTGGCCGTCGGGAACGGGCTGGCCCTCCGGGTCGAGCAGCTTCAGGGTGACGCCGGGAATGGCCCGGCCGATCGAGCCCATCTTCCGGTCAAGGTCTTCCGGCGGAAGATAACTCAGCCTGGCCGACGCTTCGGTCTGGCCGTACATGATGAAGATCGCCGCGGCCGGGAAGGCCCGGCGCAACTCCCCGGCCAGTTTGGGCGACATGGCCGCTCCCGCCTGGGTGAGGTAGCGCAATTTAGGAAATTGGTATTTGTGGACGGCCGTTCGGTTGAGCAGAAGGGCGAAGGTGGAGGGCACTCCTGAAAAACCGGTCACCTCGTACTCCCGCATCTCATCGAGAATGACAGTCGGGTACAGAAAATTCTGATTGACGACGAGACTTCCGCCGACGGCCACGTGCGTCAGAAGCACGGAATTTCCATAAGAATAAAAAAAGGGCAAGACCGCCATGACCCGGTCGTTTTCCGTGAGCTTCAAGTAGTCGACGACGGAGGACGTGTTGGCGACGAGATTGGCGTGCCGCAACATGACCCCTTTGGGGCTCCCGGTCGTCCCGGAGGTGTAAATAATCTGGGCGATGTTTTCCGGCCGAACGGCCGGAAAATCCAACCCCCGAAAATCCTGTTGCCAGACAGCCTGGCGGTCCATCCACGCCGGATCGGCCGTCGGGCTGGGGCATTCCTTGTCCGAGACGATCCATTTCAAGGACGGCAATCGGGAGGCCAGAGGGGAAAGGTACCGGTGGAATTTCTTATGGGTGAAGAGGACGGAGAGGCCGCTGTGGCCGCAGAGTGTCTTGAGGGACCTCTCCGAGGTCTGGGTGTTGAGGCCGACGACGATTCCGCCCGCCATCTGGATGGCAAAATAAGCCGAGACATAGGCCAAAGGGTCATCCGTGAGGATCCCGCCCCTGAAACCCGTGCCCAGCTCCCGAGAAATCAGCCAGGATGCCTGAGACTGCGCCCCGGAGGCAAGCTCATGATAAGTCAGGCTTTTGCGGCCATAAAAGACGGCCGGCTTTTCCGGGGACCTTTTCGCCGCTTGAAGAAGGTAGTCATGAACGAGCAAGACAGCCCCCTATCAGCGATTTTTTCTCTGGGACGGAGGCGGACGCATGGGGTTTGGGGCCTATCATATCCCTTCGACCCGGACTTCAGCGAAATGGGGCGCCGCCAGGTCGGCCATGGCCATGAGTTCGGCCCGGCTGAAGGGCTTCAACCTTTCGAACTCGGGGTCGAGGGTGCCTGAGGGCGAAAACTGCTGGACCTGGAAGGCGGCCGACCCGTCGAGCCATTCCCCGATTTTCTCGATATCCGCGGCTTCGACGAGGCCGGGGACGACGGTCGTCCGGAACAGATACGGCCGCCCCGAGGCCCGGATGACCTCGGCCGACCGGACGATGGCGGAGAGGTCGACTTTGGCCCGGACGACCTCGGCGTAGCGCTCGAGCGGGGCCTTGACGTCCATGGCCAGCCGGTCGACGAGCCCGGCCCGGAGGAGCGCGTCCAGGCGCTCGGGCTCGGACCCGTTGGTGTCGACCTTGACGAGCAGGCCGCGCTCTTTGATGACGGCCAGCAGCCCCTCGACCTCGGGGTGCATGAGGGGCTCCCCGCCCGAGACGCAGACCCCTTCGAGCCACCCCCGGCGGGCGTCGAGAAAGGCCAGGAAGAAGTCGAGCGGCACGTCGGCCAGCGTCTCGGGACGAAGGACGAGGTCGGGATTATGGCAGAACGGGCAGCGGAAGCCGCACCCCGGCAGAAAGACCGTCGCGGCGATGAACCCGGGAAAGTCCTTGGGCGCGAACTTCTCTAGCCCCTTGATTGCCACCACGCCGCGAACTCCTCGCGGTTGTTGTGGACCGCGGCGACCCGGCCGTCCTCGGCGCAGATGAGCGTCGGGAGGATGATCGACCCCCTCTCGTCGCGGCGGACATGAGGAAGGAACGACCGGATCCGCATCCGGCCGTCCTTGGCCGCGACGTCGTGAACTTCGGCCGGGATGGACGCTCCTCGAAGGTAGGCCTTCAAATCATCGCACTTCGCACAATTCGGATAGGTGAACAGGAGATAGTCCATCCGCCGGTCAAGCGATCGCCGTATAGGGCGTCCGGTCCTTGAACTCCTGCTGCTTGCCGTCGTTCCAGGTCCGGACGGGCCGCAAATAGCCGACGATCCGCGAAAAGACCTCTGTCTCGGTCCCGCAGTCGGGACAGGAGGGATGCTGGCCCTTCAGATAGCCGTGGTTCTCGCAGACGCTGAACGTCGGGGTGATGCTGAAATAGGGGATCTTGGTCCGGGAGATCTTCTGGACGAGCTTGCGGCAGGTTTCCGGGTCGATGGCCTCGGGGAGAAAGGTGTGGAAAATCGTGCCCCCCGTATAGAGGGCTTGGATAGCCTCCTGGTGCTTGAGGGCCTCGAAGACGTCCCGGGTCGCGTCGACGTTGAGTTGGGTCGAATTCGTCAAGAAGGGGTGCTTCTCCGTGCCCGAGGTGATGATCCGGGGGAATTTTTCCTTGTCCAGCCGGGCCAGGCGGTAGGATGTCGACTCGGCCGGAGTGGCCTCGAGGTTGTAGAGGTTGCCCGTTTCCTCCTGGTATTCGCGCAGGGCTCCCCTCATGAACTCCAGGATGTCGAGAGCGAAGGCCCTCCCCTCGGGCGTCCCGATCCCCTTGCCCAGGAGGTTCAGGCAGGCCTCGTGGAGCCCGCACACTCCGACCGTCGAAAAGTGGTTGTGGAAGTGGCCGAGGTAGACCTTCGTGTAGGGCATGATCCCCTTGGCCAGCATGTTGTTGACGATCTCGCGTTTGGCCTCCAGGGACTCCTTGGCCAGGTCCATGAGCTCCCGGAGACGGGCTTTGAACTCCTCGACGGTCTTGGCCTTGTAGCCAATCCGGTTGAAGTTGACCGTCACGACGCCGATCGAGCCGGTCGAATCGCCGGGGCCCCAGATGTTCCCCGGCCGGCGCATGAGCTCGCGCTGGTCGAGGTTGAGCCGGCAGCACATCGCCCGGATGTCGCCGGGGTTCATGTTCGTCCCGATGTAGTTCTGGAAATAGGGGATGCCGTATTTGGCCGTGGCCTCGAAGAGGAGCTTGGCGTTCGGGCTCTCCCAATCGAAATCGGGAGTCAGGTTGTAGGTCGGGATGGGGAAGGTGAAGACCCGGCCCTGATGATCCCCCTCGACCATGAGCTCGAGGAAGGCCCGGTTGATGAGGTCGGCCTCGGGCTGGAGGTCGCCGTAGGTGTAGTCCTGCTCCCGGCCGCCGACGATGGCCGGCTTCACGGCCAGGTCGGGGGGAATGACCCAGTCAAAGGTCAAATTGGAGAAGGGGGTTTGCCAGCCCCACCGCGAGGGGACGTTGAGGCCGTAGACGAGCTTCTGGATGTCCTGCTTGACCCGGTCGAAGTCCAGGCCGTCGGCCCGGACGAACGGGGCGAGCAGCGTGTCGACGCTCGAAAAGGCCTGGGCTCCGGCGAATTCGCCCTGCATCGTCCCGATGAAGTTGACCATGTGAAGAGTGGCCGTTTCCAGGTGCTTGGCCGGGGCGGAGTGGACCTGGTTGGGGACGTGGCCGAATCCCCGCCGGAGGAGGTTTTCGAGCGACCAGCCGGCGCAGTAGCCGACGATGGGATAAGACAGGTCGTGGAGGTGGAAATCGCCCGCCTGGTGGGCGTTCTTGACCCTCTCGGAGTAGATCTGGTTCAGGGCGAAATTCGACAGGACTTCGCCCGAGACCCGGGCGTTCAGTCCGGAGAAGCTCGTCGTCCCCTCGTTCGAGTTCTCGCGGATTTTCCAGTCGTGGTCGCTGATGTAGTCCCGGACGAGCCGCTCCAGGTTGAGGCCCGTCTTCTTGGCCTCCCGGATGCTCTTGTGGCGCTCCCGGTAGAGGATGTAGGACTTCGCCACGTCGTGGTAGCCCCGCTTCATGAGGACGAGCTCGACGATGTCCTGGATCTGTTCGACCGCGGGCACGGTGTAGCCGCTGAACTTCTCCTCCAGGACGAAGGTCACGATGTCCGAGACCGTCTTCGCCTGGGAGGCGTCCTCCAAGCCCTGGGAGCGCATCGCTTTGGCGATGGCGTTTGTGATTTTGTCCTGGGTGAAGTCAACTACCGATCCGTCGCGTTTTTTGATTCGGGTCACGACTCTTGAGGTCATTCACCTCCTCCTTCCTCAAGAACTTGCCCTAAAACCAACACAACGGACAAAATTTATGCCCGCCCCCAGTCCAAAATCTTGTGTGGCCTTAGACTTGTAAATACAACATCTTGTATTTACAGCTCGAAATTATTCGTTTTCATTCATGTTGTCAAGCGATTTCTTCGAGGATTTTAAACGTTTTTTCCCTCCCCGAATAGGGACAAGTCCGCCTCGGGAACCGGGGCTTCCGCGCCGGCTATCCCGGCCCGACGATTGGAATTGGGAGGTCGATGTGATATGAAGGAAGAGCCCATGAAAACGATCGAAGTCCGGACGGCCGCCCGCGAGGAGTTCATCGACGTCACCTCGGCCGTCGCCGGGGCCGTCCGCGAGTCGGGCATCGAAAAAGGCCACGCCCTCGTCTTCGTCCCCCACACGACGGCCGGGGTGTTCATCAACGAGAACGCCGACCCGGACGTCAAGAACGACATCCTGCTGGCCCTGCGGAACATCGTCCCCGACTCGCTGCCCTACCGCCACGGCGAGGGAAATTCTCCGGCCCACGTCAAGGCCAGCCTGATCGGCTCGTCGGTCCTCGTCCTCATCGACGGCGGCCGGCCCGTTCTCGGGACATGGCAGTCCGTCTATTTCGCCGAATTCGACGGGCCGAGGCGGCGGCTCGTCCACGTCGGGCTGTTTCCCTCGGCCTAGGCGTCAGACCGGGAGGCCGGCCTTGCGGAGCTCGGCCGCCAGGTCGAGGCCGGGCCGGTAGACGACCCCCCGCATTCCCAGCCGGACGGCCTGGTCTACGTTCTCCGGGAGGTCGTCGACGAAGAGCGCCCCCTCGGGCCGGCTCCCGGCGAGCCTCAAGGCCTCCCGGTAGACCTCGAAGGACGGCTTCAAGAACCCCTGGTCGAAGGACAGGACATAGCCGTCGAAGAAGAGGATCTCGCGGAACCGCGACTTGATGAACGTCCAGCGCATGACGTCGGTGTTCGAGAGGAGGATCATCTTCAGGCTCGGCCTCAGGCGCCGGTAGAGGGCCAAGACCTCCGGGTTCAGGGAGAAAATATCGCAATAGAGGGCGTAGAAATCCTCGTACCCGATGTCCGCCCCGAGGAGGTCGGTCGCGTTCTTCCAAAAATCCTCGGGGGTGATGGCGTTCCGCTCGAACAGGGTCAGGAGCTCGGGGTTGTCGTGGGCGGCTCGGCGGACCTCGGCCGCCGGGCGAGACGTCCGGCGGGCCAGCCGCTCGATGAAGATGTTGTTGTCGAACAGAAGAAGGACGTTCCCCAGGTCCGAAATCAGGGTCTCGGTCATCGGTCTCCCGAACTCGGCGGGCGGGCGGGGAATTCCAGGCCCGTCCCCTCCCGGCGGTCGGCCCGCTTGAGGAGGAAGGCGAAGACGAGGCCGGCCGCCCCCAGCCCGGCGAACATCATCGAGCTCGCCGTGTAGGATTTCGTCAGGTCGCGGAGCAGGCCGTTGAGGAGGGGAAAGAGGGCCATCCCCACGTTCTGGACGGCCGTCATCAGCCCGAAGGCCGTCCCGACGCGCTCCGGACGGACGACGAGCGGAATGGTCGGCCAGAGGGCGGCGGGAACGAGGACGAAGGCCGCCCCCAGGGCGATCATCGGATAGGCCGGATAGAGACGGGTCAGGCCCATGGCCAAATGGCTGGGGATGAGGAGGAGGGCGCCGAAAATCATCAGAGTCGCCCTCCGGCCGACCTTGTCGACGAGCCGGCCGGCGAACGGGGCGAGGATCATCGAGGCGAAGACGTTGATCGAGGAGATACCGCCGGCCGTGCTGAACATGTGGAGGAAATTCCCGAAAACCTGGGCCAGGAATCCGCCCCCGATTTCGGCCGTCCGGGCGATCCCCCACTTGTCGGCGAAGAAGTCCGTCGAGAGGTTGGTGAAGGGGAAGACGGCCGCATAAAAGGTCAGGCAGAGGAAGGTCACGTGCCAGTACGAAGGCCGAAACGCCCGGATGTCCTTGAAGACGATCCGGTCGCCGCTTCCGTCCCGGAGCTCGAGGAGTCTCTCGGCCCGGCGGTCCATCAGGATGTAGACGAGGTTGGCCAGGAGCGAGACCCCGCAGGCGACGGCGGCGACGAGAAGGGCGGCCCGGTAGCTCCCGAAGTATTCCGTGAACAGCTCGCCCGTGTTGAAGGCGAACAGCGACCCGAACCGGCTGACGGTCAGGGTGATCCCAAAGGACAGGGCCAGCTCTTTGCTCTTGAACCATCGGGCCAGGATCGAGCTCTGGGCGACGATCAAGGGTTCGGAGCCGGCTCCGAAGATGAACCGTCCCAGGAAGGAGACGGGGATGCTTCTCGCCCGCCAGACGATGACCGCCCCGGCCAGGACGAGGAGGGAGAACATCAGGCTGGCTTTCCGCGTCCCGAGGCGGTCGATGAGAACCCCCCCGACGAGGACGGCGAGAATCGCGGCCACGCTGTAGGCCGTGAATAAGGCCCCGATCGTCCCCCGGCCGGCGCCCAGGTCTTCGACGAGGGAGGGGGCGATTCCGGAGATGATGTCGTAGGCGAAGTAGCTGCCGAAGGAGAGGGCGGCGACGAAAACGAGGACGGTGAAACGGTAGAGGGCCCGCGAAGGGTGGAACGAGCCCCCCGTTTCGGCGGCGGGCATCCGCTACTTCTTCGTCCCGGTGACGGGAACGCTCATCCCCAGGTCGGCGATGGTCATCATCCCGGCCAGCTTCCCTTCCGCCAGCTTGAACTCGGACTTGATCAGCCTCTCCACTCCGTCGGGCGGGGTGGGCGAGTTGAAGTCGAACTTGAGGGTCGTCCCGTCCCATTCGATGTTGGCCAGGGCGACGTTCGAGAAGGCGCCGTTCTGCTCGCTTATCGCGCCCTCGAATTTGTCCTCGGCCATCTTGAAGTCCAGGGTCAGGTAGTAGTACTCCCCCCCGGCGTTCACTTCGAGGGCCCAGCTCCCGAGGAGGGGCTTGTAGTCCGGCTTGGGCGCGGCCTGCCGGGCGGCCGCCGGTCCGGCCATCGAAAGGACGACAGCCATGGCGACAAAAGCCATTGTCTTCCTGTTCATCGCAGCCTCCTTAATGTCGGGCGAAATCCCGGAAGGGATACAATATAATAGAAAGGCTCGGCGAAGCAAAGCGTCTGCTCTCCGCCTCGCCGCGAGGGGGGACGTCTGGTATAATAGCCTTCCCGCAACTCCCGGCGGAAAACGGCCATGCCGCTCAAATTCTACAACCTCGACCTACGCGACGCCTCCTTCCGGCCCGTCCTCCTGAGCCTGGAACGAAACGATGCCATCGGCCGTATCGGACGGAAAGACCACACCATTTGGAAGGAGCGCGACGAGGAGGTCCGGAACCGCTTGGGCTGGCTCGACGCCCCGGAACGGATGGAGAAGGCGCGGCGCGACGCCGAGGCTTTCGCCCGCGAGGCCGTGTCGGCCGGCTTTGAGCGCGTCCTCCTCCTGGGCATGGGCGGTTCGAGCCTCGCCCCCGAGGTCTTCGCCCGTCTCTTCGGCCCTCAACCGGGCGGCCTTCCGCTGGACGTCCTCGACAGCACGAACCCGGCAGCCGTCCTCCGTTCCGCCCGCAGCCTTGATGTCTCGGCCACCCTGTTTCTCGTCTCCTCGAAATCCGGCACGACGCTCGAAACGGCCGCCTTGATGGACTATTTCTTCGCCCTTGCGGCCGCGGCCCTTGGGTCCGAGAAGGCAGGGACGAGATTCGCGGCCATCACCGACCCCGGCTCGGCGCTTGAGGACGAAGCCCGGCGGAGGGGCTTCCGGAGGGTTTTCCACGGGGACCCGGGGGTCGGCGGACGGTTCTCGGCCCTCTCCCCCTTCGGCCTCATTCCGGCCGCCCTGATCGGCCTGGATTTGAACCGGCTTCTCGGCCGAGCTCGGGAGGAGATGCGGGCCTCTCGGAACGGACGGCTCGAGGAAAACCCGGCCGCTCTTCTCGGAGCCCTCCTCGGTGCCCTAGCCTTGGCCGGAAAAGACAAGGCCGCTTTTCTTCTCTCCCCCCGACTGTCCGTTTTCGGAGCGTGGCTCGAACAACTCATCGCCGAAAGCACGGGAAAAGACGGCCGAGGGATTCTCCCCCTCGTCCGTTTCGCCGAGGACTCTCCAGGCCGCCCGTCCTCCGACAAAGTCTTCGTCTCGCTGGCCCTGGGGAAGGACGACGCCCTGGCCCGCCGCGAAGCCGCCCTGGCCTCCCAAGGCGCCCCCCTCATCTCGCTCGCCCTCGCCTCGGCGGCCGATGTCGGAGGGCAGTTCTATTTCTGGGAATTCGCCACTGCCGTTGCGGGGGCCGTCCTGGGCATCAACCCCTTTGACCAGCCCCAGGTCGCCCTCTCCAAGGAAAAAACGGCGGCCGCCCTCGGGCGCCTCAAACGGGGGGAGAGGGCCGCGGGCCCTTCGCCGGCGGCGAGAGAGAGCGGGCTCCTCCTTTTCCTTGACGGCAAAGCCCTCTCGCTCACAGACGGTTTGGGCGAATTTTTTGGCCGCCACAAGGACGGGGATTACGCGGCCCTTCAGGCCTTTCTCCCGCCCTTCCCCGAAGTGGAAGCCGCCCTCCGACGCCTGGCCGGCCGGGTTGAAAAGCGGACCGGCCGGCCGGTCACCTTCGACTTCGGGCCCCGGTTTCTCCATTCGACCGGGCAGCTCCACAAGGGCGACGGAGGCAACGGCCGCTTTCTTCAGCTGACGGCCGACCATCCCGAGGACGCAGCCCTCCCCTCCTCGGCCGTCGAGCCGGAATTCCGACTTACATTCGGACAGCTCATCGACGCTCAAGCCGCGGGAGACCGGGAAGCCCTGGGAGAAAAAGGTCGCCCCCTCGCCAGAGTTCACATCGAAGGGAATGTTGTCGAAGGACTGGACCGGCTGGCGTCGCTCTTTTGAGAGCTCGGCGGGCGGCGGAAGGGAAGCGAAAACCGCCTAGTACAGCCCGACGGCGACGACGTCGGCGTGGAACAGTTCCTTGGCCTTGGCCCGGAGGTTCCGGGGCACGCTTTCCTTGATCGTCAGGTAGAAATGGTAGGCGTCGAAAAGACGGAGTTTTTTTAGGTAGTAGTCGGCGTAGTTCGATTTGCCGTCGACGATGACCTTGCCGATTTCCTTGTCCGAGGCGTCGAGGATGGAGATCCACGAGCCCTGGTTGTTGGGGCCGGCGACGAGCTTGCCGCGGAGTTTGCCCTTGCCCTTCCCTTCCCATTCCTCGCTTTTATTGACCCCGGTGATGACGAGCGCCTGAAATTCCGCCCGGGCCGTCTGGGTCAGATGGTCGGCGGGCGCGGCGGCGTCGGTCGAGGTGTAAACGTTCGTCGCCACGGCGCCGTCCTTGATGTCGATGCTCTGGGCGACGAGGAGGTTGGGGTCCTGGCGGTTGAAGAGGGCTTTGACGCTGACCTCTTTATCGACCAGGGCCGTTACGTCGCCTCCCTGAATCTGGCCGGTGACGGCGATATCGAAACCGGGAACCTGGGGCAGGTAGAAATAATTGCCCAAGGCCGTTTTGACCTTTCCGCTGACCTCATTCAGGCCTTCCTTGATCGTCAGCCCGGCCTCCTCGGCCGCCGCGGCGGCCTCTCGGAGCGTCATCGTCTCTTCGGCTTTTTTTTGACAGCCGATTCCCGAGACGAGCAGGGCGACGGCCAGCAGGCCAAACCCGGCGATTCTCCCATATCCGGCTTTATGAAACATCGCGCATACCTCCATGGAAACATCCGCCCAGATAGAAAGACAAGATTAAGTTTATAGCACTGACCGCCACAAATGTAAAGAGGGGTTATTTCTTCCGGATCGACCCCCCGGACGGGCGCGAGCTGCCGCCCCCCGAGCTCGAACGGGAGGAGGAGCTAGAGCTCCGAGAGGGCGCGCTCGAGCTTCGGGAGGGAGCGGAAACGCTCCGGGACGGCGCGCTGCTCCGGGAGGGGGAACTCGAGCTCCGGGACGGAGCGGAAACACTCCGCGACGGGGCGCTGCTACGGGAGGGCGCGCTCACGCTGCGCGAGGGAGAGGGCGAACTTCTCGAGGGGGCGCTCACCGACCGCGAAGGCGCCGTGCTTCGAGACGGAGCGCTCAAACTCCGGGAAGGGGACGAAACGCTCCGGGACGGCGCGCTGTAGCTCGGAGCCGAGGGCCTCACCGTCCGCGAGGGCGCGGTCGAGCTTCCGCCCGAGGCCGAGCGGCGGCTCAAGGCCGAAGGCGCTTCCCGAACGGAGGGGCTGCTCGAACGGGGCGAGACCGTCCGGGAGGGCGTCTCCAGTCGAGGGGCGGGGGCGCTCGAGCGGGGGGCGACCGACCGTGGGGCTGCGCGCTCGACGACCCGCGTCGCCGGCCGGTCGGCGTCTATCCGGGGACTCAACCGGCGTTCTTCGATTTGACGCGTTCCGACGTTTGGCCGGGACGATGGAAGAGAGGAGGGGGAGCGTTCCTCCCCCTCCTGCTTCCGCGGAGAAGTCGGCTGAGCGAATTCCTTGATGACCCGGGGGCGGCCTTCGGCCTCCCCCCGGTTTTCGATTTTCCTCTCGGGCGGGTCCTGACGGATCACTCGGGAGGGCGAGACCTCGCGGACGGGATTCGTCTCCCGATTTCCGGATGAGGGCCGGGCGGACTCGCCCGGTTCGACCCGGCGAGGAGAAACCCGGGCCTCCTCGTTCTCGACCTTCCGGCGGGGCGCCGCTGCGGAACCCTCGCTCTCGCGGACCCGCGGCGAGGCCGAAGGGCGCGGGTCCTCGCCCCGCGGACGGATGGCCCTCTCCTTGATGACCCGCGACGACCCCCCCTCGGCCAAATCCCCGCCCGTGGTCCTCTCGACTCTGCGGAGGCCGGAGTTTTCGCCGGAGGAATTGAGCTCGCGGTTCTGGATGACCCGGTTCCGGTCGGCCGAGGAGTTCGCTCCCTGGGCCTCCCCCGACCTTCGGATCGTCGGGGCGGCCAGAGATTCGGAGGAGATTTTCCGGCCCTCGGTCCCGAAGCCTTTGCCGACGGACCGGAGGCCTTCCCGGTTGATGACTTTCTGGGCCCGGAGGGCGACGTCATTCGTCTGGTTGAGCGACGGCCGGAGGCCGGGCTGGGAGGCCTGGAGCGAAATCCTCCCCACCCGGTCGAGGGCGCCGCGGTTCAAGGCGACCTCGGAGAGCCGCCGGTTCTGGAGTTGATTCTTGCTGACGACGACCAGGGTCCGGGAGTTGTTGGGGTAGTATCCCCGGTCGTACCGGTCGTAGAAGTAGTTGTTGATGATGACCCCCGGATGATTGTAATAGCTCAAGGGGCACCAACCGTAGTGATCGTACCCGTGCCACCAGTGGACCCAAGCGGGGCCCCAGGACCAACGGTTCCATCCATAGTCGTGGTGGCGGGGAATCCAATACCAGCCCAGTCCGAAGCGCCATCCCCAGCGGCCG
>Ga0194125_10010292_pt1 | contig 12803 bp, 9 predicted proteins | sample TA2KigC250mmetaG_FD_148626 | JGI IMG/M metagenome (GOLD analysis project Ga0194125, IMG submission 148626) | Freshwater microbial communities from Lake Tanganyika, Tanzania - TA2015034 Kigoma Deep Cast 250m | ecosystem: Environmental > Aquatic > Freshwater > Lake | place: Tanzania: Lake... | reverse complement strand
AATTCATAAGGGAACTCTGCGTTTTTTCTTTGAACGGTTTACAGGCAATGCTCTCCAATGAAGGACTAACCGGGACAGAGCTCATCAAGCAGTACCGAAAACCACACCTAACATCTTGTCTATTGTTCCATTAACTCACATAACAAACGCCTGGTTTCTGGGGATCTCCTTATTTCGATTGACATTTTTCAGTGCTCATAGCTTTTGGGAAAAAATTATGTTTTTTCAATGTTATAGATTTAAGGAGTGTTTATGCCCTACATTGCCAATACCGATACCGATCGACAGCAGATGTTGGAATCCATTGGCGTCAAATCATTTGATGATTTGATCCAGGCTATACCAAAGGAGCTGCGGGTCAAGGGTATGCTGGATCTGGCTCCGGCGTTGTCGGAGATGGAGATCACCCGCCTGATCCATGAGAAGACCTGTAAGAACATCTGTGCCCAAGCCGCCAATTCCTTTTTGGGGGCGGGTGTTTATGACCACTTTATCCCGGCTGCGGTGGATACGATCATCTCCAGACCGGAGTTTTTCACTGCCTATACCCCCTATCAGGCGGAAGTGAGCCAGGGAACTTTGCAGTATATCTACGAGTTTCAGACGATGATCTGTGAACTGACCGGCATGGAAATCGCCAATGCCTCCATGTATGATGGTGCTTCTGCCATCGCCGAAGCGATCCTGATGGCGGTGCGCAAGAATCGTCTCAAAAAGGCGATCCTGCCCGAAAGCCTGCACCCGGAATACGTGAAAGTGATCCGTTGCTACACCGAAGGCATCGGCATTGAATTGATCTCCGCTCCCTGCGAAGGCGGCTTGATCGATCAAGAAACCCTCAAGGGACTGATGGATGAGACGATCGGTAGCGTGATCATCCAGACCCCCAATTTCTGGGGCAATCTGGAGGATGTCTTTGCCTTGGAACCAATTATCCACACCAATGGCAAGACACTGCTGATCGCTGCCGTGGATCCGGTCTCTTTAGCAGTCCTGAATGCGCCGGCTGAATACAAAGCAGATATCGTGGTCGGCGAAGGGCAAGCCATGGGAAATAGCATGTATTTTGGCGGCCCACTCTTTGGCTTTTTTGCCAGCAAACTCGATATGGCGAGACAGATGCCGGGACGTATCGTTGGCGGAACCCTGGATATGGAAGGGAAACGGGCTTATGCGCTCACGTTACAAGGACGCGAACAACACATCCGCCGTGACAAAGCAACCTCAAATATCTGTTCCAATCAAGCATTATGTGCGCTCGCCGCCACCGTCTGGATGAGTTTGATGGGCAAGGATGGCATCCGTGAGATCGCCATTCAGTCCACTCTCAAGGCGCATTATCTGGCAGATCGGATCAAAGCGCTGGAGGGTTATTCACTGGCTTATCCCGATGCTCCGTTCTTTAAGGAATTTGTGATCAATACACCCGTTCCCGCAGCGCGGATCATCCAGAAGTTTTTACCCCGAGTTCTTTATCCCGGAGTGGATATGGCTCGCTTTGGCAATGATCATCAACTGCTGATCGCCGTCACGGAAAAGAAGAGCAAGACGGATATGGACGCACTCGTGGAAGCGCTGACGGAGGTGAAACATGGCTGAAATGATATTTGATCTGAGCATAAAAGGCAGACGGGGAGTCACACTTCCCCAGCGCGATGTTGAGGGCGATATCCATCAGATTCTGCCTGCTAAATTTGTCCGTAAAGCAGTAGCGGAACTGCCCGAGGTGAGTGAATTGGATGTCCTGAGGCATTATATCCGTCTCAGCCACAAGAATCATTTTATCGAAAAGGGCTTGTATCCGCTGGGCTCCTGCACGATGAAATACAATCCCAAGATCAATGAAGCGCTGGTGCGTCACTCCTGCTTCAATAACATCCATCCCTATCAGGCGAATGAGACCTTACAAGGAACGCTGGAGATCCTGTATGATCTGCAGCGGGATCTGTCCGAGATCTCTGGTATGGCGCAGGTATCCTTGCAGCCGGTAGCCGGCGCTCAGGGTGAATTTGCCGGTCTGAAGATCATCGGTGCCTACCATAAAGCGAAAGGATACACCAATAAGAAGAAGATCATCCTGCCCGATTCGGCGCATGGCACCAATCCTGCCAGTTGCACACATGCCGGCTATGAAGTGATAGAATTGCCCTCCCGTGCCGATGGCAGGATCGATGTTGAAAAGCTCAGGGAGATCGTTACCGACGAGGTGGCGGGCTTCATGCTCACCAATCCGAATACGTTGGGGCTCTTTGAGTCGCAGATCAAGGAGATCTCCGAGCTCATCCACGGTGTGGACGGGCTGATCTATATGGACGGCGCTAACCTCAATGCGCTGATGGGGATTGTCCAACCCGGCAAGATCGGCTTTGACATCCTGCACTTTAACCTGCATAAGACTTTCTCAACTCCGCATGGCGGAGGCGGACCCGGTTGCGGACCGGTCGGAGTGGTGGAAAAACTGGTGCCCTATCTGCCAGTGCCATTGGTCGATCAGAAAGATGGAGCGTTCTATCTTGACTATCAGCATGAAGATACGTCCATCGGCAAGGTGCATACCTTCTATGGCAATTTCGCCATCATACTCCGTGCCTACATCTATATCAGGATGCTGGGACCGGAAGGCGTCAGACGCATTGCAGAGAATGCCATTATCAATGCCAATTACCTGATGAAACTGATCGCACCCTATTACCATATCGAGCATCAGGAGTATTGCATGCACGAGTTTGTGGCCGATGGCACCAGACAGAAAAAAGAGCATGGCGTATCCACCCTCGATATTGCCAAACGCCTACTGGACAAAGGATTCCATGCTCCCACAGTGTATTTCCCCTTGATCATTCAAGAAGCCTTGATGGTGGAGCCGACCGAGACCGAAAGCAAGCAATCCATCGATAGTTTCGCCAGAGCGATGATCGAGATCGCCGAAGAAGCGGAAAACGACCCGGAACTGCTGCATAACGCTCCCTTGACCACTCCGGTGAGAAGGGTCGATGATGCCCGTGCAGTTAAGATTCTGGATATTCGGTACCCCGTCTCAAGAGACAACTGATCCGGCTATCGCCGGATGACCGGGATTCTACCGGCAATTACTTGTTAAACAAGGAGTAGATAAATGAAGAAGATATTGATGACAATGATCCTGTTCGGGTTGCTGGCGCTTTGCTTTGCCCAATCAATCAAGCTCGGTTATGTCGATACTGACCGGGTGCTGTTTTCGAGCAATGAAGCCGCCGAGATCGCCCGTCTGTTCAATCTGGATAAGCAAAACTGGACAAATCAAGTCCGCCAGCTGGATGATGAGATCAAACAGATGGAACGCCAGTTTGAGATAGATAAACTGACAAAGAACGAAGCCGCCAAACGCGAAGCACAAGCGCGGATCGATGCTAAAAAGGCAGAAGCCGGCAGATTGCTGGAGGAGTATTTTGGTGAAGGCGGAAAAGCGGAACAGCGATATCGGGAGTTGATTGATCCCCTGACCAAAAAGATCCATGACATCATCAAGAAGATCGCTGAGGACGAGCGCTATACGATGATCTTTGACGTCAGCATGGGCACCATTCTATATGCCATTCCCACGATAGATATAACAGAACAGGTGCTCCAAGAACTGAACAAGGGAATTGCCCCGCCCCAGACAACGCCCCCGGGCGATCCTCAACCCCAGATTGACCCCCCGAACCCCACTGAACCCAATAATACCGGAAGTGAATCTGAACCGAAAAGGTGAATATGAAGGTATTTAAAACCCAATTGACTGCTGCCCGGATCGTTGAAATGACCGGTGGACGGTTCAACGGCAATGATGATATTCAGATCTCCCGGATCGCCGATGTGGCTGAAGCGGATATCAATTCCGTGATCTTTATTGAATCCGAGAAGTACATCAGCCGCATTGCCGGTCCAGAGATCGGTCTGATCGTCACTACTGCGGAGTTTGAGAATGTTCTCACCGGTCACAATCTGCTGATTGTGGAGAAGCCGTATCATACGATCCTTCAGATCGCCGACCACCTGATCTCCTCAGATGAAACGGTAATGGAATGGACCGTGGATTGCTCAGCTTTGATCGATCCCAGCGTGAGCTTGCCCGAGGAAGTGTACATCGGTGCCAATGTCGTGATCGGTAAAAACACTCGCATTGGCAACCATTGTATCATTGCAGCCAATAGCTATATTGCCGAGGATTGTATCCTGGATGAGCACACCCGTATCTATCCCAATGTCACCATCTACTCCGGAACCAGGATCGGCAAACGGGTAAGGATCCATGCCGGTTGCGTGATCTCCGCCGATGGGTTTGGATATCTGTTGATCAACGGAGTTCAGCGCAAGATCCCGCAGATCGGCAATGTCATTATCCATGACGATGTGGAGATCGGAGCCAATTCATGCATCGACCGTGCCACGATCGGCTCCACGATCATTGGCCAGGACACCAAGATCGACAATCTGGTGCAGATCGGGCACAATTGTATCATAGGACAGCATTGTATCCTGTGTGCTCAAGTGGGACTGGCAGGCAGCACGGTATTGGGTGATTATGTCTATCTTGCCGGTCAAGTGGGAGTTGCAGGTCATCTGACGATCAGCGATCGCGTTATGGTCGGCGCTCAATCCGGAGTTACGCATGATCTGTCTGCGGACGGCAAGTTCTTTGGCTCTCCAGCCCGGGAAGCGAACCGGATGAAGCGGATCATGGCAATTGAGAATAATCTGCCCGACATGTACCATGCCTTCAGGAGGCTCATCAAAGAAGATAAGGAGTCCCAATGACCGAATATAAACATACCATAGGTGGAGAGATATCTTATACCGGCATCGGATTGCATTCCAGCGAGATCACGACGATCAGGTTCAAACCGGCAGATAAGGATGAGGGCATAATCTTTGTCCGGGTTGATCTTCCGGATCATCCCGAGATCCCGGCTGACATCGATCATGTCGTGGACATCTCTCGTGGTACTACAATCGGCAAAAACGGCACTATCGTTGGGACAATCGAACATGTCCTGGCAGCGATCAAGGGCTTGAACATCGACAATATCCGGATCGAGATCGATGGTCCCGAAGCCCCTGTCGCAGATGGTTCCGCCGCGGTTTTTCTCAATCTGCTCAGACAGGTGGGAATCGTTCAGCAGGAATCGGAGCGGGTCTTTTTTGAGTTTGACGTACCGATCAGTTTCTCCTCGCCTGAGGAGAACGTCGATATTGTGATCGTACCCTCCAATGAACTCAAAGTGACTTTCATGATCGACTACAAACATCCCTATCTGGGGACGCAGTACACCTGGCTGCCCAGCATCGAGTATTTTGCCCGGGAATTTGCCAGTGCGCGCACCTTCTGCTTCATCAATGAGATCCTCCAACTCAAGGAAATGGGGCTCATCAAAGGCGGTTCGCTGGAAAATGCACTGGTGATCGGAGAACCGGACATGACCGAGGACGAACTCAACCATCTCCGCCAGATCTTTGGCTACATGGAGCCCGTCACGGTCTCCAGCGAAGGCATTCTGAACAGCCATAAGTTGCGCTTTCACAATGAATTTGTCCGGCACAAGGTAGTTGACCTGCTGGGTGATATCGCCCTGCTGGGGATGCCGATCAAGGGCCATATCCTCGCTGCCCGTTCCGGTCATAAAACCAATGTGGAACTGGTCAAGAAACTCCGCCAGATCCAGCGAAAGAACGAACTGCAACAGATCTATCAGAAGACCAAATCCAAGGACGTGGTCTTTGACATCAATGCCATCATGCGCATTCTCCCGCACCGTTATCCCTTCCTGCTGGTGGACAGGATCACCCAGTTTGTCCCCGATGAAAAGATAATTGGCATCAAGAACGTGACCATCAACGAGCAATTCTTCCAGGGACATTTTCCCGAACATCCGATCATGCCCGGCGTCCTCATCGTCGAAGGCATGGCACAGACCGGGGGGATCATGCTCCTCAACCAACTCGACGACCCTACCAAGTATGTCGCCTATTTTGCCGCCATCGACAATGTGAAATTCCGCAAGCCCGTCCTACCCGGCGACACCCTGAGATACGAACTCAAAGTGCTTTCACTGAAGCGCTCCCTGGCTAAGATGCACGGAGAGGCATTCGTCGGAGATAACAAGGTATGTGAAGGTGATTTCCTCGCCCGCATCATGGAGAAATAAATGATCGAAATCCATCCCACTGCCATTGTATCACCTCAAGCCACCGTTGGAGAGGGCTGCATTATCGGTGCCTGGTGCACCATCGGAGATAATGTCGTCCTGGGAGAGCGCAATATCGTCAGGTCCCACGTCATAATCGACGGTCACACCTTTATCGGCGATGACAACCGCATTTTCCACCATGCCGTGATCGGCACCGAACCGCAAGACCTCAAGTTCAAGGGCGAACCCACCCGTTTGAGGATCGGAAGCCATAACACGATCAGGGAATTTGCCACCATCAACCGTTCCAATCAGATGGACGAGGACACCAACGTCGGTGATTACAACCTGATCATGGAATATGTTCACATCGCCCACAACTGCCAGATCGGCAGCCATTGCGTCATTGCCAATATCGTTCAACTGGCCGGTCACGTCCACCTCCACGACTGGGTCACCATGGGCGGTGCCAGCGCAGTCCATCAATTTGTGAAGATCGGCTCTCACGCCTTTGTGGGAGGCGGTTCAGCCGTCAAGATGGATATTGCACCCTACACCCGCGGTGAAGGTAATCCCTATAAAACGAGCGGATTGAACAGCGTGGGGTTAATGAGGAAGGGCTTTTCCAACGAATCCCTCGCCGCTATAAAAGCGATCTATAACCACTTCTACCGCAATGGCATGAACGTCACCCAGGCGATCACTGCCATCGGGATACTGGGAAAACTTACTCCGGAACAACAGGTATTCCTGGACTTCGTCAACAACTGCGACCGGGGACTATCCAGTTGATGATCAGATAATCAGATAGAACATAAACCGATCGTAAGTCCCTACCCACCCATTTCCATATAAATACTCTCCACATTGATCGTGTCAGTTTTGCTTCACCTTCGCCTCGAGATCGCTTCGAGTCTCGAGGCGATCTCGAGGCGAAGGTGAGTCAAAACCGAACTAATAGATCTGGTGAAATAGTGTTCTATATCTAACGGAGTAGCGGAACCGGAAAGTTACCCTGCACCAATGATGGAACTACTTGCCAATACAGAAATTGGTGAATATCCTGTCCAACATGTCCTGGGTGCTGACCACGCCGACGATCTCACCCAGATAATTGGCAGCGTTCATCAGATCCAGCGCGACCAATTCGTAACCGAGACCATCCTGATGGGTCAAGCGGGCATTCTTAACGGCAGCCAGCGCGTGTTCAATGAAACTGATATGACGGGTATTGGTTATGAGCGGACTGTATTTTGGATCCGATGGTATGGAAAGGTGTTTCAAAATAGCCTCAATCAGATGGTTGATGCCTTGATCCAGAACGGAAGAAGTGGGGATGACCGGCAGCTCAGCTGCAGCATGGTCAGCCATATCTTTGATAGGAGAGATAAATCCCTTCGTCTTAATATAATTACGCCATGCATCCAGGTCCGGCGGGGTCGAAAATCCGAGAAGATCACACTTGTTTAGGACAAGGATGGTGCGCTGATCAGCTGTTAGACCGCCTCTCTCCATAGCTCTCGCCTCAAGTTCCTTCGCCAGAGCAGTCATAGTATCCGGATCAAAGACCTGCAGGATGATATCGGCATTATCGATAATCCTGCGGGAATGACTGATCCCGATGGATTCAATGTCATCTTCCGTATCTCTGATGCCGGCAGTATCATAAATTACAGCCGGATAGCCCCTTAGCGATACCGTCTCTTCCAGATAGTCACGCGTCGTCCCCGGATGAGGGGTAACGATGGCCCGATCCGCCTGTAGAAAGGCATTGAATAGTGAGGACTTACCTACATTTACCGCTCCGGTCAGGCAGATGCGGATACCCTCACGGATGAATTTCCCGCTGCTTCCCTCCGTCAATGCCTGCTGCATCTGGCGTATGATCAGCTCAAATTCGGCATCCACAGCCCTTTCATCCAGAGGTGGAAGATCCTGGTCACTGAAGTCGATCGCCAGTTCAAATCTCATCCTGAGGGTGCTGATCAGTTCCATGAGCGGACTGAGCCAATGGAAGAGCTTGCCTTGCATCTGATCCAGAGCCGCTTGGCTGGAAAGCGCGGTGCGGGCATTGATCAGGTCGCCCACGGCTTCTGCCCGGCTAAGATCGATCCTGCCATTGAGATAGGCACGCAAAGTAAACTCCCCGGGCTTTGCCAATCGGGCTTGCTTGAGCAGGATTCCCAAGATCCGGTTGGCGATTTGAGGATTGCCATGACAGGAAATCTCGACCACGTCCTCACCGGTGTAACTATGGGGCTGGCGGAAAACCGAACAGAGCACCTCGTCCACCTCTGCCCCATTCCCATTTAAGAACATACCGTGCAATATATTGTGCGAGGTGGAGCGCAGGAGCTTATCCGGTTTACTAAACTGGCGGGATACGATCTTGATAGCGTTCACCCCACTGATCCTGATGATCGCCAGGGCTGCATGTCCGGGTGGAGTTGCCAGAGCGACTATATCGTCATAGGGATTGGTCATGCGCGGGTCTTGGGTTTCTGCTTTTTGATCAGTTCGATGATCCGGGGAACAATGTGATCGGCAGTCAGGCCGATCATTTGATGGAGAGCGGCGATCGATCCATGCGGTATGAACCGGTCGGGATATCCGAAAGACCAGACCTTTGCCGGATAAGGATTTAGCAGGTCGCGGATCAGGGAACCGACCCCGCCCTGCAGAGTATTGGACTCGAAAGTGAAGATATGCGAGCAGGTCTTGGCAAGACGGGTCAATGCCGTCACATCCAGAGGTCTGATGCTTTGCAGATCCAGTAGCCAGGGATGGAGACCAGGTTCGACAAGTAATTGATGCACCTCTTTTGCCAGATGCAAGGCGTCACCGCATCCAACCAGGGCGGTGTTCTCGCCTTTGATGAGGGTGTTTGATCTGCCTAAGGTGAAGTCCTTGATCGGTTTACCTTCGCAGTAAGCGATACCGCGGGGATAACGGATGACCACCGGTCCTTCCTTATAACGAGCCGCCCAGGTGAGCATGGCATCCAATTGTTCGGCTGAGGATGGTGCCAGGATCACCAGATCGGGTACACAGGATAAAAACGAGATGTCAAAAGCGCCATGATGCGTCGCCCCATCCTCACCGACCAAGCCGGCGCGGTCAATGCAAAACACCACCGGCAATCGCTGGAGTGCCACATCGTGGATGATCTGATCCAGAGCGCGCTGGAGGAAGGTGGAATAGATTGCCACAAAGGGCTTCATGCCTTTGGTGGCAAGTCCGGCAGCGAAAGTCACGGCATGCTGTTCGGCAATGCCTACATCATAGAAGCGCTGGGGGAAAAGCTCCTCAAATAATGACAGACCGGTTCCGGCAGCCATAGCAGCGGTGATCGCAACGATCCTCTGATCGGTGGCTGCCATCCGGCAGAGTGATTTGCCCATCACTTCCGACCAGGATTCCCTGCCCGTGCAGAACGGTTGTCCGCTCTTGCTTTCAAAAGGTCCGATGCCATGGAAGAGGGAGGCGTCTTTCTCCGCCGGTTGATAGCCCTTGCCTTTGCAGGTGACTAAGTGGATCAGAACTGGTCCCACCATATTCTCTTTGGCGCGGGTGAAGATGTCAATGACCTGACCGATGTCGTGTCCGTCGATGGGACCGAGATACTTGAAGCCGAGGTCTTCAAAGATGATGTTGGGCACGAGGATATTCATCATGGATTCCTCGAGCTTTTGCGCGCCGTAGATAAACTTATCACGCAAGCGTACCGGCAAGCCATGCACCCAGTTCCAGACCTGACCCTTGATCTTGTTGTAGGACTTGCTGGAAAGCATGTGGGACATGTATTTCTGCAAGCCACCCACGTTCTTGGAGATGGACATGGCATTGTCGTTCAGGATGACAATCAACCGGTCTTTTTGGAGGTGTCCGGCATGATTCAGTGCCTCAAAAGACATCCCGCCGGTCAGAGCGCCATCACCGATGACGGCAACGCTGTAACCGCTCTGAGCAAGGTGGTCTCGTGCACAAGCGATGCCCAAAGCCGCTGAGATCGAAGTGCTGCTATGTCCGGTGCCAAACGCGTCGTATTTGCTTTCACTCATGTTGGTGAACCCGCTTAAGCCACCGTGACTGCGAATGGTCTCAAAACGGTCGTTCCTGCCGGTCAGGATCTTCCAGGCATAGGTCTGATGTCCGACGTCCCAAACGATCCGGTCGGAAAGTGGATCAAAGACCTTGAGCAGGGCGATGGTGAAATCCACAGCACCCAAACTGGGGGCGATGTGCCCACCTTTCTGGGAAATGACGCTCACGATCCGGTTGCGCACTTCCTTTGCCAGGAGGTGCAATTCCGAGCGTTTGAGGTTTTTTATATCGGAGGGCGAAGTAATTCGATCCAGGATCATGGTAAACTCCTTGGTATGGATGTCTTTGCAGGTTTAACCCTCTGAGGGCGTTTCCGGTTTACCGGCTTTGCCTTCTTCCAGTTTGACGAGGATCAGTTCAATGATGATCAGAACCAATGCCGCCAGTAACAGAATCTTCCAGAGATCACGTCCCAGCCGGCTCTGGAAGATATGATCCTGCCAATCCGGAGGCAGGATTTGAAACTGCTTGTGCTGTGATAGGTCCAGAGGTCGAAAGTCGCTTTCGGCATGATCCGGATTGACCGCCACATATCCGGTCGTGCCATCTGATGCAGTGGTTTCGTAGATGCCGGGTTGGGTCGTGGTATGAATACGATTGGCGAGTGTCATAACCGTTCCATCCGGGTATTGGAGGGTTTCAGCAGTAATCCGCCCGCCAACGGTAATGCCGGTTACATCGGTCTCGGTCTTTCCGATGTATTGCAAGGTCCGGAAGGCAAAGACCGGGAATACCGCACTAAGAAAGAAGCGGTTGCGCCGGCTTTCCATATTGAACAACCAGAGGGCGGACTTGCCTTTGACCAAAGCCAGAGGACGGTTGGCGGAAGAAAGCAGAACGCTTCCCTGATCGGTCAGCCGCGTTTCCCAATAGTCGCTGACGGTAAATTGCGCTGCCTGCCTCTGATCGATCAAACTGGTGATATAGTGCTGTCGGTTCACGAAATCCAGGTTCGTCTCCCGCCCCTGATACTCGCCAAAACCAATGCCGAATTGGTTGCCGAGATAATTCTTCCATTCAGCGCTTAGGGCATCATTAACGACGTATAAGATGCCTCTTCCTTGGGCGGATATGGTCGAAAGCGTTTCCCGAAGACGGGTGCTCATAGCAACCGGTGCCACACATACGATCAGATTGTACTGCTTCAAGCGATCAGCATTGACAGCTTCCGGAGACACAATGTCTGTAGTTCCCTTGTCCGTGGTATAGACCGACAGCATCGAATCCAGCGTCAAAGGCAGGCGATTCTGATCCGTGATCACCGCGATCCGTGGATTGATGAAGAAGGGAAAGGCAAAGTAACTGCGGTTGTCATGGATCAGCCGGTCGTCCAAAACCTCAATAAAACCCCTCTGCCAGCCGTCACTTCTGATCTCCACGGCGATCGTCTCGGTCAAGCGCTGACGTGGTTCCAGCGAAACAAACTTCTCCGCTACCTTGCTACCATTGAGTTCTGCTTTGATCAGAACATCATTGCGGGCACTCGTCCCAAAGTTGACAAGCTCAAACTCGATCAATTGAGTACGGTTGCGCTCCACCAGTTGTGCCACCGGTCGGGCATTGAGGCAGACGATATTCTCCCAGGAACCGGTCGCCCCCAGAGGGATCAAATGGATCGGATAACCAGTCTTTTCGGGTAGTTCCCGCTCCTGCATATCAGTAATAAAGTACAGCTCCCGGTTCTGGAGTTGGGAGTCGGCAAGCTTTGCTTCTGCCAGTTCAAGCATTTTCTCCAGAGGCAAAGGCGTAAAACAGGCCTGGATATCTTCGATCAGATCCTCAGGCAAGGTGCCGGCATAGATCTGGCTGTACCGGGTGTTCCAGTCCTGGTTAGCGGTGATCAGGATCAGCCGGTCCTGGGCTGTTGCCCGGCTATTGATCTGGCGGATCGCTTCTTTGGCTTTCTGGAGATAGGATTTGGTATCGACCAGATAGTCCATGCTATAGGAAGTATCGAGGATAACCGCCAGCGCCGTCGGAGGATGCTGGGCAGATGGTTTCAAGCGTGAAGAACGCAGGATCGGTCGTGCTGCTGCCATGACCACCAACAGGATGATCAGCATCCTGATAATCAGCAGGAGGATATTCTTGAGCCGGGTGCGGCTCTGCTGTTTATCCTTGCTCATCACGATGAACTTGATGGTGGAAAAGATGATGCGGGGTGGTTTCTTCTTTGCCAGCAGCCAGATAAGCAGAGGGATCACTGTCGCAGCGGCGAAGATCAGGAGACCGGTATTGAGGAAGGATAATTGAAACATACGGTGTTACATACTGAGGGCGAGGGAGAAGAGGTATTTACTATCCCTGAGTTGCATCCCGGAATTGGTCAGCGAAAAGTCAAAACGGAAGACATTGTAGTTGTATCCCGTGCCCAAAGTATAATTGATATTGTCCGTGCCATGGAAGTTCTGACTATACAGCCCCAGACGCAGGATAAAGTTCTGGGTCACCATATTATCGGACACAAAGTCCTGGCTCTCCCATTCCCAATCCTGAACCATTCCCAGATGGAAGGTCGTATCCGGTGCTTTGGCGACTTTTCCCTGCAAA
>Ga0194125_10010289_pt1 | contig 12805 bp, 12 predicted proteins | sample TA2KigC250mmetaG_FD_148626 | JGI IMG/M metagenome (GOLD analysis project Ga0194125, IMG submission 148626) | Freshwater microbial communities from Lake Tanganyika, Tanzania - TA2015034 Kigoma Deep Cast 250m | ecosystem: Environmental > Aquatic > Freshwater > Lake | place: Tanzania: Lake... | reverse complement strand
CAGTACGACCCATACGGCCGCAAGACCAACGAGGTGGACGCCGTGGGCCGGACCAACCGCACGGAGTATGGCGCACCGGGCAAGCGCGACATCCGGCACACCGACCCGGCAGGCTTCCCGTGGGTCGAGACCTACGACCGCCGGGGCCGGTTACTCGTCCAGGAAGACCCGCTCCACAACAAGACCCGCTACACCTACGACGACGCGGGCAACCGCATCGCCATCGCTGATCCGCTGGGATTCACCACTCGTTTCGGGTACGACGACCGCGCCAACGTCATTAGCCGCACCAACGCCCTCGGGCAGGTCTCCCGGTGGGTTTTCCATTCCTTTTTCAACAAGCCCATCCAGGAGATCACCCCCCAGCCGCCCGACGCCAGCGGGTGGACGACCTGGACAAACTTCTTCGAGCTCGAGGACGCCACCGGCAACCTCCTCCGCCACTACGACGCCCTGGGCAACCTGGTCCGGTACGCCTACAAGACCAACGGCCTGGTCGAGACCGCGATCGACGCCAACAACCACACCAACCGCTTCGAGTACGACACCAACGGGTTCATGACCGCGCGCTTCGACGCGGCCGGCTACCGCGCCTCCTTCGGCTACAACGATGTCGGCTGGAAACTCGCCGAAACCAACGCGCTCGACCAACCCAGGTCGTACGCCCTCGACCTCAACGGCAATGTCGTTTTGCGCATCGACCCGTTGCGCCGCGCCTTCACCAACGTATTCGATCCCAACGGCAACCTGACCCACCAATACGACGCCAAGGGCAACCTCACCGCGCATTTCTACGATGCCGCCAACCAGCGAACCCAGACCGTCGACCGCCTCCTGGCCACGAACATCTTCACCTACACCAGCCGCGGCAAACCCTTCACCGCCACCGACGCCCTGGCCAACACCTCGACGAACTATTACGACGCCGCCAACCGCCTCGACCGCTCGATCGATCCCCTCGGCAACACCACCACCAACTTCTACGATGCCAGCGGCCGCCTGACCGACCTGTTCGACAAACTGGGCCAGCGTTGGGCCAAGACCTACGACCGCCTCAATCGCGTCGAGACCGAATCCGACCCGCTGGGCAACACGCGCCGCACCACCTACGACGTGGCCGGCCGCGTCTATCAGGTCCTCACCCCGCTCGGCTACCCCTCGACACATACCTACGACGGGCGCGGCCGCCTCACGCGGTGGGTCGATGCGGAGAACTTCTCTTGGCGCTACCAGTACGACGGCGTGGGCAACATCACCAACATCGTCGATGCCCTCGAGGGCAACTACGCGATGGTCTATAGCAACCGCAACGAGCGCATCCTCGAGCGTAATCAGGACGGCAAGGAATGGCGCTACACCTACGACCCTCTGCTGCGCCTCGACACTCAGACGGACCCAAACGCCGTTACGCGCGCCTTGTCCTACGACCCCGGCGGGCGCCTGACGAACGTGGTGTTCAGCACCGGCCGCGTGAACTCACTCGCCTACGACCAGAACGATAATCCCACCAACCTGACGCGCATCCAGAACGGCGTGCCGATGGTCTTCAACCTGGCTTACGACGCCATGGGGCGCGTCACGAACCAAACCGCCGCCACAAGCCTGCAAACCGTCCGCTACTTGCGCGACAAACTCGGCCGCGTCTCCACCCTCGTTTACCCGAATGGGAAGCCGCTCGACCAAGGCTTCGATGCCCTGGGCCGGCTCACCAACCAGGTCTTCCGCTTCAGCCCATCGAAATCGCTCACGAACACCTACGAGTACGACGTAGCCGACCGCCTCACCCGACGCACCTACCCCAACGGTGTTCTGCAGACCAACGGCTTCGACAACGCCGGGCGGATCACCAACCTCACGTACGCTTCAACCGCCTCGAGCCAACCGTCGCCCATGGCGGTCGCCCTCACCTACGCCTACGACCGCAACGGCAACAAGACCGAGTTCACAGAGAAAGGCACGCTGGACTGGCAGTTGCCCCCGCTGACGGACGAGACCGCGCGCTACACGCCCTCGGGGCGCCTGATCGACCGCACGATCACCACCAACTCTACCCCGACCGGTGGCCCGATAACGCTCACGTACCGCTACGACGAAAGCGGGAACATGACCAACGCCACGGGCGGTGGACACTCTTACTCCCTGACCTACGACGAGGATAACCGCGTGATGACGGTGAGGTCACAGCGGACGGGCGAGCCTGAGAAGACGATCGCGAACCGCTACGATGCCCTGGGCCGGCGTATCCAGCGGACCCTGGACGGCAGCAGCACGGCGATGTACACGCTGGACCTGTCCGGCAGCATGGAGCGCATCCTGTTCGAGCTGCGGGACGGCGCCCAGACCTACTACGTCCACGGCCCTGACCTCTGCTACCGCGTCAACGGCGACGAATCCGTGACCTGTTTCCATGCCGATGCCATGGCCAACGTCATCGCCACCACCGACGCCACCGGCAGCCTCCTCACGCAGTATGCCTACACTCCTTACGGCCGCCTCCTGGGCTCGACCAATTTCCAATCTCAGATTTCCAACCCCTACCTCTTCGTCGGCAGCCAGGGTGTCATGGAGGAATTGCCTGGCCTCTACTTCATGCGGGCACGGTACTACCTCGCGGACGCCGGCGTGTTCCTCTCGACCGATCCGGTGAAGCACGTCGGGCCGGGGTGGAAGCCGGAAGCTTACCAGTACTCGAGGGCGAACCCGTTTTCCTTCATCGACGCATCCGGCGAGATCCCTCACGTGGTCCTGGCAATGGGGATTGGAACTGTAGCCAACGCCCTCCTCGAGATTGGCACTCAAGTGGCGGCAAACGCGGTAGAGGGGCGCGACGTCTTCGATTTTGGCAACTACGATGGGGCTCGGATCGCAGGCGCCGCGGTGAGGGGAGCACTCTCAGGTCTTGCCGTGAGCACGGGGGGACTGGGCGCTGCTGCAATACGAGGTGTGGCTTCGGCAGCGGGTGAGGCAACTACCCAGTTCCTTTCCGGCGAACCAGTCGACCTCGGTGCTGTTGCAGGCTCCGCGTTCAGCGGCTTCGTGTCTGGGGGCTTGAATGTTGGTAACAACGGACTGCGATTGTACACTGGGGCGGTGCGCGGCCGTCTGCCGTTACACCTCAATGCGATCCTCTTTGGGTCACATACCCGCAACCTTCTGTTGAACCAAGTTGGCTGGGACGCGGCATCAGATCTGATCGCTGCTGGCGTGAATAGGCTTCAGGACTCCCTATCCTCAGCACACGCACCGCAAGCATCGAGCGAAGGGTCAGGCAGTCGGCCTGGCACAGTAGCGATGAACTCCCCTGCGACGGCAGTGTATGCTGATGTACGCAACGCCGAGCAATCGCAGCAGCCCAAGCTGACCGTGAACGGCCCGGGCTCGACCGCATCCGCGACCGGGATTGATGTGGGAATTGGAGGCCAGTCGACAAAGGGGTCCGTCAAAGAGAGTGCCTTCACGCAGGTTGTATCGAACATCGCCAAGTCGACGTACCAAGGACTTAAGGCGACGGTGAAGAACGCCGTGAGCGCGATGGGCAACTTTTTCGGCGGCCTCTTCGGCGGAAAGAGCGCACCATGAACCCAACCCCGCCCAACCTCCCCAGCGCACTCAGCGCCGGACGGCCGACCGCCGGTCAGCGTTGCGTGGCTTTCGGGGGCACGGAGGCGAAACCCCCTTACAGGCCCAGCCAGTCCCGAACGCCCGCTTCGACGAGCGCCAACTGCGGCGAGGTCACGCGCCCCAGCAGACCCTCCGCTTTCACGGCGGGGATCGTCAGCGGATTCTGCACCAGCCAGATCTCACCCCGGTTGGGCATTGGGTTCTTCTTCCTTGTCCAACAGAAGGAGCGTTTGGTCAGCGATGCAGCTCAATTCGTTGTCTGTGAGCGGTCCGTAATCGGACGGAACCACGGCTTGGGCAATCTCATTCCAGACCCGACGTTGCTCGGTCGGATCGAGCCGTTTGAACTCGGCGAGACATTTGGCAGCTACAGCAGTCGTAGGTTCAGGTTAGCGGATGCGGGTGAGTCGCCCAAGGAGATACTCCTCCAGCAGATTCAGGCGGTGGCGAGCGCCGGCTTCTTGGCGCCGGGCCGGTGGGGAAGCTTCTCGGGCCCGCCAAGCCAGGCCAGCCTTGCGAGCCTGACCGCTTCAGCCGCGCACTCACCTGCTCACCCAGGCGACCCGCTGCAGTCCCTGGCACCGGCGCTGCCAGAAGTGGACGGCGTCATGATGCACCCGGGCGACCACACCCAGGCAGAGGGCCTTCGTTCCAAAGCGGGGGTGGGCCAGGAAGCGGCGGACATACTGAGCTGTGTCGTCGGTGCGAACGTCGAGCCAAGCAATGCAGTAAGCCGGGTGGCAAAGGGCGCGCTGGAAGAAACCCCGGTCCTGGGTGAACAGGGTGACTTGCCGCAGGCGATGCAGCAGCGGAATAACGTTGTCGTCCTTGACCCCGGAGCGGGCCACGTGCACGCCGATGCGCCGGTAGGCAATTCCCCAACTCCGCAACAAGGGCGCCTGATCCTCCGGGAAGTTCTCGTCCAGGAGGTTCAAGCCGCTACGAGCGAAGGTTCCTTGGCGGCGCCGAGCTTCAACAAGCTGCCGTGCTTTTCGAGCCAGGCCTGTTGTGCCAGCTTCACCGCTTCGGTCACGGCGGCCAGTGGGATCTTGCCACCCCAACGCGTGTGGCAGATGAATTCCCATGACCGCCCGTCGGCGACGTCATCGAGGACTTGCCACACCATGATGCGGGTGCCTTTGAAAGTTGGGTTGCCGTGGCAAATCTCCGGGTCGGCCACGATGTACCGGCCCAGTTCGATTTGTTGCGGTCGGCCCGCGCGGCTGGTCTTCTTCCTGTTCTTCATGGCTGGAACCTGCTCCCGATGGCCGAGCCATGCAAGCGGCGTTGTCGCTCGCGATCAAGCGGACGCTGTTCCCCCTTGGCCGGTCTTTGCTGGCAGCCTGCGGAGCTTCAGGATGCCGCTGAGCCCATTTGCAGGGTTCCCGCTGCTAGTGGAGCGGGTAGGCTTTGCTGTGTTCGACAACCGCCTGGGCGGTCATCCTCCAGTCGCAACACTGACCCGCCCACTTTGCCCAGGCAGGGCTGCAGTGCAGTTTCCTGGCTGCTTGGCGCGGACACCGTCAAACGTCAGACGGAGCGGGGAGCGCGCGCCCGGCGGCGCGTCGTCCAGCAGACAGGCCTCGCCGCTGGCAATCGCCGTGGAAAGCAATGGGCGGTGCAACCGTTGGTCTTCTTCCGCGGGGCCCGGCGAACTGGCGTTCGCCCCTGATTTCAACGGCACTCGCCGGAGCGCCATAGCAGCCCCGCACTCACCCTCTCAGCCAGCCAACTCGTTGCAGTCCCTGGCGGTTGCGCTGCCAGAAATGGATGCCGTCATGATGCACGCGTGCGACCACACCCAGGCGGAGGGCCTTGGTACGAAAGCAAGGGTGGGCCAGGAAGCGGCGGACGAAAAGGGCCGCCTCCTCCGGCACGAGGTCGAGCCAGACCAGTGCGTAGCCCCCGTGGCAAAGCGGCCGCTGGAAGAAATGGCGATCGCGGCTGAAGAAGGTGGGCTGTTTGAGACGGTGCAGCAGCGTGAGGATGTTGTCGTCCCCGATGCTCGAACGGGCGAGGTTCTGGCCGATCATTCGGCACCGGATGCCCCATCCCTCCAGAAGCTCCCCTTGGTCGAGCGGGATGTTCTCGTCCAGCAGATTCACGCCGCTTTAGGCATGGCCACCTGGCCCGCTTGGGCCGAAAGACGTCCGTCTTCTTTGAGCCAAGCGGTGCGGGACAGGTGCAACGCCTCGGCGATGGCGCCCTTGCTGATCTTGCCTCCGCCCCAGCGGTGCGTGATGAAATCCCAAGACAACCCGCGCTCAACATCCGCCAGGACGTCCACCACGAACACCCGCGTGCCCTTGAAGGTAACGCGGCCGTGGCAAATCTGCGGGTCAGCCACGATGTACTGGCCCAGCTCGATGCGTTGCGGTCGGCGCGTGCTGGCCGTCTTCTTACCGTTCTTCATGGCTGGAACTTGCTCCCGATGGCCGGGCGATGCAAGCGCTCGTCGCGCCTGGGCACAAGCCCAGCTTTCACAACGGGAAGTAGATCACCAACGATTGCACTTCCGCACGTGTCGCGCACTCGGCGACGATGGCCAGATCCTCGATCGCCTTTCCGATGGGCAGATCGTCCGGGATGGCGACAACGCCGGGCATGGGCAGCCTCGCTCTGACGCGTTCGTACGCGTGCTTGGGAATCGTCCGGATATCGTGAGTGACCAGGACGCGACCTGCCTTTGCGGCAAACTCGAGCAGCGCCGGGTCTTCGGCGCCTTTCAATCCAGTGTCGGTCGCCAAGAGGTAGTCCAGATGCGGGACCGAACGCACCAGTCCGCGGAGAATGCGGTGATTCAGGTTCTCGTCAATGAGGAGGGGCACCATGGGAAGCCCCTGCGCTCAGGCCACGGCGCGGGCCCGGCGCGCTCGCAGGCGTTCCCGCAGACCGCTGGTGTCGAGGTTGCTTTCCACTTCGCGGCGGACCTGCTGTGCCGCCTGCGTCTGCTGGTCCAAGTATTGCTTCACCGCGCGCGGGTGTTGCAGGACGTACGCGATCAGCGCGTAGATATCGCTCAAGGCCAGCGAGGGAAAGTCCTCTTGAATCTGTTCCGCACTCGCCCCGCTTTGGAACAGATGCACAATCGAATCGAGCGTCACCCGCGAACCGGTGACGTGGCAGACGCCGTCTTCTCCCCGCGTGAGGGGCACGGATTGAGTCATCGGCAGTTCGATCATTGTGTCAAGAGCTTAGACCGGTGTTCCCCTGCCGTCCAGCAGGTTCGAGGCGCATCCGTGAAGGGTGTGTTCGCCCAGGTTCAAGCGGACGCTGTTCACGCCTGCCTGGTCTTTAGTGAACGCACGCAGGGCACCGCGAGGCCGCTGAGGACGGTCGCCTCCAGAGCCTTGTGCCCGAGTACGGCGCCGAGCCGGGCCACCTGCTTTGCGCAACAGGGACCCAGGCGTCGCCGGGCAGGGCCACTAGGCAGCCCCGCCGGCCGGCGTGTCGCGGAGCGTCAGCACCGACTCGTTCCGCTCGGTCTCCGCAAATCGGACCCGCCCCGAGGCCCTCAACTGCTCGGAGACTTGCCGGTAGTGCTCCAGCAATCGCTTGGGATCGTGGGCCCAGCGCGCCCAGATGCGCTGCCGCACAGCGCGGATTTTTTCGACTTCTTCTTCAAGAATCATAGGTGGTCTGGATCAGTTGCAACGGCGTGGCCAGCACAGGCGCCGGCAACCCGAGCAGCGAGTTCACCCGCTGGATATGCCGGAACTTGTTCGCGTTGGCCAAGTGAACGCAGTTCCATGTCAGCAGGATATCACAGGAATAATGGGAAGCGAGGGCCAAGTGCAGAGCGTCTCCACGGCGGTCCTGAGGCATCAGCTTGTGCGCCACGTACACTTCCACAATCTCCAAGACATCCTCTGTCACTTCGAGCAGAGGAACCTCGGCCAGCAGCGCAATCTTCTCCTGCTTTTGGGGGTGGTTCCCTTCGCGCAGTTCGTCAATCACGGCCGGGCTGCAGACCAGGTTGTAGCCGTGGCGGTGCCGGTCCCACCACTCCCGCGTCCAATTCATCACCGTCACCATTTCCGGCTGCGGGCGTTGGTTGTAGTAGAAGCTCGGGATCGTGGTTTCGATGTAAACCCTGGAATGCATGAGAGCTCAAACCCTGAACGTCACCAGGCGGTCGTGCCTCTGCTGGAACAAGGCCGCCTGCCGCTCGGTTCTCAGTTCGGTCGGCCACCGCTCGAGTTTCGCCCGGACGCCATCCACCGTCAGACGAAGCGAAGCAAGCGCGTCAGCCGGCGCGTCTTCGAGCAGCAAGGCCTCGCCGCTGGCAATCGCAGCCGCCAGTAGTGCGCGATGCAAGGGTTTGTCTTCCTCCGTGGGTCGCTCCGCCAGGAGCATCCCTTCCTCGACGTCTTGGCCCAGGCGACAAGACTTCAACCAGGAAACGACACCCGCCCCGTATGCGTTGGTGCGCGCCTTCACTTCGGCTTCGAGGACGTCGACGAAGCGGCCAGCCGTACGCCAACGTTCCTTCACGGCTTCGGGCGGCGAGGCGGTCGAAATCATGGGCGGAATCTACGTGCGCCGGAAACCGCGCTCAAGCAACAAATCGCTCGTGCTGAGGCCTCTATGAGCCGTTTTCCCTCAACCGTGGCCGGGAGGGTCGCTCCGAAACCGGGGCTGTGCCAAGGGCGAGCGGAGCAAAACCACCACCCCATGACGGCCGAGGGACCCCGGCGCCCCGCTGCTGGTGATGCCTGGCCAAGCGGCGCGCGATGCCCTAACCGACCCTCCACCGCCGCCAACCCGCGCCACACCGTCCGGCAACCGAACCGGTTCGGTCCCCCCGAAGGCAAGCAGGCCATCACAACAACAAGGTCTGTGTTCTTGTTGCTCTGTCTCGCCGCAGCCGCTTGGCTCGTTGGGTTCGCCGGCACCGTTGGCGCGGCCGAGGACATCTTCGTGCGCGCTAACGAGAGCGCGTTTACGAACAATCCGACCGGATCGGCAGGTTGCGCCTGGGGCGATTATGACAACGACGGCTGGACTGATCTCTTCACCGCGAACTGGACGAGTGGGAACAACGACCTCTACCACAACGCTGGCCAAGGCACGTTCACGAAGATAACGGACAGCCTCGTAGGCGGCGAAGGGGGCGCGTCGATCGCTGCCGCTTGGGGCGACTACGACAACGATGGGTTCCTCGATCTCTTCGTGGTGAACTACAACCAACCCAGCTTCCTCTATCGCAACAACGGCGACGGTACCTTCCTGAAGATCACCGACACCGTGCTCACGACTGCCGGCCCATCCCAAAGCTGTGCCTGGGGTGATTACGACAACGACGGCTTTGTGGATCTCGTCGTCGCGAATCGCCGTCAGCCCGCCTTCCTCTATCGCAACAACGGCGACGGCACATTCAGCAGTGCCGGCAGCAGCGCGGCCGGAAGGATCGTCCAGGACAGCGGCGACTCGCGTGGTTGCGCTTGGGGCGACTATGACAATGACGGATACCTGGACCTGGTCGTGGCGAATGCGGCAGGCCCGAGCTTTCTTTTCCATAACAACGGGGACGGTACGTTCACCAGGATGGCCGACCTCGCTCCAGGCCACGGCTGTGCCTGGGGCGACTATAACAATGACGGTTACCAAGACCTGTGCCTGGCCAACGCGGACGGCGGCTTCAATGTGCTCTACCACAACAACGCCGACGGGACGTTCACGGAGCGCGCGGGCATGGCCAACGGTTATGGGCTCTCCTGCGCCTGGGCGGACTACGACAACGACGGCTGGCTTGACCTCTTCCTGACGCGGCCCGACGATCGCAGGAATCTGCTTTACCGGAACAACGGCGGCGGCGGTTTTACCTGGATCACCACCAGTATCGCCGTTACCGATGGAGGCAACTTCTACGGGTGCGGCTGGGACGACATCGATCACGATGGTTATCTGGACCTCTTTGTGGCCAACAACTGGACCGGGCAGCCGAATCGCCTGTATCGAAATCGCGGCGGCACCAACTCGTGGATTACGGTGAAGCCCTCGCGGCGCGGGGCCAACCACGCGGCGGTCATAGGTGCCAAGGCCCGAGTGAAGGCTTTCATTCAAGGCAGATGGCTTTGGCAGATGCGCGAAATCTCAGGCGGGGGCGGCTTTGCCAGTCAAAGCACCATGGAAGCGACGTTCGGTCTGGGCGACGCGCGGGCGCTCGACACTCTGCTCCTCGAGTGGCCGTCCGGGATGGTTCAGGCTCGCACCAATCTGCCGGCGAATCAAATCGTGCACCTGACCGAACCTGCGTCCGCGCCGCCGACCATCATCTTGCAGCCGGAGAATCAAGCGGTGACGGCCGGCGCGAACGTCACCTTCACGGTGTTGGTGAGCGCTGCGTTCCCGCGTCATTACCAATGGCGATTCAATTCCGCCGACATCCCAGGGGCCAACTCGATGTCTCTCAGACTGACGGACGTTCAGGCTGCCTCGCGCGGCATTTACTCGGTGGTGGTCACCAATGCGGACGGCTGGGTCACCAGCGCGGGCGCCTGGCTGGTCCTCGATACCGACCCCAGCGACACGGACGGCGATGGAACGCCTGACTGGTGGGAGATCCGATACGGACTCGACCTGCTGGACCCCGCTGATGCGGGCCGGGATCTGGATGGGGACGGCCTTTCCAATGTTGCCGAGTTTCGCCATGGCACGCGGCCTGATCTGATGGATTCAGATGCTGACGGGCTAAGCGATTATCAGGAGTTGTCCGTCGTTGGCACCAATCCGCTTTCGTCCGATACCGACGGCGACGGCATGCCAGACGGCTGGGAGATCCAGAGCGGGCTGAACGCGCTCCGGAACGATGCCCTGGACGATTTCGACGGCGACGGGGTCAGCAACTTGGCTGAGTACCAGTGGCGCCTCACCCACGCCGCGTCACTTAACCCGCGCCGATGGGACTCGGTGGGCGACGGTGTTGGCGATTACGAACGGGTTTACGGAAAGAAGTTCTCCCGTGCTTACTACGACCGAGATGACCGCCTCATGGGCATCGACTACGGCAACGGGCTTTCTATCGCCTACGTCTATGACGGCAATGGGAACATTGTGCGCCAACTCCACCTCCGCCGCGAATCGGATAGTGACGGCCTGCCACTCCAATGGCGACTGCAATTCGGCCTGACAAACAACACCCCCGCGCACAGCACCTTCGGCGACGCCGACGGGGATGGCTGGTCGAATTACCAGGAGTGGAAAGCGGGCACCGACCCTACGAATCCAGCCAGCGGCGCCGATCCGCTGGCGGGCGCAGGGTCGAGCATCGCGTCGCTGGCGTTGCCCTTCACGCCGGCGAACTTCGTCGTCGCCACCGGGCAACTCGATGGGTCGGGAGCCCATGAGATCGTCGTGGGAGCGGATGGTGATCCTGGGACGGCAACCAATGCCCTGTTCATTCTAACGCAGCAGCCGGTCGGCTGGTCAGCCCAGCGAGTCGAGCTTGGTTCCTTTGGCACTACGTCGATCGCAATCGGCCAGATGACCAACTCCACGAATGTGGCGATCTACTTAGGCACACGCGTCGCCGCTGGCCACGGATCAATCGTCGAATTGGGCCATTCCAACGGCGTCTGGCGGATGGCGTCGAACGCCGTCGTCGCCTCGCTGGATGAGGCGGCGTACGTGCTCGGGGTGCGAAACACGGGCGATCTGCTGGCGAGCTACAGCACAAACCAGTCGAGACTGGCTCTCTTCAGCCTCACCTATTCGAACACCGTGTGGCAACAGAGCATCCTCAGCACGAACAGCTCTCAGACGGGACCTGGGACTCATGGCCTGGTGCTCTCACGAACCTGGCGCGATGCCAGCCTCAGGCTACTGGGCCATAGGCGCTAACTTAAGAATTGCCACCAGACCGAGGGTGTGGTAGCACGGCGAGGTGAAATATGCGAATCTGCTCGAAGAGGAGTGGGAATTCCTAACGGACCTTCTGCCCAAAGATTGGCGCGAACAAGCCCGCGCGACGGGCGCGCTTCGGCGAGCGCGTGGCGTCGGCAGTGCGGATTGCCTGCTGCAACTGATCCTCATGCACACCGCGACCGGATTGTCGTTACGGCAGACGGTGGTTCGGGCCCGCGAGCAGTCGATCGCCGATATCTCGGACGTCGCGCTGCTCAAGCGGCTACGGGCCAGCGAGCCGTGGTTGCGCTCACTCACGGCGAGAATGACCGACCTGGACGAACCGCGGGTCATCCAGCAGGTGTCCGCCCGGCGCCAACTCCGTGCCGTGGACGCCACCACCGTCGAGGAGCAAGGGGGTGCCGGAACCGACTGGCGGGTCCATTACACGTTGCGGCTGCCGGATTTGGGTTGTGACTTTTTTGAGCTGACCGATGAACACGGCGGCGAGACTTACCGGCGAATACCCGTGGAGCGCGGGGATCTGTTGCTGGCGGATCGGGGTTACAGCAATGCGGCGGGAGTAGCCGCAGTCAGAGCGGCGCAAGGGGACGTGCTCGTGCGTTGGAACAGCTTCAGCTTTCCCTTGCAGACCCCCGAGGGAGATCCTCTTGATGTTCTCAAGGAGTTGAATCAGTTACCCAAGCGTGGCGCCCGGGAATGGGCCGTGTCTTTCACCCACAACGGCCAGCGATATACGGGACGGTTGTGCGCCATCCGCAAAAACGCGGTGGCGACCGAGCGGGCCCGAGAGAAGATGCGCCGGGAGGCCCGCAAGAAGCAAAAGCAAGTCAACGACGAGGCCTTGAAACTGGCGGAGTTCGTGATGGTCTTTACCACCGTAAGCTCCAAAGAACTCACCACCCGCGATGTGCTGGAGCTATATCGGGTGCGCTGGCAAATCGAACTGCGCTTCAAACACCTCAAGAGTCTCCTGGGGTTGGGCTGTTTACCCAAGTATGACGACGCCTCGTGCCGTGCTTGGATCCAAGCCAAGTTACTCTGCGGCCTGTTAATCGAGCGATTAATGCGCCAGGCCAAGTTTTTTTTCCCCTGGGGATATCGATTGCCTGCCCCCGAGCCATTGGCGTGAGTTTATCGAAGCACGCGATGCAGTGATCTCCGTGGTGAGCCGGCCATTGCGACCACGACAGTTGGTAGCTCACGGCGCCGCCATCCGTGCTGGTCTCAAAGAACGCCGGCGAGTTCGTCGTTCTCAGCTCGCCCGCTATCCATGGGAGAAAATCTACTTAAGTTAGCGCCTATGCGGGTGAGGGCT
>Ga0194125_10010282_pt1 | contig 12811 bp, 10 predicted proteins | sample TA2KigC250mmetaG_FD_148626 | JGI IMG/M metagenome (GOLD analysis project Ga0194125, IMG submission 148626) | Freshwater microbial communities from Lake Tanganyika, Tanzania - TA2015034 Kigoma Deep Cast 250m | ecosystem: Environmental > Aquatic > Freshwater > Lake | place: Tanzania: Lake... | reverse complement strand
GTCGGCATGCACACTCGACCCGTTCACGCGCTCTGACATGTGGCATGTGACGCATCCATCTTTCACTCCACCATGGGAATTCAGACCGGTGAGCTTCAATCCGAACTCCCAGGCGTTCGTACCGACCAACATGTCACCCTGGTTGCTGTAATGCGGATAGAACCGGTCGGCGAAACGGTACTGCTGATTCTTGACGGTGTTAACATAGTTTGCGCGTCCGCGGTGACAGTTCATGCACAGCTGCCCATTGCCGGCCATCGTCGTCGGCAGACGATAACCGTTCGCGAGCGAGTCGAGTCGGACGGTCCGGAGCTGATAGGGATTGTCATTGCTGTGGGGATCGTGACACGTGGCGCAAGCGATGGATTTCCAGTTTGGATCCACTTTGCTGTAGTCCGGCGCCGCCTTATTCTTGGCATAGGATACAAACGCCTGTCCATTGTGACACGGCCAGCAAATGCTGCGTCCACTCTCGCTTGCACTTAGCTTCATTGTTGCGTGGTTGGAGGCCATCCAGTAGCTGCCGAGACGGTGCTTCTTCGGAGCGTCATGGCATTGATTGCAGACTCCTCCGTCAAAGCTGATGCTGATCTTGTCCTTGTCGGTCGTCAGCACGTGGTCTGTCGCAGGACCATGGCAGCTTTCGCAACCGATCGTCCCGAGAGCCTGCTGATTTGCCGACATACTTTTCCAGATTGTGGAGTCTTTGTACGTGATCAGGTAATCGCTACCCAGTGTTGGTAGACCTTTGTACCAGGTTGTGTCCCAGCCAGCTTGCTTCGCGACATATCCGAAGTTGCCGTTGTTTGTGACATCCTCCCATCCAGTCGTGTGACACTTGATGCAGGTCTTCGCATACGCACCCTTGAAGCCGGTGCTTGGATCATTCTCGAGCTGGCCGGTGATGCCGCGGAAAAAAATGGTTGCGTGCTTCGTGGTTTTCCATTCGCTGAACTGCGTCCAGGCGGGCTTCAACCTGTGGCAAGGTGCGCAGTCTGTCGAAGTCGAAGTTCCCCTGTAGGTGGATACCCAGATTGTGTCGCGCGCAATTTTTGCACCGCCATTCACATCAACCTGTACGATGTATTGACCTCCGACATCCGCCGTGAAGCTGGTGAACTTCTTGCTCGCACTGTCAAAGACCGCCGTTGAACCTGCTGGCCTTGACACAAAAGTCCACGCGAACGAGGTGACGACATTTTTCCCCGATCCGCTTGTATCTGCCGAGAGGTAGACCTTCATCCCCTTAGCCACCGTCGAGAGGCCGGGCGACACGTAGTACGGACCAGAGGGTGCTGTATAGTTGGGCGCACCACTGCTTCTCCGTCCGGGCGACATCCACTCGTGCTTTGTCTTGACAGACTGTGAGATCAAATCGCTCATCGGCAAGCAGAGCAGGGCAACCGGAATGAGGATAGCGGCACCTGAGAGCGAACGCTTCATCATTTGGCCCTTTCTTGAGATGTTTTTGGATTCTGAAGAAAAGATCCGCGCCGAACGCGTGGTCATCGACGTTGAGTAATTCAACACTAATAGCGTCCAGCCGCTGGGAGTGTCTAGAAATTTTCAATAAGTATGCCGGAGATTTTGTCAACATCGTCGCTTGAAGACCCTTGCAGACAGCGACATCTGCATAGGTAATACCAGATCACGATTGCCAATTATTAGAATTGACGAACATTGCGGGTCGCAATTCGAACAATTGGAAATGCGTAGGTATCCCAAAATTTTCGCTGGTCCGAGGGACAACAGGACCATCCTGAGAGTATCCTTGAAGTGCAGACGCACCGACGATCTCGGAGTCGCCTTCGACGCATAGCGACACGGCGACTCGGGGCAAGAGTCACCACAGAACTAGACCTGCTCTAGTCATCGTGTGCATCTGAGCACGTTCGCGACGGAGTAAGCCGCATCCGTGCTGAAAGGACTGGTTTGGCCAATCATCTGCTTCCGTGCGATCGCCTGTGTCTGACAGGTTCAGTTTCGTGCGCAAGGGTGTGGTCCGGTCCAACGGAACTGGCGCAGGATCTCGGCTGTTCACCACGTCACTCCGTACGGCTCATCGTGGTGATCAGTAGGTCCGAATGTCAGGGTTGCCGCATTTCATGAAGGATCTTGCGGCGACGAGCACCGGGCAAGTCAATTTCACGGAGGATGATTGTGGCGGGATAGTCTGCTTGATCTGGCACCGATTCTGATTGAGAAGAGGATGCGATTAAAACACAGCGGATCGAAGTGCCACAGACGTTGTTACTTTCTGGTCGCGAGGCGCCGTGCTCCGTCTTCATCACACGTGCGCTGTTCTGAATTCAGTGAATACCGGCGAGCGGGTCGTTGCGCCATTACAACCTCGAACGATCGGAGTATTACATCGTTCGATCGGCGCTGACGATGACAGGGTAGTTGTGACCGGCGTTCGACTTGGCATTCATTGCCTCATCCCCTCTTTCATCGCATCGCCGAGTTTCTCCATCGCGACAATCACGGATTCGCCCGTGTCAGAGGAGAGGATATCCACAATGTCTTGGTGCGTCCGGATGAACATCGCGCGAAGATCAGATCGCATCTTCCGGCCTTCGTCAGTCAAGAGTACCTCGACGACCCGCCGGTCTCTTGTATCACACTGTCTACGGACGAAACCCTTCGCGACGAGGCCATCGAGAATTCGCGTGAGTCGACTGCTGGAAAGGCGCACGCGCTTGGCCAACTCACCTGCCGAGAGCATTTCGTCACTCCGCATCGACCGCAGCACCTTGAATTCAGCGACGGTGAGATCGAGATGCTCAGCGGTTCGCTCAATCTTGAGCTGGCAATTCTCAAAGAGTTCAAACGTCAGATCAGCCATTCGTTCAGCGAGACGCGCCTTTGTCATAGCTCCTTGTTGCTCCCGCAGATCCCTCCGACGCAAACGTCAATCCCTTGACAGTTGCAGGATTCTCCTCGTGAAGTCATAACAATAACGAGTATTACATCTGATATTGAATCGAGCATACTTTTTGCGGTTCCAAGATTCGCGAAGCGCGACCTTTGAGAACATCAGAAATTGCAGAGGAAGGTGACAGCGAAGAGATCAGGTCTTCAAACACACAGAACCGGGGAGTAAGCGACAAAATATCTTTCCTCCCCCACCCTCTGAAATCAAAAGTGAGCACCGACAACAACGTCTTGCGACGGATCTCACTGAAGATTCATCGCGTTTCCGCGAGCCACCTTAATAGAGGAAGTTCACTCCCTCGAACTCATCCTCAGGTAGTTCAGGCGGGAACGCTCCAAAATTCTTGAGTGCGTTTTCTTCATCAACGAAATGGAATGCACGGGGGTCATTGCCCCGAAAACGGCGAAAGTACAACAACGCGCTTCCCACGGCGATGGCGGCCACAAGACCCGCAATCCACCAGCCTGGTTTCATGGATACAACTCCTTCCGAGAACTTTGCGCAACGCGCCCTCATCATCCCCTGATGCGAGGCGCGCGCATGATCAACATCAAACATCAGGTCTACCCGACCGTTGTGCTCAGCTCGGTCTCTTCTCTCTGCATCTCGTGTCTCTCATTCTCTTCGAAACCCTCAATCGACAATTCACGGAGCTTTCGATAGAGAGACGAGAGGCTTATCCCGAGCAACTTAGCCACTTTTCGCTTGTCGTTTCCGTTGACCTTGAGGGCGTCAATGATCAAGGCACGCTCGTATGTTCGAACGGACTCTTTTAGGCTTCCAGCGACCAAACCATCAGGCGCTGACTGGAATCTTGTTCGCTCCATTGTATCCTCCTGACTAATGACGGATTGTCGTGGCAGTGCTCGAAGACCCACTTTACGTCACCGGTTTGTGCAAGGAGCGTGCCAGGTGAAGCGCGGCGTACGCCGTCCCAGAAGTTGCCAGATTCGGGACAGAATCTAGCAAGCCAGCCAGAAGGCGTCGAGCGTATGCCCATTTCTGAGAAGGCTACAAACCTGGAATTCTCAATACTTAGAAGATAAGAATGCCTGAAAATTGGTTGCCTAAATGCAACTATTGCCATCGTTGCGGGACAAAACTAGGCTACTCAACGAGCAGAGTGCAGAACGTGACCTTCACGAAGTGCGTCGACGTGCCTCAGTGGAGCGTTGGTGAGGGGGGGCGGACGTGTCTTGTCCGTTTGCTTCAGCGGGTGGGGATATCAAGCTCCTCCATCTTTCTGTACAATGACGACAGGCTCACGCCGAGAGCTTGCGCTGTAGCCTCCTTGTTTCTCTCGTGCTGTGAGAGAACCTGCTCGATATAGGTCCGCTCGAACGCCTTGACGGCCTCTCGTAGCGTCTGTTGGCCTGTCGGCGAAAACACCGGGTGCTGTGATGCGACCTGGCGGAAATACTCGGGCAGGTGCTCCAGGCCGATGAAGTCCCGGTCACAGAAGATGACCGCACGTTCAATGACATTTTCGAGCTCCCGGACCTCTCCCTTCCACTGGTACTGCATCAGAGCACTCATTGCTTCGTTAGTGAAACCTTGGATGGCGCGTCCCATCTGCTTCTTGTAGACTTCGAGAAAATGTTGACAAAGAAGCGGGATGTCATCACGACGCTCGCTCAGCGAGGGAAGGTCGATCTCAACCACATTGAGGCGGTAGAACAGGTCCTCGCGGAACTTGCTGTTCTCCACCTCCTGCCGCAGATTCCGATTCGTCGCCGCGATGATCCGGAGATCAATCGTGATCGCATCTGTGTAGCCGACCGGTATAATTTCTTTCTGTTCGATAGCCCGAAGGAGCTTCACCTGTAAATGAAACGGGATCTCACTGACCTCGTCGAGGAAGACCGTTCCGCCTTCCGCCACTTTGAAAAGGCCGTCTTTGTCGGTCGTCGCGCCGGTGAAGGATCCTTTCTTGTGGCCGAAGAGCTCACTCTCAAACAATGTCTCGACGATGGCGCCGCAATTGATCGCGACAAACCGCTTCTGCTTTCTCTTGCTGTTGTAGTGTATGGCCCGGGCGACCAGCTCCTTCCCTGTTCCACTTTTGCCGGTGATCAGTACCGTCCCATCGCTGGACGCCACCCGCTTGATGATCTGGAAGACACTTCTCATGCTCTGACTTTGACCGATGATTTGGTCAAAATCGTAGGTCCGGTTGATTTCCTGCCGGAGCAGGGAGTTTTCAAGCGATAGAGCACGATGATCGATGAGCTTGCGGATACGGTGCAAAATGTCGTCGAAGTCGATCGGTTTCAGGACGTAGTCGTACGCGCCCTTACGCAACGCGGCAATAGCTGTCTCAATGGAGCCGAAGGCCGTAATCATGATAACGAACGTTTCCGGTGTACGTTTCGTTATGTGCTCGAGGAGCTCTGTGCCTCGCATCTCGGGCATTTCGATGTCGGTGATAACCACATCGAAAGGACGACCCTCCTGTCTGCCCAGAGCTTCCTTGCCGTTGGCCGCCTCTTCGACCTGATATCCCTCCTTCTTGAGCACAAAGCTCAGCGACTCCCGAATAATCTGCTCATCATCAACGACCAGAATCCGTTCCACCATGAGCTCTCTCATTCTCCTTTCAACGGGATCTTGATCCGAAACGTGCTCCCCCTGCCCGGTTCACTTTCAACTTGGATATCACCGCCGAAACTCTGCACGATGCCATAGCTCACCCACAGACCCAGCCCCGTGCCTTGGCCGACGGCCTTCGTCGTGAAGAAGGGTTCGAAGATCTTCTCACGATCACGCGGAGCTATTCCTTTCCCGGAATCCCGTACGATGACTTCGACGTGCTCATTACGCAGGTGTGATTGGATAGCGATGGAGCCGGGTTTCCCCTCGAGCGCGTCCACGGCATTCATGAAGATGTTGATGAACACCTGCGACAACTGATCGGGAACAACGACTAGGGTGGGAATAGTCTCAGTGAGCTCAAGCGAGAACGAGATGTCTTTTACCTTCTTTCCGTATTGTACGATGTTCAAGGCCTCCCGAACGAGCTTGTTCACATCCGTCGGCTTCACGACGTATGCGGAAGGTCGCGAAAAATCCACGAGGTCGCGAATGATGCGTGCGATCCTGTTGATCTGGTTCTTGATTAACTCGAGTTTTTCCTTCGCGAAGTCATCTGCCGTCGTGCGCTGGATGACTTGGACGAGTGAGGATATCGACGTGAGGGGGTTCCCAACCTCATGAGCAATGCCGGCTGCGAGCGTCCCAATGCTCTCCATTTTTTGAGAGCGGACCAGCTGCTGCTCGAGGATTTTCTGCTCCGTGATGTCACGGTGAGCGCCAAGAAAACCGACGATATTGCTTTTGCCGTCAACGATGGGCGAAATGACAAGTTCCGTGTGAAAGGGAGTGCCATCTTTGCGCTTGTTCTCGATCTCCCCCACCCAGACCTTCCGGGCCATGATGTACTCCCATACCGACTTCCAGAACTCCTTGGAGTGCCGCCCGCTGTTCAAAATCCTCGGATTTTTCCCGATCAACTCCTCTTTGCTGTAGCCGCTTGCCTTTTCGAACGCCGGATTCACGTAGACCATCTTCCCGCTGGCGTCAGTGATCTGGATCGGATTCACCGTATGCTGGATCACGTTCGAAAACCGAAGATAGTCCAACTCGCGTTTCTTCAGCTCTGTGATGTCTGTGGCTATTAGGACCGCGTAGAACCGTTCCGCCGAATACAACCTTCTCAAATCCACGTGAACATCCAAGATGGACCTGTCCGCGCAGAGGAACTTCGTTTCAAGGGATTGGTCATTGAAGTTTGTTTTGAGGATGCTGAAAAGCACACGCCGCTGCTCCGGGGGGAGGATGAGCTCCAAGGAGTTATTCAGCAAGTCCCTCGATCTAAATCCCGTCCGCGAGGAAGCTGCGATATTATGATCGACAATCTTCTGCTCCTCATCAACAATGAAGATCATCTCCGGAAGAAGATCAAAGACTCGTCCGTATTTCGAATAGTGAACAATCACGTGGAAAGCTTCTCCTTTTCTCAAAATACGGCAAGTTTGTCTTATTGGCAAGATTAGGAAACGAGTAAGGATTACGGAGATCGGAGCTTCCGAGACTCTGCCCAATGGAGGTCCACAGTGTCTGTGCCGTGCACCTGACGGCAAAAAAAATCCGGCCTCGTGTTCTGGGGCCGGATTTGCTGCAAACAAGCGACGTTCGGCGCGCTCAGACCTCTCGTAACTTCAGACTTTCGATGATCGGTCGTACACGGAGCCGTAGTTCCCGCTGAAGGATGTCCTTTTCCTTGAGAAGCTTACCCTTCATGCGGTCGATTCCCAGTCTCAAGACATCCATGTCCGGCGTAATGGTTTCGAGTTCGATATGCGGGACATGGATCCTCAAATTCTCTCGAAACTCCGGAAGAAACTGCGGACCGTCAAACCATATGTTGAATCTCCCGGAGCCACTCTCTTCTTCAACTTCCAAAGTTAGGGTCTTACGCGATCCCTTTCGCACAATCTCCACTTCGATCTTTTCTCCCTCATCGAAGGCCTGAAGAGCGCGGGTCACGTCACGGATTTCGTCGATGGCTTTCCTGCCCACCATGGTAATCACATCGCCGGCCTTGAATCCTGCCTTTTCGGCGGCACTCTCCTCCTTCACTTCCCACACCAATACGCCCTTCCCCTCAGGTGCTTCGAAGTACTGCGCAATCTGTTCGTTCAATGTCGAAAGCACCAGCCCCTGCGTCCCGAGTCTGCCGCCAATCACGGAGAAACCGGATAGGCCCCTGGGTCTCACGACGAATGCCCTCTTCGCCTCCGGATATGTTCCCAGAGTCACCTGCAGGGTTTTCTTTTCCCCCTTTCGCACAACGACCACGGAGACCTTTGTCCCGGGGTTTGTCCTGCTCACAGCCTTCTGAAGATCGTCCGAATCCTCTATCTGCTTGCCGGCAAATTCGACAATGACATCCTTTTCCTCGATCCCCGCAGATTCAGCAGGGCTCTTTTTGACCACTTCACGGACCAGCGCTCCATCCATGCTCTTGAGATCCATCGAGCGCTTCAGATCCCGCGTAATGTCCTGGATTTGGACGCCGAGCCATCCTTTCTTTTCACTCTCCTTCTGAAACGTGATCTCAGGTCCCCGGCGGGACGTCGCACCCAGGAAGACGAGCGAAAGAAGCAGCGCAGCCGCAATTGTTCGCATGTTCATATCCCACCTCCTGCAATCAATGAACGTCAGTTCTGTTGGCTGATATTCTTTGATTGTTAGACGCTACCGCTCTAGAATTGTTCCAGTTGCAGAAATGAGAGACCAGGCGAGAAACAGCGTGTACGAGGGGCCTTTTGAGTCTCCGTCCCCCCGTGAAGAACGGAAAATCCAGCCCGCGGGTACGAGCTGGTTTCGCAAGTGAGACTCAGTCCACCTTCTCAGAACGTTTATTTCAGAAGCAGGAGCCTCTTTGTGTCTACAAACGTCCCGGCCTGTATGCGGTAGAAGTATACACCGCTGGCCAGTCCTGCGGCCACCCATTGCTTCCGATACGTGCCTGGGGACAGATTCTCGTCCACGAGAGTATGAACAAGATGGCCAAGTGTACTGTAAATGACGATCCTGACGTGGGTGGACCTTGGTGTAGAGAACTCGATAGTTGTGGTCGGATTGAAAGGATTTGGATAGTTCTGGCTCAGCTTGAACTCGGATGGGATTGACAGGCTGATTTCTTGCACGTCCGTGACGCCTGACGAGACCGTGAAGCTCCATTCAGGCGTCCAGTCGCTGGAGTCTTGCGGACTGACAGCACGGACTCGCCAGTAGTATTTCTGTTTGTGCTCCAAATCCAACACGGTCAGCGATGTCGAGGTCAGGCCGGATACATTGACGACGAATGCACCCGAGTGCTGCGGCTGCCAAACCTGAACCGAGTACGACGTCGCGCCGACAGATGAGCTCCATCTCAGCGTGGGGTTAAGCGGAGCGTCAGCTTTATCAAATGGTGAGAGCAACGTCGGAGCGCCCAACCTACCAGAACCTGTCTTGAAACTCCACGCTTCCGTCCAGTCACTCGAATCTGTCCAGGTGTATGCTCGCACCCGCCAGAAGTAGGTTTCCTGTGTCGCAAGCTGACCAAGCGTGCAGGAGGATTGCGAGATTCCACTGACCTCGACAGGCTCCTTTTTGAAATTCCGATCCTTCGCGAATTGAACTGTGTAGAATGTGGCAGCAGTAGAGGAACCCGCAGAGAATGTCCAGCTCAACATTGGGGTTGTCGACTCACCTGTCTTTCCATCGGGCGGTGACAGCAGGGTCGGCGTGGCAAGCGCACTGGAACCCGTTGTGAACTTCCACTCCGCTGACCATAGGCTCGAATCATCCGCGGTCTTCGCCTGCACTTTCCAGGAGTATGTTTCATTCCGCAGGAGCCCGTTCAAGTTGAGCGACGTTACCAGAAGTCCTGTGATCTCACTGACCACCTTGTTCTTGAGGATCACCTGCACGTTATACGACGTAGCGCCGCTGACGGTTCCCCAGGAGAGTGTTGGACTGGTTGAAACGCCTTTGGCTCCATACTCGGGTGAGTGCAGGTTTGGCGCAGCAAGGCTTGATGATCCTGTCTTGAATTGCCAATCTGATGACCAGTCGCCAGGACCGTTAGAGTCTCTGGCCCGCACTCTCCAGTAGTAGCTAGTATTTTGTTGAAGTTTCGTGACAGAATACGAGAGCTTCTCAATCGACTCGACAGTCACTGCCTCGCCGCTAAACTTCCTATCGGTTGAATACTGAAGATCGTACGCGCTTGCTCCCTCTGCTTTCATCCACTCGAAACTTACGTTCGTGGGAACATCTTTCGCCTTGTCCTCAGGCTGCGACAACGCAGGAACTGCAAGCCGACTGGAACCTGTTGTGAATTCCCATGTGGCAGACCAGGCGCTGGAATTTGTTGGATCTTTCGCCTGTACGCGCCAGTAGTATGTCGTATTGGGGAGTAACCCCGTCAGCTCCTGCAAGGTTTTCGTGATATTGTCAATCGTCGAAACGTTGTCCACGAATTTCTTGTCAGTTGAGTATTGAACAGCGTACCATTGCGCGCCACCAACGTCCACCCACTGCAACGTGACGTTCGTGGGGACGTTCTTTGCCCTGTCGTCCGGAGAGACCAACTGGGGTGTGAAAAGCTGGCTGGAGCCGGTTGTGAAGCTGCGGCTGGATGACCAGTCGCTTGTCCCGTTGAGACCAACGGCAAGGACACGCCAATAGTATGTTTGCTTTGGCAAAAGTCCAACAAGTTGATGAGAGGTGCTGGAAATTCCCTTGATCTCTACTACTTTGTCGCCGAACTTGCTCTCTGTAGAGTATTGAAGTGTGTACGATGTAACCCCAGAGACAGCAGTCCACTCCAGCGTCGGGCTTGTCGAAACCTCCTTCTCCCTGTCATCCGGAGACACCAATGACGGCTGGCCCAATCCAGAGGCTACGGTGGTGAAGCTCCAGGCGCCCGACCAATCACCCGGTCCTTGAGCATTTTTGGCCCGGACCTTCCAGTAGTACGTTGTATTGCTCAGAAGCCCCGTCGGGTCATAGAAGGGAGTGGTAATTCCCGTGACCTCGCTCAGATTGGACCCGAATTGTTTGTCGGTGCTCCATTGAACGTCATAAGACGTTGCCCCCAACACACTCACCCACTCCATCCGAATACTGGTGGACACGTTGCTCGATTTGTCTGAAGGGTATGTCAGAGATGGCTTCCTTAGCGAGCTTGCTTCCGTCGAGAAACTCCAGATACCCGACCAATTGCTAGACCCTTGGGCACCGTTGGCTTTGACCCTCCAATAGTAGTCTGTGCTTCCGGAAAGCGCACCCGGCGCATGTGATGTGCCAACGATTCCACCGGCATGATTGATGCCCGCTTCAAACTTCTTGTCCGTCGCCCACTGCACATCATACGATGTGGCACCGGTTGACGCCGTCCACTGGAACACAACGCTCGTTGGAATATTCCTGGCGTTGTTGTCCGGGTATATCAGAGCAGGAGGTGCCAACGCGGCTGATTTTGTTTCGAAGCTCGCAGCCTCTGAGTAGTCGCTTGTTCCGGTAGAGGTGGTCGCTCGAACATGCCAATAGTATTGTGTGCTTGGCTGAAGGTTGCCAACAGTCACTGTCGTGGCCTGCGAAGAAACGCTCTCGACGACGCTGTTTCCAAAGTTGTTCTTCGTGGCCACCTCAACATCATAGGTGGTCGCTCCGGTAACCTGATTCCATGTTAGCACAGCGCTCGTGGAACCCGGGGATGACAGGAGACCGGTCGGCGCCGGGGGCTTGCTGCTGGCAGTTGTGAAACTGGAGGTGGTGGACCAATCGCTGGTACCTCCGGAAGTCGTCACATTCACCCGCCAGTAATACTTCGTTCCAGCCAGCAAGTCAGTTACAGTAACCGTAGCATTGTTTGTGCTTCCCGACTTCACTATATCCTTCTGTTTGAATCCGCCGTCGGTAGCGACTTCAAACGCATGAGAGATCGCACCCGATATGACGCTCCAGTCCAGCGTGACCGAAGTGGCGGTGATATTGGTCGCCTGAAGACTCGTTGGTGCTGCTGGTTTGGTTGAAAGCGTTGTGAAGGTTGATGAGGCAGACCAGCCGCTCGTGCCGACCGCATTTGTTGCACTCACTCTCCAGTAGTATTTGGTTCCAGCGAGCAATCCTGTGACGCTGGTGGATGTTCCTGTCACTCCAGTGATCTCGATAGCACCCTGAAACCCCTCTCGTTCCGAAAGCTGAACGTTGTACGACGTTGCGCCCGTTGAGCCCGACCAGCTTAATGTTGTGCCATCCGCGGTGATCTGTGAAGCGGTTAGGCCACTCGGCGCTGCTGGTGGCTGAGAAGGTGGCACCGATAAAGTTGTGAAAGAGCTTGTCGCCCAGCCGCTCGAGTCTTTACCATTTGCGCTTTTGGACCTCACTTGCCAATCATATGTGGTGCCGGGCGACAGCGAAGTCACCGTAAGTAATTGCTGTGAAATACCGGATGAACTCTTGATCACGCCAGACGGACCAGATACCACTACGTCATATTTGGGACCACCACCGCTCCAACTGAGCTTGGCAGATGTCGACGTAATGTCGGATGCCGTTAGACCCGTGGGCAGATCTTGGGCGAGTGCGTGAATAGTTTGAAAAGCGAGAAGCGCGAGTGGGAGGACAACGAGCTTCACTCGCGAACTATGACGAAAGCTCATCACAGTGATGTTAGTCCCCTGAGAGAAAATTAACATCTTCGACGGCTGCTCGTTGCAGCCGCCGAATCGCGCACTGATGGCAGCAATGGATCTGTGAAGGAATCGGACAGACTCCGTCGCCGTCGCGAAAATCGCGGGAAGCCGTCGCCTGAGAAGAAATGAAAATACCGACAACAAGTTAGCACTCGTGACAACGAAAGTCAAGCTGAGTTTCCGCTTCGTTGACCTCCCGTGCTACCCATCAACACCTTCCTCTCGTTTTGATACGGGGTCGGTTCTCCTCAGGAAGAAGTAAACCAGGCAGTCCAAAGCTCTTCGCATCTGGTTTCGCTAACGCATTGCATTTCATAGAGATCGCTGTGCTTGATTGGGCGAATCGAGGTCTGTGTCCTCACTAGTGCATTACTGTTCGAGGTGTACCAGGTGTCCGCGGTTTTGTCGTTCATTGGCCCCTTGACGTTCGCAGAAACTCTCGAACATCCGCGGACCGCGGAATCTTCAGCAGAGACGAGTGAGGCAGGGAGTTCAGGTGGGGCGGGAATGGACGTGTGAGGCACTCCACGTCACGCTGGTGCGTGTCGACGAGACACGACGGATAGTGTTTGTCGAGAAGACCCAGAACGGGGTGGACCAGAGCAGATGTGGATGGATGAAATAA
>Ga0194125_10010281_pt1 | contig 12812 bp, 8 predicted proteins | sample TA2KigC250mmetaG_FD_148626 | JGI IMG/M metagenome (GOLD analysis project Ga0194125, IMG submission 148626) | Freshwater microbial communities from Lake Tanganyika, Tanzania - TA2015034 Kigoma Deep Cast 250m | ecosystem: Environmental > Aquatic > Freshwater > Lake | place: Tanzania: Lake... | reverse complement strand
CGCCGCCAGCTTCGCGGTCGAGTGGATGGGGCTCGACGACGAGCTTGGCTCAGGCGTGTTCACCTACGACATCTACGTCTCCGAGAACGGCGGCCCATTCCTGCCCTGGTTGACCAGCACCACGGACACCCGGGCCACCTTTGCCGGCCGCAACGGGTCCACTTACCGCTTCTACAGCGTCGCCCGCGACTTCGCCGGCAACGTCGAGGCTGCGCCCGAACAGCCGGATACCTTCACGGCCGCTCGAGGTGGACCGCCCCAGCTCGAGGGCGCGCTGCGCGATCAGAACCTGATCATCCGCCTGAGCAACTTGACCCCCGGCCAACCGTATGCGCTGGAAGCTTCGGCCACGCTGCGCCCGGGCAGTTGGCTGACCGTCTTCACCCTGGACGCTACCGAACCGACCGCGGAACTGTTGGCTCCACTCGATCAGGCGGCCCGGTTCTTCCGACTGCGCTCGGGGCCTTAGCGCTGCGACCTCGCTGGCGACTTGACGGCTCGCCGCGTTTCGGGTTCGCTCCACCGCCACATGAGCGTGGATGTGGCCTCGGCACCGTTGGTGCGCCGCCCGCATGGGTTGCGACGGCTGTACACCTGGACTGTCGGTTGGGCAGAGCGGCCGGGCGGGGGATGGGCCTTGTTCGGCATTGCGCTCATCGAGTCCTCGGTTTTTCCCGTGCCGCCGGATGTACTGTTGTTGGCGCTGTGCGTGGGCGCGCCGCGGCGGTCGTTTCGGTTCGCCGCGATCTGCGCTGCCGGTTCGGTGTTGGGAGGGATGCTCGGCTACGCGATCGGGTACGGGGCATGGCACGCCGTGCGGGACCTGTTCATTCCGTACATCTTTTCCCAAGCGGCGTTCGACAAGGTGGCCACGTTGTACCAAGGCAACGCGTTTCTCGCCATTCTCACGGCGGCCTTCACGCCGATTCCCTACAAGGTCTTCACCATTGCCGCCGGGGTGTGCGAGGTGAGTTTCTGGGCGTTGGTGGGGGCCTCGGTGGTCGGACGATCCGCCAGGTTTTTCATGGTCGCCGGGATGATCTTCTTGTTTGGGGCGCGGATTCGCGCGCTCATCGAGAAATACTTCGACTGGTTTGCCTGGGCCCTGCTCGCGTTAGGCATCGCCGGCTTCGTCGCCATCAAGTACCTCAAATGAGCCTCAGCACGGCTGCCCCTCAGCCTCAAGTTCGACCTCAGCCCGGCCCGCCCCGTCCGGCAGGGCGATTCGACGCCGTCATCTTCGACATGGACGGCGTGCTGGTGGACAGTGAACCGCGTCATGAACAGGCGTTCCGGGAGGTCTTCGACGAGATGGGCTATGGCGACCGGCATGGCATGGATTTCGCCGCTTATTACGGGAAATCGGACCGGACGTTGTGGCTGGATTTCATTGCGAAACATCAACCCGCGCAGTGCCTCGACGAGTTGTTGGCCCTGAAACAGGGGCGGTTCCTCGAAATCATGCGGCGCGACCGCCCGATCTTCCCTGCCTTCCCCGACCTGTTGGAGGTCCTGGGCAGGCAATACCGACTGGCGGTGGCCTCAGGGTCTATGCACCCGGTGATCGACGAGCTGCTGGCGATGAAAGACCTGCGCCGGTTCTTCGAGGTGGTGGTAAGCGTGCAGGACGTGGCTCGCGGCAAACCGGCTCCGGACGTCTTCCTCGAGACCGCCCGCCGCCTCGGACTGCCACCCGACCGCTGTTGTGTGATCGAGGACGCCGCGGCGGGTGTGGCTGCGGCTCGTGCGACGGGGATGACCGTCATCGCGATTACCAACACCTTGCCGGCGGCACGCCTGGCTCAGGCCACACACGTCGTCGACGACTACCGCGAGATCGAGGCGTTGCTCCGCGCTCCCGGCTGAGGCTCGGGCAGAAGGACCCACTTGCGTTTGCGGCACTGGGAAAACGGGCTTGCGATCGGGCCCAAAACCGAGAAGCGTCGAGCCATGCCCGAGTTATCCTGAGCCATGAAACGACCGAAGCGACTCTCCCTGGCTGCGACGTGCTCGATCCTCACGCTGGTGCCGACGCTCACCGCCCTCGCCCAGCAGGCTACGGCGAGCGAGCCTGCCCAGACGCTCTGGTATCGCCAGGCGGCGCGCGAGTGGTCCGAAGCCTTGCCGATCGGCAACGGCCGAATGGGCGCCATGGTCTTCGGCGGTGTCGCCGCCGAACGCCTGCAGTTCAACGAAGACACCCTCTGGACCGGCCAACCGCATGAGTACCACCGGGAAGGCGCCGCGCGGTTTTTGCCCCAGCTCCGGCAACTACTCCTCGAGGGTAAACCGCGCGAGGCGGAGGCGCTGGCCATGCAGGAGTTCATGAGCGTCCCGCTACGGCAAAAGGCCTATCAGCCGTTTGGCGACCTGCGCCTCCAATTCGCCGGCCTCGAGGGGGTGACCGATTATCGACGCGCACTGGACCTCGACGCGGCCATCGCCAGCGTCCGTTTCCGGCAGGACACCGTCGAGTTCGAGCGGCGCGCCTTCGTTAGCCACCCCGATCAGGCCTTGGTCTGGCACATCGGCGCCAGTCAGCCCGGGCGCGTGAGCTTCACCGCCAAGCTGGACAGTCCGCATCCGACCGCGCGCACGGCGCAGCGTGACGGGGACCAACTCGCCCTGTTCGGCCAAGTGCAGGACGGCGGGCTCCGGTTCCAGGCGCGGTTGCGGGCCGTGGCGGTGGGAGGACGCGTGGTCGTCAGCGAGGATCACTTGACGGTCACGGGCGCCGACTCGGCGATGTTAGTCCTAGCGTCGGCGACGAGCTTTAAGAACTACCAAGACATCAGCGCCGATCCGGCGGCACGCTGCGCCGCCACGCTGCGCGCCGTCACTGGGAAAGACTTTGCGACGCTGTTAGCCGCGCACTTGGCAGATCATCGAGCCCTTTACCGCCGGGTCCAACTCGATCTCGGCCGGACCGAGGCGGGTGGGCTGGCGACGGACGAACGGCTTCGCCGCGTGCGGCAAGGGCCAGACCCGGCGTTGGCGGCACTGTATTTCCAATTTGGCCGTTACTTGCTGATCGCCAGCAGCCGACCCGGCACCCAACCCGCCAACCTCCAGGGAATCTGGAACGATCAGTTGCGCCCACCGTGGGACAGCAAGTGGACCGTCAACATCAACACTGAGATGAACTACTGGCCGGCCGAAGTCGCGAACCTGGCCGAATGCCACGAACCGCTGTTCGATCTGATCGACGACTGCCGCGTCACGGGGCGGAAGACGGCCCAGGCCCACTACGGTTGTCGGGGTTGGGTGCTCCACCACAACACCGACCTCTGGCGCGGCACCGCCCCGATCAACCACGCCAACCACGGCATTTGGGTCACGGGCGGCGCCTGGCTCGCCCACCATCTGTGGGAACACTATCGGTTCGGAGGCGACCGCGAGTTTTTGGCGCGCCGGGCCTATCCCGCGCTCAAGGAGGCGGCGCTCTTCTTCACGGATTTCCTGGTGCGCGACCCCAAGACCGGTTGGTTGATCAGTTCACCCTCCAATTCGCCTGAGCTGGGCGGGTTGGTGGCGGGGCCGACGATGGACCATCAGATCGTCCGCAGTCTCTTCGATTGCACGGCAGCCGCCGCGGCGCAGTTGGGTGTGGATGCCGAGTTCGCCGCCCGCCTGCGGGAGTTGCGCGGGCAGATCGCACCGAACCAGATCGGCCAACACGGTCAGCTCCAGGAATGGCTCCAAGACAAAGACAACCCCAAAGAAACCCACCGCCATGTCTCCCACCTCTGGGGCCTATATCCAGGTTGGGAAATCACCCCGCGCGGCACGCCCGAACTCTGCGCCGCAGCCAAGCAATCCCTGAGCTTCCGCGGCGACGGCGGCACCGGCTGGAGCAAAGCATGGAAGATCAACTTCTGGGCGCGCTTCCTGGACGGCGACCACGCCCACCGACTCCTGGTCGATGCCCTAGCCGGCAACACCTACCCGAACCTTCTGGATGCCCACCCGCCATTCCAAATCGATGGCAATTTCGGCGGCACAGCCGGCATCGCGGAGCTCCTCCTCCAAAGCCACGAAGTCGTCAGCGGCGACCGCCGCCCGATGAGGCCAAGCGCCGAGATGACCGACCAGGATATCCCCGTGCTCGAATTCCTGCCGGCGCTACCCAGCGCGTGGCCTTCAGGCTATGTCAAGGGCTTGCGCGCTCGTGGCGGGTTCCAGGTCGATATCGAATGGCAGGGTAGCCGACTCACCTCGGCCACCCTGCGCGCGCGGCTCCGTCAACCGTGCCAGTTGCGTTACCGCACCGCCACACGGGACCTCTCGCTCGAGCCCGGCCAGCGGTTCCAATGGAACCCGAGTCCTTAGCGAGCGAGCGCGGACGGTCACGTCCGCCAAGCGGATCTGACGATCCGCGCCCCACAGGGAGCCTGCGGGGTTTCATCCGCGATGGCAGCCCTCAAGCACCTCACCGGAGGATTCGGGGCCATGGAGGATTCGGGTTGACCTAGGTTGGCGCCAGAGGGTATGCATGCTCCAGACTCCGCAGCACAACCACGACCAGCCCGACCAACCGTTTGCCACCAAGGCGAGCCACTCACGATTCACCTATGAATGCTACCTCTGTCGTTGCCTCGAAAGCGCTGCCGCTGGCGGCTAGTTTATTGTTCCTTGTCGCCTTCCCCCGTAACGGCGCTGGGGCGGCCGCCACACTCCTCTTCGAGGACGATTTCAATCGCGGGATCGAGGGTTGGACCGCGGTGCAGCCTGGTGGCGACTATCTGGACGGTCCCATGCGGTGGCAATACGACATTGTGAGCGGCGCGTTCGTCGAGCAGAGCAACATCTACTCGCCTGCCGCGGCTGGGTCGCTCAGCGGGCGGGCCGTGATGCTCATCAACGAGGCGCTCGCGCCGGCCGAGTTTACCTACAGCGCGCGCCTGACGGCGGGCGACGACGACGGGTTCGGTCTGATCTTCGGCTATCGCGACGACCTGAACTTCTACCGCATCGCCTTCGCTCGACAGGTGCGCACGGGCGACCTCTTTCCCGGGAACGGTTGGCGCGTGGACCGGATGGTGGACGGTCTTGCCCGTTGTGGTCTTTGGCCACGGCACACCGGGCTTTGTGGACTCGTTTGTGAACCGGTCCGGTGTTCCCTTCGATGTGATCGTGCGCGTCACCAGCGGGAACCGGTGCTCGTTGACCGTGGTGGATGACCCCGAGTTCGCCCCTCTCGAATATCGGTTGGTGGACAACCAAGCGTTGCCGGGTTCGGCGGCGGGCCAAGTCGGGTTGATGAGCTGGGGCATGAGCGGGTCGGTCCCGCGCGGCCTGCGAATCGCCAACGTCCTGCTGCAACCGGTGCCCTTAGTGGGCAACCCCAACGGCCTGCAGCAATGGACCCCGGTGGTGCCCCCGCGGCAAGGCGGCGACAACACCATGGGCAGCGGTAATGGCGGTCGGCCGATCTGGTCGCTCGCCCTCGGTCCGAGCGGTCCCTACGGCACCTTGCACGAGAATAGCGATGCCTTCGGCGCCAACGACACCGCCGGTCAAGTCGATTACATCGCCGCCTCATTGGTGGCCGGAGACACGCAATGGACCGACTACGTCTTGACCGCGCGTATCATTCCTCGGGACGACGATGGCCACGGCGTTCTGGTGCGGTACCTGGACGAACAGAATTTCTATCGCATTGGGTTACGCCGGCAGAACTCGCCCACCGGCGTGCCGCAGGGCCTCTCGATTCAGAAGGTGGTCGCCGGCGTGTTCAGCGAGGTGATCCGCGACAACCGGTTCGTCCCTCCGGATAACGTCCCTTACGAAATCTCGGCGGCGGTCTCCGGAAATCGCCTGCAAGTGGTTGTGGTGGCCGATCCGGACGGCGCCGCCATGGCGTATGTCTACGGGCCGTTCGAGCTGACCGATGGGACCGTCGACCGCGGCAAGATCGGCCTCTTCAGTTGGGCCATGGCCCGGACCGAGTTCGATTACGTGCGGGTCCAGAGTGTTTCGGGCACCCCGTTGCAGGTCTCTTCGGCCCACGGCGCGCCCAACCCGAGTGCGGGCTGGCACGGGTTCGCGCCCGGCACCGACATCCAGGCCAGCGTCGACACGCCGGTCGAAACACACCCAGGGGTGCGGCGCCTGTGTGCCGGTTGGACCGGGTTCGGCTCCGTGCCACCCACGGGTAACGGTAACTCCGTATCGTTCACGCTGTCGGGGTTGTCCTTCCTCAAATGGAACTGGAGCACCGAAATGCGGTTGGCTCCTTCGGCGACTGCCGGTGGCAAGCTTAACTTGGCCAGGGCCTGGCTGCCTGAAGGGACCGTGGTCAACCTCAGGGCCGAACCGGACCCAGGATACCTCTTTTGGCATTGGTCGGGCGACCTGGCCACCACGGCGTCCCAACTGGACCTGACCATGAACCGGCCCTATACGCTGCACGCACAGTTCGCTGCGGATGCGGACGGGGACGGCTTGCCCGATCCGTGGGAGCGTAGCTACTTTGGCAATCTCGATCCCACCCCGGACGGCGACCCCGACCGAGACCGCCGCTCCAATCGCCTCGAGTTCGAGCGCGGGACACACCCCAACCATGCGGAACAACTGTCGGTGGCCGATGGGCTGGCCGCGAAGTGGGAGAACACCCAGCGCGACCCGGTGCTGCCCGGGCAATGGCTGATCCGGGATTTCGGTGGAGGCCTTCGCGGGCCCTCGGACAGCAGCAACGATTATCGAGCGGCTGACGATCCGACCTTCATCGGCGCGAACCAGGTGGTCCCCAACGTCAGTTTCGAGGGGCCGCGCCTGATTATCCGGCCGGAGTTCTGGGACCCCGCCTGGACGGATTTCAACGCCGAAACCGTGTTTTCGGTGGGGGACAACGACGGTAACTGCGTTTACTTCCGGTACGTGGATGAGGAGAACTGGTATCGCGTGACGGTCACCGGCGAAAACAACAACGCCGCCTGGCGCGCCCCTTTTGGTGTCACCGTCCAGAAACGTGTCAACGGCGTGTTCACCGAGCTAGCCCAAGACGCCACGATCGCGACCGACCCGACCGACGTGGCCTTCTTCAAACGCGTGCGCATCACAGTGCAGGCGACGGGACCGAATTTCGAGGTGCGCGTCACCGGTTGGGACACGCTGCAGAATCCGCCGGTCTGGCTGACCACATGGGAGGCCGTGCTCCTCTTCGCCGATGACGCCCTGCCAGCGGGGCGATTGGGCATCGGGTGCTGGGGCCAAGGCCCCGGGGAATCGGCTCCCACCAACCCCGTGAACGCTGGTGTCCTCTTCGAAGAAGTCACCGTCCAAGCCGGGGGCAATGTGGTCTTCCACGACGACTGGACCCAGGCGCCGCTCCAGTATGAATTGCCGGCGGTCTGGTCCAACCCGTTCGCCGGTGCAGCCGCATCCGGCGATTGGAGTGTCAGCGCCCACGGCACGGTGGTTCAGTTCTCCAACTACGGCCCGGCGACCTCGGGCAGCCTGGCCGTCCCCAGCGCCGATGCCGAGGGGCCCATCCTGCTCGCCACAGCTCCCGACCTGCCCGATTACTGGCTCGAACTCGCGTTCCATCCCTTCGACGACGATGGCCTCGGGTTTGTCTACGATTTCACCGACGCCGACAACTACGCACGGGTGCTCTTTGCCAGCGAAGCCTCCGGGGCTGAACGCATCCCCCAGGGCTTGACCGTGAGCCGCAAGGCCGCCGGGGTGTGGTCGGACTTGATCGCTGGCGATGCCGCTTTTGTCTATCGGCCCGGTCAACCCTTCGCTGCCGAGTTCGCCAACAACAATGGCGAGTATCAACTCACCGCTTGGTCGCTCGACGATCCCGCCCAGCAAGCGACTTGGCGTTGGGTGGAGGCGAAGGCCCGACCCGGCAATCGCTTCGGCCTGGCTACCTGGGCCATGACCGATGGGCACTTCCTGCATGCCCGGGCCTATGGGTTGCCCGGTCGTGGCCCCCTCCCGCAACTCAAGATCGCTCGCGTGAGCCTCTCCGGCGGGAACGTGGTCCTCGAGATCAGCAACCCCGGCGGCACGGCCTACAACGTCGAGCGCACGACCGACCTGGGTGCCAACTCGTGGACCGTGATCGCCGCCGGCCAGACCGGGGCGACCTGGACGACCCCGGTCCCGACCGGCAGCCCCGCCACCTTCTGGCGGCTGGTGGTTCCCTAGCCGGTGACACCAATTCCGGATCCGCCCCCGCCCTGGAGCGTTCCGTCAGACCCGGCCAGCCCCGGCATCCGTCCGGGGTTGCGGTCATGGTTGACCTTACCCTGGGCGCTGGGCGCCGGACCGGCGCCGACCGCCGCAGACCGAGGCCGATCGATCAATCTGTCTGAAGGTGTAAACCATTAAGCCCCAATTAAATAGTTGACTCAAATAAGCGAGTCTACGCTAGGATCGCGAAATTCCCCTGGGGGCTTCTTGATTCCGCAACGCCATCCAGAACGAGTCCTTGGGAACCTGGCTGGAGAGCGGGCGACCCCAAGGTGTCAACCATTATTTGCCGGATAAAATGCCTGTGCTCGTGATGCTGTTGGATTCAACGGCTGTGGCTGGGGTTTCGGATTGGAGAATGGAAGGGAGCATGGGTCGGATGGTATGGTAGACAGGCGTGTCGGAAGGATTGGGTCCCGCAGACACCGGTCGCCCGAGATGTCCTCGACCGAGTTTTCCGCCTTGGACTTTTCGGTGGTGGCCCGGCATGGTGATAAGCCATGACGCTGTTGCCCATTGTGGGACGCGAGTTGCGCGTGGGGGCCCGGCGCAGCAAGACCTACTGGCTGCGCCTGGCCGCTGCAGGGGCGGCGTTCTTGGTATGCTTGTGGCTGGGACTGTGGGCCCTAAAAGACCAACCGCCGGTGACCGTGGGCAAGACGCTCTTCTCGTACCTGACGGTGCTGGCGTTTGCCTACTGTCTGTTGGTAGGGCCGTTCATCACGGCGGATTGCGTGAGCGAAGAGAAGCGCGACGGGACGCTCGGGTTGTTGTTTCTGACGGAACTGCGGAGCTACGATGTGGTGCTGGGGAAATGGTTTGCCACGTCGCTGACAGGTTTGTACGGCTTGCTGGCGATCCTGCCGGCACTGGGTTTGCCCCTATTGCTCGGGGGCGTGACACCCGGCGAGTACGGCCGGGTGGCGTTGAGCGTGGTCAACGCGATCCTGTTTTCGCTAACCGCGGGCATGCTGGTGTCGACGCTGAGCCGCGATCAGGGGAAAGCGACGCTTGGGACGGTGGTGTTGATCCTGGGCCTCACGGGGTTGTTGCCTGGGTTGTCGACGGTGGTCATTACCGGGTTTTTCACCAAACCGCTGAACCAGTTTCCGGCGGTGGCGCTGGCCAGTCCGGCCTACACGGGGTACCTGGCGCTGGACACCGCTTTTCGGGCGGCGCCGAAGAACTACTGGCTTTCGTTGGGGTTGGTCCACGGTCTTTGCTGGGGGTTCATGATCGCGACGGCGGTGCTTGTGCCGCGGATGTGGCGGGAACATCCGGCGGACAAACCCACCACACAACGCTGGTTCTGGCGCTTCGGATACACCGCTGGCTGGCGGCGGGCGTTTCGCCGGCGGTTGGAGCGGAACCCGATTCAGGCGCTGGCGGCGCGGTTGCGTTGGCCGCATGTGGTGTTTTGGCTGCTGGTGGGTTTGGTGGCGGTCAATGTCTATTGGCTGACGTACGGGTATCGGCGGGCGGCCTCGACCTTCCAGTTCCACCAGTATTTCTCCTATGCTTTGGTATTCACGAATCGCGTTTGGGTGGCGGTGATGGCCTGTCGTTTCCTGCTCGAGGCGCGCCGCGCAGGTGCGCTCGAGTTGATTCTGACCACGCCGCTGTCGGTGGTGACGTTTCTGCGTGGGCATTGGCGAGCGTTGCGGGGTGTGTTTTTCTGGCCGGTGGTGGCGATCGCGGTCCTGCACGTGTTGTACGTCGAGGAAAGCTGGCGGTTGAGCCGCGCTCCCGGGCCGGTCCTGGCGGCGACCGCCAAGTACTACATTGCCGCGGCGGCGAGCAGTTTGGTGAATTTCACCACGGACGTGTTGGCGCTCTGCTGGGTGGGCGCCTGGCTGAGTGTGGCTTCGCGGCGGCCGAACTTGGCGATCCTGAAGACGTTCGCGCTGGTGATCTTGATTCCATGGACGTTGGGCTATGCTTTTCCGCGGCTGAGCACGTTGGTTCCGCAGACTTGGCTGGCCTACGCCGCCAGCAAGCCATTCCTACAGTTCTTCTTGGGGCCGACGGCGTTCGGCTATTCGCTGGTGCGGCCGTTGGTGTGGGTGAGCAAGAACCTATTGCTCGTGCTTTGGGCGCGGCACGGCCTGCGGCGGCACTTCCGCGCGGCTGCGGCTCAGACCTATGGCCAAGACCGTTGGTGGCGGCGCCAAGGGCGCGCCTTGGCTCGACGGGTCGTGCCTCCGCGGCCGGACCTTCAGGCGCAACCTGGCAGGCCGCAGCCTGGCGTTGGGTCTGCGCGCGTCGAGTCGCCGGTGGGCGAGTGGGCCGAGCCCGCGCCATGAATGGCGGGCGGGAACGGGAAGGGGGGTGTTGGAGGGAGGGGTCGAGCTGGGCGCGGGCGCGGGGTGTATGAGGCTATTACCCGTAGTGGAGCGGGAGCTGCGGGTGGCGGTGCGCCGGCGGAGCACGTACTGGACGCGCTTGGCGGCAGCGGGGCTGGCCATTCTTCTGAGCAGCGGGATGCTGGTTTTCTGGACCGATTTCCAGACCGGCGCCAGCCAGGGCAAGTCCTTGTTTCAGAGCCTGGCCGTCATCGCGTTGGCGTTCTGCCTGGGCGCGGGTCCACTGTTCACCGCCGATCTTTTGAGTCAGGAGAAGCGGGAAGGGACCCTGGGGCTGCTGTTCCTCACCGATCTGCGCGGGTACGACGTTGTGTTGGGCAAGCTGGCGGCGGCGGCCGTGCCGGCGGTGTTCAGTTTGGCGGCGACCCTGCCGGTGATGGCGTTGTCGTTGTTGCTGGGGGGCGTGGCGCTGGTGGAGTTGGGGCGGGTGGCGCTGCTGTTGGCGGTCGGTCTGGGGTTTTCGTTGGCGTTGGGTTTGACCGTTTCGGGCCATAGCGTGAATGCGCGAAGCGCGTTTGCCGTGACGGTCTTCAGCCTGTTCTTGTTGGTGGGGTGTCTCCCCTGGCTTCAAGCCGAGTTGGGCAGTTCCCGGGCAGCCAATTCACTCGGTCGGGTCCTGGCCTGGTTCAATTTCTGGCAGGCATTTGAGTACATCTGGGCTGTCCAATACGCGGCTCAGCCCGGCATGTTCCACCGCCCGCTGTTGGGCGTTCTTGGGCTCACGATGGGTTTAGTGGGTTGGACCAGTGTGGTTCTGCCGCTTTGGTGGCGGGCTGAAGGCGGCGGGCTGGACCATCGGGGAAGGGAACGGTGGCACCGGTTGCGGTTCGGGGTTGGCCGCAAACGGGGGGAACGGCGGCGCCGCTACCTCGAGCGCAACCCCTTGCTTTGGCTCGGTGCACGGGAGCGGCTGAAGCCGGTCTTGCTGTGGGCTTTCGCGGGGCTGGGCTCGCTGGGATGGGTGCTCTGGGCGGTGCTCTGGGCGGGGGTGCGCGGTGGGGACTGGCTGAGCTGGGGTACAACGATCGTCATCGCCTACTTTCTGCAGACACCTTTGAAGTGGTTGCTCGCCTCGGAGGCCACGCACCGATGGGTCGAGAGCCGGCAATCGGGCGCTTTCGAGCTGTTGCTCACGACGCCACTGACGGTGTCCGAGATCCTGCGCGGGCACGGGTTGGCGCTACGGCATTTGTTTCTTGGGCCGAGTATGGCCGTATTGGGGACCCAAGGGCTGATGTTGTGGCTGGGGTCCGGGAGGGGTATGCAGGAGTCGGAGGCGGGCTGGTTCGCCTTGGTGAACATGGTGGTGTTTCTGTGGGATCTGCACACGCTGGGCTGGGTGGGTCTTTGGCTGGGGCTAGTGCACCGCCAGGCGAACCGGGCGTTCATGGCCGTTGTGTTCCGGGTCCTAGTGGTGCCTTGGTTGTTGTGCTTCACGCTGCTGTTCTTCGGTGGCCTGCAATTCGGCGGTTCCTTCGCCGCGGTCTGGCTGTTCGCCTCCGGCGCCGTCAACGTGTTCAACTGGCTCAGCGCCCGAGAACACCTGAGGGGCCAGTTCCGGCGCCTGGCAGCCGCGGTGCTGGACGGAGCCGGGGACTGAGGCGGTGCCCTGGTGCGGCGCCGGATTTGCTCCGGGTAGGTGGCGGGTTGGCGGCTACCCGCTGGTCGCTGCTCAGGTTGGTCAGGCTGTGCGGATGCGAAAACCGCTCAAGTCCATCGCGTGGCGAGCCGATGAGTGAGGTGTGACGAAGCTCAAACAGTCGATTGCCTGGTCAGGGTCGACGCCCTGGTTCAAGAAACCCGGTGAGTTGATTCATAAGCTCCGGCACAAACGCCCTACGGAACGTAGCGATCGCCGGGCGTGCACGCCGGACGACTTTTAGAAGAACGGGAACAACCGTTTCAACTCGGCCTGGTCTGGTCGGCGGCCGTACTCGCAAATCTCGAACGCCTCGAGGTACTGGAGGGTGGCCGCCTTTTCTGCGGGGTACCACCGGGCCGCTTCGGTGCGGAAACGTTGGGCGAGGTTCTTCTGGCGGTTACGGAAGGACTCGCGCACCTGGCGGGTTCGCTCGGCCTGTTGGGCGGGGTTATTGGACACCAGGTGCGGTCCGCCGTTGGCCCCTCCTTCCTGGAACTGCGAGACGAGCAAGCTCAGCGCGTCCAGTTTGCGCTCGATGACGGGCTCGATGTTCACCACGATGTCCGCCGTGAAGGGGTTCGGTTTGCGGAACGAGTCCGGGAAGT
>Ga0194125_10010280_pt1 | contig 12812 bp, 9 predicted proteins | sample TA2KigC250mmetaG_FD_148626 | JGI IMG/M metagenome (GOLD analysis project Ga0194125, IMG submission 148626) | Freshwater microbial communities from Lake Tanganyika, Tanzania - TA2015034 Kigoma Deep Cast 250m | ecosystem: Environmental > Aquatic > Freshwater > Lake | place: Tanzania: Lake... | reverse complement strand
CAGCGGCGAATACGCCCATTGGCTTGAACTACCGTGCGAATTGGATTGTTCAGCACATGTTCAATCCATTCTGTTTTGATGTCAGTACGGCGTGCCACGACGCTAGTTTTGAAATAGTCCGTTGTTTTCATTCATCGCCCTTTGCCAACATTATCAGATGCAACGCGCATTTGTCAAGGATATGCTTCTGGTGATTGCCCACAAGTGGATGAACAGAGGAAAAGCTCTGCCCACTGTGGTAAGGTTTGTTAGCCCACATTCGCTTGTGGTTGGAGGCCGCGCTATGGTAAAATCGCTGCCATCTTTATCGAAGTCCAGGGGCTGCCTTCGGAGCGATGTTCCGCCCCTCGACAAAGGATGACATGCCATCGATTCTGCTCAGTCTGGCCGTTGCAGCCATCGCAATCTTGTATTCCAGCGTCGGCTTCGGCGGCGCCACCGGCTATCTGACCGCGATGACTCTCTTCGGATTGTCTCCTCGAACGATGGCCAACACCGCCCTGATTCTGAACATCCTGGTCGCCAGCATTGCTTTCTCCAACTATTTCCGTGCCGGGCACCTCAACCCACGACTGCTCTGGCCTTTCCTGGCGACCTCTGTCCCGGCAGCCTTTTTGGGCGGATACCTCGAACTCAGCGATCGAACATATTATATCCTATTGTACGCGGTCCTGACCTTCGTAGCCATCCGCCTGCTTTTCTTCTCGCAACACGGGCAGGCAAACAGCGCTCCGGTTCACCTGCCACCGCTTTGGGCGGCGTTATTCACCGGGCTGGGCATCGGCTTGCTCTCCGGCATGGTGGGCATCGGCGGGGGTATCTTCCTCTCGCCGGTCATCATCCTGTCGAGGTGGGGCACACCCAAACAGTCATCCACGGTGGCTGCTGCTTTCATCGTGCTCAACTCGGTCAGCGGCTTGATGGGGCGACTCTCGGGCGGCAATTTCATCTTCGATGCGTTTGGATTCGCCCTGATCCCGTTTGGATTTCTTGGCGCGCTGGCTGGTAGCTGGCTGGGCGCGCAACGTTTTAGCAGTCTTCACCTTCAGCGAGCTTTGGGGGCGGTGATGGCAATTGCGGCAGCGAATTATTGGTGGAAATTGCTGGTTTGAGAAACGCACCCGGCAGACTCAGCGCCCTTCGCGGTCGAACGTAACCACCACCGTCATCCCCCAACGCAGGAGCGGATCAATTTCATCAACAAGGATTCGGGCTGTGTAGGTGATGTCGCCTCGCTTTTCCTCGAAGAAATCAGCGATAGAGTCCACACTGCCAGTCAGTTCCACATCAGGCAAGGCGTCAGGGACAATGGTCACTGCCTGTCCAACGGACACATCCACAACTTCGATCTCGGTCAGGTTATCGGTTTCGACATACCACCGAGAAAAATCCGCCAGCGTAATCACACTTTGACCCGGCGCGACCTGCTCGCCGAGGATCAAATCCAGCTCGACGATGGTTCCAGCAAACGTGGCCGCCAGATCCAGATCGTCCAGCGCAGCCTCGGCGGCGGCGATGTTGGCCTGGGCAGCGACGATGCGGGCTTCGGCTGAGGCTATTCGGGCCTCCGCCAGGGCGACATCGTCAGGGTCGGGGCCTTCGAGAAGCTCATCGAAATCTTCTTGGGCCTGTTCGAGGCGCGCTTGAGCAATCCTGTAATCAGCTTCGGCCTGGGAGATCTCGAATTCGCTCGACGGATCCACCAGGGAGTTGTATTTACGCACAGCGTCATCGTAAGCGCCCTGGGCTTCAGCCAGACGACTTTGAAAAGCCGCCCGCGCCAGATCATTCTCAGGCTTGTCTTCGTAAGGTTCGAAATCTTCCTTGGCTCTGTCCAAATCATCTTCCGCCAGCACCACCTGGGACCAGGCCACATCTATGTCGGTTTGATCGGCGGGAGTGGTGCGATAATTGTAAATGCGCCCGGTGTCATGGACTTGCTGGCGGGCATTGGTCAGCGCCTCCTGAGCGGCAGTAGCCGCCGCGGGCCAGTTGTCATAGAGGGCCTGAAGGTCTTGGTGGGCAGAGAGTAGCTCTAACTCGGCGGCGCTCAACTCCAACTGCGCGCCGGCAAGCCGGCTCTCGATCTGCTCGCGATCTCCCAAACGAGCCAACACCTGGCCCGCTTCGACCTGGTCGCCCTCAGCCACGAAGATCTCAGCAACCTGACCGCCGGTCATGAAGGAGAGCTGCGCAGATTCATCAGGCACCAGACGTCCCTCGGCGACCACCGCGAAACCCTGGACAAGAGGGATAGCCGTGGGGTCTTCAGGCGCCTGTGTGGAAGTCAATTCACAAGCAGCCAGCAAGAAACTAAGCAGCGCGACGAAGATAATAATGATGTACGTGTGTTTAAGATTCATGGGTATTCCTCATAATTTTTGTAATGTGTCCACTGAAAAAACTACGAGTAGAGGATTCGCCCTCATTAGTTATTCATATGCCAGACTTTCATTGACGCTGATTCGGGTAGCACGGCGGGCAGGCACCCAACTCGCCAGGATAGATAATACAACCACGATCCCCAACCAGAGCGAGATGCCGTGCATGGCAGGGAAATATATTCCAGGGAAACTGATGACCTCGCCAAGCTTCACGACGAACACCGGGCCGGCAGAAAGCCCGATTGGCACGGCAAAAATCCAACTGGTCAACCCCAGCATCAGGCCTTCTCCGGTGAAGATGAATCCGACATCCCGAGAGGATGCTCCTACAGCGCGCATCACGCCGATCTCACGGCGGCGCTCGATGACGTTGATCGAGAGCGTGCCAGAGAGTCCCATGCTACCCACAACAGCCATCAACACCGTCATCAGCATCAACATTTGAGTAAGCACACTGAATTGAGCGCTGATCTGGGCGCGGTCTTCGCTGGCGACCGCCGAATATGAGATCTCTATCCCTTCGGCCTCGAAGAATGTCCTCAGGTCAGCTTCGACGGCCCGCTGCGATTCCAGGTCAGTGGTGGTCGTTTCGATCATAGCCACGGCGGCGCGCCCTACACGGTGAACCACGCGGTCGAACACCTCGTTATTGGCAAAAGCAGTATTCTGATCGCGCCCTGCCAAGTCGAAGACCAGACCAACCACCGTCCAGCGAGTATCGCCGACGCCCGGTATATCTATGATAATGTCTTCGCCCACTTGAACGCCTATTTTTCCTGCCAGCTTTTGGTTGAGCAGAAGGGCCTGATCGTCGTCGGGCGAAAGCATCCGCCCGGCGGTCAATTCCGGCTCGAAGAAAGGTGAATTGGAGGGGACGCCGCGCATGAAGACTTCGTATTCGCTTCCAGGCCCCATCGCCCCGGGCACATGCGCATTGGCGGTGCTGAAATTCCACATCTCGGCGTTCTTGATATTGGGTCGCGATTCAATCAGTGGGACAACTTCGTCAATGCGCTGGTATTGGCTGAAGTTGAGCTGAATTTCATAACCGAAACCGGCAAATATCTTGTCAACGGTTTGCTCAAAGGAATATTGGGTGCTGAAGACCATCATGAAGAATGCGCCGGAGATGGTTAGAGTCAGCAAGGTGAGCACCACCCGGCCCGGACGGCGGAAAGTGTTGCGCAGAGAAAGGGCAGCCATCCTCGGCATACCCCGTATCCCAGCCATCAAACGGTCGAGCAGGCTCCGCCCATAATGGCCGCGTCCTAAACCCGTCTGGCTGATAGCCGATGCTGCTGGGATAGCGACCCCCTGCAAAACAGGATACAGGCCCACCAGCAAGGGGGTCAGCAACCCCACCAACATTTGCAGGGCGAAAACGCCAGGTAGAATCTCGAAGGGCGTCGCCGGCACATTGAGCAGGTAAAGCATCCAGCGAGCCATTGCATTCCCAGCATAAGCCCCCAATGGGACAGCGATGACCAGACTCAGAAATCCGTAGATGAAGATCGCCGACAGGTACAGGCTGGCGATCTGCCGTCGCGTGCCGCCGATGGCTTTCATGATTCCGATCTGAGGGACCTGCTGAGCGATCAGCGCGTTGATGGTATTGATCACCAGCATGGTGCTCAACCCCAGGGAGCCGACCGCCATCACCGAAAGCACCATCCCCACCCCGTTGATCATCTCTTGCAGGTAGTGTTCATCGGGGTGCATGGCCTCCTTGTATCCAACGCTGATGCCAATTTTCTTCAATTTTTCGTTGATGCGGTCGGCCACATGGAAGACTTCATCTTCATTGTATTCGGTCAACGTAAATCGCAGCCTGTCATAGCCGTGGTATCCGGCAATATGTTGAAAAGCATCGGGGGTGACATAGAAGGCAGCGTTCTGGCCAAAGGGGCGCGGCCACTCGAAGGGGTTGCGGATGGCGCCGCCGACGGTCAATGGGCGCGCCCGGTCATTGATCTCGAAATACACCGTATCACCAAGGCCTGGCGCGCCGAACGAAGCGATATGCGCCTGTTCGACAGCTATCGAATCCGCCTGAGGCCAGCTCCCCTCTTTCAAGATGAGTTGGTCGAATTGGATCTTAGCGAAATCCGGATACGAGATGATATGCCCGTCCTGCCACTCGCCTTCCAGGGAAGTTTTCCAATGCACGGAGGCCTCGGCGTAGCCTTCGAGATCGGCGACACCCGGCACGTTCTTCAGGCTTTGAATAGTATCTTCGCCTATCACCCCAGACAGCCACAACATGCCATGCGCAGGATTGCTTTGGACATGCGACCGGGCCATCTGGCCGATGACCAGTTGATTGCCCGAAACCACCATGCCAACCGCCATCACCCCCACGGTGATGCTCAAGATGACCATCGCTGCGCGGCCCTTGTTGCGCCATAAATCACGCCAGACTTTTTTGAAGGCAGTATTCATCGAGTAGGATTTCTCCAAAGCTATGCGATCCGTAATGCGTGAAACGGAAAACGAAAAGACCCTTCACGTTTTACGTTTTACTCGTTCCATTATCGAACAACTCGCCATCCAACACATCCACCACCCGCGGGACGCGGCTGGCCAGGTCAACGTTATGAGTCACCATCATGAAGGTTTTTCCCTGGTTCACCAGCGCTTCGAAGAGATTGAAGACCTTATCCGCCGCTTTACTATCCAGGTTGCCGGTTGGCTCATCGCCCATCACCAGGGGAGGATCGTTCGCCAAGGCGCGGGCGATAGCAGCGCGCTGCTGTTGACCACCCGAGAGGGTGTTCGGCAGTTTGTGGGCCTGATCTGCAAGCCCGACCTGATCCAGTAAATGAATGGCGCGTTCGGGGCGCTCACGAGGCTTCCAGACGCGGCAAAAATCCATCGGCAGCATCACATTTTCGATGATCGTGAGGGTGGGCAGCAACTGGAAGAATTGGAAGATCACCCCCACATTCTTCCCACGCCAGCGCGCCAGCGTGTTCTCGCTCAAGTCGTTCAACTGCGCCCCAATCACGCGGACATCGCCGTTGGTGGGGCGGTCTATGCCGGTGATCATATTCAATAGGGTAGATTTTCCACTGCCAGACGGCCCCATCACACCGACGAATTCCCCCGGCGCAACCTGTAGATTCACCGATCTCAAGGCATGGATGGGGCCTGCCGGGCCAACGAAGGTTTTGTCAACATTCTTCAGGTCAATGACCCATTCTGAGTTTGTCATGGGCGCGTTTCTCTCTGCAAGCGCTGTAATACAATTCCGTAGCGCGGCATATCGTCTACGTGAGGGGTTCATGCTGCGCCAAAAGGCAACACGATGTGTCGCGCTAGAAGATTTGCGCGAACGAAGCAAATGGTGAGCAGGAACACTATACGACAGAAGCGGGGTAAAGTTTCAATCCAGTTCGATGATTATACTCGATCACTGGTGTTGCTTCTCCAAATTCGATGTAGAATAGAGGCATGAGTTCACTGAACAAACTCCTGAACGAGGGGGCGGCATATATGCTGCCCAGAATCCTCTACTCGTAGTTTTTGCAGTAGACTCAGGCATCGTTCATAACGCTCTACTTTTCGCTTCCTCGGGAGGGAACCATGTCTGAAAGAGAAGTCTTCATCGTCTCTGCTGTGCGCACTGCGATCGGGGTTGGCAAAGAAACCGGCGCGCTGCACCCGTTCCAGCCGGTCGAACTGTCCGCGTGGGTCATGAAGGAGGCCGTCCGCCGCGCAGGGGTGGAGGCGGCGCGGCTGGAGGACGCCGTCTGGGGCGTGGTCACGCCAGTCGGCGATCAGGGCGCGAACCTGGGGCGGCTATCTGTCCTCAAGGCCGGATTCCCGATCCAGGTCCCCGCGGTGACGCTCAACCGCATGTGCGGCTCGTCGCAGCAGGCCATCCATTTCGCCGCCCAGGAAATCCTCTCCGGCGACATGGACATCGTCCTCGCCGGCGGCGCGGAGATGATGTCGCGCCAGATGCTCGGCGCGGACTATCCCGCCGGGTGGCCGGAGGTAGGACATAGACTGGTGCATCAGGGCGTCAGCGCCGAATTGATGGCCGAAAAATGGAAACTGACGCGGGAAGAACTGGATGATTACGCCGCCGGATCGCACACCCGCGCCGGAGAGGCCATCCAGAAGGGCAATTTCGAATCTCAAATTTTACCCATGACTCTCCCCGACGGCAGCGTGTTCGCCGTTGACCAGGGTGTGCGCTACCCGCCGAACCGGCAGAAGATGGCCGCCCTCAAGCCGGTCTTCGAGGAGGATGGCGTCATCACTGCGGGCAACGCCAGCCAGGTGAGCGACGGGGCGGCCGCGCTGGTTCTGGCCTCGCCCGCTGCAGTCAGAGGCTGTAACCTGACCCCGCTGGCGCGCATCGTCGCCCGTGTGGCCCTCGGCTCCGACCCAACCCTGATGCTCGATGGTCCCATCCCCGCCACGCGCAAGGTGTTGGAGAAAGCCGGGCTTTCGCTGGATGAGATGGATGTGATCGAGATCAACGAGGCCTTTGCCTGTGTCCCGCTGGCCTGGGCGAAGGAGTTGCACCCCCAGATGGCCAGGGTTAACCCCAACGGCGGCGCCATCGCGCACGGACATCCCCTCGGCGCGACCGGCGCGATCCTGATGACCAAACTGGTCTACGAGTTGCAGCGGCGCAAAGCGAAATACGGCCTGCAGACGATGTGCATCGGGCATGGCATGGCGACGGCGACAGTCATCGAGAGGGTCTGATTTCGACTATCAGTTACACAGACGTGGAAGCTAGTAAGACTTCCTGTAATGCAAGACGCCTTCTATAGAATAGATCAACAACGCCACCCAAATGATGCTGAAGCCGACCAAACGGTGGCGCGAGAAATCTTCACCATAGATGACGACTCCGATCAGGAACTGGAAAGTCGGGGCGATGTATTGAAGAAATCCCATGGTCGAAAGATGAATCCGACGGGCCGCCGCGCCAAACCAGAGCAATGGCAATCCTGTCGCCACACCCGCCAGGACCAGGAGAGATGTCACCAGGATAGACTCATGCCCAAAAGCGCCTCTCCCCACAAATTCCAGGTAGAGCAGATACCCCAGGGCGGGAAAAAACAGAAAACCGGTCTCCATGCTAAAACCATGAACCGAGCCTAGCGCAGCGGTCTTCTTGATCAAACCATACAGGCCGAAGGAAAATGCCAGAGCGAGAGCAATCCAGGGCAAGGCGCCAAAGCTGATCGTGAGATAGCCCACCCCGATGGTCGCCACGCCGACAGGAATCCACTGCCACAACCGCAATCTCTCTCGCAAGAAGACCACTCCCAAAACCACATTGACGAGCGGATTGATGAAATAGCCCAGGCTGGATTCGACGATATGGCCGCTGTTGATCGCCCAGACGTACACCAGCCAGTTGACGCTCAACAGAGCTGCCGTCGCCAGATAGTCGAGTGCATTGCGCCTGTTCTCACGGATGGGTCGAAAACCGCCCCAATCTTTTCTAGCGGCGATGATCAGACCGACGAAGACGAACGACCATAACATGCGATGGCCGATGATCTCCGTGGGCGGCACGCTTTTGATCAATTTCCAATAGATGGGGAAGAATCCCCATAGGGTGTAGGCGCCGATGCCGTATAAGATACCTTTATTCATAGTGATATTCCATAATTCGATGACTTGATGGTGTGTCGTGGCTTTCAAGCCATCCAGTAAACCCGCCCTGGCCAACAAGAGAGACCCAGAACATACCGATAACACCAGTTGCGCCATTTGGGCGTTCACTATTTCTTCTCATTTTTTATCGGATTCCTTATTTTGGATAGCCCGATGATAAGCCTTCTCGTATTCTCGTGCGCTATTCTCCCAGGAGAAATTCTTTTCCATGGCGCGCTTCACCATCCCATCCCAATGCTCACGGCGGTCGTAATAGGTGCTCACCGCCCAACCAACCGTATAGTAGATCGCATGGGCGCTGGCTTCGTAGAATTTGAATCCTGTACCACCGCCTGTGCTCTCGTCATACTGTTCGACGGTATCATCCAGCCCCCCGGTTGCTCGCACCACGGGGAGAGCGCCGTATTTCAACGAATAGATCTGATTCAGGCCGCAAGGCTCGTAGCGCGAGGGCATCAGGAACATATCCGCGCCGGCCTCGATCCAGTGGGCGAGTTCATTATCATAGCCGATAAAACTCCCCACGCGGCCGGGGTATCGCACCGGCAGATGGGCAAAATATCTCTCCAAATTCTTCTCACCCGATCCTAACAGAACAAATTGGACATTCATATTGTTCAAGATGCTTTCAATAGCCCCAGATAAGATGTCCAGCCCTTTTTGATGCGCCAGGCGACTGACAACGCCGAGGAGAGGGATATGTTCATCTTCGATCAGGGAAAGCTGTTTTTGAAGTTCGAGTTTGCATGTTTTCTTCCCTGTCAGATCCTCCCGAGAGTAATTAGCCGGGATCAACGGGTCAACTTCCGGGTTCCATTGAGTGTAATCCGCGCCATTGAGAATGCCGATGTAATTTTCGCCCTTGTCATTCAGATAGGGCGCCATGCCGTGCGCCATCTCCGGTGTTCGGGTCTCGTCGGCGTATTTCGGACTGACGGTGTTGACCATATCGGCGTAGTGGATGCCGCCCTTGAGGAAATTGATTTTGCCGTGATCCTCGAATTTGTCGGAGGTGAAATTATTCCACTGCAGGCCGATATAATCATAATGCCTGGCGTCATAGACGCCCTGATAACCGACATTGTGGATCGTCAACAGACTCGCCGCGCCGCCCAAAATGGGATCATCCCAATGCCAGACCTTCAGATAAGCCGCGGCCAGGGCAGTCTGCCAATCATGAGCGTGGACGATATCTGCTTTATAGCCCAATTCTTTGCATAGCTGCAAGGCTGCCCGCGACAGGAACGCAAACCGGCGGGGATTATCCCAAAAGTCATTCAACTGAGCATCGTGGTAGAGGCCATCACGGTTGAAATATTTGCCCGATTCGACGAAATAAATCCCCACCCCGGCTGGCGTCTCGGTTCGATGGACTGCGCACCACTCTTCGGTATCGCCCATCCACACACTCATGAGGCCGAGAAAGGGCTGGATGTCGAATTCGTCCACGGCGATGGAGCGATACTTGGGCATCACCACGATGACCTGGTGGCCCAATACCTGCAAAGCCGCCGACAGCGCGCCGACCACATCGGCCAATCCGCCCGTTTTCGCATAAGGCGCACATTCCGAGGCGGCCATCATAATCTTCGATTTCCTGGACAGCTTTCGATCTCCTATCGGAACCTGGGATAACTCCGTCCATTATCAGTACTTCACGAAAACTGGATCGAAGACCCGTCCTCGGGTCGCCCGGGGACGGGCTTTTGATCTTTTTCGTGATCTACTGATTATACCCACATCGATTCTTGTTGTATACTATACGAGCAAGATGAACACTCACCTCCCCTACATCCCCGGACGCGCGCCACGAACAGAACAACCCATGGGACGATACCTCCCTCCACTGCCGGAGGGGGTGGCTGCTACCTGGCTGGAGAATCGGATTCCACGAGGGGGCTGGGTGCTGGACCCCTTTGGGGCTGCGCCGCGCCTCATAGAGGAAATCGCCCGGGGCGGATACCGGGTTCTAGTCGCTGCCAACAACCCGGTGATCGCTTTCCTCCTCAAGATGACCGCCTCCCCACCGCGCCCGGCAGACCTGAAATCCGCCCTGGCCTCGATCGGATCGGCCAAACTACGGGATGCGCGCCTCGAGCCTTATCTCCGCTCCCTCTACCAGACCAGATGCCAGAGCTGCCAGGCAGATATCCAGGCCGAAGCCTTCTTGTGGGATCATGAAGAACTGGTTCCCTATGGACGCATTTACACCTGCCCCCACTGCAATGACTCCGGAGAGTATCCCACCACCGAAGCCGATAAATCCATGGCGGCGCAATTCGGGGATGGCGGTCTGCCGCGCGCCCGCGCCCTGGAACGCGTCGCCCCGCTCGACGACCCCGACCGCCTCTACGCCAAAGAAGCCCTGGATGTCTACCCCGACCGGGCTGTATATGTCTTGAGCGCCCTGATCAACAAGCTGGATGGACTGGCCTTATCGGTCGAGCAGAGGGATCACTGGAGCGCGCTGCTGCTGACCGCTTTCGACCGCGCGAACACCCTCTGGCCACATCCCACCGCCCGTGAGCGACCCAGGCAGTTGACCATCCCCCCAAAATATCGCGAGAACAATATCTGGCTGGCCCTGGAAGAAGCCGTCGCCCTGTGGGCCAGCGATGCCCCGTCGCTGCCCCTGACCATCTGGCCCAAGCATCCGCCAGACGAGGGGGGGATCTGCCTGTTCGAGGGGCGCATCAAGGATCTGGTCAAGCACCTGGGGGAGATGCCCATCGGCGCAGTCTTGACCGCCTTGCCGCGCCCGAACCAGGCCTTCTGGACTCTCTCGGCGTTGTGGGCGGGCTGGCTATGGAGATCGGAAGCGATCGAGGAATTCAAATCCGTCCTGCGCCGACAGCGGTATAGCTGGCGCTGGCACAACGTTGCCCTTCATATCGCCCTGGAACACCTGAACGCCGCCCTACGCCCCAAGACCCCCATCTTCGGCCTGATTGGAGAAACCGAACCCGGCTATCTCACCGCCGTGGTGACCGCAGCGCATTTCGCCGGTCTGGAGCTGCAAGGAGTCGCCATGCAGGCAAAACAGGGACAGACACAAATCTCCCTCGTATCTGGGGATGCCAGGAAGAAAGTTGGCGGCGCTCGGAATATCAAGGAGATCATCAAAGCTGGGGCGAACTCCTACCTGGAGCAACGCGGCGAGCCTGCTGTTTATTTGCCCGTGCTGGCCGCCGGGCTTGGCGCCTATGCCCACGAGATTAGCCCTTCAGGCTCCCCAGCGGAAAGCTTCTATGATTTCCAGAAAACCATTGAAGAGGCGATCTCCTACCGGGGCGGATTCTTGCGTTTAGAAGCCGCAGGGCAGTCTCCTGAATCGGGGTATTGGTGGCTGGAGAAATACGCAGGCAAAACCACGCCGCTCGCTGACCGGGTGGAAATCGAGGTGGTCAACTATCTTCTCGAACATCCTGGCTGTACCCTGGATGCGCTCGATGCAGCCATGTGCGCCGCCTTCCCCGGGCTATTCACACCAGAAGTCGAACTGATCGGGGTTTGCCTGGATTCTTATGGCGAGGAAGGGGTACCCGGGAGCGGCTTCTGGCGCCTGCGCGAGGGGGATAGACCCGCGAACAGGCTCGAAGACCTGATCAGGATGGGAGAGCTTATCCAGGCATTGGGAAGAAAATTGGGATTCGTAACCCGTAAAGCTGGAGACGACCCCCTCATCTACCATTGGCTCGATGAGCAGAAAACGCCCCAATTCAGCCTCTATCTGACCGCCTCGGCGGTTCTGGGCAAGATCATTCAGCCAGAGTCCCGGCCCAAAGGCAAAGCCCTGATCGTGCTCCCCGGCGGACGCGCCAACCTGGTGGCTTGCAAGCTGCGTAATAACCCCCTGCTGCGCGAGGAAATCGAAAAGAACTGGATTTTCATCAAATACCGCCGCCTGCGCTACCTGAATGACAACCCCATGTTGACCCTGGATAATTTCGATGAGCAACTGGGCCTCGACCCCCTGACATATGCGGAGCCGCAGATTCGGTTATTATGATTCCTACACGCTGCATATGGTAAACTAGTCTTACAATGAATATAACCGATCTGCAAAACCTCACGGTGATCTTTCGCCAATATCCCGATGTTCGGGCTGTGTATCTCTTCGGTTCGAGAGTAACTGAAAAGACACACCCAGAAAGCGATTTGGATCTGGCTATAATCCCTGACACTGATCAAGCCCGCCTTCGAAAGCTCGACATCCTGGCAGATTTGGCGCGCCAGGGATATGATAATGTAGACCTCGTCATACTGGACACTGACGATATCATTCTCAAATACGAAGCCATCCGACACAACCAATTGATCTATCACACAGATGACTTCGACCGAGGCTCAATGTATTCTCTGGTTGTGCGACAATATCTGGATTTTCAACCCTATTTAGGCACTTACTGCTTCAACATCGAAAAAATTTTTTCGATCTTTGTGCCGCCTTGAGGAGCACATTTCGTACTGGCTGCCCCGCAGGGGCCACATCTTCTGGGCGCAGCCCCAGACGATGCGTAGGCACTTAGAGCGCCAATAACGACAAAAGATTGTGGATCAGACTATACGGCAATGCCAATGATTTGGAACAAATTGAGCAACTCAGTTTGAATATTTGCATAATGGATATCAACCTGACTTTGATGTTTCGGTTTGCACCCGCGTCTGGGATTTGCAACTTCTGCCAGGACGGGCTTGAGAACCTTTTCCCTCAGGATGAGCAAAGCGGCCATGTTCTGCAAGCCTTCGGGAAGGGGTTCATAGCGGCGCGAGTTATCTATCTTG
>Ga0194125_10010277_pt1 | contig 12812 bp, 11 predicted proteins | sample TA2KigC250mmetaG_FD_148626 | JGI IMG/M metagenome (GOLD analysis project Ga0194125, IMG submission 148626) | Freshwater microbial communities from Lake Tanganyika, Tanzania - TA2015034 Kigoma Deep Cast 250m | ecosystem: Environmental > Aquatic > Freshwater > Lake | place: Tanzania: Lake... | reverse complement strand
GCATCGGTAGCAGGATTCTTAATAGTATTCCTTTATCCCGTACTAAAAGATATTCAATGGCTTTTTTTGCAATATATTTCTTGATATCTCGTATGATGTCTGGAAGGTCAGGAGACCTTCCACTACCCGAGGATTGGTTATTGTCTGGAAGGTCAGGAGACCTTCCGCTACCCGGGGATTGGTTATTGTCTGGAAGGTCAGGAGACCTTCCACTACCCGGGGATTGATTATTGTCTGGAAGGTCAGGAGACCTTCCACTACCCGGGAATTGGTTATTGTCTGGAAGGTCAGGAGACCTTCCACTACCCGGGGATTGGTTATTGTCTGGAAGGTCAGGAGACCTTCCACTACCCGGGGATTGATTATTGTCCGGAAGGTCAGGAGACCTTCCGCTACCCGGGGATTGGTTATTGTCTGGAAGGTCAGGAGACCTTCCACTACCCGAGGGGGTGTCCAGGTAAGCAGCCCCGTTGTTACCCACTGATTCACAAATCAGGTGAATATGATCGGGCATGACAATAAACCCTTTTAGTTTAAAATCCCCTCGTTGTTCATAGAACAACAAAGTGCTTACAGCCGCTTTAGCAATGTCTTTATACTTAAATACCTCAACACGCTTATTTGTGACCATCGTAATAAAATGGTAGCCTTCGTTATATTTTCGTTTTTTCGATGGCAGGTCAGGAGACCTGCCGCTACCCGGGGATTGATTATTGTCTGGAAAGTCAGGAGACCTGCCGCTACCCTGGGATTGATTATTGTCTGGAAGGTCAGGAGACCTGCCGCTACCCATTAGTCTATCCATCATTGTTTCGTGCTTCGAATTTATGAATTTTTGCTCACTTCTTTAATCGCCTCGATGATCTGGAGATAGCCGGTGCAGCGGCAGAGGTTTCCTGATATGGCGGTCCGGATCTCCTCCTCGGTGGGTTTCGGATTTTCATCGAGAAGGGCCTTGGCCGACAGGATCATCCCGGAGGTGCAGAAGCCGCACTGGACCGCTCCATTCTCGATGAAAGACCGCTGGATGGGATGCAGGTTTCCATCCACATCAGCCAATCCTTCAATTGTGGTGACGCTCTTTCCATCCGTCTCCATTATGGGAAAGAGGCAGGAATTGACGGCCCTCCCATTGATCAGGACGGTGCAGGCCCCGCATTCTCCCATGCCACAGCCTTCCTTGGTTCCGGTCAGTTCCAGTTCGTCCCTCAGAACCTGCAGGAGGGTGAGGCTGGGTTCAACCTCCATCTGGAGGGGGTCGCCATTCAGTTTAAATCGGATGGTCTGTCTCATCGCTCAACAATCCTTTCTACGGCAATATGACCCGTCTCTTCCTAAAAAAAACTCCGGGTGTTTGGGTTACGGTTACGAAGCCCGTTTCGTCATTCGGTAACGGTTACGTAGAAAGAATTAACAGACGATAAACGTAGCCTTTTATTAACGATACGGGCCTCGTTACCCTTACCGTTAGACGTTTATTTTCATAGACTGCCTGATGGCTTTTTCAACAAGAACTCCGGCCATCTCCCTACGGTAATCTGCGGAGCCCCGGATGTCGGTGATCGGAGAGCACTCCTGTTTGGCGCAGTCCCCCGCCTTCCTGATGATGCCATCATCGAGGAGATTTCCCTCAAGGAACTTTTCCGTCTCTTTTGCTCTCAGGGGAGTTGGGGCCACGGCTCCGAGTGCGATCCGGGCTCGCTCGCATATCCCTGTTTTGGGATCAAGGGTTAAGAGGACAGCCACATTGACCACGGAAAGGTCCACGCTCTTCCGGCGACCCAGCTTGAGATAGGCTCCCACGCTATTGGGAGGAGGAGAGGGCAGGAGGATTCCTTTTAATATCTCCTTTTTATCGAGGGCGTTTTCACCGGGTCCAACAAAGAAAGATTCAAGGGAAAGGCGTCTCTCACCATTCTGACTGACCAGATGAGCCTCCGCTTCATAAACGAGCATGGACGGAGCCGTTTCAGCCGAAGGAGAAGCCGTGCAGAGATTGCCGCCGATGGTTGCGACATTTCTGACCTGAACCGACCCGAGAACGCTTGATGCCCCGGCCAGAACGGGGAGCCTCTTTCTGATCAGTTCGGACTGTTCGATTGTCCGGTGAGTGACCAGCGCCCCGATTTTAAAAATCCCGTTAAACTCGATTTGATCCAGACCAGGAATTCCCCGGAGGGAGATGAAGACATCAGGAGAGATCTTTTTCTGCCTGTTCATCACAATGGCATCGGTTCCGCCTGCGATCATTTTTGCCCTGTCCCCATATTGATTTAAAAGAGAAAGGGCTTCCTCAAGGGTATTGGGTTTGAGGTAGTCAAACTTTTTCATAGGACCCTCCGCTGGATGACATTACCTTACTAAACTGGGCAAGAAGAGGGCAATCTGAGGGAAAAAGATCATCATCCCCATCGTGATTGCATAGGCGGGAATAAACCAGAAAACACCTTTAAAGACCGTTGAAAGGGGAATATCAGGAGCCATTCCCGAAACCACATAAGCGCAGATTCCTACCGGTGGAGTGATCGCCCCCAGGGTTGTCACCACCGTGAGGATGCAGCCAAACCAGACCGGATCATATCCGAGATTGATTGCCATGGGATAGAAGATCGGGATTGAAATTAAGAGGAAGCCGAGCGCATCCATCACCATTCCCGCAATTGCATAAATCAACAGGATGCAAACCATAATCATATAGGGAGGGACATGAAGCGTTGAGACAAAGTCGACCGCGAGAAAGGGAAGGCGGCTGATGGTCAGAAAACGGCCGAAGATGACCGCTCCCCAGATGATCACGATCACCATGCAGGTGACTTTGAGGGCATCCGTAATGGATGAGACAAATCCCTTCCAGGTGAGTTTTCTTCGAATGGTTCCTGCGATCAACAGGGCGAAGAAGGCGCCGGCGGCTCCTGCCTCGGTCGGAGTATAGGCTCCGGTGTAAAGTCCTCCCATGACGAGGCCAAAAAGGATGACCATCTCCGCCATCCCGGGCGTGGCCTTGATCTTATCGATGAGACTCACCTTCGGCCCCCCAGGACCCCATTCCGGGTGTTTCACACAGACGAGGTAAATCGTCAGCACAAACAGAACTGCCATCAGGATCCCGGGCAGCGTTGAACCCCAGAACAGTTTTCCGATGGACTGTCCGGTCTGGATGCCGTAAACAATCAGCACAACGCTCGGCGGAATCACGACCCCGAGCGTTGAGCCACAGGCGATCGAACCGGCCGAGAGGGCTTTGTCATAGTTATATTTTTTCATCTCCGGCAGGGCGACGGTTGTCATGGTGGCGGCAGTGGCATTATTGGAGCCACAGATCGCAGCAAAACCCGCACAGGCCATGACGGTGGCCATGGCAATTCCACCCCGGGTCCGGCCGAACCATTTATAGGCTGTTTCATAAAGGCTCTTATTGACTCCTGAATGGAAGCAGATGGTCCCCATCAGGATGAACAGGGGAATGACGGTAAGGCCATAAGATGAAAAAATAGACCAGGTCTCTGTGCCGATCATCGAGAGAGCGGAATGGATGCCTGTGACATACCACAATCCCAGGAAGCCCACGAGAGCCATCGAAAACCCCACCGGCATCTGAAGGAGAATCATCACCGCGAGAAGAATAAAAATTCCGGTCAGACCGATCATCTATTTTTCTCCTTTTTGAGGACGAAGGGTTTTTAAAAAATCGATCAAGAGAACAAAGGCGAGAAGAAGGCAACAGAGGGCGACCGCATAAACAAAGGGATGATAGATGATCCTCAGGGTTTCGGATGTTTCTCCCCTTTTCCATATCGCGGTAGCATAGACCCCGCTCTGCCATGCGACCAGAACGAAGAAGGCCATGCAAACCAGAGAATTGAAGGCGTTGACGAACCGTTTGGTTTTGGCTGAATAATATCTGGCTAAAATATCGACGGAGATATGAGATCGGTTTATCTGGGCATAACCCAGGGCCAGAGCGACCACGAGGGCGCCGAAGAACCCCACCAGCTCATAGGCCCCCTTGAAGGGCGATCCTAAAATCCGCATCAGCATATTGGCACAGGCGATGCCCGTCAAACCCACAAGGGCTATTCCTCCGAACCAATTAAACCATCTGTTCAGGTTATTGCTGAACTTATCCAGTCCGATGATCATACCTTGCTCCATTATCTGAAAAGAGGCATTTCGATGAAGAGGGGAGGCTTGGGCCCTCCCCTCCACTTTTAAGGCATACGATCAATCTGAATCAATCAGGAAATTGTTTGCTGTATTTTTCCTTCAGTTTCAACGTATCATCGAGAATGGCTTTGGCGGGCAATCCCTTTGCTTCAGCGTCCTTGACATGTTTATCGATCATGGGCTTTAGCAATGCATCCCACCTCGAGATCTCTTTTGGCGAGAGTTTATAGACCTGAACATTGTGAGTCTGTTCTGACCACTTCATCGCTTCTTTCAAATGATTGTCCACATACCTTCCTGTCCAGATGGCCTGGTCCAATCGAAGGTCATCCATGGTTTTCTTCACATCCGCAGGCAGGGAATCCCATTTCTTCTGATTCATCACCACGGCGAAAGAGACGACGAAAAGATTGACATTGGAGGTCACATGGCGGCAATATTCGGCATATTTGAAGTCTTTCATCACCTCAAGGGAGGAGACGTTTCCCTTGATGACGCCCTTCTGAATGGCTTCGGGAACATCGGATTGAGGCATGCCCACGGCTGCGGTGCCGAGGAGCTCAAGAATCTTTGCGCCTGTTCCGGAGGCTCTCAGCGGATAGCCCTTTAAATCCTCGAGACCCAAAATGGGTTTCATGGACATGATATTTGCGGGCGGGCAGGTAAACATCGTGAGGACCTTAAATTTTTCGAGTTCTTTGGGTTTATATTTCTCTGTGAGTTCCCAGAGCGCGGCGCTCGCTACGGTGGCGTTTGGCCATCCGATAGGGAGATCGACAAATTCAACGACAGGGAACATTCCCGGGAAATAGGAGGTTGCGGTGGAGCCGATATCTGCGGTTCCGGCCGCGACTCCGTCAAACATGTTCTTCGGATTGAGAAGGGTGCTACCCGGATAGGTGTCTATCTTTACCTTTCCGGCTGTCCTTTTCTCAATCTCCGTTTTCCACCTTTCCATCTGAACGCAGGGGAAGGTGGGGGCGGGCGGGAAGTTTGCGTAACTGAGCTTGATCTGGGCCTGTGCGGGCGCTGTTAGCAATCCGCTTACCGCCAAGAACGCCATTAGAATTCCTGTCAGAGCAATTAAAAAGAGCTTTTTTCTCATCTTCTTTCCTCCTTTCTCGAATTGAAGTGCCGTGTCATTAGTGGATACTGTATACAATTGTCGGATTTTGTCAAGGTTTTCTTTTGAGATCTCTGAAAAACTGCCTTAAGCTCTCTGAGAGGTTTCTTTTTTCAGAAATCTCTTTTCATCACCTCCTTTTTGGTGGTTGAAGCTCGTGATTCGTGATTGGTGAATCGTGATTCGTTCTTCCAAACTCATAACACATAACTTTAGACCTTAATCCAGCGATAATCACGTAAAGTGCTGTGATTATGCCAGTGTTATTGTCATCCTGAACTCGTTTCAGGATCTCATGAGATGCTGAAATAAATTCAGCATGACATTTTATCGCTGGATTAAGGTCTAAACACAATCTTCCCGGTGGTCATAAACCCGTTTGCTCTTCCGCTCCGAGCGGGGAAGCGACCCGTAATTGACCACCTCGACTTTGCCGCTAACCAGGATCTGTTTTTTTATCTCCTCCTCAATGGTTCTGGTCAAAGCATCGTCTCCTGATGAAGGCAATCCCTCGGCTCTCTCCACTCTGACGGTCATATAATCCTTTCCATCCTCCTTGCGATGCAGGTGAATCTGGTATTCGCTTCCAGCCTCTTTGATTCCGGAGAGAAGGTGATCGATCTGGCCCGGATAGATATTGACCGCCCGGATAATGAACATATCATCGGACCTTCCCAGCAGGCGATCATGCATGGGGAGGATAGAGCCACAGGAGCACCGTTTTTGAATCAGCCGGGTGAGATCCCGCGTGCGGTAACGGATCAGAGGGGCCGCTTCCTTCCGAAGGGTAGTGACCACCATCTCGCCGGTTTCTCCCGGAGCAACCGGTTCAAGCGTTTCCGGATTCAGAAGTTCAAGGATATAGTAGTCCGCCCAGTAGTGGATTCCTTCATGATAAAGACAATCGAGGCCGGTTCCCGGTCCATAGAGTTCCGTCATTCCCGGGATGTCAAAGACATGCTCGACCCCGAGGAGTTCCTTCATCCTGATTCTCATGGCATCGCTCGAACGCTCCGACCCCATGATCACCTTTTTTAAGGCGATCTTATCCTTGAGCCCTCTCTTCTCAACCTCTTCCCCCATTAAAAGGGCCATGGAAGCTGTGGCGCAGAGGGCAGTCGACTGAAAGTCCTCCAGAAACTGGCACTGCATATCGATATTTCCGGGACCGATTGGAATGGCCGTGGCCCCCAGCCGTTCGACCCCTGACTGAAAACCGACTCCGGCCGTCCATACACCATATCCCACAGCGATTTGAACTCGATCTTTCGTTGTCAGACCGGCCATCTCATAACAGCGGGCGAACATATTTGCCCAATCGTTAATATCTTTCTGCGTATAGCAGAGAACCTTCCGTTTTCCTGTGGTTCCGGAGGAGGCATGGATCCTGACAATTTTTTCAAAAGGGACCGATCTTAAGGGGAAGGGGTATCCCTCCTGAAGGTCTTTGGCAGTGGTGAAAGGAAGTTTCGATATATCCTTGAGCGACTTGATCTGTTTGGGCCTGACTCCTGCCTCATCGAAATGGTTCCGATAAAATTCGGAATTTTTATAGACATGATTGACCGTCCATTGAAGCCCTGCAAGTTGAACCCGCTTGAGGTCTCTCTCTGTTCGAATCTTCGGCATGAAGCTTTTTCCCATTTTGTCCCTCCTTTTTTGACCGGAACTTATCGTATAAAAAAACGGATAATCCGTCAAGCGAAAATAGAAACGATCACACGAGTTCGAGCCTGTAAAAGGCATCCCCTTTCGCAAAACAGAGGTCTTTAAGGATCCTATTCTCCCATATTTCTTCTTCTTTTTGAGCTGAGGAATCCCTGGTGGGTGATGGAAATGAGGGCAACGGATCCCACCACCATCAATGCGGCAACCAAGATGCGAAAGGTCAGAATCTCTTCAGCCAGGAAATAACCGAGCAACACCGCTACGATTGGATTAACATAGGCATAGGTGGAGACGAGGGGGGTTGGAGCAGAGCGCAATAGCCAGGTGTAAGCGGTGAATCCAATCCATGACCCGAATACCACCAGATAAAGCCATCCTAACCAGGATGACCTGGAGATAGAAAGCAAGCTCACGCGTCCCAATTCTCCGGTCATGATTCCCAGAAGGAGTAAACCCAATCCTCCGGCCAGCATCTCCATTCCAGTTCCAAGCAACGGGGAGGGTGGAAGTTTGGCCTGACGACTATAGAGGGATCCGATAGACCATAACAGTGAGGCCAGCACTAAAACCCCTGCCCCTGCAGGATCAATGTTCTCTTTTGAGCTGACCGATTGAAAAGGGTCGATCAGGATGACGATACCGACAAAACCCAGCCCGACCCCTAAGATGGCCCATCGATTAGGCCTTCGTCCATCCGGGTGAAGCATATCAATGAGGATCATCCAGAGAGGCGCGGTCCCCACCAGCAAGGCTGCGACTCCTGATGCTACCCACTGCTCGGCCCAGACGACTCCCCCGTTGCCGCCTACCAGTAAAAAGATGCCGATCACTGACGCAGACCGCCACTCCTTCCATGAAGGCCGCGGATCTCCCATGGCCCGCCTGACCAGGTAGAGCACGGAGCCTGCAATGAGAAAACGGACGCCAGCCATCAGGAAGGGCGGCATCGTCTGGACAGCAAAGCGGATGGCCAGATAGGTCGAACCCCAGACCATGTAGACACTGATCATTGCAGACCAGATAAAGAAGGAGGATGGGGAGCCGGGTTTTTCAGGCGACAGGTTCATCATGACCGTTGAAATCATTCCGATGGATATTTATATTCAATGCCGCTTCCCATTTTGGGAAAAGGCATGATACCCATTTCAGGTGATGATAGGATGGGCAACTTTTTGGGTACAGTATAACGAACCATGTTGAGAAAGCAAGGCAGAACACTGTGTCGTTATCCCTAATTGTTCTTGCGAGCTACCGACGGGAACCTGCCTGTTCGCCGCAGTGCTATGTTTCGACACGCAGATGACAAAATCTTTTTATTCCACGGCCGATTAAAAATGGGAAGCGTCCCTATTTTTCAAAGGATTTCATCACATCTTCCTTCAAGATCTTTCCCATTCTATTTCTGGGAAGTTCATCCAGGAAGAGAATCTCTTTAGGGCATTTCCAGTCGTGGAGGTGTTGCTTGCAGTGATCTCTTATCTCTTTTTCTGCAAAAGCGACTCCGGGTTTTAGTATCACGGCAGCGACTACCTTTTCACCCCACTTCTCATCGGGAATTCCTACAACACAGGACTCCGATACTTTTGGGTGCTGGTTGATTACGGATTCGATCTCTTTAGGGGAAATGTTTTCTCCTCCGGAGATGATGATATGCTTCAAACGGTCTGTGATGTAATAGTATCCATCCTTATCCTTCTTCCCCAGATCGCCTGTCCGAAACCATCCATTCACAAATACAACCTCTGTCTCCTTCGGTTTTTTCCAGTAACCCGGGGTGACATGAGGGCCCATTAACCAAATTTCACCCACCTCACCCGGCTTCACATCTTGAAACGTCTCTGGGTTTACAATTCTTGCTTCCACTTGTGGGAGAGGAAGGCCGATGGACCCCGGTTTCTTTAGACCCCGTAATGGGTTTGAGAAATTCATTCCTGTTTCGGACATTCCTTCCCTTTCCACGGGTTCTTTGCCAAAGGCTTTTTTGATCCTCTCAAAGTCTTTTGGGAGAAGGGGGGCGGAGCCGGAGGCCAGAAGCCGAAGATGGCTGAAGTCTTGCCTTTCCCCCTTCATTTTGTCGAACATCCTCAAATACATCGTCGGAACCCCCATAAAGACGGTGCAGGCGAGTTCTCCTCCTTGGCAGGAAAGAGTATCCATAACGGTTTCGGCTGAGAATTCATCGCACATCACCATCTTTGCTCCGGCGATCAGAGAGGTGTGGAGAGCAAAGCATAAACCATGGACATGGAAGAGCGGAAGAGCATGGCAGAGCACATCTTTTTCCGTGATCTCCCAGATGCGGATGATGTTCTTTGCGTCTTGGATCAGGTTCTGTTGAGTAAGGATGGCTCCCTTGGGTTGGCCTGTGGTGCCGGATGTGTAGATAAGGATAGCCGGATCGTCAGGGTTTCCCCGCTCAAGTGAAAATTGGGTGGAAGACTCGGGGAACAGTTCGTCTTCTTCCAAGGGGTTTTCCGTGTCGATTGAGATCATTGGCCGTTCTTTATCCAGGGAATGGATCAATGCCTCTTCTTTCTTGCCTGCAATAATGATCGTGGCATCGGTATCCCTTAGAAAATAGTCCATCTCATCCTTTTTAAAACCAGGATTGAGAATCACGGAGATGGCGCCAACCTTTTGCACGCCCAAATGAAAGAGAATCTGTTCGATACTCTTTGGCATGAAAAGGATGACTCGATCACCCTTCCGAAGCCCGCTTGCTTTCAAGCCATTGGCTACCCGGTTGGAAATGTGTTGGAGAGAAGAATAAGTCATCTGGCTCTCCAATCTTCCTTGTCTTAAAAAGAGGATGGCTTTCTTCTCACCCAATCGGAGGGCTGTCCGGTCGATGAGCGATATCAATGTTTCATTCATATCCCTTCTGACCTCGCTTTTTTAAAATTCTAATACAATAGGTGGCTATTTTGTAAAATATTTTCATAAAATATTCCCGCCCGCTCAATTGGGGGTAGGGTTAAATCCGTTTATGTAAATTCCTTCAAATAAATTGACAGAGATTCATCATTTTGATAATGAATTGGCATAGGTTTGATGTAACTGTACGAAAATATGAATGCATCAACCGAGTCGAAAATATTTTTTTCCTGAAGGTGTAGAAATTTTTAATGCCTTGAGAAAGAGGGGGGAAAATGAATTTATCTATTGACCAGCTTTTAGAGATCTCGCAATATTCGATTGTCCGTCTGGATGGGGCCTGGTTTTTAGCCTTAGCCGGGAAGCTTGGGAAAGGGAAGCATGGGAGATGGATGTCGAAGCGTGGAAACAGTTCTCCTATGTGTTTGGAAAAATGATCAAAAACGACGTTATCAAAAATCCAATATGGCCGGAAAGTTTTTTGGACACTTTAGAGATTCTCAGTAAGGTTTTGAAAATTGAAGGCCGTAAAATAAATGTTGAGGGAGATACAATCATTGTTCAGGCGTCGGATTGTGAAATCCAGAAAGCCATTGCCAAAGCCGGCATTGCGGATTGCGGGATTGTGACGGCGCATACTTACCAGGGACTGATGAGGGGGCTATTGGGGAAGGAGATGGGTGTGTTTGTGCGGCACACAAAGAATCTGAATTAGGGCGATGATTGTTGTGAGGTGGTCATCTCCAGGCAGACTCATCCATCCACGAAGGGCCAGTTTGGCAAAATATACCTTATTTGAATTGGCAAGCATCAGCCTTTCTCCCACTTCCCCATTGCCAATATTGAAATGTGTATTCGGACTGGCTTGATTTAAAATCCCCTTGCTGATATAAAATTCCTGTCCGGATGAAACCTGAAGTCTTGCTAATCGTTAATCTGGTTTTTGCAAATGTCTTTATTTTGCCATTGCGGAAGAAATCTTTCATGACCTATTGCCAAGGGAGAAAGGTTTGGCTAACTGGGTTAGCAATCGCCATCATTACCCCCATGGATGAACTAACTTCTGTGTTTAATGCCCCAGCCGAAGATTTCCATTTTATTGTTCTAAGTTCAATTGTCTTCAGAGGTTTTTATTAGAGTATATATATTAAATGGAGGTTCCAATTGATCAGGTTTGACAAAAGGACAGTAATTGATCTCGTGATTTTGGGTGCCGTCATTGTCGGTATCACGCTCCTTTTGTATGCACTTGACCTGTTTCATCTCTTCACGGACAAGGATCGGATGCTCAGTCTTATTGAGGAGCATCGGGCATATGCGGTATTCATTTTTATTGGACTTCAAGTGATCCAAGTGTTGGTTGCGATTCTGCCCGGAGAGGTGACAGGATTTGTGGGTGGAATCTTCTTTGGACCTTTATGGGGAATTATTTTTTCAACCGTCGGGCTCACCCTCGGTTCATGGATTGCGTTTAACCTTGCACACCTGTTTGGCCGACCCCTAATCGACATCATTGTTAGGCAGGAGACCATTAAACGTTTTGACTATGTGATGAAACACAAAGGGTTGTTTCTGGCCTTTTTGCTCTTTCTCATCCCCGGATTCCCAAAGGATATTCTGTGTTACCTGCTTGGGCTGGGCCATATGCGACAGGGGGAATTTCTGATAATCTCCATCGCGGGTCGTTTACTTGGGACTACCCTTCTTACGATTGGAGGTAGCTTTTTTAGAGATGAGCGTTACGGCGCTCTATTCACGGTTGTCGGTATCAGCATTGGAGTGATCTTAATCGTATTGATCTACCGCGCAAAGATCGAAGGCTGGTTCAAGGCGATTCATGCAGCTAAGCGCATCAAAGCCTATCATGAGCGGAGGAGATCAAAGAAAAAGCATAGAAGTGTTGAGAAAACGCAAAATCCTAAATCAACCTAAATGAGGTCCGATCATACGAAGGACTTGTTGACGTCGATTTTGCCTTTACGATTGGAATTTGATTTTTAGGCGAAATCGTTGGACCCTGGAATTGTTCAAGACCAATATTTGTTGGGAAATGAAGAACTATTTTGAATGAAGTTTATTATTGTCTCACTCGGGGAGAAAAACCCTCGCCTTCAGGCGAAGACTTTAGTATGCACAAAATGTGCAGGTTTTTCAGATTTTCCCTCGTGAGAATTTCTGTGCTAGTTGTTTTGTCTTTAGCTGACTTCAGTCAGTAGAGAATCCACCAGCTTGTAGCTGGTGGTAGTTCAATTTTAGGTAAAAATAAATAAATGGGACAGATTCTCGACCTTAACCTAACCCTATTGAATTCTCAGTCTTTTTGTTGCCTCCATGTCGACCTTCAGGGTCTTGGGATTGATCACCACCCTATATTCTTCTTTGGCTTTTTCGAGGCTGATATAGCCTTCGATCACATCCTGTTCAACCCATTCGGGATCACGCTCCAGCGGATTCCCGCAGCCTCCTCCGCCGGCTGCATCGATTGTCACCGCACTTCCCGGTTTGAGCTGCGTTAGTCCATAGGGATTTCCGGGAACCCCATTGATCAGAAACTGAGCTTTTGAGCCTGGTTTTCCGCCAAAGAGCCCCTGGGGAGGATGGATATGCCTTCCTGCCTGCATTCCAAGATTAACAGGTGACAGAGGTCCATACTGATCATCAGGAATCCTGAAGACCTCCCGTTGCCCGAGGCCTCCCTTCATCCGGCCCGGACCCCCTGAATCGATGAGAAGTTCCCTTTTTTCAATGACCAGGGGCGTATCGCTTTCGATGATTTCAACGGGCGTATTCGCACCATTGGCTGGGAAGATGTAGACATAATTCCCATCGCCGGAGGCGCTGGCTCCCATTCCGCCGCCTCTGATGATCACAGAATGCCAGGGTTTCCCATTACTCCTCTTGCCATAGAAGACATTCATCTGGGCGGGCGTCCCTCCGCTTGCGGCAATCACTTTGTTGGGGGCGACTCCGGAGAGGGCTCGAT
>Ga0194125_10010275_pt1 | contig 12814 bp, 7 predicted proteins | sample TA2KigC250mmetaG_FD_148626 | JGI IMG/M metagenome (GOLD analysis project Ga0194125, IMG submission 148626) | Freshwater microbial communities from Lake Tanganyika, Tanzania - TA2015034 Kigoma Deep Cast 250m | ecosystem: Environmental > Aquatic > Freshwater > Lake | place: Tanzania: Lake... | reverse complement strand
GCGCCACGCGGTAATCTCCGAGGAACAGCCAATTCATCCGCAGGCGGAGCATGTTCAAGGTGGAGAGCTTCAGCCAGTGATAGTGTTTCACATTCGGCCAGAGGTAGTCGAGGTCCTCGTTCTCCGTGCCGAAGAACCGCCGATCGGCGCTGATGAGCGGATGGCTCTCGTTGATCACCGAATACCGGTAGCCGCCCTCTGTCACCAGATCCAACCCCCAATCCGGGCGCCAGGAGAAGCGATTGAATGCCTCGGTGAATCCGTCACGCACACCGGCGCCCAGGTTCAGGCAGGCTTGCGAAAGAACATTGCCGCCATCCGGCAAATTGACCGTCGTGTCCCAGCGCTTGAAGCTGGCATCGTCGCCCGTCCACTCGATCCACTCGCGATTCCCCGTGCCGGTATAGACGATCCGTCCCGCATCGCCACCGAATGCCGCGACATAGTCGGCCAGGGTGCGTTTGAACCACGCGACGTATTGCTCCGGTGTGAAGCCGGCTTTGGCCATTTCCGGAACCCATTTCAACGAATACTCGTTCCAGCGGAATGCGTGCGGGAAATAGGCGAAGCGGATGCGGGGGTCGCGCCCGAAACCGGCCTGCGCGAAGGCGTCCAGAAAACGCCGGAACTCAGCCTCGAAGCGCGGATCCCAAACCTCGTAGAAATCGCCGGCGCTGCGCACGGTGGTCTGCCCATGGATGTATCCGGTGATGTCGTCGTAGCCGCCATCCGGCCAGCGATAGCGATGGCGCTTCAGGTCCGGGTATTTCCGCGCCAGCCATTCGGGACAGTGGCTGACGTCCGAGGCAAAGAAGCGCACCCAAACGGGACGCCCTTTGGAGAGAGCAACGGTCAGGAGCGACCAGTCATACACGCCCTCGCGCGGTTCGATCTCCCCCCACGGCAGCACCACATGCTCCACATCCACGAATCCCTGCGGCGCGTTCTGGGCGCCATAGATGCCGCTGTTAGGCACCGGTTTGACCCAATCCGGCAGCCACCAGTCATCTTCCGCTGGTTGGTGCGGCGCCGTTGTTTGGGCATTCGACAGCGACTTCGGTGCCGTAGCATCCCATTTCGCCAGGCGGACGAGTTGCACAACGAGGTCGCCGCCGGAGAGCCGGACGAGGCGGAAATCGTTGCTGCCGGCGAATCCGCCTCTTGCCGCGAGTGAGGGAAGCTCGAAGGTAACCGTACGGAGTTCTCCGGAATCGGCGGTGGTGATGGTCGGCGAGTGCTGCCGGGCGCCGGACTGGTCCTGGTACTCCACCCGCCACGAACTCGCATGCGTATCCTGGTAGGTGACGAACAGCCGCGCTGGGCCGGCGTGGGATTGGAACCATTTCGGGTCGGCCTTTAAGTAGATGGCATCTTGGCCGGTGGCGTGGTCGGTGCGGCGGGCCCAGTATTCGGCATCGCCGGTGGCGCCGCCGTGGCTCTGGCCCCACAGCTTGTCGGGCGAGCGGTCCTTGCGGTCCCAGGCCTTCTGGGATGTGTGCGTGCGGAGGGCGGGCCGGGTCATGCCGTCGGGCGCAGTGTCGAACTGCATGAGCCACCGCTCGAAGTTGATGACCTTTCCGGCACCGCGTTCGGAGTTGATGTACTCGTATTCGCGCGGATAGCCGAAATGCTGGGCAAGCCAGCCGTTCGTGGGGCCCATGCGGCCGGTGCCGAGGGTCTTCTTCTCATCCGGATACTGAAACCACTGACCGAAGGCGCCGGATTCGCGCAGCCAGCACCAGGCATCGGGCGAGGCGGCGCGGGTCTTGCCGAGGGAGAGCTGGAAATAGCGGCTCATCGGCACATCGCGCCAGACGGTCTGGATGGAGAGGCCGATCCAGTTCCGCCGCATCTGGAGGGCGCGGAGGTTGCTGACAAACCAACCGGTGGCTTCATTCTCCTTGGGGCCGCGGTCGCTGTCCGCGCCCCACTCCTCGTTCTCCGTCAGCCAGACGGGGCCCTGGCCGCGGGTGTCCCAGGCCTTGAGGACCGGATGCCACTCCTCTTCGGCGACCAAGTGACGCGTGACGGGGTCGACGGAGCAGCCGTTGCCGAGGTTGAGATACTGCATCCAGGACTCGACGAGGCCGTCGCGACCGCCGAAGCCCTTGCTGAAACCGTAGAGCCAGGCGCGTTCGCTGGCGGCATCATAGCGTCCGGGCGGCCCCGCCATGTAAGGCCCCATCGTTTGAATCACGCACTTGGCTTCCTGGCCGGGAAACACTCGGGCGTAGAGATCGAACAGGGCGCGCATGTAGGCTTCGTAGCGTTCGGGGCTGTAGCCGTAGTTCTTCTCGAGGTCATCGATCTTGGCCTTGGTGGACGCGCGCTGAAGCTGGCCCTCGCCGTAGACGTGATCGATGCAGCGGATGTCGATGTAGGCGAAGCGCGGGTGCTTGGCGTAGCGATCGGCAACGGCTTTGAGGAAGGCCTCGAGCGCGCCCAGGTAACCGGAGTCCGGTTCCCAACCGGTGGGTTCGCCATCCTTGTAGAAGCGGACGTTGCGGCCTTGCCAGCCTTCGGTCTCGAGCCAGTGCGGGACCATGTACTGTTTGCCGGTGTAGGTGCCCTGGTCGCCATTCAGCATCCGGCTGAACACGGCCGGATAGAACGCGAAGCCCTGGTGCGGCACCGCGGTCATCTGGGCGACCCATTTGTCCACGGCTTCCCAGTTGTATTGGCCCGGGGCTGGGTTGACGTCGGCCCAGATGAGGTACTTGTAGCCGCAGAAATGCAGGGTGTCGGGTGGCGACTCGATGGGGAATTTCTTCTGCCACTCGCGCGCGAAGTCGGGGCTATTGCACCAGGCCCAGCCGGCGTTCGGCGTCTCCCGGGTTGCCGGAGGCAGGGACCAGTCACGGCCGGCGAGATTGGTGACGATGGAGGCGGCTTCCGGAGCAGCGCCACAAACGGCGGCAGCCATCGCCGAGACGAGGACAAGGGCTGCGGTGTTCATGAGTCTTCTCATGGCTTCTTTGCTTTACCGGCGCGGCCGGGGGGCATGTTCTTGTAGCGGTCGCCAACCGGGTGATCAACAGGGATGACCTGCGGTTTCATCTGCGCGCGCCACGCCTCGAAGTCCTGCCTCATCCCTGCAACCCGTTCGGGATGACCTGCCGCGACGATGTTGGCTTCCCCGGCGTCCGCCACGAGGTCGTAGAGTTCCGGGGCGTCGCTGGTCTCATGTGTTCGGTTTGACGCCAATTCAGTTCGCGAACTTCTGCACCTCGTCCGGCCCGGGTGTGGCGTAGGCGGAGTCTCTGGCACGGATGTAGATGTCGCCGTCAGCCTGGATCTTCACCTCCAATGGCACAATCGTGGTGCCGCGCTGGTTGATGGTCTGGGCGTCCTGCGAGAGGTCACGCCTTTCGATCCCGTCACGCGCGAGCGGCGGGACATTGGCGTTGAAGAAGGCCGTACACCACCATTTGCCGTCGCGCGTCTGGAAGGGCGTGCCGTGGCCGAGGAAGCGGCCGGCGAACTTTCGCGGGCCGTAGGGGCCGGTGATCTTGTCCGCGGTGCAGTAATACAGGTTGTAGCTACCCTTGCGGCCCTCGTCCGTGGACCACGCCGTCCCGAGGTGAACGTACTTGCCGCCCACCTTGAGCATGGTGGCGCCTTCGTGGCCGATTGCGGATTTGACCTGGCCCTGCGCGTTGGTCCGGCTGCCGGCAGGATCAATCCGCACGGGGGGCGCAGCGAAGTCCGTGAAGTCCTGATTGAGCGGAACAATCTGCGTGTTCTGCCACAGCAACCACCAGGTCTTGCCATCCTGGAAGAGGGACGGGTCGTGCTTGGGGCCGAGTCGCGCGCCCATCGGATGCGACCACGGCCCTTTCAAGTCGGCGCCAGCGGTCAGAGCGAGGTTGGCCTTCGGGCCGGGACAATGAACGAGCGCCCAGCGTTTCATGGCGGGAACCCAGTGCAGCTCGGGCGCCCACAAACGGTCGCCCGGCTGCTGGTGCCAACTGTCTTTCGCGAAGGTGAACGGCGTGCCGAGATACTCCCAATCAATCAGGTCCTTGCTCCGCCACACCTGCACCGTGGTGCCGACTACCGAGCCGCCGCCCAAGCCGACGTTGTAGGGATCGGTCTGCTCGCGCGGGTCCCTAGGATTCGGCGTGGTACCGGTCAGGTAGAAGGAATCGTCAGGGCCGCGCGTGATGTAGGGATCGCGAATCCAGCCCTGCTTGATGTAGAGCGCGTGGTCGTGGGACTTGAGCCCCGACTCGATCTCGGCACGGGACATCGCGGGCTCTACCGGCGCAGCGGCGAATGCAGAACCGCCAAAGACAACCGATGCCAGGAGCGCGCCCACGAGGATGAGTTGAGGGCAACGCTTGCGGAGTGGTCGGCACGGGATTTGATTCATGGGAGTCAGGTTGTCAGGGTTTTCCATACTGTTCCAGCACGCTTCCCAGCGGCTCGCTGCGAGCGCGTTGCGCTGCGGGGCTTGCGGGATGGAAGGAGATGGTCTGCGGGTTCCAGGAGAGAGTCGAGCTGAACTCGCCGGTCGCGATATCGAAGCTCAGCGGGTCCAGACAGAGGCGTGGCGAATCGTAAGGCGGTGGCGCACCCCCTTGTATGACGTGCCCGTGGCCCGAAATCCAGAGCCGGCCGTCGGGACCGAGGAAGGGCGTACCGTGACCGACTTCGGTGAAAGGCAGTCTCGCGGGTTGCCCAGCCGCCTCCCGCCATCTGGGTTGCGCAGCGCCCCAGATCGGGTTGTTTGGGTTCTTGGTGTAAGGACCCCAGACGTTGGTCGCGGTCGCGTATCCGACGAAGTAGCCCCACGCATTGCACGACCAGAAATAGTAATACGTGCTGTTGACCTTGAGAAGCGTCGAACCTTCGTTGATCTTCGCGGCGTCATCCCAGGCTCCGGCGGTGCCACCGACGAACACCTTCGTCTTGGCCCCGCTGAGCTTGGCGGCATCGAGGTCGATGGGCGCGAGGTTGAAGCCGGTCTGCGCCACGTAGTCCTTGCCGTCATCGTCGAAGAACAGGCTCGCATCGTTGTTGTCGGTAATGGGGGCATCCGGCGTCAGCAGGGTGTAGGGGCCCGTGACCTTGTCGGCCACGGCCAAGCCCATCCCCAGCCTGAGTTGCTGGGCGTCCTTCATCTGACGAGCATTGAAGGAGAGATAGAATTTCCGCTTCCTGGGATGCCAGCGGATCTCCGGTGCCCAGAAATTGCGGTCGGTCCACTTGACCTGCTCGTTGCTGACGAGGATTCCCTCCTCCTTCCAGTTCAGCAAGTCCGCCGAGGACCACAAATAGAAGCCGGGCCATTTGCCCGGTTCATCCGGGGCGCTGGCAATGCGCCGGGTGCCGGTGAGATAGTAAAGATCGCCCACCCGCAGGATGTACGCGTCGCGAATCCAATCCGGGCCGCCGGTCACGGGATTCGTCCAGGTGAAGGTCCGCTGGGCGGCGGAAAGCGACCCCGGACGGGTGGGCGGGAGGCAATCGTAGCTGGCCCGCTTCTCGGTCGAGCCATTCACGGTCAGCAGGTTCTTGCCTTTCTGGAACTCTCCGGCGTAGCTCTTCAGCCTGATATGCGCGTTGGTGATGCTGCCGCGCAGCGTCATCGTGTCCTCGCGCAGGCTCACCAGTGTGCCCTTGGGGTTCTCGATGTGGCACCCGTCTATGTTGATCGTGACGTCGTAGCGTCCCTGGCGACCCGAGATGATCGCGTTGCCCTCGGAGTAGCGCCCGCCCGAGCCCAACACCCGGAGATTCCGGAACGTCCCGACGGCGCCGTCGGAATAGTCGCCCCAGCCCAACTGGATCGGCACGGAGTTGGTGATCATCTTGATCGTCGTGTCCGTGACGGTGATGTCGCGATAGACCTTGATGATATCGTCGCCGCTCTCGAAATAGCAGTCATGCACCGTCGAGCCGTCGCCGCCTTCGAACCCGTCGCTGTTGTTGTGATGCCCACCGCGCCGGTCCAGGAAGTCGGACGACACCGCATGCACCACCTTGTCCCAGCCGCGCACGTGGAAGCCGCGCGGGTTGAGCGACGTGAGATTCGAGATCGTCATCGTGCCGCCGAAATTCTGGAACGTGCAGATCGTGAACGCCTTGATGTCGCGGTTCTGCGACCAGCGCTGTTCGTCCGTGCCGTAGACCTGCGAGGTCTTCCGATCCTCGCCCAGGATGCGCAGGTCGCCCTTCGAGTGAAACGCCCCGTTGACCGTCACGCCCCTGGCGATGCGGATGGTCTTCACCTCCGGCGGCACTTGCCAGATGAAAGACCTCGCTCCGGCGCCGGTGAAGTTGATGGCGCCCGAGCGTGTGAACCGCAACGTGGCGTCCGATGGATCCCAGGCCAGCGCGCCCGAATAGGCGGACTGCAATTGCTGCACGGTCTGGGAGAACGCAGCCGATGCGCTGACGCCCAGGAAGCCGGCGGCAAGGAGTGGGCAGATTCGTGTTCTTGGAATTCCAATGTGAAGTTTCATTTTCGGGGTACCTGCTTTCGCGAGCTTGGGATTCTGAAGCATGTCTCCCGGTGTTGTTGATCCGGCAGGGCTACTCACTCGGAAAGGCAGGCGTGAGGGCCGGGTCCTTGAACCAGCAGGCGTCGCTGTTGCCGGCCTGTCCGTCGGTCGCGGCCATGAACACGATCTGGCCCACATCCGGCGGCACTTCGACGAGGCCATGGATGTCCTGCCAGTTCTCGCTGCCGGACGAAGGCCCCGCGACGAGCCGCACGTTGCGCGCGTAGGCGGTCCATTTCCCGTCGGCGGTCTTCCAGCCGATGCTCAGGGCTGCCAGTCCGCGCCCGGCGGTCCTCACGCGCAACCGCGCCGCGAGAACGTCGCCCGGCTTGGCCCTGACGATCGTGCCCACCACGGCCTGCTTGGCGCCGCGAATGACGGCGCACCCGTCCGCGCAGGCGAAGGTTCCGTGCGAACCGTCGTCCTGCCAGGTGAACCAGTCGGCGGGCGACTTGCCATCCGTCTTGAGGAAATCAACGTTGTCCAGGAGGTTCGTCCCCGGTCGAGGCCCCTCGAACAGGCTGCGGGCGAATGCTGCCGGGTCTCGCGCCTGGCGAATGGCGCTCTCGGCTCCAGGCAGCTTCTTCGCCCAGGTCTGCGACTTCGCATCACCGCCCGGCCACCAGCGGGCCTGCTCGCCATAGAGCCACACCAGACCGTCGCTCGCCGCCAGCGCGGAGGAGAGGTTGGCCGCCAACCGGCGGGCGGGGGTCGAGCCGGTGCGGTCGATGGTCCAGGCATGGCCGGGCGGATTGATGTGGGCGTCGAGGTAGAGGCTTTGGCCGATGCGCAGCTGGCGGGAGAACTTCTCGCGATGTTCCGGGGCGAGGAACTCCGCCAGGCGCAATCGCTGAAGCGTGAAGGCGGCGCTGTATTCGGCGGGCGAGTTGGCGCGGTAACCGATGCCTTCGGTGCCTTCGATGATCGTGAGCGTGGCGGGTGCCGCATCCATCCAGCCGTCCACGAAGGCCGGTTGCAGCCCGTAGGTATCCGGCTCCAGCGCGCGATTCAAGTGGCCGGTGTCGAGCAACGGCAACAGGTCCGAGAACAGGCGGTAGGTGAAGATCGTGACGTCGGGGAACTCCGCCGCCAGCGCCCGCATCACCTCGCGGCCCCGCTCGCGGGCCTTGGCTCGATACTCGTCGAACGAGTGCCGCTTCGCCTCGGGCTGCGCGGCGTAGCAGAACTGGGAGTGCGGCTCCACGTAGGGTTCGGCGTCGTAGAGCAAGCCGCGCAGGCCGCCCTGCCTGGCCAGCCGGCCGAGCAACCGCCAGTGGTTGACGATCTCGCGCCAGCCAGCGTCGTCGAACCAGTCGATGTCGCCCGGGTTGGCGTACAGCATGAGGAACGTCTCGCGGCAGGTCGTGGGCTGGGCAGCGCGCAGATCCGCGAGGGCCGGGGCGAACTCCTCCCACTGCCAGGGCTCCCGGGAGAACGCAAGACGCGCGTCCACATCCTCGCCGTTCGCCGCGCGGCGGGTTGGGTGGATGGTCGTGCCGTCGAACAGGCCCCAGCGTTCGAACTCGGCGAGGTGCCGTCGATACTGTTCCGGCGAAGGCGAGTCCCAGCCGGTGACAATGAGCGGCGGCCGGGCAGCCACGGCGCCGGCCAGCGCGAGAAGGAGGAGGAGAGATGAGCGCATCATGTCACGGCCTCCAGCGGTAAAGCAGGTTCTTCCCGCGCCAGTCGTCCTCGACGAGCAGCAGGTACTCGCCGTTCCTCCGGCGCATCGCCTGGATGGCGTAGGGCATGTCCAGCCAGCCGGTGCCGCCCACTTCCGGGCCGGGCACGAACGTGCCTACATACGATCCATCGTCGCGGCTCAGGATGTGAACCTGCTGCTTGTCCGGTTCGGGCTTCACCATGCCGACGAAAAGGCAATCCCCGGCCAGCGCGAGGGATTCCGGCGACAGCGGCTTGCCTTTGCCTTCGCCGTCGGGATTCACCGGCAGCTTGATGGTCCAGCGTTCCACGGGTTCGCCTTTCACCCAGCCATCATAGCGACGCAGGGTCTTTCCGGCGACGCCCCATGAATCAACCCCCTCGCCTTGGAGACAGCCGCTGACGTAGTGCCTGTCCGACGCCTGCTCGTAGAGGACGCGGCGAACATGGCTGAAGTCCTTCGGCCAACGGCGCGTGTTGACTCCCGCGGTTGTCGCCGTCGAGGTTGATGTCGATGGGCGCGGCGCCGTAGGGCATCTTCGTGCCGAGCGCGACGGTTCCGCCCCACCAGGCCTGGTTGGGAAGCAGGTCGAGATCGAGTTCGGACTGCGTCGAGTCCTGGGCCAGGCCGGCGGTTGCGGCGAGCAGGAGCGAGAGGCTGAGGAGGTGGCGAGTGTTCATGGTGTTTTCACCGGTTGCGAACTATTGGAGATAAGGGGCGCGTTGGCCAGTCGAATATCCCTTTCCACCGCCGGGGTGAGCGATGCCCACGAGAACGGTTGCTTCGAGTTCGACAGGACGGGCAGCTTGTTGAACTTCGCGCCGAGATCGGCCAGGCGATTCCAGTGAACCAGCGCCTTCTCCAGTTCCGCCACGGCGACCCGCTGTTGATGGACGTCGCCTCGCGCCCGCGCCGTGGCCAGGGCCACCCCGGCGCGCAGTTTCGCCGCGAAGTAATCGCTGTAGGCACACCAGGCCTCGATGTCCGCAAGTTCGCAATCAAGGGCGGGTGAAGCCGGGCCGGGCAGCCGCAACTTGACGACGAGTTTCATGGCGGCCGCGCGGTCACGGTCAAGTTGGTCCGCAAGTTCCAGCGGCGAGGACGCGCCTGCCGGGACTTGCCCGGTCTTCACGAAGTCGGCGATGTTGATGTAACGCCGGGCATCGAGAACCGGATGCTTGATGAAGGCATCAATGTCGATGAGCTGCCTCTCGGCATTGTCCTTCCACGTCGAGAACCCTTCCGTATACAGCGAGCCGTCCCACGTGCCCTTGTGAAACGATGCGAAATGCAGCGGGACGCGGCCGGCCAGTTTCCACGCGGCCAGCAGATCCTTCCCCGTGCTCTTGCCAAACCGCGCCTCGAACATCGCCTCGAACTGCGCGTCCGGCGAGGCAGGATCGTAAAGCAGGTGTCCCCACACCGCGTAGAACAGCCATTGCCGCTGGAAGGCCCACTGCCATGTCTTGTGCGGGCCATCCTTCGAGATGTAATCCAGCGCCGGGATGTAACACTCCGAGCCAAGGATGGCGCCGCCGACGTAATCCTTGCCGCCCTGCCGTTGGACAAACTCACGGACAAAGTCCGGCTGCCCCCAGCGCAGGATGAACATGTCCTCGTTGCGCATCGTCCAGACGACCTTGTGCCGCGTGGGGGGCGGATTCCAGTAGGCATCGGAAAGCGGGCCGCCGTGGACATGAAACAGGTCGGGCGAGGAATGCGCGTGCGACCAGTTGTGCTTGAACTCGACATAGACCGGACCGGTGATGTTCGTGGAGAGCGACTCGATCTGGGCGCGCGAGCGGCGGTCGTTTTCCTCGCTGGTCGTCCCGCCCGAACCGGTATTGGCCGAAAGCGGCGCACGGTAGATGAACTTCGCCGGCCGCTTCGCCTCGGCGATGCCCGCGAAGAACGTCCGGTCCAGCCATTCGCGCCGCTGGTCCGGCGTCATGCCGCCCATGCGCTCGCCCAGGGTGATGCCCAGGCCCGTCAGGTCGGGATACTCATCCAGCACCTGCGTCACCACCTCCCGCGTGTATCGCACCACCAGTTCGCTCGTGTCTGACTCTCTGCCGATGTGGCTCAGGGTCACGCTCCAAGGGGCGACATCGTGCGCTCGGGAGAACTCCGGCGAGACGAAGATGTTCCAGTTGAGCAGGTAGGTTTCAATGCCGCGCTCTTTCGCCATCGCGAAGATGCCGGTCCAGAGCCTCTTCCGTTCGGCCAACTCGGCATCGCTGAACGGGCAGGCTTCGGGGAAGTTCTTGGGCCGGATCATGTAGGTATAGGGATGCAGGCTCCACAGCGTGAGCACGTTGAACCGGTTCCCGGCCATCATGTCGAGGAACGCCTCCCAATACCGAAGATCTTTGCAGGTTTCCTGATGCTGCTCGAGCGCCGGACTTGTGCGGTAGGCCGACCACGGCAGGTTGAACTTGATCGCGCGAAACTCGAGCTGCGCCCGTGCCGTGCGGTCGTGAATCCGCTCGAGCGGCGTGCCCGAGCGGACGTGCTCCGTCACGTCCAGCAGGCCATACATGGCTCCGCGCTCGTCGCCGGCCGTGATCTGCCACCCCCGGCGCGCCCGGATCCGTCGGAAGCCGTCCGGACCCATGGTGGCCCGCGCGGCAGGATCAACGGTGACGACAATCCCGGGGGCTGGATCGGGCCCTGAAAGCGCCGTTCGCTTCAAAGAATCGCCTTGTTGTCGAAGTGCCACCTCCAGTTTGCCCAGCGCGAAGCGCAGCATCGGCGAGTCGGGTGCCGAGACGGTGACTTCGGCAGCTTGGAGCGCTACGGCGCACACCAACAGCGCGACGGGCGGCAGCGCGAGACGGAAGTGGATGGATTTCATGGATGATGGTCCATTATGTCACGATAGCGGCGAGCAGTGGCCATCCACTCGGACAAGTCCATTCATCGTCGTTGGGCTGCACCGCCCTTGCGCATGGCTTTCTTGTCACCATCGGTGGGTTCGTTGCGAGGCGAATCGGGTTCGTCGTGCGCGGGCAGATGCTTCTTCAGCCGGGCGATGATCTCCTTGGACTCGGGATTCGCGGCCAGATTCTTGTGTTCCAGCGGGTCGGTGGAGTGGTCGTACAGCTCCTCCGCGCCATCGGCCTTGCCGCCATACCAGGTGTACCGGTAGCGCCCGTCGGTGAGGGAGTGGTTCTTGAACTGATAGGTGGTCAGGGTGGCATGATTCCATTCCATCTTCGGGCTCTTCAGCAACGGCGCGAAGCTGCGCCCCTCGTTTTCAGCATTGCGCGGCAGACCGCACAGCTCCAGCAGCGTGGGATACATATCGAGCAGGTTGACCACGCCGTCGCATTTGAAACCGGGCGGCGTCAGGCCTGGCACACTGACGATGAACGGCACGCGATCCGACTCCTCCCACAGATCAGTCTTGCCGTATTTCAGCTTCTCGCTGAGATGCCAGCCATGGTCACCCCAGAGCATGATGATGGTGTTGTCGGCGTGCCTGCTCTCTTCCAGCGCATCGAACAGCACGCCGAGGCAGTGATCCACGTAGCTGATGCTCGCCAGGTAGGCGCGTTGCGCCTGCTTGTGCAGGTTGGCTTTGTCGATCCCCTCAAAGAAGCCGATCCCGGACTTGAAGAGACGCTTGCCGTTCTTGTCGATGATGTCATCGAGATCGTCGCGGAAGATCTCAACCGGCGTGATCTTCTCCAGCGGGTAGAGGTCGAAGAAGCGCTGCGGGACGAACCACGGCAGGTGCGGTTTGGAGATTCCGAGAGCCAGGAAGAAGGGCTTTCCTTCGAAATCTCGCTGGAGTTGGTCGGCCGCCCATTTGCAGGCGAGGTAGTCCTTGGTCTCTTCAACCGGCGCCTTGCACGCCCCCCAGCGCGCCACTTCCTTCTCCTCGCCCTTCTCCCGGGATACGGCCTGACCGTCTTCTCGGGCTTGTGCGTCTAGAATGGATGAAGGGGACTCCTCCCACAGCATGCCTTTGTTGCTGCCACCTGGATTCGCGAACTCTTTGAACGCCCACTGGCCTTCATCCAGGCCGGCGGCCGTCGCATGTTTGTGGAAGATCTTGCCCGCGGACAGGGTGTGATAGCCGTGCTTGCCGAAGTACTCCGGAAGAGTGACCAGGTCCCTGGCTTTCGGAGCGTTCTTCAAGTTCTGATCATTACCGTAAACACCGGTCGAAGAGGGCCGCTTGCCGGTCAGCAGCGCGGAGCGGCTCGGGCAGCAGACCGTGGACGGGCAATAGGCCTTGTTCATCACCATCGCCCGCTGGCTTGCCAGCCGGTCCAGTTGTGGCGTGATCGCCTGCGGGTTCCCGCCCAGGCAGCCAACCCAGTCGTTCAGATCGTCCACGGCGATAAACAGGACATTGTGACGCTTGCCCAGCGATTCCCCGACGTCGGCGACGTCAGTCGTGGCCGGCCGGGGGGACTCGGCGGCGCCGCAGATGGCTGCCAGCGGCGCGAGGAGCAGGGCGGTGAGCATGACGGTGGATTTCATGGCTGTCTTCTTCGCCTGTCACAGGTCCTTCAATTCGTGGTGACCTTGAGGTTGTCCATGATGAAGACTTCATCTTCCGATGTGACCTTGGCACGGATGAGGAGCGTGAGCTTGCGCCCGGCGGCGGTGCCGGTGAGGGTCGTCGGCTTGTCCT
>Ga0194125_10010274_pt1 | contig 12814 bp, 9 predicted proteins | sample TA2KigC250mmetaG_FD_148626 | JGI IMG/M metagenome (GOLD analysis project Ga0194125, IMG submission 148626) | Freshwater microbial communities from Lake Tanganyika, Tanzania - TA2015034 Kigoma Deep Cast 250m | ecosystem: Environmental > Aquatic > Freshwater > Lake | place: Tanzania: Lake... | reverse complement strand
TCGGATAATTTGTACTTTCTGTTCTGCTGTAAATCTTGATCGCTTTGACATTTTTGTTCTCCTTTCTTATTACAAAATTATCCTTATTTTGTTTTATAAAAAGTCCAATTCCAACTTAAGCATTATATTAGTTATCATTTATAATTTATCCTTTATAATTTATCATTTAACATTTATCATTTATAATTTATCATTGTATACGGGGGGTACATACAAAAACAAATTTGTAAATACGATAAAAATCATTTTTAATATCAGCTGAGGATAAAAAATAACTCAATTTTCACCCCTGACTTTCAGTTGAAAAGAAGAAACCCGAAAAAACACAGGGAAATACGGCTGCCATCTTCAGGTAAACGCTTTCTTCCCGCATTCTGTCTGTTATTGACCAGTTTTTCCACGACTCCTTTCCGGAATAAGTAGTGCTGATTTCTATATTCCCGCTTTTCCCTGTAATTCTCCAGCTTTGCCAGGCATCGCTTCCCGAATAAACAGTTTCGATTCTAATGGTTACATCGCCGCTGGAAAGCGTCCAGCTCTTCCAGGAATCCTCTCCGCTGCAAACCGTACGTATAGTCCCGGAATAATCCGAAAACGAAAAACTCCAGCTCTGCCATGCATCTTTTCCGCTGTATGTTGTTCTTATTTCTCCTGTCCTGCTAATATAACTTATATTCCAGTTTCTCCAGGCCTCCTCCCCGGAGTATGTTGTTTCAAGCCTTCCTGTTGAGCCGTTCGTTCTTATATACCAATCTTTCCAGGCTCCCTCGCCGGAATATATTGTTTCTATCGATTTCAGTTCGGTATCTTTTTCCTGTCCGATTAACGTAATTGAAAAACATATAAGAAAAGCCGCTATGATAATTATTCTCATTGCTAAAAAATTTTATATATTAAAATAATATTTTTTTAAAAATAATAAAAGATATTTGTAAAAACTTTGATTATTTAAATTATCTTTATTAATTTTTCAAATAAACGGTTTTCCCGGTTTTCCGGGTGGCCTGACTTTAGTTTAGTAAAATTATAATATAAATATTGGATTTTAATTCCGAAATAAAAAATCTTATAAGTTTGTCAATGGCAATAAGAGAATCAACTTTAAAAAGATTAAAATCAGTTCCTGCATGCTTTGAAAACTGGAGACCAAATTCCGGTTCAATGAGTTTTGCGGATGTTGCCGCACATCTTATAGAATGCGACTTGTGGCTGATTGAAAAATATAGAAAACACAGTATTAAACATTTGACAGGGAAAAGTAATAATGTTAAAATAAAAAACAAGGACGAATATAAAAAACTACTGTCTGACCTTTCGGAATCGGGAAAAACAAAAGTAAAATTTTTAAACACCTTAAGTAATGATGATCTGAAGAAATCAATTTTTGATGATAGATACGGAAAAAAGGTATCTTTTTGGTGGATTATAGTACGTGGAAATTTCGACCACGAAATTCATCACAGGGGAGAACTTGCTGTGTATCTGAGGTTAATTGAAAAATATTCGACTGCTTTTTTTAAAAAAACGTCTTCACGGTTATGGAAAAACCTTTATCCTAATTAAATGAGCTCAACAAAAAACATAACCCATAAATATTTAGGAAAAATTTTTCCTGTTATAAACTGGCTCGGGGCATATCAACTCCCCTGGCTCAGACATGATATCGTTGCTGGCATTACACTTGCTGCATTTATTATGCCGGAGTCTCTTGCTTACGCCTCACTCGCAGGACTTCCGCCTGTTACCGGAATTTATTGCTGTTTACTCGGCGGAATAGGATATGCAATATTTGGTTCCTCAAAACACCTTGCCGTCGGACCTACATCGGCAATTTCTCTGTTAATCGGCGTCTCACTGGTCGGTATCGTCGGGGGCAACATGGAAATGTTTTTTCCTGTTGTAACTTTGACAACTTTATTGGTTGCCGCAATCTTTTTTATTTCCTATATATTCCGCCTGAATGTTATTGTAAATTTCATTTCCGAAAGTACACTTATAGGTTTTAAAGCTGGTGCCGCTTTGTCGATAATTTCAACCCAGCTTCATAAACTATTCGGTGTAAGCGGCGGAGGAAATGATTTTTTTTCCAGAGTATATTCGGTCTTCGAACAAATAAGTAATATAAATATCGTTGTTCTGCTTGTTGGAATAGGTGCTCTTGCTCTGCTTATTTCAGGTGATATTTTCTTAAAAGGCAAACCTGTGGCACTCGGGGTTGTCGTTCTCTCTCTTATAATCATTCCTCTGTTTCAACTGAATCAATACAATATTCATATCGTCGGCGAACTGCCTGCAGGATTGCCTTCTCTTCTGGAACAAAATTTTAACTTCTCCGGTATTAATATTCTGATTTTCCGGGATATCGCTGAACTTGCCTTCGCCTGCTTCCTTCTGTCATATATTGAAAGTGTATCCGCAGGAAGAACTTTTGCAATTAAGCATCACTACGAAATCGATTCGAGACAGGAGTTACTCGCTCTTGGTTCGGCCAACCTGTTAACAGGTCTCTTTCAGGGATACCCGTCTGCAGGCGGTCTCTCGCAAAGTGTGGTTAATGAAAGTGCCGGGGCAAAAACTTCTCTCTCTTTGGTATTTGCTTCTTCGATTCTCGTCGTTGTCCTGCTTTTCCTGACAGGGTTGCTTAAAAATTTACCGGAAGTCATACTTGCTTCAATAGTTCTCGTTGCTGTCAGCGGGTTAATAAAAATAAAAGAATTTAAACATTACTGGAAAGTAAGTAAAATAGACTTCTATGCCTCGGTTTTTGCTTTCGGAGGGGTTCTGCTGCTGGGAATTCTCGACGGAGTTATTCTTGCGGTCATTGCATCTTTGATAATGCTGTTGTTAAGAATTGCTGACCCGCATATTGCAATACTCGGAAGAATACCGGGTACTGACAGATTCTCCGATATAAAAAGGCATCCGGATAATGAAACATTCAGGGGTCTGATGATTGTTCGTGTTGAGGCTATGGTTTTATATTTTAACGCTGAACACATATTTGAAAAACTGATGAAATTAGTAAATGAAAACCCTGATATAAAATTTCTTGTGTGGGATTTTTCAAGTTCATCATATCTTGATATTACAGGAATAAAAATGATTCTACGCCTCCATAAAGAATTGGAGTTGAAAAATATTAATTTCAGAATAGCCGAAGCACTCGCTGAAATCAGAGATATAATGCGAGCCGAAGGACTGGAAGAAAAAATCGGACGGATAAGCCGAAAAGTTTCACTGGAGGAAATTGTAGAAGAATATCTAAATAATCAGAATTTTAACTCCGATTCAAAAACATTAAAGTAAAAATTCCGAATTATCAGTCGGACCGAAAACAAGGGGGGGAAGAAAATATCAATGTTTATATACACTGTTCAATATTGAAAAAGTTCATCGGAATTATTAATTTGAATAATCTAGCATAAAGTAATGTTAAATTATAAATTGTAAATTATAAATTAATAAAGGAGCCTATTATGAAAAATTTTATTCTTTTATTGCTTTTCTTTTCTTTCGCTTCTACCATATTGGCGGAAACAGAAGCTACACGAGACAGTTTCTATGTAAAATATATCGGAACCGCATTACAGGGAGCGGATACTATGATTTTCTATTCTAAACAGGATAAGTTTAAATATGTTGAACATTTTAAAATCGGCGGGACACCTGCAGTAAAAACAACATATCTTATCGGACAGGAAATGATAATTATTAATGATGAAGGAGGAGCAAAAAACGGTATAAGTATTACAATACAACAATCTTATGATGAGTTTGTAGATGGTATTTATTTTCTCAGTAAACAGAATTATCAGGAGTTTTCAGACCCTGCCGGTACTGATACCTACCTCGGATACCCCTGTTCAGTATTTGAAAATCATGAAGGCAATAAAATCTGGGTATATAAAGACACCTATGTTCTGAAAGTAATGAATGTCGTGGATAACACAGAAACCTATGCGCTTGAGTTTCAGTTAAATCCTACATTAGATGATAAGATATTCGAAATCCCTCCGGATGCCGTAATTCAATCTCCGGGTGGCATAAAATAAATATTAATAAAGTTACAGAGTAAACTGAAACGCTTTTATTTTATTAACAACATCCGCTTGGTTTCCGCAAAATTTCCTGCTGTTAGTTTATAGAAATATACTCCGCTTGTCAGGTTTCTCCCGTCAAACGACACCTGATACGTTCCTGTGTTTAAATTACCATTAACAAGCATCGTCACTTCTCTTCCGATTGCATCAAATACTTTTAGGGTAACATAACTTTTCTCCGTCAACGAAAAACCGATAGTTGTAGAAGGGTTAAAAGGATTCGGATAATTTTGTTTTAATTCAAATTTCCCCGGAATTTCGGTGCTAACAATTATACCGGTTACATTGTCGGGAGTCAATGTAAACGCAAGAGTCTGGAATAAATTGGTGTTGTAGTCAACCGTTATGGTATATGTGTTCTGATTAATGTAATTGAATTTATCTGCTTTAATTTGATAATTTCCGGGCAGAAGACCTTCCATCCTGTAATGCCCGTTCTGGTCTGATATTGCAAAATTTACAATCTCATTATTCATAATTGCATATACAATAGCTCCGTTAATGTTTGAACCGCTGTTAGTCTTTACTGTTCCGTTTATTACGGCAAGTCCAGTGTCCGGAAGAGGGATTACCCTGAAATCTATGTTGCTCACTATACCGAGCGAATCGACTACAACAGAATCTGCAAGCTGCCAGCATAAAGTCGGTACATGGTCGTATCTGAAATAAGTCGGTCTGTACTCGCCGAATGGTTTTGCCAGCAGTTTATATTTACCCGGAAGAAGATTGTTAAACATATAATTTCCGCTTGAATCCGAAAGTACATTGTAAGTTCTGATCGATGTAACGCTTGGTACATTTTGACCATATTTATAAGCAATAATCTTGGACATTACCCCAACGGTATTTGCTGTATCTTTAACCTGACCCGAAATCCCGTTGCTGTAAACAAATCTATGCTCAAGTATAAAATTAATATTTGAAATATTCCCGTTTACATAAATCTTGTCCGCTTCGAGCAGCGATCTCTTGTTGTCCCAGTATTCGGGTAAATATTGATTATTTAAGGGGCTTGCATATACAACAACAGTATCACCGCCTCTGACTCCTAATGTATAGTTCCCGAGCGAATCGGTAATTGTTCCATTAGAGTAAAAGTGAATGTTATTTCCCCTGACTCTGTAAGCGTATACTTTGCTTATTATCGGTTGGTTTACAGAATCTTTTACTGTGCCGGTTATTGAATATAGAATTGCCAGTGCAACTGGGTTAAGCCCTATACTTATACCGATACTATCATTGTTTGCCAGTATAATTTTATCCGCACTTTGAATGTCTGGTTTGTTGTCATAATATTCACTTGCAAATCCTGTTTTACTCGTAAAAACATAATACTGACCGGGTAAAAGTATCGCCTTGAACTGTCCGAGATTGTTTGTATAATACACATTACATCCGCATGAACTCGTAGATATAAACCTGACCATAGCACCTATTATAGGAAGATTTGTCGAGTCGCTTGTTACTATCCCTGAAACAATTGCTTTTTGCAGCGGTGTAAAAACAACTGTAACCTGCACAGTGTCTGAGGGCGTACTTTCTCCGATACTCGACAATGCTGTTACATAATAAGAATATGTTTGATTCAACAACACATTGTAGTCGTTGACATACATCATATGAACATTGCTGAACTTCTTTACAAACGTTCCTGTGTCGTTAAGACCGCCTGCTTTTCTATAAACATTAAAATGCATACCGGCTGAGGGATACATCCAGCTTACTTTCACAAACGGATTTGTAGTGCTGTTTGACATTACAACTGCACTGACATTGTACGGCGGAACAGGCTGAGCTGAGACCGGTATTGTTAATACTGTAATAAACATTAGCAATAAAACCGAAAAAATTAACTTTTTCATTCCGGGGAGTCGGTATGAAAACTTTCTGTAAAATTTAAGGTTTTTCATCTTAAAATATATTTAATATTTTTTAAAACCTGATTTAATTTTAAATCCTTGCTTTTCTTACTTTTCATCAGTGCCTTGTGTTTTTCTTTCCCTGCATCTTATTCCCCCTGTGTATGTTCTCCGTATAGGGGGAAAACTTACCATTAGTTCAAATATAATAAAATTAATTTTAAAATTTGTCAACAATTTTTTTCCATACTAAAGTATTGAAAGTCACCCAGGAATGCACATGGTTTTTCTATAATTCCAGATATATATCTTTCCCGTTAAGAATTTCGGGCATGTTGCTTTTGGCTTTGGAGAGCTCTTCAAGAAAATCTTCCTCAATTCCCTCTGTTAATTTTATCACTTCCTCTCTTGAAATAAAAGTTAAATTGAATTTTCGGGCAATTTCTTTAACAATAAAAATTGCTTGTCTTGCATATTCTATTATTTTTTTCGCTTCAAGTCCCGTTACATCCGAGAAAAACCATCCGCAGCTTGTAAACATAAACATCGCAAACTTCTGCATTTCAAGCAACTTCAGACAGAGTTCTGTTTCCTCTTTCGATAAAAATCTTTCTGCGTTAAAATAAAAATATTCATCTACTGATTCTTTTGAATTGTTGAGTATTATCTTTATATATTCGTCTCTTGCTTTCCACACATCTTTTAAATATTGTTCTCCGCACAATTCATAAAAAACAGAAAGTTTGTCTCTTAGTAAATTTAATGCATTTCTAAGCGGTTCTCTCCACAACTGATTCCAGCCCGGCATACTTCCTACGGTACAACCGCAATCAGTTTTCCATCGGTCAACTCCGTGAGCACAACTCCACGAAGTTCCTTCTGTGTTTTTTCCTTCTTTCAAAACTACTTCGTATTGAGGAGGATGTAATTCGAGATATTCTCCGAAATTTACTACTTTATAACCTTTCTTTTTTGTTAACACATAAAGAAGGTAGGCAAGCGTTCTGTCTGCAAACTTTTTGTGGTGTCCGAAAGTCTCTCCGTCAACCGCAATGCTAATCAGCTGGTCGTCAGAGTTTTCTTTTTCGGTTGCAAGTTCGATTCTGTTCATAAACTTATAAGAATCATATGAAATATCGTCAAATGCTATTGCCTTCGAAATCGGTCCGTCGTAAAAGAATATATCAATATAAGGAAATTTAGATGTATTCGTAATGCTTTCTTCTCGTTTATACTGGGAAAACCCGGGATATAAGAAACAACGATATGGAATCTTCGGATTTACATTGCTAAATGATACATCCTGCCATTTATTCGTACCGATTTTCCTCATCTTTAATGCCTGAGACGGGTCGAGAATAATATACTTTATACCTTCTTCAATTAAAACTTCAACAGTTGCTTTATTAACCGCAGTTTCAGCAAGCCAGATAGATTCCGGGTCTCGCCCGAAATGATGTTTGAAATTTACCACTCCCCATTTAACCTGAGTTATCTTGTCCCGCCTGTTGGCAAGGGGCATAATTATATGGTTATAAACCTGTGCAATTGCGTTTCCATGACCGCCGTGTTTCTTTATGCTTTTCTTATCTGCCTGTACTATTTTATCGAAAATACCGGGATATTTATCTTTCATCCAGTTCAGCAATGTCGGTCCGAAATTAAAATTAATATACTCGAAATTGTTTATCTCGACTATAATTTTTCCCTTTTTATTTATTATATCTGCCTCTGTGTTTGGTTTGTAACACTCATTTAATATTCTCTCGTTCCAGTCATGAAACGGAGCGGCAGAAGGTTCTTCGGGAATCTTACCTGTTGCCGGGTCTTCTCTCGGAGGCTGGTAAAAATGTCCGTGAACGCAAAGATATAAATTTTGTGGTTTTACAGCTTTCATACCTGACTTTCAGTTTAAGTTGTTTTTATTGTAAAATACATTGAATAAATTAATTATTCAATATAAGTTTAAAATGACTTTTCCCGATGATTGAAAAATATTTTTAAAAAATATTAACTGAAAGTCAGGTATGAAAATAAAAGAAGTTATCTATAAACCTATAGGTGTTATACATTCCGAACATCTTTCACCTAAGGGAACGCCGATTCAGACAACACAAAGAAGTAAGACAGTTTGTTATATAGAGATATATAAAAAGTACGTCAAAGGATTAAAAGATCTTGAAGGATATTCACACATCATTTTAATATATCATTTTCATTTGTCCGGAAAAAGTCCGCTTCTTGTTAAACCTTTCCTGGACCGAAAACTTCGCGGTGTTTTTGCTACACGCGCACCGGGCAGACCTAATCCGATTGGGTTTACTGTTGTATCCCTTGTCGGTATCACAGGAAATAAGATCCTTATAAAAAGCGATGATATAGTAGACGGAACACCATTGCTGGATATAAAACCATATATTCCGAAGTTTGATATAAAAAAAGTCAAAAAAACCGGCTGGGTACAAAAAAAGCTAAAGGGAGTTCATGCGGCAAGAGATGACGGAAGGTTTACAAATGCCTGACTTTAGTAACAAACCTGATTCCCTATACCTGGCTTTAGTTTTGTGTTTGTCCTACTCCCCGCTTTACAGAGTACCCAGGAGAACAGAGCACCAATTAATATTGTTCGAATAAAAATATATTTGCTGCAAGCGGAGGCAATTTAGCTCTAATAGAGTGGTCTCTGAGGAATCTTCTTGTCGGCTCGCTGTTAACACCACCCGAGTTTCCAAGTCCGCTTCCCCCGTATTCCAATGCATCACTGTTAAATATTTCGCTGTAAAACCCGGGGTGCGGTACACCAAATAAGTAATTATCTCTTACAACCGGTGTCAGATTAAATGTAAATATCAATATCTGCTTCCAGTCTGCTGAACGTCTCATAAATGCAATTACGCTGTTATCCGCATCGGAAAAATCTATCCATTCAAATCCCTCACTCCTGAAATCCTGTTCGTGCAATGCTCTGTAGTTTTTATAAATAATATTTAAATCTCGCACACAGTGATTTAATTTCCCGTGCGTTTCATAATCGAGAACAAACCAGTCAACCGAGCTCTCTGAATTCCACTCGTTATACTGACCAATATCGTTACCCATAAAATTGAGTTTTTTTCCGGGGTGTCCGAACATCAGGGTAAAAAACATTCTTAAATTGGCAAACTTTTGAAATTTATCTCCCGGCATTTTTTCGAAAAGCGATTTTTTACCGTACACAACCTCATCATGAGATACGGGAAGTATAAAGTTTTCACTGAAAGCATACCATAACGAAAATGTTATTTTATTATGATGATACTTTCGGTAAATCGGATCAAGAGAAAAATATTCAAGAAAATCATGCATCCATCCCATATTCCACTTCATATCGAAGCCGAGCCCGCCAAGATAAACAGGCAGGGTAACTCCGCCGAACGCCGTTGATTCTTCGGCAATCATTAAAACACCTTTATAATACTCGTGAACTATTACATTTAGTTTCTTTAAAAATTCAATTGCTTCAAGATTTTCTCTTCCTCCGTATATATTAGGTTCCCATTCCCCGTCTTTACGGGAGTAATCGAGGTACAACATAGAAGCAACCGCATCCACTCGCAACCCGTCAACATGATATTTGTCGAACCAAAATAACGCATTGGAAATAAGAAAATTAATAACTTCGTTCCGCCCGTAATCGAAAACGAAAGTTCCCCATTCCATATGATATCCTTTTTTCCAGCTTTGATAGGCATAGATTTGTGTGTCGTCAAAATACGCAATACCGTGCGGGTCAGACGGGAAATGTGCGGGTACCCAGTCGAGTATGACTCCGATATCATTCTGGTGACAATAATCAACAAAAAACATAAAGTCTTCAGGAGTTCCGTACCTGCTTGTAGGTGCGTAATAATTCAACACCTGATATCCCCAGGATTGGTCAAGCGGGTGCTCCATAACCGGAAGTAATTCTATAAGAGTGTAGCCCGTTTTCTTTACATAATCAACAAGCTCATAAGCAAGTTGAACATAACTTTTAAATCCCCATTCGTTCGGAAAGCCAATATTATTATAATCTTTTTTCCAGGAACCAAGATGAACTTCGTATATTGAAATCGGTTGACTTAAAAAATTCCAGTTTTGTCTTTTTTCCAACCAGTTTGAATCATTCCACTTATAATTATCTATGTTTCTTACTACCGAACCTGTCTTGGGTCTTAACTCCGTATAAAATGCGTACGGATCAGATTTCATAAAAATATGATTATCCCATGACTTTAGTGCAAATTTATAGACTTCTCCTTCATCAAGTTCCGGTATAAACAGCGCCCATACACCGCTTCCGTTAACGTTTTCAAGGGGATACGAACCTGTAGTCCAGTAATTAAAATCACCTACTACACATACTGCTTTTGCGTTCGGCGCCCACACCGTAAACTCTACCCCCTTAACACCGTCTTTAATTCTTACTTTCGCACCATATTTTTCATAAGTCCGAAAATGGTTGCCCTCTCCCATTAAATATAAATCAAAATCTGTTATCGAGCGAGAAAATGCATACGGGTCTTCCTTTTCGAGAGGATACCCTTCGGGATATTTTACTATAAGTTTATAATTAAATTCACCATCTTCATTTTCATAAAGTACCTGATAGAATCCTGCTTTGTTAATCTTTTTCATCTTTACCTCACTCTTGCTTTTATCGTACGGTTTCACCCGAACTTCAACTGAGTTCGGGAAATAACAGTTTATATAAAGTTCTCTTGTATATTTATTATAGTGAGGTCCTAGTATGTGAAACGGATTTATATCCTCAAAATTTATAATCTTGCTTACATTATCTTTCGTAAATATTTTAAAATCATCCATTTTCAGTGTTCAGTATTAAATTATGAGTTATGAACTAAAAGTCAGGAAAGAACTAAACTAAAGTCAGGATTATCTTACAAGCATCATTTTCTTTGTTTCAGAGAACATAGGCGTTGTTAGTTTATACATATATATACAGCTTGACATTCCGCTTGCATCCCAAACCGCTTCAAATGTACCTGCTCTGGAATATGTATTGACTAACACCGATACTTCCTTACCAAGTATATCATATACTTTCAGCGAAACATATCCGTCTTTAGGCAGATTATATTTTATTGTAGTTGTTGGATTAAATGGATTCGGGTAGTTCTGATATAATTTGTAATCCGAAGGAATAACTTCGAAATTATTTTCTGTACCTGTCGGAAAATCTATAATTGCAGTCAGAACCGACATTGTGCTGCCGGATAACCTTCCCCATATCGGTCTAACCTTTCCATTATGTGCAGATATATTAGTATAATCTCCGAAAAATACTGAAGTTGTTGGTGTAAACGGTGACGCGCTAATCAATATATTTTCAAATGTTACACCTCCGTCTGTAGATTTCGCAATATAAACATCGGTATTGGTATTCGTAAAATTTCTTCTGTCGTAAAAAACAAAATAAAGATACCCGGTGACCTGGTCAATACACATCCATGTAAAAAATTGTTCTTTGCCCGGTGGGTCATTGTTGACTCTCACGGGCGAACTCCAGTTAAAACCACCGTCTGTAGATTTAACAAGCATTACATCATGGTCACCCGGAGAAACACTGTCGATATAATTGATATAAATAGTACCCCTGTAAGGTCCGTTGCTTAAATCACAACCTGTTACAGGCATTCCGTTTGCTCTGTATATACCTGCCACATCGAAATCCCACCCGCCGTACTGTGTTACAACCTGTATATCATTATCCAGCCATGTAACCCCTCCGTCGGTTGACCTGTCAAAAAATATCTTAAATGTATTATTCCGAACCAAAGGACCTGCCCATGCAACATATACTTCTCCGTTTGGTCCTGTACATGGAACCGCCCCTTCGGTTGTATTATCACTGTCTATACAATCACCGCCAATTTTATTTATTCGCTTTACTTCTATCCAGTTATTTCCGCCGTCAGTTGATTTTGCAAACAAAATATTCGAACTGTCTGAAAAATTTGTACTGCCGTATGAATCAAACTGTGTCCAGGTACAATAAATATAATTTGTATACGGGTCAACACATGCCCATTCCTTGTCCTGGTCTTTATTAGGATCATAAAAAGTATATGTACCGGGATTACTCCAGTTTACCCCGTTATTTGTTGACTTCTGACAAACAATTCTGTCTATCCAGTGTCCGCCGCTCGGAGGATTTGAAAGATGAAAATAATAAAAATGTCCGAGAGTATCTGCTATTATACAGGGGTCACCCCATACTCCATATAAAGAAGAACTCAATGTACCCGTTGTCCAGGTTAAACCGCCGTTTGTCGAATATGCAACTTTGTTAATATTCGAACCCGCTACTACATAATTTGTATTCAGCTGACTTATATATATTGACGGCTCACTTGGACCCCCTGATGTCCAGATAGATATGTTTTGATAGGTCTGAGAAGTGCCCATCGGAACAAAAAGAAATGTTATTCCCGTTAATACTAATGCTGAAAAAATAAATAAAAAAGATAGATACTTCATAAATCATTCTTGACTTTCAGTTAAAAATTATCTTATAATTTGGAAAATTCTAATATCACTTAAAAGTCAATTTGCAAGCATTAAAAAGTGAGAAGTTATAAAGCGTACTGAAAATCAGGAGTAAAAGTCCTAACTAAAATACTAAAGTCAGGCTTGACTTTCAGTCAGGGAGGTAGAACGGAATGAAAAATTAAAAAAATGAAAGTCAGGGAGGCTTAAAGCTTATAAACCGTTAATAGGACTTTAGTTATAATTTAACATTTATCATTCCTGACTTTAGTTAACATTTATCATTCCTGACTTTAGTTAACATTTACAATTTAACATTTACAATTT
>Ga0194125_10010272_pt1 | contig 12815 bp, 8 predicted proteins | sample TA2KigC250mmetaG_FD_148626 | JGI IMG/M metagenome (GOLD analysis project Ga0194125, IMG submission 148626) | Freshwater microbial communities from Lake Tanganyika, Tanzania - TA2015034 Kigoma Deep Cast 250m | ecosystem: Environmental > Aquatic > Freshwater > Lake | place: Tanzania: Lake... | reverse complement strand
AAGGTCGCGCACAGCGGCGAGCGGTGCGTCACGGGCGAGGTCACCCAGCCCAACACGCACCTCACGATGAGCCGCACGCTCGACCTGCGCGCCGGCGCGCTGTACACGATCAGCGTCTGGGCCAGGGGCACCAATCGCACGAAGCTGGTGGTCTGGCGCTCGAACGCGGCGGGCCAGCGGGTGATGGTCGCTGCCTTCGAGAATCAGGTCCCGCAGTGGCGGCGCTGCGAGAGTGCGTTCACGGTCGAGACGAGCGAGGCGTGGAGGATCGAGTTGATCGCGCCCTCTGCGCACAGCGCACCCGCCGGGCGCCTCTGGATCGACGACGTGCAGCTCAGCGCGCTCGACGTGCCCGAACCCGTGGACGTCTCGCAGGGCCAGGGCTTCAACGACTGGCCGCGCACGGCGCCGCTGGGCGAGGGTCTCTGCTGTGCGTGGATCTCATTCCGCGACGGCGCCGACTCACTCCAGGTAGCCTCCGTCCCGCGCTCCGGCGGCCCGCCCTCGCGGATCTGGGAGATCGCCGGCGGCAAGGGCACGTACATCCTCGATCCCTATGTGGTGCCCGATGGCGAGAGCGCGTGGGTGCTGTATGCGACGGAGGTCGGCGGGGACTGGGAGATCATGGCCACGAAGGTCAGCGCCTCGGGCGCCGAGGCGCCGATCCGGCTGACCAGCCGCCCGGGCGTTGATGTGAAGCCCAAGGCTGCCGTCCTCAACGGCGCGCTGTGCGTCACGTGGGAGGCCAGCCTCGACGGCCTCCGCCAGATCATGGCGTCGTGGCTCCGGAACGGCAGGCCCGGCAAGCCGCAGGTCATCTCCGACCGGAAGGCCCAGAACTACGAGCCCTGTGCGGCGGTGGCCGAAGGCGGGCCGCTCACCGTAGCGTGGACCGCGTGGGAGCAGGGCAACGCCGACATCGCCCTGGCGACCTCCGAGGGCGGGAGGTGGAGCAGGCCCCGGAAGCTCACCTCGGCGCCGACGCTCGACCGCCACGTGACGCTCTGCGCTGCAGGGCTGGACCTGTGGGTCGCCTGGGAGAACGCCAACTCGGGCGGCTACCACATCGGCGCCAGCAACAGCCGGCGAATCGCCGTCGCGAAGCTCACCCCACAGGGCCTCCAGTCGCCCGTCTGCCTGAAGACCAGCCCCCTGTGGCAGTGGGCCGAGTCGGCGGAGCTGGCGGTCGATGAGGTCGGCCGGCTCTGGGTCGCCTACCTCAAGCCCCGCAACAGGAACGACGGCTGGGACGTGTACCTGCACTGCCTCACAGGCTCTGAGTGCTCGCCGCCGTATCGCGTGGCCGCGAGCAAGGGCATGGACCGCCCGCTCTCGCTCGTGCCGGATGGCAAGCGGATGCTCGTCGGCTTCCAGGCGGACAACATCCCCCGAGGGTGGCAGAACGTGGAGGCGGCGGCGACCGACGAGACCTGGAGCCGGGCCTGTTTCGCATCCCTCGATATCTCCTCCGCGCCGGAGCCGAGACCCATCGAGACCGACGCCTACATCGAGCCGGAAGACGCTTACGAGGCTGGCGACCTGCGAGTGGCGCGCGGCGAAGATCAGCCGACCCGCTCGATCACCTACCAGGGCCAGAAACTGACCCTTTACTACGGTGACCTCCACGAGCACACGGATGTGTCCGTCTGCAACCGAACGGGCGATCAATCGATCGATGAGAGCTACCAGTCGATGCGCGACATCGCGCGCTACGACTTCGCCTGCGCCACGGATCACGGCTACAACCTGAACCCGTACCTCTGGCACTACACCGCGAAGCTCGCGCGCGTCAACGAGGACCTCGGCCGCTTCCTCACCTTCCTGGCCGAGGAGTGGACCTCCAGCTTCGAGGAGTACAGCGCGAAGTACCCGCAGGGCTTCTATGGGCACCGCAACCTGATCCTGGAGGACGCCTACTGGCCCGACTGGTACAACTCCCGCAATCGCGAGCGCCCGACCGAGCTGTGGAAGCGCCTGGACGCCGCGGGCGCGAGCTACGTTCACATCCCCCATCAGCTCGCGGATACGGGCAACGTGCCCGTGGACTGGGACGAGGTCGATGAACGCTCGCAGCCGGTCGCGGAGATCTTCCAGACGCGCGGCTCCTACGAGTACGACGGCGCCCCCCGCCAGGCGAAGAACACGCTGAAGGGCAACTTCATCCAGGATGCGTGGGCGAAGGGCGTGGTGATCGGGATCATCGCCAGCCCCGACCACGGTGGCGGGATGGGCAAGGCCGCGGTCTACGCGCCGGAGCTATCGCGCAAGGCGATCCTCGGCGCCATCCGGCAGCGCCACACTTACGGCACCACGGCCGCCAAGATCCTGCTCGACGTGCGTGTCGAGGAACGCCTGATGGGGGAGAAGGTCACGCGAACGGGAACCGGTCCGGTGACTGTTGAGGTAGACGTAACCTGCCCCCAGGACATCAAGCGGATCGACATCTGCCGCAGCAACGAGTTCATCTACACCCAGCAGCCCTCGGCCAAGACGGCACGGTTCACCTTCCAGGACACCGACCCGCTCGCCGGCCGAAGCTACTACTACGTGCGCGTCATCCAGACCGACGACGAGATCGCCTGGTCGTCGCCGGTGTGGTTGACACAAGAGTAGGCGGGGAGGAAGGCGCGGCCTGAGAAGGTGTTCCAGCCACTGTTGGCGAAAGCCGCAAATCAGCTCTTATATCAGCAAACGGAGGTGCTGCATGTCGGGCCATCGCAGAGGGTTCACGCTGATTGAGTTGTTGGTCGTCATCGCGATCATCGCCATCCTGGCGGCGATCCTCTTCCCCGTGTTCGCGCGTGCTCGTGAGAAGGCGCGCCAGACGGCGTGCCTCAACAACATGAAGCAGCTTGGTCTCGGCTCCATGATGTACTCGCAGGACTACGACGAGATGCTGATGCCGGGGTTCCTGTGTACCAGCGGCGCGCCGGTGCCCTCACCTGACTGGCGCTGGTGGAACAACAGGGATGGCCGCATCCAACCGTACGTGAAGAACGAGCAGATCAAGATCTGCCCCAGCGACCCGGGAGCCGCGTACAACATCGGGATCAACTACCGTCTGTACAACGGCGGCCCAAGCCCGACCCCGGGGTGCTACAGCACCGGGGGGCGTGCCATGGCGGTCCTGTCGGCCCCGGCCTCGACCGTTCAGTTTGGCGACGCCAATACGAACTGCCGGTATCCCGGCAACGGCTACTGGTCAAACGACGGAGGCACGACTTACGTCTTCCGGGGCACCGGCTACAACATGTGTGGCCGGGTGTCCATGCGCCACAATGGGGGCGCCAACGTGACCTACTGCGACGGGCACGCCAAGTGGCTCAACTACCAGGAGTTCCGCTACGGCACGACGATCTTCAACCCGTAGGACCCCCTACTGTGCACCGCGATCACCCGGGCCGGGCCGCGGTGGCCCGGCCCGGCCACTTCGCAGAGACCGCTCACACCGTGATGGGTAGCCCGACCACTTCGCGCCGCCGCTTCCTGCGAGCCGCCTCCTCAGCCGCCTTGGGTGCCGTCCTGGCCCAGACCAAAGGAGCCACCGTGCCCAAGACGCGTCGCCCCAATGTCCTCTTCGTCTTCTCCGACCAGCAGCGCGCCCAGGATGCCGGCTTCATGGGCAACCTGCAAGTGCAGACGCCGAACCTCAACCGCCTGGCCGAGCAGGGCGTGACGTTCACCCACGCGGTCTCGACCTGCCCCGTCTGCACGCCCTACCGCGCCGCGCTGCTGACCGGCCGCTACCCGATGAGCAATGGCATGGTGCTGAATGACGTGCGCCTGCCGATCACTGAGCGCTCCATCGCTCACTGCTTCCGCGATGCGGGCTACCGGACCGGCTACATTGGCAAGTGGCACCTCGATGGCCACCACCGCGGCGGCTTCACGCCGCCCGGTCCGCGCCGCCAGGGCTTCGACGACTTCTGGGCCGTCGCCAACTGCACGCACAACTACATGCACTCCTTCTACTGGCGCGACGAGCCGCAGCCCATCTGGATACAGGGCTACGATGCAGATCACTTCACCGATCTGTCCGTGCAGTTCATCCGCGACAACCAAGGCCCGCAGCCCTGGTGTCTCTCCCTCTCCTGGGGCCCGCCGCACGACCCCTGCCGCCTCATGCCCGAGGAGTACCTGATCTACGATCCCGACCAGCTCGAGCTGCGCCCCAACGCCACCGCGACGGACCGCGCGGAGCTGGCCGGTTACTGGTCGCACATCACCGCGCTGGACCGCTGCTTCGGCCGGCTGATGAAGGTCCTCGAGGAGACGGGCCAGGCGCAGGATACGATCGTTGTGTTCACCTCGGATCACGGCGACATGCTCGGCAGCCAGGGCCTCCAGCGCAAGCAGAAGCCCTGGGACGAGTCGATCATGGTGCCCTTCGTGCTACGCTACCCGGGGCGTGTGCCGCGCGGCCGCCGAACCGACGCCCTCATCAACGCCCCCGACGTCATGCCGACCTTGCTCTCGCTCGCCGGGCTGCCCATCCCGAGCACCGTCGAGGGAATCGACTTCTCCCCGGCGGCACGAGGGAAGCCCTTCGAGGCCCCCTCCTCGGCGTTCATCTCGAACCCCTGTCCCTTCATCGAGCCGATCCCCGAGTGGCGCGGCGTCCGCACCACGCACTACACCTACGTCCGCAACCTGCAGGGCCCCTGGCTCCTCCACGATAACACCGAGGACCCCTACCAACTGACCAACCTCGCCCAGGACCCCGCGCGCAGGAGCCTCCGCCGAGACCTCGACGACGAGCTGAGCGACTGGCTCGCGCGCCTCGACGATGACTTCCAGCCCCGCCAGGTCTACTGGCAGCGCTTCGGCTACACGGTTGACAAGCACCTCCAGATGCCGCATGATAACGAGGTCGGCGTCTTTGAGGACTGACGCCGCCGTCTGTGAGATCATCAGTAGCGCCGGACCCGCAACCCGGTCCGGCGTTGTGCTAACTGCTCCTACCCCCCTGCCCCCCTTCCTTCAGAAGGGGGAAGCGCTTGACGTCGCGCCTTTGCCGTTCCCCCCTTCTGAAGGAAGGGGGGCAGGGGGGTAGGAGCCCTTGGGGGTGTCGCCATGCACTCGATCCTCGAAATCCTGGCGAGCGAAGGCCGCTGCACTGCGGAGGAGATCGCCCTGCGCCTCGGCATTGACGCAAACGCTGTGGAGGCCCGGATCAGGGAGTACGAGCGGAACCACGTGATCCTCGGCTACCATGCCGTCGTGAACTGGCACAAGGCCGACGATCAGCGACTCTTCGCCTTCATCGAGGTAAAGGCGAGCCCCGAGCGCGGCTTGGGCTTCGACCGCCTGGCGGAGCACATCGCGGGCTTCCCGGAGGTGCACTCGGTGCACCTTGTCTCCGGCACGCACGACCTCAACGTGGTCATCCAGGGCCGCGACTTCCGTGAGGTCGCCCTCTTCGTGGCCGAGAAGCTCGCGCCCCTGGAGCAAGTGCAGAGCACCGCCACGTCCTTCGTGCTGAAGAGCTACAAGGTCGAGGGGCAGCTGATCAACACCGAAGGCGAAGACCACCGCCTGGCGGTCACGCCATGACCACCCCGCGCCGCCCCCGCATCGCGCGCAACATCGCGGACCTCCCACCCTCGGGCATCCGCGAGTTCTTCGACCTGGTCAGTACGCTGGAGAACGTCATCAGCCTCGGCGTCGGCGAGCCGGACTTCGCGACCCCCTGGCACATCTGTGATGAGGTCTACGATTCCCTGCGGCGCGGACGGACGCAGTACACCTCCAACCTCGGCATGATCGACCTACGCCGCGAGATCAGCCGCGTGCTCGCGACGCGCTACGGGGCGGAGTACGACCCCGAGAACCAGATCATCGTCACGGTGGGCGTCAGCGAGGGCCTCGACGTCGCTTTGCGCGCCGTCCTGAATCCCGGCGACGAGGTGATCGTGCCCGACCCCTCCTTCGTCGCCTACGGCCCGAGCGTGAAGCTCGCCGGCGGCGTTGCCGTTCCGGCCCCGATGACCGAGGCGGACGCCTTCAAGCTCCGCCCCGACGTCGTGCGCTCCCGGATCACCGATCGCACGCGCGCACTGCTCATCGGCTTCCCCAACAACCCGACCGGCTCCGTGATGACACGTGAGGAGCTGGCCGAGATCGCGAGGATCGCCGAGGAGTTCGACCTCCTCGTCCTCTCCGACGAGATCTACGACCGGCTGACCTACGAGGGGGAGCACACCTGTTTCGCGACGCTGCCGGGGATGGCGGAGCGCACGATCCTGCTGAACGGCTTCTCGAAGAGCTACGCGATGACCGGTTGGCGCATCGGGTATGCTTGCGCGCCCAGGGACATCATCGCCGCGATGGTGGCGATCCACTCCTACACGATGATGTCCGCGCCGACGCCCGCGCAGATCGCCGCCACCCAGGCCCTCCGCCACGGCGAGCCGGACGTGGAGCGCATGAGGTCACAGTACGACCAGCGCCGGCGCTTCCTCGTCCAGGGCCTACGCGACATCGGCCTGGGTTGCTTCGAGCCCCTCGGCGCCTTCTACGTCTTCCCGAACATCACGAGCACCGGCCTCGACTCCCAGACCTTCGCCCGCCGCCTCGTCCAGGAGGAGGGCGTCGCCGTCGTGCCCGGCCCCGTGTTCGGCGCCTCCGGCGAGGGCTACGTCCGCGCCACCTACGCCACCAGCATGGACAACCTCAAAGAAGCCCTCACCCGCCTCGCCCGCTTCCTCGGAAAAAGAGGGACACCATACTAATTTCGCAATACGTCCGCGAAATTAGTATGGTGTCCCTCTTTTTCACCGCCACTACTCGTTGACCGCGACCTCGCATCCCGTCTTCAGCGACTTCTCCGCCGCCGCGAGGATGCGGATGATCTCCAGCGTGTGTTCGGGCGGGACGGCCTCTTCGCCGGTCTCGATGAGGGTGACGAACGCCCGCAGCATGTTCTGGTAGAAGTACGCGGCATCGGAGACCTGCACGAGGCAGCGACCCTTGGTTCCGTAGAAGGTCGCCTCGAAGCCGTACCCCATCCCCATGCAGACCTGCAGCACGAGCAGTCGCCCGTCGGCCCAGCGCACGCGCACGACGTTCCGCCCGGTGTCGTCGCCGACGTTGATGACGCTCTCCGCGCCCGGCCCGAGTACCGTGCAGGCCAGCTCGCAAGGATGGACGCCGTAGAAGATCAGCTCATTCGGCCCGATCGCGTGGACGGTGAGGATGTCGCCGATGGTATCGAGCTGCGGGCGCGCCTCCTCCACCTCGCGCGCGAACCGCAAGGCCGAAGAGGACATGAACTTCGCGCCGCTCACCCGCGCGAGCTTCACGATCTCCTCGGCTTCCTTCGGATCGCGCGATAGCGGCTTGTCGCAGAACGTCGGCACGCCCGCCTCGATGAACGCGAACGCGCGCTTCTGGTGCCGCTGCGTAATGTCGTCGGCCAGCAGAATGCCGTCCACCTGGCCGATCATCTCCTCCATCCGCGCCGGCAGAAACTCCACCCCCTGGATGAGCTGGGCGCGCTTCTCGGCCACGCCCGGCTTGGGGTCCCAGATCGCCGTGATCTGCGCATTCTCCAGCGGGGGGACGTTGGGGTTCCAGTACTTGGCTTCGGCCCACCCGTCCCTGTCGATCTCGTTGAGCAGTGCACTGAACGCGATGCCGTGGAAGATGTCTACGCCGCCGACCAACCCGAGCTTGACCACAGGGGATCACCTCTTGAGCACTGAGCATCGAGTATTGAGCATTGAGCACCGGCAGAGCTGCCGCACGGCGCGAGTTCCCCGCCGACCCCGGTTCACCTCCATGCAGGAACCCTCGCCCCGCCGGCGAAGCACCCGCCGTCCCGTCGCCGTCGTAGGTCGGAGCGCTGCTCCGAGGGGTTCCGGTTCCGTTGTAGGTCGGAGCGCTGCTCCGAGGGGTTCCGGTTCCGTTGTAGGTCGGAGCGCTGCTCCGACACAGGAGGCCTCCCATGCCAGACAAGGTCCGCATCGGCGTCGTCGGTGGCGGATTCGGCGCCGCGTTCCAGTGGCACCTCCACCCGAACTGCATCGTTGAGGCGGTCGCGGAGATGCGTCCCGAACGCCGCCAGCGTCTGCTCGAGCTGTACGGATGTGAGAAGGCCTACGCCTCTCTTGACGAGTTGCTGACCGATGACCGCATCGACGCGGTCGCCGTGTTCAGCGGCGTCCCGGATCACGCCCGCCACTCGATCGCGGTGATGGACGCGGGCAAGCACTGCATCTGCGCGGTGCCGGTAGCTATCACGCTGGACGACTGCGCCGCCGTCATCGCGGCGAAGGAGCGCAACAGCGTCCGCTACATGATGGCGGAGACGAGCTACTACCGCTGGGAGACGATCCTCGTTCGCGAGCTGTACGAGGCCGGCGAGTTCGGCGACGTACTCTACTCGGAGGTCGAGTACTACCACCCCGTCTACGACGGCCACGCGGAGCGCAAGGCCCTCTGGTGGGATCCCGAGGGCAACCGCACATGGCGCTACGGCTTCGCGCCCTTCCTCTATCCGACCCACTCGACCGGCTTCCTCGTCGGCGTCACGCGCGAGCGCCTCACGAAGATCGCAGCTCTCGGCTGGGGCCCGAGCGATGACCCCGGCGTTGGCGTCGGTCGCAACGTCTATGACAACCCCTTCAGCGTAGGCGCGAGTCTCATGCAGACCGACCGCGGGCACCTTTGCCGCTGCAACGTGATGTGGGGCATCCACGCCCACGGCGAGCGCGCCCAGTGGTTCGGCCAGTACGCGGCGGCCTACATGCCCGGCTGCGCGGGCCAGCCCTTCGTGGTGCAGCGCAACGGGAAGCCCGACATCACCGAGCTCCCGGACTACCTCCAGCGCCTGCCCGAGTCCATGCGCCTGCAGAGCGGCCACGGCGGCTCGCACCCGTTCCTGACCAACGAGTTCGTGAACGCACTCATCGAGGACCGCGAGCCCGCCGTCAACGTCTACGAGGCCGTCGCGATGACCGCACCCGGCATTGTCGCCCACGCCTCAGCCCTCCAGGGCGGCCCGCAGCTCGACGTTCCGTCGTTCGACCGGCACTCGGGGACATGACCCGATTCGCGTCGTTTGCGGACTGGGATCGTGTCCCCGAGTGCCGCTTGCCAGGGTGGTGCACCCATGTCAGACAGCAGGCTTCGTGTCGGCGTCATCGGCGTCGGAGCGATGGGCCTTGGCCACGTGGCCGCGTACCGCGCGAACCCTCGCTGCGAACTCCTCGCCCTCTGCGACACCGACGCAGCGTGGGTTGAGCGGGCCCGCGAGGAGTGTGGCGCGCGCTACGCCTTCACCGACTGGGAGGCGCTGTCAGCCTGTGACGAGATCGACGCGGTCTCGGTGTGCCTCCCGACCGTCTTCCACGCGCCGGCCACGATCGCGGCCCTCGACGCTGGCAAGCATGTCCTCTGCGAGAAGCCCATGGCCCCCAACGCCAAGCAGGCGCAGGCGATGGCCGACGCGGCCTCGGCTGCCGGCAAGCTCCTGATGATCGGCTACAACCAGCGCCTCGGCGGCGACGTCCGCTTCCTGAAGCGCTGCATCGAGGAGGGGCAGCTCGGCGACGTGTACCTCGTGCACACCGCCTGGCGCCGTGCGATGGGCGTGCTGCCTCCGCCGACCGCGAACCGCCCCGACGGCGCGACGTACAACCGCAACTGGTTCAACGAGCGTGCGATGGCCGGCGGCGTCTGCACGGACCTCGGCTCCCACGTCGTGGACCTCGCGATGTACCTGCTGGGCTTCCCGGCGGTGAAGGAAGTCGTCGGCTGCGCGTACACGAAGTTCGGCCCCTCGGCCGCCGCGCGCCAGGGCACGACCTTCGATGCGGATGACCATTCCGTCGGCTTCGCCAGGTTCGCGAACGGCGCCTCGATGATCGTCGAGGCGAGCTTCGGCTGCTACATCGAGCGCGAGGTCATCCTCCAGGCCGTATATGGCGACCGGGGCGGCGCGCGGCGTGAGTCCGGCCAGCCGCTCAAGCTCTTCGGCCAGCAGGGCGACGCGTACGTAACTCGCACGCCGGAGATCGATATGCCGACGATCTCGCCGATGGACCACTTCGTGGAGTGCCTCACCGAGGGCATTCCTCCGCTCATCGAGCCCGAGGAGGGCGTCGCCGTCGCCCGCATCCTGGACGGCATCTACCGGAATTCGGGGACATGACCCAATTCGGTCGTATCGGATTGGGATCGTGTCCCCGAATTCCGCCCCTGGGAGAAGGAGCCTCTCCATGAACCCCGTCAAGCTCGGCGTCGTCGGCTGCGGCGTCATTGGACCCACGCACATGGCAGCGGCGGTGAGTTCGCCCCTCCTCGAACTCGTCGCGGTGGCGGACCTCATCGACGAGCGCGCGCAGGCCGCGGCTTCGAAGTATGGCGCCGCGAAGGTCTACCGCGAGGGCGCCGATCTCATCGCTGATCTTGACATCGAGGCGGTCGTGCTCGCGTTCCCCGCGAAGGGCCGCACGGAGCTGGGCCTGCTCGCACTGGCAAACGGGAAGCACCTGCTGACCGAGAAGCCGGTGGCGATGAACGCGCATGAGGTGAAGCAGCTCATCGCCGCCCAGGGCGACCTGAAGGCCGCGTGTTGTTCGTCGCGGTATCGGTTCGTGGAGGGCGCGCGGGTGGCGACGGAGTTCATCGCGAGTGGCGCGCTGGGCGAGCTGCGCACGGTCCGTGTCCGCCACCTGTTCCCCTGCACCGAGCAACCTACCGAGCCCCGCCCCGAGTGGCGCCTGAAGAGGCACCTCAACGCCGGCGGGTTCCTCTGCAACTGGGGCTGCTATGACCTCGACTACCTGCTGGGCATTACGGGCTGGAAGCTGAAGCCGCAGAGCTGCTTCGCGCAGACCTGGACGATCCCGCCGCAGTTCGAGTCCCACATCGCGGCCGAGTCCGACGCGGAGACGTACTACCTCGCCCTCATCCGCTGCGAGGGCGGCACGATGCTCTCGCTGGAACGCGGGGAGTACATGCCGTGCCAGGCGGACGAGGCCTGGCAGATCATCGGCGCCAACGGCTCGTTGAAGCTGCGGATGATCTCTGGCAACCCCAAGCAGATCATCCACGATGAGACCTCGACCGCCGGCGGTACAACCTCAACCGTGCTGTGGGAGGGTGATGAGGACACCGCGATGGTGAGCGCCGGTCCGGTGACCGACCTCGCCGCCGCCATCCGCGAGCACCGCGAGCCTTCCACCAGCCTCGAGCGCGCGCTCGTCGTCGCGCAGATCACCGACGCCGTCTACGCCTCGGCAGCGAAGGGCAAGTGCGTGGAGGTCGGTTGACGTTCCGTGCCTGCGGCTCACCAGAGCCGCGCCGTGCCGCTCCCACGACACGACAACGCCTACGGCGGGGTGATGAGACCCCGCGCTTCCTCGTCGGCGCGTTCGAGGTTGAGAGCGAGGAGCTTCTCCAGCAACTCCTCGTCGGTGAGGTCCGGCGACCAACCGTAGGCGGCGAAGACCGTCTCGTCGAGGGCGCGGTGGCAGTTGTCCAGCCACGTCGGCCGCTTGTTGTAGAGGCCCGTCATTGTGAGCTTCGGATCGGCATCGAGGGCCGACTGGCGGGTCTCGTGTAACTGCTTCGCCGCCTCCGCGATCGCGGCGCCCTGGTCGGGCGAAGGGCGAGGGAAGGGGAAGGGGTCGAAGCAGGTCTTCGGCGTGTACACAGGGTCGTTGCCCTTGCCTTGCCACGAGCACGTTCGCAGCGACCACACCTCGTGGGGTCGCGCGTGGAGGACGCCCAGGAAGTAGTCGTCGTCCCGGGCGAAGACGATCAGGCGGTGATCTGGTACGACCGAGGTGGGCAACCACACGAAGAGGCGATGCTTGCTCACGGCGGGCGTGGCCACGTAGCGAGACTTCCCTCGGAGCGTATCCCTCATCTCGTAGCTTGGGCGACGGTGGAGCCACCATAGGCGGCGCAGGCGTTCGTCGCGGTTTCGTTCGCGCTCAGGGAGGACGTGCTCGCGCACGTACTCGAAGGGCAACTCGTAGAGGGCGGCTTCCTGCTCGGGCATGTCGGGCCCGAAGTCGATGATCCACACGTCCCGGGGCCTGCGGGTGACGTCCATCGCGTTGTAGTGAGGGCGGACGACTTCTGCGTTGTCCCGGCCCAGCGGATTGGCAGCGGCGAGGAACTGCCGGGCGAGGTGCCCGGCTATGTCGAATGAGCCCCCCTTCTCTCCCCCTCGGAGCGCGATGGCCGCGTTGGCTCGCAGTGCCAGGGCCTGGGTCAGGTCGCAGCCAGCGGTAAGGTCGGGGTTGACCCGGGCGACCGCCCTCCCGTCCAGCGACCGAGTGGTCTGGGAGCCGTCGTCAAACCCGACGATGGACACTCTGACGGCAGCACCGTCCAGCACCCAGGGGCGGTCCGACCAGGCCATGAAGAGGGCACCGGTGGAAGCGATGCGCTCGACGACGGCGCGGTTGGTGGCTTGGCGCAGGGAGTTAGTGGCCAGCAGCCCGGCACGGCGAGCCCTCCCCCGTTCGATCTCTGAGCGGGCGCGCTCAAACCAGTATGTGCACAAGTCGGTCTCGCGCGGAAGATGATCGCGGTAGGCGGCGTAGAGCTGGGCAACGTACTCGTCGCCGAGTTCGGACCGCAGCTTGTAGCCGCCGAGGAACGGTGGGTTGCCGACGATGACGTCGGCTTCGGGCCATTCGGGCTCGGCGGGGCTGCCATGCTCGTCGGTGGTGAGGATGGCGTCGCGTTGCTCGATGTTGTGAAGAGGTTTCAGGATGGGGCGGTCAGAGCTCAGGTAGCCGTTCGAGTGCATCCACTGGAGGTAGCCGATCCAGACCGTAAGTTGGGCGAGTTCGGCG
>Ga0194125_10010267_pt1 | contig 12820 bp, 9 predicted proteins | sample TA2KigC250mmetaG_FD_148626 | JGI IMG/M metagenome (GOLD analysis project Ga0194125, IMG submission 148626) | Freshwater microbial communities from Lake Tanganyika, Tanzania - TA2015034 Kigoma Deep Cast 250m | ecosystem: Environmental > Aquatic > Freshwater > Lake | place: Tanzania: Lake... | reverse complement strand
GCGGCAAAGCGACCGTGAAACAAACCGACGCCGGCATCGAGGTCACAGTTGCCAAACGCGACACACTCGACACAATCGTCAAACTCGAACTCGACTCGCCGGCGAAGGGTATTCCCGTCATCATGCCCAAGAGCATGCTGGTGAAATCACTGACCACCGGCAAGAAAGCCACTGCCTCGAATTGGTATCAGAAGAACGAGAACTACGCCCCCGACAAGGCCGTGGACGGCAACCCTGACACGCGTTGGGGCTGCGACTACGGCACGCACTCGTGTTGGCTCGAAGTGGACCTCGGCGCATCGCAGACATTCGACCGCGCGGCGATCAGCGAGCCGTACGGTCGCGTCAAGGAGTTCGAGTTGCAGGTCTGGCAGGATGGCGCGTGGAAAAGTTTTCATCGCGGCACAACCATCGGCGACGACTTGGACATCAAGTTCGCTCCTGTCACCGGCCAGCGCGTTCGCCTGAACTTGTTGAAGACCACCGAAGGCCCCTCCATCTGGGAGTTTCAACTCTTCGAGAAAGGCAAGCCATGACAGTAAGTCAGCAGCGACACTTGTTGGCAATCATTGGAATTGTGGCCCTGGCGCTCAGCCAATCATCAGCAACTGTCGCGGACTTGATCGCACCGCAGCCTCCCGCGGCGCGACCTCAGCCAAACCCGATCATCCCGGCGCGTGGCATTGCCAGCGCTGTTCCGGCAAGCCGGTGGGACTACGGATTCCTGACCGGCAACGGACGGACGGCGGCCACTTTTTTCGGGCAACCGCCCAGCGAGACTATTCTGGTCAACCATGAGAAGCTATTTCTGCCGAAAGCGGAGCGGCCGGGAATACTGCCGGATCTTGGGGAGTATCTGCCAGAGGTCCGCAGGATCATACGGGAGAAGGACGCTGCGAGGCCATCCTACTGGGCGACTGATGAGTTTATGAAAGCGGGCGCCCGCCAGAATCGTCTGACTCCAGATTTGAAATCCGTCGCGGCGGAGGAGTTTCTGCGGGCGAAATCGGCGGAAAAAGGAAAGAACGATCCGCCCCGAGCTTCCTATCATCCCGGCTTCGAACTCAAGATCGAGACGACGGATGCTGGTCCAGTTACCAATTATTTTCGGACCACGGACTTTCAAACCGGCGAGGTGGCGGTGCGCTGGGAAAATTCCCGGGGGACTCACGCCCGTCGTCTGTTCGTGTCGCGACCGGACAATGTGACTGTGCTGTCAATTACTGGCACGGGTGCAGGCGGAGTGAGTTGCACGCTTTATGTGCCGAACGTTGCTGAGCGTGAACCGCGCATGGTTTGCCGTCTAATCAAGTCTGATATCAGGGCTGACAGGGATTGGATTGTCCTGCGGACGGAGTATGTATTCGACAAAGGCGGATATGACAGTGCGATCCGTGTTGTGCCCAGAGGGGGCACCGTGGAAAGCGACGGCAAGAAGATTGTTGTTTCCGGGGCGGATGAAGTACTGGTGCTGATGAAGATCGAACCGTTTGCGAAGCTGACCCCGCGCTCAGCGGAAGGCCTCAAGGCGGCGATCCGGGAGGATGAGAACCAGGCCGCCGTCATCGAAGGTTTCGAGCACGGCATTTTTGGAGAGTTTGTAAGTGGGCATCAGGAAGATCTTTCAGAATGATAGTTTCATTGGCGCGGCGTCAAGAACACGGATTCGCGGAATATAACGGATTAATTCGTTCCATTCCACGCATCCGCCGTTATTGGGTGTGCGTCAGAATGTTAAGGAAATTGCTTTTCAGAGGGGCTTCGCATCGGCGACAGCAGGGGGTTAAGGGGGAAACCTGAACCTCAACTGACCGGCCGAAGCGTCGGCGACGCTTGCGAAATTCTCCTCTTGTCGCATTTCCGTTCCTTTCGGGGCGCATCTTGACGGAAGTCCTATTCACTGTCAAGAAACAGCCTGCCGAGGCGGCCAGGGGAGTTTCGCATCGCGGCGGCCATGAAACTCTTTGAGCCTGGCAAGTTGAGTTCCGGTCGGGCGGCGCAACTGGCCGGGCTTTCGCGCGTGGAGTTTCTGGAAGCAGCGCGCCGCTATCGTGTGCGGGCCTTCCAACGAATGTCCCCGCGCGGACGGACAGCCTCGTGATGTGTATCATGGGCAAGGAAGGGAACCCGGCTTTGCAGAGGAGATGACCGTCTGTTTGATCTTCGAGTATATCGTGTATTCATTCGCATATTTTCGCGCCCATTCGTTCATGAGCTCTACAAAGGAACAATAGTCCGTGCCAGAAATAATGCGTTCAATTTCTTGCACCGCATCGCCGGGACTCCGGTAGTTCTGAAGCTCAATCGCAAAAGGAATGTGGGTTTTGATATTTGTGGCCCCTGCATAAATCGGTATGGCCCGACAAAGGACGGCATCAATAATTTTGTCGGACACATAATCAGCCCAAATACCATTCTCCATACATATCGAAAACTGGTAGGGCATAAGAGCATCGGCCTTATTGCCCAGATCGCCTTTGGCTCGGCGAATCCGCAGGCCACGACCGTAAACATCCACCCACCCCGAAGCAGCAAGCCGCCTGGCCAACTGAACCCGGTATCGGTAGAAACCGCGCGAGACGTTGCTGGTTACCATACTAACCACCCTTCTTTTCTTGTGGGGGATGGAAGGGTCAAGATAATCGCGTATCGGGCCGTCCATGTGGTAGAACATCCCACAGGGGAAGCCTTGCAAATTGCCTTCCATGCCGTAAGCCTCAGCTTCGGCACAAGTGTAAACGACCGAACAATACTGCCCGATATGGCGGTCAAAAAAATCGTGGTCTGGCGGCTCCTGAATGAAGCCAATCACCCTTTCCCTTGGGACTCTTATCTCATGCCCGCGCTTGTCGTTGAAGACGACAAGCCAATCGTAGGAATCGTCATCAACAAAGATGATCCCATCGGAAGGAGCGCACAACGATTGCTGAATAATCCTGTGGTGAATGGACGCACTGTTGGTCCAGTTCGTTATCGCCCTTACCTTAATGGCCATTAGAATATTGGGGATTGGGTTTTGCAGGGGGGGGGCTTGCAAGAAGCGACTCAAGCCGCGTTGTTTTCATCGTTGAAATCAATCACCCCGCCCGAGACAATGTATTTCATCACATCAGCCGGCTTGGCGTTCAGCGGTTTGACATGGGCCATGGGCACGAGAAAGAGATTGCCGGAAAAGTTGTAGCTGTGAGGCAAATAGACCGCCACCATGCCCTCATCCGCTCCGATGCGCGCGACATCAGTGTCGGTGATGAAACCGAGTTTGTAGATGTCAGCCTCGCGGTTCATCCTCACCATCACCGGGCGGTTAAAACTCTTCTTTTTCCCTACAAAAGCCGAAGTCAGGTCTTTGATGGACGAATAAAGGGTCTTGAGCAACGGCGCCTTTTCCAAAACGGGGTTGAGCCATAGAGAAAGCGGATTGGGCAACAACCTGGTGAACAACAATCCGATGAGGAATATGCTCACGATCAGCACCAGAACCCCCATCCCGGGCCATCGGTTTTCCTCCTCAATGGGAATCAACCCGTCGAGAAACAAAAACAGCCGGTAGATAATGTAGCCCGTGACAAACAGCGGGGTGATAATCAGCAATCCGTTGACAAAGTTGGTGGTGATGATGTGGAGCAGCTTGGATTTCATGTGCGTGTGCGATTTGGCGGACCAGCAGGAACTCGGTTTTGCGAAGTGGGTTAAAAGGGGGAACCACCTGAGCGTCTGCGCTGAGGGTTGCCGCCTCGATTCGTCCGTAACCAGCGCTCATCGTGCCCACGCATGTCACGCCTTCTCCGAATCTGTCTTCGCGCCGCATCCCGTTCTTTATTTCAGGCGCGAATATAGGATTGCTCTCCAGCCGGAGTCAAACTGATTGATTCGGTTTTGCTGAGGGGTGCGCGGATGTTATTCCCGCTGGTACCATTGACAGAACGCCGCGGCAAATCGCACGGCAGGCCTGACGGTTACGCGATCACGCGGTCGGCAAACTCGCCAACGAGACGCCTGAGCGTTCCGTGGTCCTGCCCTGTCATCGCCCCCTTCCATTCGTACGATCCGCAGATCTCCCACCCCGACTTCTCGGTCATCGCAAGGAAATCCTTCTGCGCACCCCCCACCCAGCCGTAAGAACCACAGCGAAAGACCTTCTTGTTCCGCATGCGCTTGCGCAGCAGCTCGTCAATGACGTGCGCCATGGGAGGAAACATCTGGTAATCGTAGGTGGGCATGCAGAAAATGAGGCCGTTGCTCCGCCACGCGCTCGCGAGGATGTAGCTGACATCGTCGGCAGGCACGTGAAACACCCGCACCGGGATGCCGCGCGCGCGGAGCGCGTCCGTGATCGTCCCGACCGCCTTCTCCGTGTTCCCGTACATGCTCCCCCACACCAGTGTGACCTCCCGCTCACCGGGACCGCTGCCGTACCCGGCGAGGCGGCGGTACTCTTCGACGATCTCGCCCGGTCGCTCCTGCCAGACGATCCCGTGCGACGGGCATATTATGCGTATGTCGAGCCTCGCGATCTTCTCGATCCCCTTGAGCACCGATGCCGAGAAGGTGGCGACAATGTTCGCGTAGTACCTCCTCGCCTCGTCGAGGTAGAACCGGCGCCGCTCCGCCGTGATCCGCCCGTCGCTCATCACGTCCGCAGGAACGCTCCCGTACGACCCGAAGGCATCACCGGAGAAAAGGATGCCTCGCGTTCGCTCCCAGGTCATGATCGTCTCGGGCCAGTGAATATTTGGCGTGCTGAAGAACTGGAGTTCATGCCTGCCGAGGGAGAGCGTCATGCCGTCTGTCACCACAACGATGCGCCCTGCCCCAATCCCCATGAACGCGGCAAGGAGCGGGACCGCCTTCTCGCTGCAATAGATCACGGCCTTCGAGTTCCGCGCGCAGAATTCCCTAAGCCAGCCGGTGTGATCCGGCTCCATGTGATTGACAACGACGATGTCAATGTCCTCGACGGAAAGCGAGGCATCGCCGAGTTGCGCGCTGAAATCGCGAGGAAAATCCATGATGTCCTGCGTGAGATCAATGAGAACGTTCTTCTCGTCCCGTATGAGGTACGCATTGATGGAGATGCCGTTCGGTAGGGGCCATATCCCCTCGAAGCGGTAGTCCCTGTCCTCGATGTTGACTGCGATGCGGTAGATGTCGTCGGCGATTTTCTGTGCGTTCATGTCTATTGTCCTGTGGCGGACGGGGTGAAAAGGGCAAACCATCCGGCGTCCGTACTGACGGTTGACGCCTTGATTCGTCCGTGATCAGCGTTGAGCGCATTCGCGCCTGTCACGCCTCCTCCGAATCTGTCTCTGTGCCGTTTTCCTGTCCTCATTCCGAGCGGAAGTTTAGGTTCTTCGCCGGGTAACGTCAACGCCGGTTCTGTCGTCCCTTCGTCCGGTCAATCAGTCCGCGTACCCGTTGCACAAGACGGAAACGATTCTCAGGGCGGGGAGCAGAGTTGATCTCTGCCCCCTTAGCCTTTGCCCAGAAGTGGGGCAACCGCTCGCAGCAGTGGTTTCATGTTGTGCAATGATGTCAGACCGTGGACCTCCGCTCCTCCAGTTCGGCGCGGATCAGCGCCATGCGTTTGGAGCTCAGCGAGTAATGGCGGAGAATAAAAAGCCCGGCGGCGTAAGCGCAGACGGGACCCATCACCAATGCGATGCGCAACCCGAGCACGGCTCCGGGTTCCTGGTCCGCACCGCGCGCCTGATCAAAGCCCACAAGCACCAAAACCAGGCCGCTGAGCGAAAACGTGAAGGAGGCGGAGAACTTCTGGATCCAACTGGAAACCGCCGCGTAAGCCCCCTCGCGGCGGATGCCGCTGCGGTGCTCCTCCGCATCGCACATGTCGGCCTTCATCGAGTTCACGATCACCCAGAACCCGGCGGAGGCCGGCACAAGGAACAGCGGAAGCGCGAGCTGCGTCATCGGCCAGCGGGGGTCGAAGGCAAACCACTGGCCGATCCCGCCCACGATGCCCAGCGACAGGCAGACGCGCAGCATGCGATCCTTGCCGAGGATTCCCGAACCGCGGGCAACGAGCGGAACCAGCACCCAGACCGCAATGATCGTGCTGGTGGCGACGAGTCCCCCGAGATAGGCCGCCTTTTTGAGTTCGCCGCCGAAAACATGATAGGTGTTCACATAAATCCCGAGCGCGTTGAAGGTCTGCGTGCCGATCACGAAGATCGCAGTGAGGCTCATCAGCACGCGGAAATCACGATTTCCAAAGGTGCCCCGAAAGGCGTCAAGGAGTGATTGTTTCGGCTGTTTCGAGGCGAGATGGAGGTAGCGCTCGCGCGTGACGATGACTGATGGCAGCGCCATGACGATGAAAAAAATGCCGGTGGCGATGCCGATGACGCGCATGCCGGTCATGGTGTCGGAAAAGACATCGGACTGGGCGAAGCTCAGGCTCCAAGTAGCAATGAAGATGGCGAAGGATCCGAAGAGCGTGCGGGCGGCAGTAATGCGCGTCCGTTCGGAGTATGAGGGAGTCATTTCCAAAGCCAGTGTCAGATAGGGAACACAGAACACCGTGAACGCCGCGTAAAACAGCAGTGCGGTGACAGCCAGCCATCCGAGCGCAAAACCCGGCGTGGAACCTCGCGGCACGAACCAGATGGCGGCGAAGAAAACCGCACTGAGCAAGGCGCCCCCGGCGATATAGGGCTTCCTCCTGCCCCAGCGGCTGCGGGTGTTGTCGGAAATCCAACCCATCAGGGGATCGAGCACGGCATCCCAGATGCGCGCGATCATCATGATAACGCCGATGGCGGCGGGATTCACGCCGAGCACGATGTTGAAGATCGGATTGACCAGCGTCTTGAACGCATCCACGCCGAGTTGGAACGACAAGCCGCCCGTCCCGTAGGCGGCAAGTTCGCCAATCGTGAGGCGATCTCTATCAGGCGGTTTGGCGGATGTGGGTGGAATGGGCACGGGTGGACAGTTTCAGTTGGTCATACTCCGGCCGCAGCGAGAAATCAACCATCAATGGAAACACGATTGTCACGCCATGCCGCAAGCCAATTGTTCTCGCTTAAGATCGCAACCGGTCTCAAAAAACGCTGCGTTCCGTCCGGGCAGCACAACGAGCCGCGCTGTCACGCGTGGAGTTTCTGGAAACAGCAGGCCGTTATCGTGTGCCGTCGCTCCATCTGACAGCCAACGAGCTTGAGCAGGATGCCGCCAATGCCTGAGCGGCCTAGAACCGGGGTTGTTGTAGTCACGCCGCTCCGCCGCCGTGCTGGCAAACGCGGCGACTGAAATTGCTTTTCAGAGGGGCTTCGCAACGGCGCCAGCAGGGGGGTTAAATGATAAGAAATTGCTTTTCAGAGGGGCTTCGCAACGGCGCCAGCAGGGGGGTTAAATCGCGTTTCGTTTTGAAGTTCGTGGTCTTCGTGTCGTGAAACACCAACCCGTCAATCCACTTGTCGTAGAACACGACGTGGCTCGCGCCGATCTCCTTGAAGTCGCGCACCCATTGATCGGCGTCGAACCGGTTGCCGAGGTTCTCCATCCATTGCTGGATCGTGTAAGGCTTGAGCGGCTCGTAAATGAAGCCGGTCATGACGCTCACAGTGGGAGCTTTGTGCCAATTCCGCGATGATGATCCTGCAGCGGAAAGCACTGTCGCGCAGAGGAGCGCGAGGACGGTTAATCTCGGATTCATAATGGTTGTCCTCCGAGGTAGAGCCGAGGCACGCCACGATCGAGCACAACGGCAACGTGCTGCCAGGCGCCGGGTTTCAAGACGTCCTTGACGAGTTTGGTCTGGCTACCGGCAATTGCGCGCAGGCTGAGGCCGGGAAACGCGTCCCACAGAAAGCCGTCGTTCTTGCCGGCGGTGAGTTTGTCGAGAATGCGGCCTGTTTCCTTCTCGGCGGGACAAATCCACGCCTCGAACGTGACCGCGCCGGCGAAGTCTTCGGGCTTCGTCGGCAATACGTCGCCCGACTTCGGGTTCAGCCACGAGCCGTCGAGCGGTTTGGTCCGGTCGCCGGCGAGTCGAGTTCGAGTTTGACGATTGTGTCGAGTGTGTCGCGTTTGGCAACTGTGACCTCGATGCCGGCGTCGGTTTGTTTCACGGTCGCTTTGCCGCCGGTGAGAACGGTGTGTTTGACGATGCGCGGTTTGATCGCGGGCAACGTGATGGTGTCGGCTGGCCACTGGAGGATGTGGAGGTAGATGGCGTTGCCCTTCTGTGTGCTGCCACCCCACCACGGCACAGACGGCATAGCGAACTTGTCGCCACGCGTGCGGACAGATTTGCCACTACCGGAAACGAATGGGCCGCCTCGCGTGCCGAAGATGGACTCGCCGTACCGCTTCAGCCACGCGCCAATGTTGCGGAAGCTCTCCACTTGTCGCGGCTCGATTCGTCCGTCCGGCATCGGGTTGGTGTTCAACGCGAGGTTCCCGTCGCCGACAGCGCAGGCGACGAGGATACGGACGGCATCGGTGTAGGGCTTCAGTGTGTCGTCGGGTTTCCACGTCCATTGCGTGCCAAGCGTGATGCAGCTTTCCCACGGCCGGTCAAACTGACAGCGCCCGACGGTTTGTTCCGGCGTGTCGAAATCGCCCCCGGCACCGGTGCGGTTGTTCACGAGGATGTTGGGCTGAAGCCCGCGGACGAAACGGATGGCGTGCTCGCCGTGGGCACGATCAAATCCCCGGGGCACGTCAAACCAGATGCCGACCAGCGGCCCGAAATTCTCAATCAACTCCTTGCACTGCGCTTCGAGGTAATCGGCGTAGCGGTCGAGGTTGAAGGTCGGGCGTTGTACTTTGCCGCCGGGACCGGTCATGGGATAGTCGGGGTGATACCAGTCGCAAGTCGAGTAGTACGGGAAGAAACCGATCCCCAACTCGCGCAACGCCGCAGCGAACTCCTTCGTCACGTCGCGTTTGAACGGGCCGTTCATGATGTTGTAGTCGGTCTGCTTCGTGTCCCAGAGACAGAAACCGTCGTGGTGCTTCGTGAGGAACACGACGTACTTGCAGCCGGTATCCTTGACGACTTTGGCCCACGCCCGGGCGTCGAACTTGTCGGGATTCCACTTCTTGTAAAGCTGATCGTACTCCTCGGTCGGGGTCGGATTGCCGCGCGACCAGCCGATTTCCTTGCCGGTCAACGTGACCGGTCCCCAACAGATGAACATACCGAAGCGCATATCCTTCCACGCCTCGACCGCTTCAGGTTTCGGGTTAAGCAGATCAGCGCCAAAGCAGACGGTGCCTGCCAGCAATAGAACCAGGAGGGACGCGCTCCGTCGCCTCCGTTCGCGCCACGCGGCCACGACGGAGCGTGGCCCTCCAAACAAGCTGTATCGTTGTTTCATCGTTCTCCTTCTGGTTTCGTCTCGCCGGCCAGCGCAGACAAGTCGGCGCCGATGTTACGGCAGGGACTTTCGGTTTTCAGTGAAAGATCGCGCGGACTTGCCGGCGGATAAACCGCAAAACGGTTTGGCCAGTTGCGGGAGCGGTCGCGCAATGACGTAATCGTCTTTGGATTCGCCCAGCCCGGATCGCCGACGAGACTGTGCCGGTCTTGGCCAAACTTGCTTTGCCAGAGGCCGAGGTCGCCGGCGATGGCGAACCGTTGCGTATCCTTGGAAGTTTCCGGCAACGCCTCCGCTGTCACCAGGTCCAGTTTCGGTGTGCCATAGTCCACCAAGCGTCGCTCGCTATTCTTCGCATCCACACCGTAAAAGTTGTGATCCATCTCCAACACCGTGTTGGCGATGGCCACGACGCGGTACTGCTTGATCTTCTTGGGAAACAGATTCTCGTCGAACAGGTTGTTGCGCAGCACGACGCGTCCGTTGCGCACGGCGTAAATCTTATTGATCGTTGGGCCGACCATCGTGTTGTGCTCGATGCGCATCGTACCACGGCAATCCGCCAACAGGATGCCGCTGTGGTGCGAGATGAAAACATTGTTACGGAGTGTCACGTCGCTGGCGCGGTAGGCCGTGATCGAGTTCACGTAGTTCATCCGCCCGTCGAAGATGCAATTCTCGACCAACACATCGGTGGCGTCCGTCAGTTGCACCTGGCCGCCCGGCACGTCCGGGCTGTGCTCGGCTTGGGCGTGAAAATAAAAACCGCGCACGACGATGTGCCGTCGCCCCATCAGGTCGGCGCCGGCGGGCAACAGTTCGTTCTTGCCGTTCAGGATGACGCGCGCGCCGGGCGCCGCCTCGAACGTGATCGGGCGCCCCGGCAGGCCGGAGCGCACGGGGCGAATCTCGTCATGGTAGGTGCCGGCGCGGACGAGAACGCGGTCGCCCGCGGCAGCCAGTTCACAGGCGCGGCTGACACTGGCGAGCGGACGCGCAGCGGAGCCGTCGCTGCTGTCATCGCCACTGACGGCGACGTGCAACGTCCTCGGCGCAACGGGCACGGTTTCCGTGGGCGTCGTGAACTGGCGGATCGTTTCATCGAATCGGTCTTCGCGGCGCAGCGTGGCGTAATACTCGGCTTCGCCTTTCACGCCGCGCGTTGGCCAGAAGTAGTTGTAGTCGTGATACGGCGTCTCGCCGTCGAGCAGCGTCCGATAACCGACGCGGAAGAAGTATGTCTTGCCCGGCTTCAACGAGGTCAGCGTGACGTTGTGCTCGCTGCGAAAGTAATGTCCCGTGTCGCGCAGCCAGAGTTGATCGAGCTTTTGTGGATTCGTGCCGTAAGCGACCAACTGCGTGCTCCGGCCCGGTCGCAATCGCCAGCGCAATTCCGCCGTGGTCGGGCTGGTCGCGACGGCCTCGACGCTTTCAAACTGCGGCTTGACCTCAGCGCGCGTCTCGCGTCTCTCTGGCCCGATGTCGCGGTCGAGGAATCCCCGTCCGCGACACGGGGTGTCGCCGCTAGTATTGTTATACTCGATGAACACCTCGCGCGGCGGGCCGTCGGGAAATGACCACGCAACGGGATTATCGCGCACGATGTTGTTGACCAACACGGCGCGCGGCGCGTTGCCGATTCGCGCCCCAGCCTCGCGATGCGAAGAGATGATGTTGCCGCTTAACCGCAGGTCATCGCACCGGCCAGTCGTCTCAATGCCGACGGGACCGTTGCCCTGAAAGACGCAATTCTGAATCGTCACTACGGCGCTGGAAGCGACGAGCGCGCCGCGTTGCTTGCCGTTGCGAATGAGCAACCCATCCACCTCGATGTTCCGGCATTGCTCGATCCGCAGGCTGCCGCCGTCGAGCACGACTTTGCCGCGACCGTGCGCACGGATGATCGTTTTCTGGTCGCCGGCGAGATTTTGAACTGCGAGTTGTTCTCGGTATTCACCGGGCAGGATGTAGAGTGTGTGACCCGTCTTCAGTTTCGCCGCTGCGTGCTTCAACGTGCGCCACGCACTGGCCATGCTCGTGCCGGGGCGGCTGTCGTCGCCATCCGTCGCGACAAAGAATACTTCGTCGCGATAAGGGAACGCGCCGAGGTTCTTGGCGCGGTGCGGCGAATCGGATTGGAGGCGCAGGTCGTGGTACTCGATGTCGGCGAAGTGCGCAGCGGCGACCTGCTCTGGCAGCAGTTCCAGATTCTGCTCCTTGGAAACTGCGCGACCTGACATGACCGTGACGCCGGTGTTCCGCCGGTAAAGGCAGTAGTTCGGCAACAGCCCCGCGCTCCCGCATCGAAGCGCGACGTTTCCCTCGAACACCATCGGCAACCCCGTCGGGATGCGCGGCGCGCCGTTGTCGCTGAAACGCGCAAGGCGGTTCGCGTTTTCGGCGGTGTGCAACTGGCCCTTGACGTGAATGCCGATGTTGCAGTCGTAGGCAAGGTTGTTACGCATCGTGCAGCCGTAGAAGCCACCGTAGAAGCGGATGCCGTGCTGCGCGCTGTGGTGAATATGATTGTCGGCAAGCAGGCACTCAAAGACGTAGCCCATCATGCCGATGTCGCCTTGCTCGCGGTTGAACGCGTCCTGGCAGCCCCACGACTCGCACCCTGCGATGCTGCTGCGCAACGACGAGTTGAAAAAGATGCCGCGACGGCAATGATGCACGATGCAGCGGCGGACGTGGCAGTAATCGGCGTTGTGGATGAAGATGCCGTAGGTGTTGTACCCGCTAATGACGAAGTCCTCGATGACAACGCCGACGCGACGCGGCGAATGGTCCCAAGCGTTCTTGGTCGTCAACGAGACGAGACCGTATTCGAGCACACAGGCGTCAATCACGTGCTCGCCCGCCGGTGCGTCATCGGAAGCGTGAACGTAGAGTCGCTTCCCACCAGCATCCCAGAGGAACGAGCCGGCGGTCTTTTCGACGAGATGCAGATTGGCGACCTCCCGCGATACGGTGCCGGTGTCCTTTTCGAACACGAGGTGCGTTGGTTTCTCGAACGGCGTGGAGTAAACCGCGCGTCGTCCCGGCACAGGCGACCAATCACCGAGCCGCACGCTGCCTTCCAGCCGCGCTTGATGTGGTCGCAGTGATTTGATGGTGATCGGCTGTTCGCGCGTCCCGCTGACCTCGATCATCACCTGCTCGCGATAAATCCCCGGCGCCACCAACAGCGTATCGCCGGGTTTCAGTTGCTTCACGCCTCGCTGGATCGTGCGAAAAGCGGTTTCGAGCGAGGAGCCATCGCGCGAATCGTCGCCAAAGGTGGACACGTAGAACGTCTGCACAGCCCACACGGGCAGCGCAAACCCCATCGCTAACAACAATAATCCAATCCGGGAACCTCCGGTAACTATCTTTCGGAACTTTGTTGAGGGTTGTGATTCGGTTTGTTGGTTGGTTTCAGTCATTGTGACTCCTTCGGTGGTTGGTTTCATTGTCCTGACTCTTTGATTTTG
>Ga0194125_10010264_pt1 | contig 12823 bp, 12 predicted proteins | sample TA2KigC250mmetaG_FD_148626 | JGI IMG/M metagenome (GOLD analysis project Ga0194125, IMG submission 148626) | Freshwater microbial communities from Lake Tanganyika, Tanzania - TA2015034 Kigoma Deep Cast 250m | ecosystem: Environmental > Aquatic > Freshwater > Lake | place: Tanzania: Lake... | reverse complement strand
GCCCGTTCCACCGGGAACTCGAAGCCGCGGTCCCGGAGCAGAGAGGTCAACACCCGGTCCAGGCCCATCTCCCGCCACAGCCGGCCGAAGACCAGGTCCGGCCCGATCTGTCGGCTGGCGCCGGCTTCCAGATTCCCCTGGCGATAGCCTTCCAGCGCCTGCACCCGGCCGGCAAAGCGGCTCAGGGAGATCAACAGGGCATCGACGCCGCCTCCGGCCAACTCGTCCACCCGCCCCAGGGTGGCCACGACCCGTTGCAGGGTCCGCTTGCCCTCGCGGCGGTTTTCCACGATCTGGAGATAGCGATTGGGTTCCTTGCCCTTGACTCTCACAAACATGCGGGCCCTCCTCCATCAGGACACCGCATTATTTCCACTGATATCTATTTTTGTCATGCTTATTTAGGCGGCAGGCCGTAATTTGTTGGCACCACATATTTCCCGAAACGGCCTTCCGACTACGTATTTTCCACTACTTAGCCCCAGCATGGGGCCTTTGACTGTAGAAGATGAGCTAAATATTTCCGGATCCATTGTCAATTGGAAGAAATTTTGGATAGGGGAAAAAATAAATTCACGAAACTTGTTTAGTTGACAATTAATAATCTCTTTCATTGTCAGACAAATATAATAAGAAAACCGATTAGATATCAAACTAAAAAATGTAATAAATATTACAAAAAGTAATTGACAAATCAATATCAGAAATGTATCATAGATTTCAAAAAACCGTGGGGCGACATCCTCCCCAGGAGGCAAGCATGGAAAATCTTTATATAAACATCGGTTTTCTGGTCATTGGCGTCCTGATTCTCATCTACGCCGCCAAATACCTGGTGGAGGGCCTCATCGGCCTGGCAGCCCGCCTGGCGGTGACCCCTTTCGTGCTGGCCATGTTGATCATCAGCATCGACCTGGAGGAATTCGCCCCGGCAGTTATCGGCTCTTACCAGGGTCTGACAGCCTTGGCCTTCGGCAGCATCCTGGGTACGGTGGTCTTCCTGATCTTTCTGGCTTTGGGGTCGGCAGCCGCCCTTTTCCCCATCAGACACCCTGACTTTCCCCTGAAATACATCTGGATGTTGGGCGGCGTCCTCCTTCTGGTTTTCCTGCTGGCCTATGACGGGGAGATCAGCCGTCCCGACGGTGTCATTGCTCTGGGAGTTTATGGGGCTTTCATGGTTTACCTGATCTCCGACCTCCGGCAGACTCGGGCCGCCAAGGAAGAAATCGAGGAGGCGGAAAAAGAGGTCGAGAAGATCGTCCGGGAGCCGACCTGGCACTTCCCGCTCATGTTGGTGGGCGGGCTCATCGGGCTGGTGGTGGGCGCCCTCCTGGTGATCCAGGGCGTGAAAGCAGTCCTCGTCTGGACCGGCATGGGGGAGACAATTATCGGCTTGACCCTGCTGGCCATCGCCGCCAATTCCGTGGAACTGGTGGAGGCCATCATCCCGGCCCAGAAAGGGCACCCGGAAGTGGTGATCGGCAATGTGGCCGGCAGTTCCTTCTTTCAACTGCTCTTCACCCTGGGCATTTGCGCCATGATCCGCCCCTTGACGGTGGAAGCGGTGGCCTTGGATTATTTTTTCCCCGCCGTGGGCTTGAGCTGGCTTATTTTGTTGCTCATTGTCTGGCGCGGCCACACGCCGCGCTGGGCGGGCATTAGCCTTATGGCCCTTTATGTTCTGTTCGTGATCGGCGCAGTCATGTTGGGCCTGAAGTTATAATTTCCCCTTTTTCCTTGCTGTCTTATCAATTCTTCTGCATTGCTGACCATGTAACTTTTGGGAGAAATAAGGAGGTTATCAATGAAGGTCATGTCATACAATACCCTTTTCGCAGGGTTCGATGGCAATAAGGACAAAAGATTGTTGGCTCAACTTGACTTGATAACTGGTATAAATCCTGATATCTTATTGGTACAGGAAGCCAAGAACCTTAACGCCAATGGGTCAAGACTGCTGTTTAAAATTGAAAAACGTATTAATATGAGAGGATTTATCGCTCCAGCACCGCTTACGGGACAGAATACCGGCATTTTTATCAAAGGAGATATTCATCCCGTATCGGCAAAAATTGATTCTGCCCATTTTCACCATGCGGTGATGATCCTTAAAGTCATGGTGCCGGTTTTTGACAAACCAGTAACCTTTATAAGCGCACACCTATGCCCCTTAGGACCACAGGTCCGCTTAAGGGAAGTATATTATTTGACCAATTACGCGGTGGCAGCTGATTTAACCTTATTGGCGGGGGATTTCAACTCGGTATCGCCCTATGACCCCGATCCGGAGGGGTTGGGTGAACTGCCGTCGCATTTTCGAGCCAGGTATGTACAGCCTGCTGGTAGTGAGGTGGACAAAAGTGTAATGGCAACGCTTTATCAGGCCGGCTATGTTGATATTGCCCACCAATTGGGAAAACATCATATTCCCACGGTTCCTGCTGCCTTTTTTGAGGGGGCCGAATTTGTCCCCTTTCGCTCTGATTATATTCTTACCACTCCGGCGCTTTCAGTGTATGCTAAATCCTATGCGGTGATTAAAAATGATGTCACCGATTTTGCCTCTGACCATTATCCTATAATGGCTGAATTTTCCCCCTAATGAGGCGCAGCCAAACATCTAACATGGCCGGATAAGGGCATCTTCCGGTCATGTTAGCAGGGTTTGCCAGATGAAATGGCTCTTTTTCTCTTATAGCCTGCCGACAAACCCTTCCAAAGCCAGGGTCTTTGTCTGGAGACAGTTGAAAAAACTCGGAGCCGTCAACTACCAGTCGGTGTGGGTGGCTCCATATTCTTTAGAACGAATCAATGAATTCAAAAAGCTTATCGAGAGTATCGAGGGATATAAGGGGATGGGCCTCTTAATTGCGGGGAAAATCCTGAATAAAGAGCAGGAAGAAAACATCAACCAGGCATTCATAGATTCCAGAAATGAAGAGTATAGAGAAATCATCGATAAGTGCGAGGCTTATTTTAAAGAGATAGAATATGAAATTCAAAGGCAGAATTTTATCTTTGCGGAAGTCGAGGAGAACGAAGAAGAACTGGAAAAGCTGAAGCAGTGGTTCAAAAAAGTGGAAAAACGGGATGCGATGAAGCCCTCTCTTCGAAAAACCGCCTTCGAGAAAATCAAGATGTGCGAAAAAATGTTCGACGATTTTGCCAAGATGGTTTATGAGCGCTGTCGACAGCAAGGCTGACACCCAGGGAGATGAGCCGAGAGTGAAAAATCCTTGAACCCCGACCTTTTCTGTGTTTTTATCAGAAAAGGCGATGGAGCTCGCCGGGGTGGCGAGGGGAGCCACCCGAACCGCGGGGACGCTGATAGCTCCTGATCTCGGCGATGAGTTCAGGGGCTTTTTTCATGGACGGGACCGCGAGGAAGGAGAGGGCCGATGGCCGTCAGTCTGGCTGTGGTCATCATCCTGGGGTTGGCCGCCGACTATCTGTTCCGGCGCCTGCAATTGCCGGGTCTGGTGGGCATGCTCCTGGTGGGGATTGTGGTCGGGCCTCACGTCCTGGGCCTGCTCCGCCCGGAAATGATGGCGGTCTCCGCCGACTTCCGCCGCATCGCCCTTATCATCATTTTGCTCCGGGCCGGGTTCACCCTGCGCCGGCAGACCCTGCGCCGCACTGCCCGCCCGGCCCTGCTCATGTCCTTTCTGCCGGCGGCCTGTGAAATGGCCGGGGTGGCGCTGGCCGCCAAATATCTCCTCTCCTTCTCCTGGCTCCAGGGGGCCATGCTGGGAGCCATCGTGGGGGCGGTGTCCCCTGCGGTGGTGGTGCCCATGATGATCTCCTTCATGGAGCAGGGCAAGGGGGCCAGAAAGGGCATCCCCACCTTTGTCCTGGCCGGTTCCGCCCTGGACAACGTCTTCGCCATCGTCGTCTTCACCCAATTCCTGAGCCTCTACCAGGGGGGGATGGGGAGCCTCTGGTTGGACCTGGCCGGCATCCCCATCGCCATCGTGTTGGGCGTGCTCCTGGGCCTGGCCGCAGGCTACCTGGTGTCCCGTTTCCTGCAACACCATGATCTGGCCACCCCCCGGCGCACGGTTCTCATCCTCGGTGTCGCCATCTTCCTCACCTGGATCGGGGACCTGGCCAAAAACACCGTCCCCATCGCCGCGCTCGTGGGGGTGCTGGCCATGGGCCTGGTCATTCTGGAGCGGGATGAGAGCCTGGGCCACCTCATTTCCCAAAAATTACAACGACTTTGGGTGTTTGCCGAACTGCTCCTGTTCGTCCTGGTGGGGGCCCAGGTGGATCCCAAGGTGGCTTGGGGGGCCGGGCTCATAGGGTTGGCCATCATCGCCATCGGCCTGGTCTTCCGATCCCTGGGCGCCTTCCTGGCGGTAACCGGGGCCGGCCTGAATTTCCGGGAAAAGCTTTTCTGCATCATCGCCTATGTGCCCAAGGCCACGGTCCAGGCGGCTATCGGCGCGCTGCCGCTGGAGGCCGGAGTGCCCGGGGGAGAGATTATCCTTGCCCTGGCGGTGCTCTCCGTCCTGGTCACCGCGCCCCCCGGCGCCATCGGCCTGTCGTTCTGGGGCGAGCGGGTGTTGGAGAAAGATGAACTCACCCCTTACCGCTTCGTGACCCTGCGGAGCCAATTAAAACTGCCCCGGGTGGGGCAACGGGTGCGGCAGCGGGAATCGGGCACGATATGGAAGGTGATCGAGGAAAAGGAGGTCTGGGTGGCGCAGCCGGACCCCGGGGGAGGGCCGCCCCGGTTGATTCCCGCCCTGTCCCTGCGACTCTGGAGGATGGACCCCGACCTGCCCCCCGGCAAAGGGAAAACATTTCGCCACAACTACACGCCGGGCGATTTTTCCTTTGACCGGCATTGGGAGATTTTGGAGGCTTGAGTCACCTGGCCAGCGATCATAACCGTCAGGCCTTTACCTTTATCATGCTGGTGGGGGTCGTCAGCCTCTTCAGCGACCTGACCTATGAAGGAGCCCGCAGCATCAACGGCCCCTTCCTGGCCACCCTGCAGGCCGGCGCGGTGGTGGTGGCCGTGGTGGCGGGCCTGGGAGAATTCGTAGGCTATGCCCTGCGCCTGGCCTCGGGCTGGCTGGCTGACCGCACCGGCCGCTATTGGCCCCTGACCATTCTGGGCTACGGCGTCAACCTGCTGGCCGTGCCGCTCCTGGCCCTGGCCTGGCGCTGGGAGGCCGCGGCCGCCCTCATGCTGTTGGAGCGCCTGGGCAAGGCGCTGCGCACCCCGGCCCGGGACGCCATGCTGTCCCATGCCGCCGGCCGGGTGGGGCGGGGCTTCGGCTTCGGCTTCCACGAAGCCATGGACCAGATCGGTGCCGTGGGCGGTCCCCTCCTGGTGGCGGGGGTGATTTACCTCTCCGGCGGCTATCGCTCCGCCTACGCCGCCCTTTTGGGGCCCGCGGTCCTGGCCCTCCTGGTGCTGACCCTGGCGGCCCGGCGCTACCCCCAGCCCCGGGACCTGGAGGTGAGCGCCCCCCACCTGGAAACCGCCGGCTGGGGGCGGCCCTTCTGGCTCTATGTCTCCGCGGTGGCCCTGATGGGCGCGGGCTTTGCCGACTTCCCCCTCATCGCCTACCATTTTCACCACACCGGCGCCCTCCCTGCCACCTGGATTCCCCTGTTCTACGCGGTGGCCATGGGGGTGGACGCGCTGGCGGCCCTCATCCTGGGCCGGCTTTTCGACCTCCTGGGCATGAAGCTCCTGGTGGTGGTGCCGCTGCTGTCGGCCCTGTTCGCCCCTCTGGTCTTCCTGGGCGGCTTTTGGCCGGCCCTGGGCGGCATGGTCCTCTGGGGTCTGGGCATGGGGGCGCTGGAGTCCGTCCTCAAGGCGGCCCTGGCCGACCTGGCCCCAGCCCAGCGCCGGGCCACCGCCTTCGGCATCTTCCACACGCTTTTCGGCCTGGGTTGGTTTGCGGGCAGCGCCGTCATGGGGGTGCTCTATCAGGTCTCCCTGATGTCCCTCATCGTCTTTTCCGTGGCGGCCCAACTGCTGGCCATACCCCTGTTGCTCCTCATGTCCCGAGAGGTGGGCCTGGTGCACCGTTAATGCTGGCGCCGCCGCCACCGGCCAGTAGCCTCAGTCTCAGGATATAAAAAAATCCTGTTGGCGCACGACGGCTCTGAAGGGGCGAGCAAGGCCTTGCAAGCCGGTCTGGAGCCGCCCCGGCGCCAGCAGGCCGAACTGTGGACTCTGGCCGTGGAGGAAAGCCTGCCTCGCTTCAGCGCCACCGTGACGAGGTCCAGGAGGAAAAGGCCTACGCCGACCGCTACTACGGCGAAATTCCGGCAAAAGCCCTGAATCGGTCCGCAGGGTGCGCACCGCGCATCACGGTATTTCGAAGGGAGTATGTTGTATGGTATGCTCAACCCCGCAAGATAAAAGGAAAAAACTAATGCAGATACCTGATTCACCTGTACTGAAGGCCATATATGAAAGGCGCAGCGTCCGGCATTTTCTGGATGCGCCGGTCCCCCGGGATCTGATCATGACCGCCCTGGAAGCAGCTTCCTGGGCTCCTTCGGGGCTTAACAACCAGCCCTGGCGTTTCGCCATTATCCGGGACAAGGCATCGCAGGCGGCCCTGGCGGCCCTCTCAAGATACTCAAAAATCCTTGAATCGGCCTCCGTCCTCATTGCCGTTTTTCTGGATAAGGATAATTCATACGATTACCTCAAAGATTGCCAGGCCGTGGGGGCTTGTCTCCAGAACCTGCTGCTGGCGCTCCATGCATTGGACCTCGGAGCAGTCTGGATCGGCGAAATTCTCAAGAACCAGGAGCGGGTCATCCAGTTCCTGAAACTTCCGGAGCGGCTCGAGCTCATGGCCGTGGTGGCTGTGGGACATCCGGCTCACCGGACCCAGAAATCACACCGGCGGCCGATAGAGGAGCTGATTTTGCTGGAAAAATAGGAAGAGAAGGGCAGTTTGCCTGGAGTCGGCCCAGGACACCCCATCATTGCAAATGGTCCGAATCCGAAGCCCGCAAGCCGGCAGTTTTGACAGGCAAGATCCCGCCGGCAGAAATGGAGGCATCCCGAACCTGTTTTGACAATGAGCCCTTTGCTACAATTTCTGCCGGTCTGATCATAAGTTAGGGGTCCGGCAGGCCTTACCCTTTCGGGGGCATCTCACCGAGCCCACTGCGAGGGGGCGTCTCTCCGGCAGACGAAAAGCGGCACCTGAACCTTTTGCCGCGGGCTCAATCGGTAATTTTCCCGGGAATTCCCGGCTTGGCCCAGTGATAAAAAAGGAAACGGGCATGCAGAGGAAACAGCCGGATACAACCGTGGGAGGCAGCATATCCAGGAACTATGCCCTCATGAATGTAATAATTACCGCCGATATTCAGGGCATGATCCATGGGGGAATCATATTTTGCGGAGTAATGTTCTTGATTCATATAATTTACTACGAATTTTCTTAGTGGCGTCGATTTCGAGCTGCCGGAAGAAATTGGAAAAGTGTATTTCAAATTGCCGGATTCATAAAGACCGATATATTGCAGGCGGCGGTTTATAAGAATGAACTTCTCATGTTTGGCCGCATAAGGCAGATAACTCGGCAGAATCTGCGGCTCGATGGAATAGTCGAGGGGCACGAATATTATGTTTTTATCGGTGCTGACGTTACCCTCCCCATTAATTATCAATAAATAGTGCGTTTTATTAATAAGAGCGATCCTGTCCTGAGCCATAAGTGATTTCTTCTTTAAAGCAGGTATGGAATGGACAAACGACATTATGGTTTCGCCACTATTCAGCGCAACTTCCACGCAGGGTACGCCATAAACAGTAATTATCTGTCCTGTCGTCATCCTCCCCTGTTCAGCCAATTCTTTTAAAATAGGATTTTCTTGCTTCATGCCTTCAGCTTGAGCTGGTGGACCCCAAATTAACAGTGCAATCAGCACAGCGGTTAACCAAAGTATTGCTTTCATAACTTTCCACCTGTGGCAACAATCTCAGACGCCGGGTCACCCGTCAAGGTTGCGAAATCCGGCCTTGGGCGAACGCCGCCTGGAGCCATAAACCCGGATCAGAACCTTCCGAACTTGCGCCAATGGTAACATCATGATCATTCAAGTCCCAGTTTTCGGTGCTGCTACCTGGAAGGCCCCGGGATAAAGTTTCACTTCCAGGGGTGTCAAGCCTGCCAATTCGCCGTCGGCCTCCACCAGGGAGGGAGGCTCAGCCGCCACCTTCAGGTTCAAGGCAAAGCGGGTCTGGATTTTGGGGTGTTTGAGGTGCCTTCCCAGATAAACCTGGGGAAAAAGGGTGATCACCTCCAGCAAGGAGAGTTGCCGGTCCCACACCAGTTGAAGGCGCCCGGAATGGGGTGAAGCCCAGGGGGTGATCATCATCCGGCCCCCGAAATATCGGCCTAAGCCCAGGGTGAAAATAAGTGAAACCGCTTCGAAATCCTCGCCGTCGATTTCCCCTCGCAGACGAACATGCCGCAGTCTGAACAGCTCTCGGAGGCCGCTCCAAAAGTAAGGAAGTTTGCCGTACCTGAAAATCTTTTGGCGCCGGTGGCGGGCAATCACCTTGGCGTCAAAACCCACTCCCATGACATTGAGACAGACTCGGGAGACCGGTCGGCCGTGTTTCCCCATGGATTGAAAAATCATCATATCCACGCCCAGGACCGATTCGCCCAGGGAATGGGCCAGATGGTCAACGGGTGTGGCGCCCATCTCAAAATTGCGCACATAGTCGCAGCCGGTGCCGAAGGGCACAATCCCCAGGCTGGGCAGGCGGCCTTTGGACTCCCACCACAATCCATTGGCCACTTCGAATATGGTGCCGTCCCCCCCTACCGCGAGAACCCGGTCAAAACCCTCTCTCTTCGCCTGCGCCGCCAGAAATTCGGCATGGCCGGGGCCTTGCGTCCACCAGGTCACCACCCGAGAGGCCCGGGCGCCCAAACGGTTCAACAATGCGGGCCAGGCATGGGGCGCGCGCCGGAACCCTGCCACCGGATTCACAATGGCCACGGTCTTCATCGTGCCAAACCCTGGTGCGGGCCCGCCGGCGCCACACCAATACGGTGGGTTAACCAGAAACAACCATAGATAATTTTACCAGCATTTGGCGGCAGATCGGAGACATAATGAGAAACCCATGATATTTATTGACTCTGTGGCGCGCTTTTGGTCAGGGCGGTCCGGATTTCTGGTCGCCGGGAGGGTGGTGGCCGGTTGTGCCGCATGATCAGCCGTTCCGGGCAAAATTTGTTTTTCGGGGGAAGGTCATGCTATTATTCTAAGAGGTTTGCTGTGGGGGAGAGGGCCAAGGATCGCAGGCCCTTGCCCCCCGCACAAAGATCAATCCAAACTTTCCGGCCGGGGTGCAGTCCCAGGTGCGACGGTTGCCATGCTTTCCCTGAGAACACGCCGTTTCTTGATCGAGAGAATCCGGCCCGTCTGCGTGCTGGCTGCAGGAATGCTCCTCGTCGCGCAGGCGGTGTGGGCCCAAACTTCGCCGTCCCACCGGCCCGAAATCTGGGCGCAACCGCTCAAGCTGGAGGGAGTGTCAAACCTCTACCGGGTTTCTCCCAGCCTGTACCGGAGCGACCAGCCAAGCGCTCTGGGCATGAAAAATTTAAAAAAATTGGGGATCAAAACCATCGTCAATCTGCGGTCTTTTCATTCGGACCGTCGTAAACTAAAAGCGACCGGACTGGCTTACGAGCATATCTACATGAAAGCCTGGCACCCCGAGGAGAAAGAAGCGGTTCGTTTCCTGAAGATTGTCACCGACCCCCGGCGCATTCCGGTTCTGGTTCACTGCCAGCATGGGGCGGACCGCACCGGGGCTATGATTGCCGTTTATCGCATCGCCGTCCAGGGTTGGAGCAAAGAGGAGGCGATTCGCGAGATGACCGAAGGGGGATACGGATTTCACGGCATATGGCGCAACCTGCCGAAGTGGGTCAGGAAATTGAATGTCGACCAACTGAAAAGGAAGGCAGGCATTCAGGAGTTTCGTTAGAAAACCGACGAAGCCGTCCACCTGCACGCAATCTATGCCCCTGGGGCAGTGATTTCCGGGGGGAAGGGCGCCGCTCCGAGCTCCAGCCGCATGACCGGATTACCGTTACCGTAAGGCTTTCGAGGATGTTGAGGAAACGTTGCCGACCGATCAGATTCACCCACCTTGGTTATTCTTTCCTCCTCCTTTGTCTCCTGCACGGTTGCAGCCCCGTCTCTTTTAACCAACCTCGCACCGTTTCCCACGCCCTGTACCGGCCGGAAACCACCTCCTTGGGGAGAGCGGTCCGCGCCCAAGCCGAGCATCACCCCGGGACTTCGGGCTTCTATCAATTGTTTTCCGGCGAAGAAGCCTTGCTGGCCCGGGTCTTTTTGATCGACCGGGCAGAAAAGACCCTCGACCTGCAATATTTTATCTTTCACCCCGACCTCACCGGGAAGTACCTCTTGAACCGACTGGTGGCGGCGGCGGAAAGGGGGGTGAGGGTGCGTCTCCTGATTGACGACTGGCAGGGGTCGGGAGTGAAGGATGCGCTGTTCGCCGCCCTGGAGACCTCGCCCAACATCGAAGTGAGAATCTTCAACCCCTTCGGGGGGCGCAGGTCCAAGTTTCTGGCCCGCCCCCTCCAGATGGTCTTCGGGCCGAAAAGGCTGAGGGGCCGGATGCACAACAAGGCCTTTATCGCCGACAACAGTGTGGCCATCATGGGGGGGCGCAATATCGGTGACGAGTACTTCGGGGCAAGCCCCGGCTTCAACTTTCAGGACCTGGACCTGTTGGCTCAGGGACCCCTCGTCCGGGAGCTCAGCGCGGCTTTTGACGATTACTGGAACTGTGCGCTGTCGGCGCCGATCAGGGCCCTGGTGTCCCGCCCCCCCGCAGCCGGAGATTTTCAGGCCCTGCGGCAGGACCTGCAACGCCATCGAGACTCCTTGCAAAGATCGGCTTACGGCATCAGACTGGGTCAGCATGATTTCCAGAAACGGCTTGAGGCCGGAAAGCTTCCCTTCGTCTGGGGGCCGGCGGAACTCCTCTCCGACGAACCCTTAAAATGCATCGACTCCCAGAACCGCGGTCGACCCATCAAAATGGCTCTGAAACTGCAGAGCCTCATTGAAAAAGCTGAAGACGCGGTTTTCATGATCTCGCCCTATTTCGTGCCCCGGAAGTTCGGGGTGCGATGGTTCCGGAAGATGCGGGGGCGCGGCGTCACCATGATCGTCATCACCAACTCCCTGGCCTCCACCGATGCGCCCCAGGCCCAAATCGGCTATATGAACTACCGCAAGAGGCTGCTGTGGATGGGAGTGGACCTCTACGAGATCAGGCCCAAACCGGGGCAACGGACCGAAGACCTCGCCCGCTTGGGTGACGATTTCCTCCGACTCGGCATCTCGGCCCTGCAATTCGGCAGTTCCGTCGTCCAACTCGGCGGTTCTGACCTCCAGCTCAGCGGTCCCTCCCGGGAATCACTGCACGCCAAGACCCTGGTCCTGGACCGCCGGGTGCTGTTCGTGGGCTCCTTCAACCTTGACCCCCGCTCCGTCAGGTTCGACACCCAGAATGTGGTGGTGATCCGCAGCCCGGAACTGGCGGCCCAGGCGGCAGACCTTTTTGCCCTGAGGATTCTGCCTTCTCAAACCTACCTGGTAAAGCTCAGGGAGCACAACCGCCTGGTGTGGATCACTGAAGATAAGGGGCGTCAGGTGAGCTACTACCGGGAACCCGAGATAAAGTTCCTGCGTCTCCTCCTGATGCGGCTGATTGGCATCCTTACCCCGGAATCCGTGCTGTAAAAAAAAACACCTGGGGCCGGGACGGTCTTTATACATAGCGTCATAAATAATTGCGCATGTTAGGGTATTTTGGTATGGTCTGGGTATGAAACCACTGACCATACCGGACGCAGAAACGATCATCATGGGTCTCCAGGCGGAGATTCGTCGTTCTCACGAAGCCCGTTATCATCACCGGCTGCACGTGGTTCTTTTGGTGGCGCAGGGTCTGTCTTGTGCTGAGGTCGCCCAACGCTTCGGCGACGCCACGCGCACTGTGCATTATTGGGTTAAAAAATTTATCCAAAGAGGCCTCGCAGGCTTGGCGGAAGCCGAACGCCCAGGCCGGCCACCATCCCTCAATGAGTCCCAACTCTCGGCGGTGGCCGGTGCCCTGCGGGAGTCGCCGGCGGTTTATGGGCTGGGCGCCCATCTCTGGGATGGCAAGACCTTGTCCGCCTTTATCAAAGAGCGGTTCCGGGTAGACTTGGGAGTGCGCCAATGCCAGAGACTCTTTCGACAACTGGGTTTTCGCCTGCGCCAGCCCAGGCCTCTCATTGCCCATGCTGACCCTGAGATGCAGCAGCGTTATAAAAAAACTGCAGGACCTCGACCAGAACCACAAGGTTGAACTATGGGCCATGGACGAAGTCCGTTTCCAACAACACGGTTCTCGCTGCCGCATGTGGGTGCCGCCGGAGACCGGGGACCCGGTAAGCCTGCCTCATCCGACCCATCGCAGCATCGGCTGCTTCGGGGCGGTGCGGTTGCGGGATGGCAAATTCTTTTTCCAAAGGGAGGAAAATCGCTTTAATGCCCAAACGTTCCTGGGGTTCCTCCCAAACCTCCGGTTGGAGAGCGGAGAAACCTCCAGGAGGTGCATGCGATGACTGGCAGCAAAATAAAAGCGACTCTTAGTATTACTAGGTTAAGTTATTAGGATGAATCATTGATCGCTGGGAAACTTGCATGGCACCAGGGGCAGAAGCCGCTCAGCCGGATCAGGAGGGCTTGCAGGGATTCACGCGTCTGGGGCAAGGTCGCACCA
>Ga0194125_10010261_pt1 | contig 12824 bp, 10 predicted proteins | sample TA2KigC250mmetaG_FD_148626 | JGI IMG/M metagenome (GOLD analysis project Ga0194125, IMG submission 148626) | Freshwater microbial communities from Lake Tanganyika, Tanzania - TA2015034 Kigoma Deep Cast 250m | ecosystem: Environmental > Aquatic > Freshwater > Lake | place: Tanzania: Lake... | reverse complement strand
CCGGGGGCAAGGGGCTGGTCCTGTGCGGGGGATCGGACGGATCCGACGGATCGGACGGATCATGCCCATTGGGCATTTCACGCGGTTTCGAGCTTTTCGAGGGGCTTGAAGTTGCCGAAGAAGACGTCGGGGCCGGGGACGGGGGCGGCCCAGCGAACGGCGTTGGCGATGATCTTGAGGACGCCCTGGTGGTGATAGGTCGGGTAGGATTCGTGGCCTGGGCGGAAGTAGAAGATCTTGCCCTTGTTGCGGCGGAAGCAGCAGCCGCTGCGGAAGACCTCGCCGCCGGCGAACCAGCTTATCAGGACCAGGGCGTCGGGCTCAGGAATGTCGAACCGCTCGCCATACATTTCTTCGTGGGGGATGTCGATGTACTCGCCGAGGCCCTGGACGATGGGGTGGCCGGGCTCGACGACCCAGAGGCGCTCCTTCTCGCCGGCCTCGCGCCACTTGAGGCTGCACGAGGTGCCCATGAGCTTGCGGAAGGGTTTCGAGTAGTGGCCGCTGTGGAGGACGACGAGGCCCATGCCGTCGAGGACGCGGGCGCAAACCTTGTCCACGATGGCGTCCTTGACCTCGTGGTGGGCCATGTGGCCCCACCAGATGAGGACACCGGTCGTGGGCAACACGTCGCCGCCGAGGCCGTGGTCGGGTTCGTCGAGGGTGGCGGTGCGGACGTCGAGGTCGCCGCAGGCCTGGAGGTAGGCGGCGATGGCGGCGTGCATGCCGTCGGGGTAGAGCTTGGCGATCTGGGCGTTCTTCTTCTCGTGGCGGCCCTCGTTCCACACGGTCACGCGAAGCTGGTCGGGCATGGGCGTTGGCTCCTAAGCTAGAGGCAAGACACGGCTGGGCAAGCCAGCCGTGCCACACCTCAGTTGTAGGGACACGGCTGGGCAAGCCAGCCGTGCCACACCTCAGTTGTAGGGACACGGCTGGGCAAGCCAGCCGTGCCACAATCTCGCGGGGCAGGGACGCCCCCGCCTACAGTTCCACCGGCTGGCCGGTGGCGAGGGACTTGTCCACGGCAAGGCTGAGGGCGAGGGACTTCACGGCGTCGGGGTAGGGGGAGAGGACCTTGTTGTCCTTGCCCTTGGAGCGAATGGCGCCGATGAAGGCATCGTCAATGGCCTGGCCGTAGTCGGCGACGTTGCGGAACTCCTCGGTGCGGCTGGCCTCGCGGACAGTGACCGACTGGCGCTCGACGTATTCGATGCGGGCGTCGGTGCAGAAGATGTCTATGCCGCACTTTCCGCCGGCCTTGAGGCAGCAGGCGGAGTAGACGGTGGCGACCATGCCGCTCTTGAGAACGAGCGTGGCGGCGGAGAGGTCCTCGACGTCGTAGTTTGGCACGTCGGTCATCAGGCCGCGGCTGGCGGCGGCGTAGACGGTCCTGGCCTCGCCAAAGAGGTAGCGGACCATGTCGAAGATGTGCGTGGTCTGCTCGGTGTGCTGGCCGCCGCTGGTGGCCTTGACGCGCCACCAGGGGACGCCGGGCATTCCGCCCATCCAGTAGCCCATCGCGGTGGCGACCCTGCGGGTGCGCAGGACGGCCTTGAGCTTCGCAATGATGTCCTGATAGCGGTCCTGGTAGCCGACGGCGGAGACGACGCCAGCCTTGGCCACGGTGTCGCGGATTTCGAGCGCGGTGTCCATTGTGGTCGCAATGGGCTTCTCGACGAACAGGTGGCAGCCGCGGGCGACAGCGTCCAGCTCATACGGCCCGTGGGCGAAGGGCGGGGTGCAGACATAGACGGCGTGGGGCTTCGTGGCGTCGAGCATGCGGCGGTGGTCGCGGTAGGCTTTGGCCTTGTGTTGCTTGGCCTTGGCCTGCGCGCGGGAGGAGTCCACGTCGCAGAAGCCGACGAGTTGCACGTCCTGAATCTTGACGAGGTGGCTCAAGTGGTAGCCCGCGATGCCGCCGGCGCCAATGAACGCGACCTTGATGGCCATCCTAGCTTCTCCGAGGGAGAGGGGAAAAGATGCAGAGCCATCCGCAGCCAACGCTGGGTTGAGGGAGTCTAACACCGGGGGGAGGCGGAGTCAAGGGCAAGAGTTACACAATTTTACATAGCGTTTACACAAGGGTGACAACGGAGCTATCTCCTTGGGGTTATAAGACATAGGTCGCTTGGCTGCTGGATCGGGCACGCCATAAGTCGCTCGCTGCGGGGCGGAAAAAGATGAAACATTCCGGCCCGTGGCGCGACTAATAGCATAGAGAGGGGAGAAAGGAGGCGCACCGTGCTCTGCCAACGCCCCCGGTGCGGAGCGCATGTGCCCGAAGGCCGCCGCAAGTATTGCTCTGACCGCTGCGCGCGCATCGTGAACCGCGATAGCGCGGCGGCGCGCGCCCGGCGACGCACGGCTGCCGTCGAGGCCAAGGGCGGCCCCCATGTCGCCATCCGCATGTGCCTCGCCTGCGGCCAGGCCTTCCTGTCCGAAGGCCCCTGGAACCGCATCTGCCCGCATTGCAGCGAGCGCAACGTGGCGGCGCCTCCTCGGGCCTCCGCGGTGCACCTCGGCCTCACGCTGCCCGCCAGCGAGTTGAGCCGCTGGAGCAACGACTGAGCGACCGGCTCCCGCATTCCCCAGGAGCGGCAGGGACGCCCCCTGCCGCTCCTTTCGCTGGCCCGCACCCCTCTCCATGCCATCCTCTCCTGCTCGTCCCCGTCGTTTGTCCTCGACCCATGGGGTTTGTGGGAGGAGGAGCCGAGAAGGAGGACGAGGGACGAGGACGAGGACGATTCCCCGCTGTCGCCTGTCGTCTGTCATCTGTCCTCTGTCGTCTTTGGCGTCTCCGCCCTTGACTTCTGTGGCCCGGCTGCCATGATAGCCGGCGATGAACCGCATCCTCTACGTCATCACGGAGCTGGACGTGGGCGGGGCCGAGAAGGCCCTGGTCGCGCTGGCCACGCGCCTGAGTCGCGCGGCCTACGAGCCGCAGGTGGCCTGCCTGAGCGGCCGCGGGCCGCTCGCCGCCGACCTCCGCGAGCGCGGCATACCCGTCCACTTCCTAGGCATGCGCGGCTGGTGGCACCTCCCAGCCCTCTGGCGTCTCCGCCGATTGGCGAAGCAGGCCGACATCGTTCACAGCTTCCTCTACCACGCGAACATGGCGACGCGTCTGGCCGCCGTGGGCACCAGGGCCATCGTCGTCTCCTCGGCCCGCGTGGCCGAGCGCTCGCGCCCGCGCCGCCGACGCCTCGAATGCCTCACCCAGCGCCTCGTGGACGCCGAGGTCTGCGTGTCGGAGGGCGTCCGCGACTTCTTCGCCGCCGGTGGCTTTCCCAAGAGCAAGCTCGTCGTCATCCCCAACGGAGTTGACGTGGCGAGGTTCGATGGCCGCGACCCCGCCTTCAAAGCCCGCCTGGCCATCCCGCCCCATGCCCCGCTCGTGACCACCATCGGCCGGCTCCACGAGCAGAAGGGCATGGAGCTCTTCATCCGTGCCGCCGCCTCGGTGCGCCACTCGCGGCCCGACTGCCATTTCCTCATCGTGGGCGCCGGCCCGCTCGAAGCCCCCCTCCGCGCTGCCGCCAAATCCCTTCACCTGGAGGGTGCCCTCACCTTCCTCGGCCAGTGCAACGATGTGGCCGCCGTGCTCCGGGCCACCGACGCCTTCGTCCTCGCCTCGCTCTGGGAGGGCATGCCCAACGTCGTCCTGGAGGCCATGGCCGCGGGCGCCCCCGTCGTCGCCACACGCGTCGAGGGCACGGTGGACCTCATCGAGCACGGGGAGACCGGCCTGCTCGTGATGCCGCGGGACGTGCCGGGCCTTGTGAGCGCCATCCGGCGGGTGTTGGATGAGCCCGCGCTTGCCCGGCGCCTCGCCGGGGCCGCCCAGGAGCGCGTCCGCACTCACTTCCCCCTGGACGCCATGGTCCGCCGCCACGAGGCCCTCTACGCCGACCTCCTCATGCGTAGCGGTCGGTGATGGAGCGGACGAGTCGGACCCAGCGGCGGAGGTTCTGGGGCTTGCTCTGGACGGTTTCCACGTCCTTGAGCGTGATGTCCACGTGGCAGCCTCTGGCGGCGTCCATTGCGTTGGTGACGATGGAGCGGACGAGGTCGGGGTCGTAGCCACAGCAGATCATCTGGGCGGGGTTGGGGCGCCAGGAGAGGATGTAGTCGGTGCCGATCTGCTCGGCACACTTCGCCACGTCGGCGCGGGGGGTGACGGCGATGCGGCGGAGGTTGGGGACCTTGCGGAGCATGTCGATCTTCCGCGTGAGGTCCTCGCAGCAGCCGTAGGCCGAGAGGCCAAAGCGGGCTATGATGGGGAGTTGGTACTGGAGCAGGAACTCGTCGTGCATGGCGGGCGAGATGAGGGTGTACTCCTGGGCGGCGACGAAGACCCAGAGCTTGTCGCGGGTGACGGGGCGCGGGTCGGCGGAGGGGTCGGACAGCCCCGCGGCGTAGGGCATGGCCTGGTTCGCGTGGTTGAGGAGCCGCCAATCCCCCGCCAGCTCGGCCTCGGTGTGGGTGGTGAGGATGGCGTCGCTCATGAACTTCAGGACGCGGTGGAGCCAGGCCGGGTTGTCCATCATGTCGAGCATGAGCTGGTCGAGTCCGCGCAGTTGGGTCAGGAGTGTCGAGATGTCGCCGTTCCAGCCACTGTAGGCGGGTGAGCGGTCCACGGCGATGGGCAGGATGTCGCCCACGGCGTCGTGGAGGCGGGCGGCGTTGCGGGCGGTGGCCTCCTCGTCCACGCGGTGGTGGGCGAAGGTCATCCGCTGGGCGTCGTCGAGGGTGGCGAGGGTGGGCTGGAACTTCCACGAGCCGCGCGGGTCGGTCTTCGCGCTGTGGCGGACGGGCAGGCCCCACAGCCCCTCGCTGGGCGTGGCCACCGTGGCACGCACGGTGAGCCAGGGCTCGAGGACGTAGTCGTCGCCGATGGTGTCCTGGAAGAGCATCTGGCGGAGGTGGTTCTCGTAGGGGCGGTCGAAGGGGTCCTGGCATTCGAGGCGCGATTCGGCCGCCTCGTGCCAGGCGGCGAGCCAGCGGACGTAGAGGAGCGGGCGCGTGCGCCGAAGGGCGTTGTGGCGGCGCCAGAGGTCGCGCCGCTCGTCGTATGTGGGCTTGCGGCACACATCGGCGTACCGCTTCGCCAGCTCGCGGAGGATGCGGATGTCGCCATTCTGCGGCACGGGAGACTCCTGCTTCTTCGTCCCTTGGGTCCCTTTGGTCCCTTGCGTCCCTTTCGCTCGCCAAGGGACAAAAGGGACAGAAGGGACAAAAGGGACGTAGCCTGGTCAGCCGCCCCGCACGAGGGCTTCGAGGACAGCCACCACGTCTCCCTCAGCGAACTTGCGGGGGTTGGCCTTCAGCGAGCCCGAGGGCAGGCTCTCGGCCGCGATGGCCGCGAAGTCCTCGCGGGGGATCGTCACGCCGTCGAGGGCGCGGCGCAGGCCAAAGCGCTCGCCCAGCCCTTCGATGGCCGCGATGATCTCGCGCCCTGCGAGGACGGACAGGCGGCCGTACTTGTCGCCCACCTGGCCGCGGTTGAGGCGCATCACGTGGGGCATCAAGAGGGCGCACACCACGCCGTGCTCCAGGCCGTAGTGGGCGCCGAGCGGATGGGCCATGCCGTGGACGGCGCCCAGGCGTGCGTTGGCGAGGGCCATGCCGGCCATGAGGCTGCCGTAGGCGCACTCCTCGCGGGCGGCCAGGTTCGTGCCATCCTCCCAGGCCGCGGCCAGCGAGCCGATGAGGCGGCGGGCCGCCTCGAAGGCCAGGGCGTCCGTGAGTGGGGTCGCGTGAATCGAGGTGAACGCCTCGATGGCCTGCACCAGCGCGTCCATCCCGGCCGCCGCCGTCACCTGCGGCGGGCACGAGAGGGTCAGCTCGGGGTCCACGATCGCGGCCACCGGCATCATGCACTCGGCGCGGATGCTCTGCTTGAGGCGGCGGGAGCGGTCGCTGAGGACGGCGTTCTTCGTCACCTCGGCCCCCGTGCCCGAGGTGGTGGGGATGGCGAGGAAGGGCAGGCCGGGCTGGGCGATGGGCTTGCCGAGGACGAAGTCGGCCGTCGGCTCCGCCTCGTTCACCAGGGCGGCGATGGCCTTGGCCGCGTCGAGCGCGCTGCCGCCGCCGAGGCCGATGACGCAGTGGCACCGGGCCTCGTGGCACGCGGCGCGGCCGGCGTCCACCGTCGTCACGTCGGGGTCGTGCTCGACCTGGTCGAAGAGCGTCGCCTCGACGCCTTCCGCCGCGAGGAGCGCCAGCGCCTTGTCGGTGGCCCCGCTCCTCCGTGCGGCGGAGCGTCCTGTGACCAGAAGTGCCCGCCGGCCCAGCGCCGCCGCCTGGTTGCCGAGGCAGGCAACGCAGCCAACGCCCGTGACGATCTCGCGGGCGGTCGTGAACGAAGGCATCCAGTGCTCCTCACTGCTTGGGCAGGGGGTTCTTCTCCGCCGGAGGAGGCGGCGAGCCGGGGAGGCGGATTTGGTCGAGGCCAAGGGCCTTATCGTCTGGCTCCTCCTCGCGGCGCTCCGCGCGGAGCTCCCATTCGGTCTTCTTGAACGGCTCGACCTCGAACTCGGCGGGCCGCGCCGTGGCCTTGCCGCGCCAGACGTTCGCGGGCAGCTTGGCGTCCCGGGGCACCTCGATGGCCACCGAGAGGGCGAACTTGCCGCCCTTGGCGATGGCGGGCGGGGCCGAAGGCTCGTCAATCTCCAGGAGGCGGCGGAGCTTTCTGCCCCGCCAGGCGGGCGTCGCGCGCAGGAGCAGGGTCTCGCCGGGCCGAAGCTCGACCGGGGCGGGTTCCACCTTCTTGGCCACGACGGGGCGCCGGCCGTGGGGCTCCCAACGCTCCCTGCGTTGCTCGGGCTCCGGGCCGAGGTCGAGCGGCGTCCCCTTCTCGTCGCTCAGGGCGAACTGGAGGAAGCGGAGTTCGGGGTCGCGGTCGTCGTCATAGCGCTTGCTCTTGGGCAGCCAGCAAGGCTCTGACACGATGGCCGGAAGGGTCAGGGGCTCGGCTTCGCGGACATTCCTGAGGCGGACCTCGATTGGCAGCCCATCGCGGCGCGCGACCTTCCGCTTGGGGACGGCGACTGAGACCGCGAGGCCATCGCACGGCTCGCCCCATGTCAGGTCCGACGGCCCTGGCCGGACCTGGATGGTCAGGGGCGGCGACTGAGGCCAGCGCGCCATGTCGCGGTCACGGCCTGGGACAACGGTGCGAACTTGGAAGGAGTAGGTGCCGGCCTCGCGGAACTCGAGCTTGCTGTGGAGATTGATGCGATAGGCGGCCTCGCTGCGCGGCTCGTCGGCGAGCACAGCTCGGCCTTCGCCGGGCGAGAGAGTGAAGGGGACACCCCGGTAGTCGAATCGCTCGGGGCGTTCGCCATCTGGGCCGGGCTTCCGGCGCTCGCCCACGACGCGCACCTCGGCGGCGAGGGGAAGCTCCCCTGTCTCGCGGCGGAGGCGGATGGTGAGCCAGATCGGCTCCCCCGCCTCGTAGACCCCCTTGTCGGTCGAGCACTTGAGTGCGACGCCCTCCAGGACATTGCCCCAGCGGCCGAAGCGTGCGGCGTTCTCGGCCCACCAGGCCTCCCAGCGTTGGGCGAGGGCATCCTCCTCTTTGCCGGCAGCATAGAGGACGCTGTCCCTGGGGCCGATGGCGGTCTCGCCGATGCCGGAGAGCTCGGCGAGGTGGCTCTTGGCGGCGACCCGCACCTTGCCCGAAAGGTCGCCGCGGAAGAGCAGGAACGCCTCGCGGAAGTAGCAGGGGGGCAGGGAGCGAACCAGCCGCTCGCGTTGCTCCGCATCCTCCGAGTGAAGCGCCTGAAAGAGGAGCGGCTGGGCGGCGGGGAAGTCCATCCCGGCAAGCAACTCCACGCCGTGGCCGTGCAACTGGGAGCCGGGGCGGACGCCGTTGACGATGTCGCGGACGAGTTCGAAGGCGTCCTCAGGCGAGCGGCGGGCAAGGGCGGAGAGCAGGTAGTCGCGGTCGAAGTAACGCTCCGCGCGAAGGTATGCATCGCGGAGCGCCTGGACCGAGGCCGCGGCGACCGCAAACTCGTTCTCTGCCAGGAGGCGGGCCGCCTGGCCATGGTCCTCGCCCGGCTGTTCGAGGAGCTTCAACAGCCGCTCGGCGACTTCTTTCGCCCTATAGTCGCCGAGGAGGCCCCTGGCGTTGTAGAGGCGGGACTTTGGTGAGGTGATGTCCTTGAAGAGCACCTCGCGGCAGAAGTCGTCGCCCATCGCGTCGAGGGCCTTCAGGACGCCTGGCCGCAGGTCGGTCCAGTTGAGCCGCTCGTCGGCGGCGAGGGTCCGGAGTAGCGGCAGCAATTCCTTGTGGCGGCAGCCGCGCTCAATCTGGTAGCTTGCCCTCTGCTGCTGCTCGGTCGTCATTGCGGGCACCTTCTCCAGGAGGGCCTTCCAGTCGTCGAGGGTGCGGGCCTCCTTCTCGAGGAGTTCGTCCAGCTTGGCCCTCTCGGCCTCGGGGCCGGTGAGCTGTTTGGCTCCCTGCTGCCGCTTCGCCTCCAGGACGGCCTGCCAGCGGGCGTAGACCTTGCCGTAGCTTGAGCCGACCCAGCCGTCCTTCAGTCCCCTGGCGCGGAGGTGGGCGGTGGTCAGCACGGAGGCATAGCTCTGCACGTCGTCCCTGTCGAGGACAGCCTTGCCCTGGACGGCTTTGAGGATTTCATGGGTGACGGGCCGCATGTCGCGGAAGCTCACGAGGCCGAAGCGTGCGTCAATCCGCGCATTGCCGTTACCGCAGGTCAGCGCCCACACGAGGAGCGGGATCGCCCGCTCGTCCACCATGAAGCGCAGGTCATCCACCGCCTTGCCCCACGCCTCGCGGTCCTTCGCGTCGAGGGTCGCCCCGGCCTTGGCGATGCGGGCGAGGCGATGGGCGTCCACGGGCGGGATGAGTTCGAGCTTGAGCGGCTCGCTCGTGACGGCGACGGGGCGGCCGTGGTATGGCTGGCCGGTCCCGTGGGGGTCGAGGCTCACGATGCCGGACTCGCACGTGAGCGTGTAGCGCCCCGGCTCGTCGAAGCAGAGCCATTCGTTGACCACGGCTTTCTGTTCGTAGGGCCTGTCGCGGCCGAGCGGGCCGAAGCCCCGAAGCCCTCCGCCCATCCCGCCGAGGTGGTCGGCGATGGGGTCGCGGACGGCTCGGCCCTTCTCGTCAACTGCCCGGAAGCCGAAGCTCTGGATTCTGCCGCAGCGGTCGTAGGTGACGTGCTCGATGGCGAGCTTGAGGTCGCCCGTGTAGGTGTAGCGGAGCGTGACCTCGATTGGCTCGCCCAGCTCGTAGCTCGTCTTGGGTGCGAGGATTTCCAGCTTCAGGCCGGGGAGGCCCTTGGCGGGCTTGGCGTATCGGCCATCGGGCTCCTCGCCTTCCCCCTGCCCGGGTGCCTCGCCGCCGCAGGCAAGCGTGGCGAGGACAAGACACAGCGAACAAACTGTGGTCTTCATTCCTGGGCCTCCGCCGGGCCACTGCCCCGCGGGCGCGGGGCCGTTCAGCGGATGAGGATGCGGCGGATGCGCGCCTCGCCGACCTCCCAGCCGCTGCGGTCGAGCACGACCACCGCCGTGCCCCCCTGGATGTCGTAGTAGCGCCACACCTCCGAGGTCGTCTCAGCGTGGTGCCGGCAGTCGCCCGCCCGATTGACGAAGTCGACCTGGGACATCTTGAACCCCGCGGGCAGCCCCTCGCGCGGGATGCGCAGCTTGGCCTTGAACTCGGCCAGCGTCGGCACGTCGGGGCGGCTGCTCACGATGCCGAGGACGAGGATGAGCACCGCCACTGCCCCGGCGCCGATGCCAACGATGAGGCCGACCGGCGCGCCCGACCGATGGTAGTGGTGCACGTGCGGGTGCGCCCCGGCGCCGTGGCCCGCCGGCGGCGGCCCCCCCGTGTGGGCAAAGCGCACTCCCCAACCCTCCCGCCGCGGCCTGGAACTGAGCCAGAACATGTCGCCTCCTCCCTGCCCCCAAGGGGCCGCTCGGGTAGAGGGCAACACCAATCGTGGTGGGCGGGGCGGGATTCGGACCCGCATGGGGTTTTTTAGGCCCCCTTGGATTTTAAGTCCAATGTGTCTGCCGATTCCACCACCCGCCCACCGGCCTTCTCATTCTACCCCCTCGCCAAGCGGTGTTCAAGGGGAAAGGAGCAGGAGGCTTCGCGCCTTGACAGCGCGCGGGGGCCGGGGTATCATCAGCGCGTGGGTTCGGCCGAGGCTGGGCCGCCGGGAGCCACACGTCATTGGGAGTCAAGAAGCGATGGGCTCGAATCGGACGATACAGACGATTCTCCAGGCAATCATGGTCGTGTTGCTGGCCGCGCTCGTGTACCGGCTCCCCGCCATGGGCAGCAAGGGGGGCGGGGGCGGCGGGACGCTCGAGGCCGCGCCCTCCATGCCATCGGAGAAGGAGATAAAGGACAAGTTCTACGCGTACTTTGCCGACGACAAGGAGGCGAGCGCGAAGGCAGGGGGGCTCGAGGTGGCGGTCGAGGACGTCTCGGTGGAGGGCGCCGTGGCCCATGTGAAGCTGCGCATCAAGTTCCGCTGGGAGGGCCACAACTCCCAGTACACCGATGGGCCGCTAAAGAACGCCCCTGGCAACCGGGGCGATAGGGTGGACTACAAGGAGGTGTTCACCTACCGGCGGTGGACGAAGGGGTGGGACATCGAGGGCCGGCGTGAGCCCCCCGTCATTCAGTGAGGGGCGGGGCCTCGCGGAGCGCCCCGGCCCGCTGAGCTCCGACGATGTAGACGTCGTCCACGGGGATTCCCCACTTGCGCGAGGCGCTGGCCACGGGCGCCCCCTTGCAGTAGAGCTGGGCGAGGAGCGCCACTGGCGGCCCCACGCGCGGGATGAGGGCGGGGTCGAACCAAGCCGTGGCCGCTTGGGGGCCGGGCGGCACGGCATCGCACGCGGCCCCGAGGTCGAAGACCCGCACGATGCCCCAGGCGTCGCGGGTGGCCACCCAGAGGTCCGCCGCCACATCATCGAGGCGCTCTGCCGCCTTCTGCTGCCAGACGACGCGGAACTCGTACCACCCGCCTGCGGCGAGCCGGCGTTCGAGCCGCACGATGGCGAGCGCCGCGGCCGGGCCGGGGCGGGCCTTGCCCCACACCTCGGCCAGCGCGCGGGCGCGACGCTCCCGCGCGGGGACCGGGCGGCCGGCGCCCGCCTCAACGCCCTCCACCGCCACCTGGTCCACCCGCGCCGTGCCTCGCTCGAGGGCCACGCGGAACTCCACGGGCGCTCCCGGCGTGTACGCGAACGGCACGCTCAAGCGCGCGTAGCGGTCGGTCGGCAGCTCCTCGAGCCGCACGCGGGCGGAGGCAAGGGTCTGGCCCTCGACGGTCGCCACGTCGAGCCACACGCTGCCGGCGCCCTCGACGCCGCGCAGGCCGAAGATGGCCGCGTAGCGCCCCCCGAGGCCAAGCGCGGCGTCCTGCCCCTTCACGAGCGCCGTGTTCCTGCCCGCACCCCGCACTTCCACGGCCTGGCCCCCCGCCGCCAGGCCGTCGGGGACCCTTCGCCCCTCGTGCGGGAACGCGAGAGCGGCATACACGAACCGGCCCGGTGCTTCCTCACCCGACGCCGCCTCGACGGCGCGCAGCCGGCACTGGCTCACGACGGCTCGGCAGCCGGGGGCCACGGCCAGGCGCACCCCAGCCGACCCGTCCACCTCCGCCGGGCAGCGAGCCACCAGGCTGCCGCCCAGCCAGTACTCGAGCCATCGGGGACGCACCCGCACCTCGATGTCGTGGGTGTGCTTGGCCTCCAGGCGCGGCCCGCGGCACTCAGCCGTCCCCCACGGCGGCGGCCCGGCGGCGACGCGGTAGCCCGACGCCCCGAAGGCGTTGGGGCCGAGGAGAAGCTCGGCCCCCTCCCCCTTCCCGGTCCAGAGGAGGGAGACCTCGAGGTTGAAGGCAGGGGGACACCTGGGGACCAGGAGCGCGACGGCACGCTGCCCGGGCGGAGCCACGACCTCCCGGGGCTGATCGGCGATGGCCGCGGCCGCCGCAAGGCACAGCGCGGCGAGCGCGCGAGCGGACAGATCCCGGAAGAAGGTGGAGTGTTGCTGTTCCAGGCTCAGCCGCTTTCGCGGCGGGCACGGACAAACAAGTTTGTCCGTGGCACCCCCCATTGGCCTGGCCAGAATCGTGGGCGCCACGCCCAAGCTTGTTTGGGCGTGCTCGGACAACCACATTCTACAACGGAAGCGCATCACACCTCGGCAGTGCCGGGCACGGGGATTTCCTCGGCCGGCAGCTTGATCTCGCCCTTCTCGAAGTCCTCCGCCGTCGGCGAGAGGGCGAGCTTGCCGAACTGGCCGTCGGGCTTCGCCACGTCGGTGAACCGCACAGGCTGGCCCGTGTAGGCGGAGATGCGGCCCATGATGCCCACCAGCGTCGAGCTGGCCACCTGCTCGGCCTCGTTGACCGGCTTCTCCTTCACCACCGCATTGATCAGGTCCACGTGCTCCTGCACGTAGGCATTATCGTGCCCCTCGATCTTGGGCAGTTCGACGCGCTTACGCGGGTGCAGGTAGACGCTCTTGGCGAGGATGCGCCCCTTGTCCCCAATCAGCTCCTCGGTCTCGCGGCTCCACGTGCCGTTCACCTGGCGGGAGAGGCTCTGGATATGCACGAAGTTCTTCTTGGGGAACTGGTAGTCCACGCTGAAGAAGTCGTATTGGTTGCCCGTCTTGCGGCGGGCGCGGCCGCCGACGGCGACGGCAACCGCGGGCACCTCGCCCATGAACCAGATCATCACGTCAATGTTGTGCACGTGTTGCTCGATGATGTGGTCGCCCGACATCTCGACGAAGTTGATCCAGTTCTTCATCATGTACT
>Ga0194125_10010253_pt1 | contig 12832 bp, 9 predicted proteins | sample TA2KigC250mmetaG_FD_148626 | JGI IMG/M metagenome (GOLD analysis project Ga0194125, IMG submission 148626) | Freshwater microbial communities from Lake Tanganyika, Tanzania - TA2015034 Kigoma Deep Cast 250m | ecosystem: Environmental > Aquatic > Freshwater > Lake | place: Tanzania: Lake... | reverse complement strand
ATAACGGGATGTTGATCTGCGTGACCGAGATGAACACGCGTGCTGAGATCGACGGGTTGGTGGGAGCGCTTCGCGAGATCGGGGCGGGCCTGCGATGAGCCAGTTCACCGCTCGTTCGGTCGACCGCCGGCTGTTGATGGATCGCTCGGTCGCGGGTCGCCGGGCGATGCGTCTGCCGCAGCCCGACGTTCCGGTGGCGCCCCTGCCCGGCGCTTCGATGCTGCGCAAAGAGCTCGAGCTGCCCGAGTTGAGCGAGCTCGAGCTCGTCAGGTACTTCTCCCTCCTGAGCCAGCTCAACTTTTCGATCGACACAAACTTCTATCCGCTCGGGTCGTGCACGATGAAGTACAACCCGAAGCTGAACGACGAAATGGCGTCGTTGCCGGGGCTCAGCGACATCCACCCCCTGCAGGATGGCGCCACCGTTCAGGGCGCGCTGAGGATCATGTTCGAGTTACAGGAGGCGCTGGGAGAGATCACCGGCTTGCCGGGAGTTTGCCTGTCGCCCCTGGCCGGCGCGCAGGGTGAATACGCCGGGCTGCTGGTTGCGAGGGCCTATCACAGGTCGCGCAACGATTTGAAGCGGACCGTCGCGCTGATCCCTGATAGCGCGCACGGTACCAATCCGGCGTCGGCGGCGATGGCCGGGCTGGAAGTCGTGACCGTGCCTTCCGACAAGAACGGCAACATCGATGTCCAGGCGCTCAGGCAGCACGTGGATGAGCGCACGGCCGTGTTCATGTTGACCTTGCCCAGCACGGTCGGGTTGTTTGATCCGTCGATCCTGGAAATCACGAAGACGATCCATGACGCCGGCGGACTCGTTTACGCCGACGGCGCCAACCTGAACGCGTTACTTGGGCTGACCCGGCTCGGTGACCTGGGTTTCGACATCGCGCATTCGAACCTGCACAAGACGTTCTCCACGCCCCACGGCGGCGGCGGGCCGGGCGCCGGTCCCGTACTGGTCAGCGAGGCGTTGCGGCGCTTCCTGCCTACGCCGGTCGTGCAGCGCGCAGACAACCAGTACCGTCTCGCCGCGCCGGCCGACAGCGTCGGGCGGCTCAACGGGTTTCACGGAAGCTTCGGGATCCTTGTCCGGGCCTATACATACATACGCACGATGGGCCTTGAGGGCATGCGGCAGATCAGCGAGAACGCGATCATCAATGCCAACTACATTCAAGTCAGGCTGAAGTCCGACTATGACCTCGCATTTGCTGGCCGATACAGCATGCACGAGGTCGTGTTCAGCGCTCGCAAGCAGAAGGCGAAGGGCGCAAGCGCCCTGGATGTCGCGAAGCGGCTGATCGACTACGGGGTGCACCCGCCCACCATGTACTTTCCGCTGATCGTCCCTGAGGCGCTCATGGTCGAGCCGACCGAGACCGAGAGCAAGGAGACGCTCGACCAGTTCATCGCGATCATGCAGAAGATCGCGCGCGAGGCCGAGGACACGCCTGAGGTGTTGAAGTCGGCGCCGCACGACACTCCAAACTCGCGCCTCAACGAGGCTGCGGCGGCCCGGACGCCCTATTTGAGATGGCGCCGGGATGGGGTGGCGCCTGCGCAGTCATCGGCTCCCGCGGGCGTGGATGCAGGTGACCGAAGGTGAGGCTGCCGTCGGAGGGTCAATTCCGATGACCGGGCAGCCACCGAATGCTGAGTCGTCCCGCGAGTTCGTGAAGTACACGTTCTTCAAGCTCGACCGTAGCTGGCGCAGGCTTGAGGCCGGGCAGCGCCGGGAGCATATTGCGGAGGCGAGTGCCGTCATCGATGACATCGCGACCGCGTGCTGGACTCGGACCTACAGCCTGGTCGGACTGCGCGGCGATGCCGATCTCCTGCTCAGGCAGGCCGCGCCGGCCGTCGACATCTTTCAGACGACCGTTACGAGGGTGCTGGGCACGGGGCTTGGTGCGTACCTGGACACCCCTTACTCGTACCTTGGGATGACCAAGAAATCCCCTTACCGGACGCATCGCCACCCGGAAATGGAGTCACGCGACCGGAGAAGCTGGGACCTGAAGTACTTCGTGGTCTATCCGATGGTGAAGAAGCGGAGCTGGTACGCGCTCCCGCAGGAGGAGCGTCAGAAGCTCATGGGGGAGCACTTCAAGATCGGGCACAAGTACCCGACCGTGAAGATAAACACCGCGTACTCATTTGGTCTTGACGATCCGGAGTTTGTGCTGGGCTTCGAGATGGACGACCCTGGCGATTTTCTCCAGCTGGTCGAGGACCTCAGGCTGATCCCTACATCTCAGTACACCGAGTCGGAGACGCCGATATTCACGACGATCAGGATGTCAGCCAGAGAGGCGTTGCAGACGCTCGGCGGCTAAGGTGTCCCGCCGACCTGGTCAAACAAGAGGGCCATCCGCTTCCGGATGGCCCTTCGTAGATCTGGTTCAGCCGCACCGCGGCTTGCCTGGCTAGTGCTTCGGCGTGATCCCTGTATTGTTTCCCGGAGTCGATGATTTGTAGTCGTAATCGTAGTTGCGCTTGATGTACGGCTTGTCCTTCTCGGGAGTCTGGTCTTCGGCGAAGATGGCGTTGACCGGGCAGACTGGCTCACATGCGGCGCAGTCGATGCACTCTTCGGGATTGATGAACAGCTGGTGGTCGCCCTTCTTGGAGTAGATGCAGTCAACCGGGCACACGTCCACACACGCGCCGTCGGCGACGTCTACGCACGCGCTCGTGATGATGTAGGTCATTCGTTAAGGTTCCTCAAGCTAAGGGACGCGCCCTGTAACCGTGTCCGTCTCTGCATTTGGCGAGCCATGATTATAGATACGGGCATCCCCCAGTTCAACCTGATTTAAGCTGCTACAGTCTTGACCAAATACAACTGGTCCCTGGGAGATTCGGGTGACTACTGGCCGGCGGGACAGGATCCTGATCGTGGACGATGAGGCCGGGTCGGACATCATGAACTCCGTCAGGCGAAAGCTGGACGGCGAAGGGTTCGAAACCGTGGTGGTCCAGCCGCAATCAAAGTTCGCCGCCGGGCACGATTTCGAGAGCGAAGCGTTGATTGCGATCGAGACCGTCAGGCCTTCGGCGGTCCTGCTGGATGTCAGGTTCGGGGACCATCCAGATGATCAGTTCAAAGGCCTGGGCATCCTGCGCAAGATCGTCGAAAAGTCAGCGGATCTTCCGGTGCTCATGTTTACCCAGTATTCGCGGGGGCCGCACCGCGACGCGGCGGTGGCCGGAAGCCTGAGGTTTTCATCGTCGGTTGATTTCATCGACAAGCTGGCGAGTCCCGACGAGGTGGTTCTGCGGCTGCGCCGGTTGATCGGCAAGACGCCTGTGCTGATACAGATCGGTGAGCAGTTCCTGATCGACGGCGAGGCGGGGATTGCCTACGCAGTCGAGGGAGACCGGCGGGATCCGATCCGGTCGATCCAGGGCATGAAGTTCTCGATCCTGCTCGAGCTTGCCAGCGCCTGGTACCGCAGCCCCGGCGAACTGGTTCCGTTCTGGAAGCTCGAGCGATTCTCGGAGGGCGAGGACTCCCGGGCGTCATTGCGGGTGCGCGTGCGAGAGATCAAGGACGCCCTTGGCGAGGCATCCGGACGCAAGTTTGGTCCGGATGACCTGATAGTGAATGTGCGCAATCGCGGCTATGTCCTGGTAGTGCCCAGGTAGCAGGAGACCCGACTTGAACGGGCTGTCCCGACGATCAATGGCGGCGCTGATTGCGGGCCTGGTGGTATCCCTCGCAGGGCTTGTCCTGATGCTGGCGTCCCCGTTCGCCGGAAGCGTAGTTTCAGAGAACCTGTGGCTCGTCGAACCGCTTGCCGTGGCCGGCGCCGCGGGGATCGCAGCCGGGCTGGCGACCGCCGTGGCAGTGTTGACCCTGGGCCAGCGCAGCCGGGCCGCTGCGGAATCGACGAAGATGCGTCAGCAGTGGAGCCAGCTGACGCAGCACTATTTCGACGTCTTCGGTCATGACATGGGCCGGCCGATCCGGCGCATCCTGGGCAAGGAGCGCGAGGTGCGGGCGAGGCTGGCCGAGGCGCAGAAGAAGGTCGAGCCGGCGATCCAGGAGCTCCTGGATGAGATCGAGCAGCAGGCGCCCAGCTTCAGATTGATGGTCTCCAACATCCAGGTGCTGGTCCAGCTCGAGGACCAGGCGGCCCGTGCCCAGGTCGCGCCGGTTGCGCCGTCGCAGATCGTGCGAAACGTGGTCGACCGGTACGTGGGCATCGGGCGCGATCGCGGGGTCAACATCAGCTGGTGGTCGGAGCCTGCCGAGTTCGGCCTGGAGTATTCGGACGCGGCCGCGCTCGACCACATCGTGACGAACCTGGTGGACAACGCGATTCGGTTCGCGACCAGCCAGGTCGAGGTCAGGCTGACGAGAAATCCGTCGCATTTCTTCGTGCGGGTCTGGGACGATGGGAGAGGGATACCGGAGCACTACCTGGCTCACATTTTCGATCGTGGCTGGACGCCGGAAGTGGCGGGGCGGCAGGAACGGACCAGCTCCGGTCTTGGCCTGTACATTGCGCGCACCCTTGCGTTGCGGTCACGCGGTGAGTTGACCGTCGAAAGCGTCGCGACAGCTGGCCCCGGTCATCACACCGCATTTACCCTGACACTACCCAGAGCGAACCCCGGAGACGGTATCGGGAACCGGTAACGCATGTGTAACGTCTTAAAGAGACGAACCTCAGTCCATGCTTGAGGTGCGCGCCCGGGGCGGCGTGCAGGCGGGGCTGCTTGGAGGACCTCGAGCGAGTTGTTGCGCAGGCCGATACTCGGCGCATTAATCGTGTCGGCGGTGGCCGTCACCGTTGCTGCGTGCGGTGGCACGGTCGGTCGGGGGACACCGGCGCCTTCCGGTCGGGAGAGGCCGGAGCCGACTGCGACCGCACGCGTCGCAGGACCGACTTCGACGCCTGGCGTCGCGCCGACCGCGACCCTGGTTGCGTCGCCTGTGCCGACCGCGACCCTGGTTGCGTCGCCTGTGCCGACCGCGACCCGGGCTGCGTCGCCCGTGCCGACCGCGACCCGGGCTGCGTCGCCCGTGCCGACCGCGACCCGGGCTGCGTCGCCTGTGCCGACCGCGACCCGGGCTGCGTCGCCCGTGCCGACCGCGACCCGGGCTGCGTCGCCCGTGCCGACCGCGACCCGGGCTGCGGTAACCCCGACGTCTACACGTACGCCTGTGTTGGGTGGGCCCGTGGCCACCATCACGTCGGAGTTGACCCTGGAACTGTTCGGCCTCGGCGAAGAGACGGTGGTGCGCGGTAATTCCATCGTCGTGGCGGGGCGTACCAGGCCCAACGCGGTCCTGAGCGTCAACGGGGTGATCATCCCGCTGGCCTCCGATGGCCGCTTCGAAGTGACCGTTGGCCTGAAGCGGGGCCCGAATCTGATCGAGGTCGTGGTCAGCGATCTGGCCGGTGTGCAGATCAGCCGAATCCTGACCGTGATCGCGCTTCCCGGAGCGTGAGCATGCCACCACGAACGCGTAACACAGTAGTAATCCAGGGTTGCTTAGTGTGGAGTTGGCGGGGTCGTGATGTTCGCCGCAAGGCTCACCCCTCCGGAAACGGCAGAGGACCCATACAAAAGCAAGGCATCATGTCAGCCAGGACCGCCATCGGAGCAGCCATCGCGTTCGCACTTGCGGTCGTCCTGCTGTTTCCGTTCCGGTCGGTCCATGCGACCGCCGGCGACATCTCCGCGATCTTTGGCTCGGTCCTGGCGGTCGAGGCGAAGTCCGTTGCCCTGGCGACCGACACCGCGGTGATCAAGCTGCAAATCGACGCTGACACCGGCATTCGAATCGGCGATGTAGACGGCTCGCCGGCCGATATCGAGATCGGCGATCGGGTCGCTGCGACCGCGGTCGAGGGGGCGGGCGGCGCGCTGCTTGCGAAGAACATCCTCGTGCGCCCGAAGTCCGGAATCCAGGTCAAGCACGTGGTCGGTATCGTGGTTGCCAGTGGCGCGGGTAATGCGACGGTGCTCGATCGCGACGGAAACACGGTGACTTTCTACCTGCCGGCGGGCGCGCGTGTCCCCCACGTAGGTGAGGCGGTCACGGCGGTAACGCGCCGCGACCTGGCCACTGGTCGTATCGAGGCCAGGGCGACCGAGAGGGCGGAAGACACGATTGCGAGGATCGAGGACCACCTCGACGCCTTGCAGGACCGCCTGGAGATCGACTCGATCAGGCGGGCGGAACAGCTGCGTCAGATGCTCCAGGAGGATACCCGGAGGCACCTGGGTGCGCTCGCCGAGGTGGCCGGGCAGGTCAGCTCTGATGGTGGTCAGCTGGCGGATGAAGTTCGGGACGATACGCGTGAAAAGCTTGAAGAAGCCCGAACCAGGTATGCCGAAGCAGCCCGCAAGCGCGGCCTCGAGACCGGGAACGTGCAGGTCGAGGGCTTGATCGGGGGAGTTTCCGACGGTCAGTTCGAATTGAACCTCCGTGGGGGCGGCCAGGCCGTCTTCACCGTGAATGCCAGTACCAGGGTCTTGGTCGATGGCGTGGACAGCGGAGTCGCGGGCATTGTGGACGGCTCGACGGCGGTCGTGGAGTTTGATGCCGAGTTGAACGCCACCCGGCCGCTTGCCCTTCGGGTCAGGCTGACGGCGCCGAAGCTGAGCTCGGACGTCGCCGCCAACCTCAAGATCAGCGCAGCGTCGCTGGTCGATGGCGTTATCGCACGCGTGGAGTCGCCTGCCGGGCTCGACAATGTCATTGCGGTCGTAGTCGTGGTGAACGACGACAGCGGATCCACCGTTGCGATCAAGGCCATCGCCGATACAAAGGTCACGGTAAACGGAAAGCAGGCGAATGTCGCGGACCTGAAACCCGGGCAGAGGGCGACGGTGTCGTTCGATCAATCGCTCAAGGCATCGGCGATCCGCGCCTACGCGCAGGATGCCGGCCAGCGTGCCATCGAGGGCATCGTGAGCAAGATCGATGCAACTAACCGCGTGCTGGCGATAGCGCCGGCCAGGGGTGACGTGGTTGTTATCTCCGTGGGCGATGCCGCCCGGATCGAACGGGACGGGGGCGTAGGCGCCACGTTCGAGCAGCTCAATGTCAACGATCTGGTGCTGACGGGATCACGGTTTGATCGCACCACCGGTGAAGCTGTCTTGTTGATCGTGCGCAGCCCGAACTTCGAGGCCAACGGGGTCATATCAGGGGTGTCCCGTGAGGACCGCGTGGTCACGATTCGACCGCGCGAGGGCGACATATTCAAGCTCCTGATCACCGGGGAGAGCGAGATCGTGGCCAAGGGTGGCGGCCCGATCGGACTGGCTGACATCGAGCCGGGACTGCAGGTGCAGGTCGCCTGGCGAGTCGCAGTCGTCGGCGAGGGGCCGCGCAACGTGCTCGTGCGCATGGTTGTAAGCCGGCCGGAATCGGTTGCGATCCAGGGCACGGTGGTCCGTGTCGACGCGGGAGCCGGAGTACTCGTCGTCCAGACGTCTGATCGCCGGGTTGAGCTTCGACTGCCTGACGGCGATCAGAAGGTCGAGCTCATCAAGAACGGACACGCGATCGAATCGCTGCGCCCGATCCTGGAAGGCGATCAGGTGCACAAGGCGGTGTACCAGCCAGCCCAGAAGGTGATCCGCTCGCTGGAGGTGGTCAGCCTCAGCGCGGTTCAGGCGCGCGGCCAGATGAAGGGGTTTGACCCATCGTCCGGCACCATCAAGCTCTTCGTATCCAACGAGAAGATCCTGACACTTGCGGTAGTTAACGACAGCATCCTTACCTCCAAGGGGGAGCGGGTCCCGTTCGCGAGTCTCGCCGGGCGCAAGCAGATTGCCCTCGACGTCCTTTACGCCAGCAAGACGCGCGGGGGGACCGATGGTGTGATTCTGGCTGCCGAGGTTCTGCTGGGCCAGACCGACTCTGATGCCGACAGCGTCGAGGTGAAAGCCGTCGGGACCATAAAAGCCATCGAAGGCAGCGTGTGGGTGATCAATGACACGCAGTTCGTCGTGATCGAGGGCAAGACCCGGATCGTAGGAAAGCCTGCGGTCGGGGCCATGGCGAAGGCTGCGCTGGTGGGTGAGCGCGGAGGCATGCTGACTGCGACTGAGATCGAAGTGCAGGACGCGCCCGCCACCGCCGAGGCGCCCGCGCGCCCAACGGCGACGCCATCTGCTGGCACCCGGGATACAAAAGGCGGCACGCTCACTGGCGTGATCGAGGCCCTCGATGGCGACGTAATCGTCGTCAACGGGCTAAAGATCGTCCTGCTGCCGAATGCTCTTGAGAAGGCGCAGCGTGGCATGCGGGTGAAGTGCGAGGTGCAAAAGACCGATCGCGGCACCATCGAAGCTACCCGCTGCGCACCAGTTGTGGTGCCCACCCCGCGGCCCGTCTCAACACTGCCGCCCGCCCCCGAGCGGACCGTCGAGGGCCTTGTCCAGGAAGTCAACGGAGACGTGATCGTCATCTCCGGGACGAAGATAGTCCTCTTGCCCAAGGCGGTGGAGCGGGTGGAGCGAGGCATGATGCTGAAATGCTTCATTCGCAGGACCAACGCCGGGGTGATCGAGGCGACGAGGTGTTCAGCAGTGGCAAGCTCACCGACCCCGCGTCCCGTCCCGACCGCCACGGCGGTTGTTGAAGACGTCGTCGAGGGCATTGTCCAGGAAGTGGATGGCGACGTAATCGTCGTCAACGGGCGCAGGATCGTCCGCCTCCCGGGAGCTCTCGACAAGGCCGAGCGGGGCATGAAGGTGGACTGCCGGGTCCGCAAGACCGACCGCGGGGTGTTTGAGGCCACACGGTGCACGGCGACTGCGGCGTCCCCGCAGCCGACACCCACACCCATCCAGATTAGGTTCTCCGGTACGATCTCAGACCTTTACGGGCGCGTCTGGGTGGTCGATGGCCGCAAGTACGTCCTGGCGGCCAATGCGGCAGTGCCAGGCACCGCCAAACCTGGGGCCCGCGTGAGCGGGACCTATCTAGTCGACGGCGATCAGCTCACCGTGGTGAGCGCAGAGGTTGAAGCGCCGCCGGCTTTGCGGTCGGCGACGCCGGTTCCGACCGGCTACTGACAGGTATTGCCGGCGGTCAGGCCTTCCTGGCGGCCTTCGCCGCGAGCCCGGCGTTGATCGTGGCGACGATCTCCTCAACGTCGAATACGCACCCGCCCCACGTGCCGCCGCTGGCGTGCTGGAGGGCGGCCCAGAGCCGAGTATCTCCGGGCAGCTGAGGGTGGGGACGCAGATCGGTGGGTGCGGGCCTTCGGGCCAGCTCCGCGTTCCCCCACTGCTCGTCGTGAACGTCCTTGCCGTGCCCGATCAGGTCGATCGAACCCTCGAGCCGGTTGCGGTCGACGATGATCCGGATGACGTCGCCGTCGCGGACTTTGCCGATGGGTCCTCCGGCCAGGGCTTCCGGACCAACGTGGCCGATACAGGCGCCGGTCGAGACGCCGGAGAACCGGGCGTCGGTGATGAGCGCGACGTGCTTGCCGTATGAGAGATAGCGCAGGGCCGCCGTGATCTGGAAGACCTCCTCCATGCCCGATCCGAGCGGGCCCGCGCACGTGAGTAGCACCACGTCACCGGCCTTGACCTTGTCGGGCCCCGTGCTCTTGATGGCGCGGATCGCGGCCGCTTCGGAACGGAATACGCGCGCCGGGCCAACCTTCCGGTAGACGCCGTCGGGGTCGACCACAGTCGGGTCGATCGCGGTGCTCTTGATGACCGAGCCCTCGGGTGCCAGGTTGCCGCGCGGGAACGTGACGGTCGAGGTAAGGCCCTTCTTGCGGGCTCGTTCGGGCGTCATGATCACGTCGTCGGGGTTTACGCCTTCCACTTCCAGCAGCCGTTGTCGAACGACCTTCCGGCGCTCGGATTTCTCCCACCAGTCGAGGTTCTCGCCCAGCGTGCGCCCCGTCACCGTCAAGGCGTCCAGCTTCAGCAGGCCCAGTCGGCGGAGGTGGAGCATGACCTCGGGGACGCCCCCGGCGGCGAAGAACATGGACGTGGGGTGGCCGACCGGGCCGTTGGGCAGTACGTCGACCAGCCTTGGCACGAGCTTGTTCACGCGGTTCCAGTCGTCGGCGACCACGCGCCGGAGGCCGGCGGCATGCGCGATGGCAGGAATGTGGAGCAACAGGTTCGTCGAGCCGCCGGTTGCCGCGTGCACGATCAGGGCGTTCTCAAATGACGCGTCGGTCAGGATGTCGGAGGTCTTGAGGCCCCGCTTCTCGAGGAGGATCAGGGCTTTTGTCGACCGTCGTACATTGTCGAGCCAGATGGGCTGGCCGCTGGGCGCGAGGGCCGAGTGCGTTACGGCGAGACCGAGGGCCTCCGACATCGCCTGGGAGGTGCCGGCCGTCCCGTAGAACTGGCAGCCTCCGCCGGGACTCGCACAGGCCCGGCAGCCGACGTCCTGGGCGTATTCGAGGGTCACCTCGCCCTGCGCGAAGCGCGCACCGATCGACTGGATGCGGCCGGCATCTTCGCCGTCCTTCGGAGCCAGGGTTACGCCGCCGGGCATGATTACGCTGGGCAGGTACGGGAGTCCGGCGACCGCCATCATCATGGCCGGCAGTCCCTTGTCGCACGTAGCGATGCCCAGCACGCCGCGCGCGGTAGGCAGGGAGCGGGCATGCCGTCGGAAGACGGTCGCAGCGTCATTGCGGTAGGCCAGGCTGTCGAGCATTGCGATCGTGCCCTGGCTGCGGCCATCGCAGGGGTCGGTGCAGTAGGCGGCGAACGGGACCGAACGCAGGTCCTTGAACTGGCGTGCCGCCTCGGCGACCAGCGTGCTGAGCTCAAAGTGTCCGGTGTGGTAGCCGAGCGCCAGCGTGTCGCCATTGGCTGCACGCAGGCCCCCGACCGTCGAGAGGATCAGGAACTGCTTGCGGAGCAGCTCCGCAGGATTCCAGCCCATGCCGGCGTTCTGGCTGAATGCAAAGATGTTGCCGCTGGACTCTTCGACCAGCATCTCAGCCGTGAATGGCACCTTGCCTTTCGGGCCCTCGGCGCGTGCGAATACTTGCCATAGCGCGGCATCCTGGACCCCGTACACCTCGTCGGGCGGAACGGCCGTGGTGTCATGCTGGCGGGGTACCGGTCGATTGGTCATGGTCGAGGTTCCATTTCCTGCTGGTTGGGCCGGGTTCGCGACTGTCTGCGCGGCCGCTAGATTAGAACAGATTCCGGAGTATCCTATGCCGCCTTACTGAAGGTAAACCCCGGGTTGCCGCAGGCAGGATCCCAGACAGTCATGAAGGCGGTTCGAATTGAAGATTACCGACCTGAAGTACTTCGTGTACGCACCAAACGCGACTTTGCCGTGGTTCTTTGTAGAGGTGCACACCGACGAGGGGGTCACGGGGTTGGGCGAATGCACCGACTACCGTGGAACGCCGCTCCTGGCAGACGGCATCGAGGCGCTGAAACCGATCGTGGTGGGAGCCGACCCTGCGCATATTGAAGAGATCTGGCAACGCATCTTTCGCTACTACACCACCTTCAGCGGGCGGGGCTACATATCGCACCTGATCAGCGGGATCGACATAGCGCTCTGGGACATCCAGGGCAAGGTCCTTGGCAAGCCGATCTACCAGCTGATTGGCGGTCCGGTTCGCGAGGTCGTACCGCTGTACACACATATTCAGGACTACTGGTATGACGGCGTCACGATCGACGATGCGGTGCGCTGGGCGAAGGAGACGAAGGCGGCCGGTTACGACGCCATCAAGACCGACCCGTTCAAGTGGCAGGGCCCGCGCGACGGCGACCGGCACTGGGGGGCGTACCGGGTAGAGCACCTTCCGCCCCGGGCGATTGAGGAGGCCGTCGAGTGGGTGGGGGCGGTTAGAGAAGCCGTCGGTTCGGATTACGAGCTGATGGTCGACGCCCACGGTCGATTTGATGTCGCCAGCGCGATCAGGGGCGCCCGCGCCCTGGAGCCTTTCGACCTGGTCTGGTACGAGGAGCCGGTGCCACCAGAAAGCTTTGCCGCGCTCAAGGAGGTCCGCGACAACACCAGCATCCCGATCTGCGTCGGTGAGCGGTTGTTCACGCGCTACGACTTCGTACCGGTCTTCGAACAGAAGCTCGCCGACTACATCATGCCTGACATCCTGTGGACGGGCGGCATCAGCGAGATCAAGAAGATCGCGGCGATGGCCGAGGCCTACTACGTCCGTATCAGTCCCCACGACGCGCTGGGGCCGGTTTCCATCATGGCCGGCGCGCACGTTTCGATGACCACGCCCAACTTCTACCGGCTCGAGTGCCTGCACCGCTGGTTCGACGACTTCGCAAAGATCGTCGACCCGATGTTCAAGGTCAGGGACGGTGCAATTGAGATGTCCGATCGGCCCGGACTGGGCTTCGAGCTCAATCACGACGCAGCTGAGGAGTTCCGGATGGATCCCCACCTGGTGAACGCGGTCCGCACGGCCGGTGGCACCAACTGGCGAAAGATGCAAGGCGCCCGGAGGAAGGGCGCCCGGTGAAGGTCACCGACCTGCGCGTTTACGTCGTAGAGGTAAACCCACGGCGTCCCTGGGTGTTCGTTGAGCTCGAGGCCGACGCCTGGTTTGAAGAGCCGATTCAGGTTGCGCAAGACCGCCGCGCTGTCAGAGCCGCACTGCGTGCGCATCAGTCCACACGACGCGCTCGGTCCAGTTTCGATCGCTGCCGGTTTCCAGGTTTGCATGGCCTCGCCGAACCTCTACCGGCGGGAGTGCCTGCACGAGTGGTTCCCGGTGTTCGAGCGCCTCATCACGCCGATGTTCGAGGTGCGCGACGGCGCGCTGCACCCCAGCGGTCGCCCTGGTCGGGGCATCGAATTCGTCGTGGATGA
>Ga0194125_10010252_pt1 | contig 12833 bp, 12 predicted proteins | sample TA2KigC250mmetaG_FD_148626 | JGI IMG/M metagenome (GOLD analysis project Ga0194125, IMG submission 148626) | Freshwater microbial communities from Lake Tanganyika, Tanzania - TA2015034 Kigoma Deep Cast 250m | ecosystem: Environmental > Aquatic > Freshwater > Lake | place: Tanzania: Lake... | reverse complement strand
TACGCAGTGGCGCCGAAAACCAGCCACGAATGACACGAATTGACACGAAAATGGGTTGACCAGGCGGCTGAATTCGTGAAATTCGTGCAATTCGTGGCTACTCCGCACGGCACTGCGTAACTCCTGTCAATAGGCGCTTGTCAAAACACGGCCCCTTGTGGTAGACTGCGCCCAACCTGTACTGCACGGAGGCGCATCGCTCATGAAGATCATTGACCTCACTATCCCCCTGGGCATTGCCACGCCGCCCTGGCCGACCTATGAACCTCTGCAAGTGAAGTATTTCAAGCGCCTGGCGCCGAACGGCGCCAACGGCCAACTGCTCACCCATTCCAACCATCTGGGCACGCACCTGGATGGCGAAATCCACTTCTTCACGCCTGGCAAAGACATCGCCAGCCTGGAGATGAATTTCCTGGTCGGCCCGACGGCCATCGTTGACCTGTCGGACGTGTGCGGCGACTACGACATCTACACGCCTGAGATGGTGGAGGAGCGCGTGGAGGTGCGCGAAGGCGATATCTTGCTCATCCACACCGGCTACCACCACTTCGGGTGGGATATGCCCACCGCGGACGAAATCCGCTACATGGTCCAGCATCCTGGCCCCGACCGCGAGTTCTCGGTCTGGGCCAAGCGCAAGAAGATCAAATGGATCGGCGTGGATTGCGGCAGCGCAGACCATCCGATGAACACCATCATCCGCCAGTGGATGCCACGGCAGGCCAACGAGGCGGATGCCCACTTCCGCAGGAAGTACGGCGTCAGCCTGGAGGAACGCTTCGATCCCTCCAAGTATCAGCTCATGCACATCGAGATGTTCCCCGATCACATCATCCACGCCGAGTGCGTCGGCGGCGAGATTGATCTGCTGCTCAACCGCCGCATCACCGCGGGCTTCTTCCCCTGGCGCTTCGTGGACGGCGAAAGCTGTATCGGCCGCTGCGTGGCGTTCGTGGAGGACGACGAATACAACGACCTGATGAAGCTGAAGGCGACGCTGCCCGTCACCCGGTTCGGCGATGCCTTCAACCCGGCGCACGTAGAGCGGATTAACGCCCTGTCGCGTAGTGCGTATTGCGTATTGCGTATTGCGTATTGCGTAGCGCGTAAGGGAGTCACGGACTACGCAATACGAAATACGGAATACGCCCTACGCAACATGCCAGATACCACCCCTGGGAGGCTCGCATGAAATGGGTCACTCGTTCTCATGTCCATGTGGATCGCGTCGCCTGCCCGTGGTTGATCCGGCGCTTTGTTGATAGCGATGCGGAATTCAGCTTCGCGCCGGTCAGCCGCATCCCAGAGATCGTCGAGCGCGAAGGCGCGATCCCCTTCGATGCGCCCGGCGTCGAACTGGGCCATCGCGACGGGAAGTGCTCGTTCGAGACGATCATCGAGAAGTACGGCCTGAAAGACAAGGCGCTGCTCAAGTTGGCGCACATCGTCCATTGCGCGGATACCGACGCGCTGACCGAAAACCCGCTCGCGGCCGGGCTGGAAGCCATCGCGGTGGGCTACAGCCTGCGCTTTCCCGACGACCACGAGAACCTGGCGCGGCAGTTCGAAGTGTATGACGCGCTCTATGCGTGGTGCCGATTGCAGGCGCAGGGGAGTGCGTAGTCCGTAGTCCGTAGTGCGTATTTCGTATTTCGTATTGCGTATTGCACAACACCGCCTGAGCAGGGACGGAATACGCACTACGCACTACGCAATACGCCAGAAAGGTCACTGCCACCATGTCCATCACCCGCCGCATCGTTGATTTTCTCGGCTTGCGCCGCAATATCGCGGCGCTGCTCGTCATGGTCGTCCTGGTCGGCATGGGCGAGAAGCTCGGTGAACGCTTCTTGCCGATCTATCTTCTGGCCCTGGGCGGCGGCGCCTATAGCATTGGTCTGCTGAACGGCCTGGACAACCTGCTCAGCGCGCTCTACGCGTTCCCCGGCGGCTACTTGAGCGACCGGATCGGCTACAAACGGGCTCTGCTCGTGTTCAACCTGGTCTCGATGGCCGGCTACCTGGTGGTGATCCTGTGGCCCACCTGGCAAGCCGTCATCATCGGCGCCTTCGCGTTCATCTCGTGGGACGCGCTGTCGCTGCCCGCAACGATGAGCCTGGTGGCTGCGGCGCTGCCCAAAGACAAGCGGACCATGGGGGTCACGCTACACTCCTTCGTGCGGCGTATCCCGATGGCGCTCGGTCCGGTGATCGGCGGGCTCTTCATCGCGTGGTTTGGCGAGCGCGACGGCGTGCGGCTGGCCTTCGTGCTGGCCCTGGTCCTCGGCTTTGTCGCCATCGTGCTCCAACAATCCCTCATCGAGGAGAAGGGCGCCAGGGGCAAGGGCGAAGGGCATCCGCTGCGCCTCTTCCGACACATGACGCCCGACTTGCGCAACCTGCTGGTGTCCGACATCCTGGTGCGCTTCTGCGAACAGATCCCCTATGCCTTTGCCGTGGTATGGGCGATGAAGGTGGTGGGCGTGTCGTCGGTGCAGTTCGGCCTGTTGACCACCATCGAGATGCTCACCGCGATGCTGATCTACATCCCGGTCGCCTACCTGGCCGATCGGAGCGGCAAGAAGCCGTTCGTGGCGATCACATTCCTCAACTTCACCCTCTTCCCGCTGGCCCTGCTGCTGTCGCGCTCGTTCGCCGGCCTGGTGGTCGCGTTCATCATTCGCGGGCTGAAGGAGTTCGGCGAGCCAACGCGCAAGGCGCTCATCATGGATCTGGCGCCTGAGGACCAGAAGGCGGGGATGTTTGGCCTGTACTATCTGATTCGCGATGTGATCGTGGCGTTTGCGGCGTTCGGCGGCGCGTGGCTGTGGACCATCTCGCCGCAGGTCAACTTCCTGGCGGCGGCCGCGTTCGGCGCAGCCGGGACGTTGTACTTCGTGTTCTTTGGTCGGGATCTGCCGAAGCTCAGGACCGAACGGCCCACGTCGTAGCGCGGTTGACAGCGTGTACGGCCAGTGTTACACTCAACTTGTCAGCAGAAAACATACGGACGGCTTGCGCCAGGATGAAGTTGAGAGATGTACGAGCTTGAATTCACTCCCGAAGCCGATGAGGACTTGAGCTACCTCAGGAAATGGGAGCAGAAGCAGATCACCGACGCGGTCAAATCCCAACTCGAGTATGAGCCGACAGTTGAAACACGGAACCGAAAACAACTTCGTCGCAATCCGGTGGCCGGATGGGAGCTTCGCGTCGGAGATTTCCGTGTCCTGTACAATGTGGATGAGCACATGCTGGCGGTCGAGATCGTAGCAGTCGGCGTGAAGATTGGGGATCTGTTGTTTGTGCGAGGAGTGAGGGTAGAACTATGAGAACGATTACTGTACCAACGCGTGCCAGGACACTGAACACCTTACTGAGGCAGGCACAGGAAACGAGTTTGATCCTGCAAGCAGCTGATGGGCGGCGGTTCGTGCTCGCCGCGCTTGGCGGCTGGCAAGGCTTCGAGGTAGGGAACGATGAGGATTTCGGCAAGGAGGTTGAGCGCACCATCGAGAATCGAGAGCTCATGCAGTTTCTCGCTCAACGCCGTCGAGGGGGCAAGAACATCCCGTTGGCCGAAGTTAAGGCGCGTCACGGGTTGGAGTCAACATGAAATACCTCAAGATTCACACACTGGACGCCGGCCAGTGGTACGATCGAGACACCATCCTGCTCCACGCTGCATTCCAGGTCTTGACAGGGTTCAGCACTTGTGGACGTAGTAGTGACTTATAGCAACAGCGTGATTTCTGGGATGCACAATGCCCACCGTTCGCGGCATATCTGGCCCTTACCGTTTCTTCTTCTATAGCTTCGATTGCGCCGAACCGAAGCATGTTCACGTTCGCCGCGAGAAGATGCTCTGCAAATTCTGGCTGGCGCCCGTCGCGCTGAGCTTCAACGACGGATTTTCAGCCACAGAACTGAACCGGATTCGCAGGCTGATACTGGACAACCGAGGCAGACTTCTGGAGGCATGGAATGAGCACTGTGGAAGTTAGTGTACCGCGCATCGTGTCTGTGCAAGTCACGGATGAATCTATCATCGCGCATCTCGCCGACGGTCGCACCATCAGTGTCCCGTTGGCATGGTCGTGGCGATTGTCAGATGCTACACCCGAGCAGCGCAGGGACTACGAGATCATCGGCAACGGACATGGCATTCACTGGCCGGCTGTGGATGAGGACATCAGCGCGACGGGGATGCTTCATGGCACACCGGCTCCTCGGCCCAGGGCAAGAACTCAGCCACGAAGCGCTCAACGGACCGTATCGCCCCGACTTGTCGGAGCGCCGACCTGAAAGGAATCTGCATCGGTTGATCGAGAGGTTTGCAGCCGTGCACATTCGTTTCCATTCGCATGCCCGAGCTCGTATGGCCGAACGCGGCGCCACCGAAGACGAAGTGAGAGCGATGTGAAGTTTGCATACGATCCCCGATATAGCATCGCCTACATCCGTTTTGCTGAAAAACCGGCGGAAGTGGAAGCCATTCGGATCAGCGATGAGTTGGTCGTAGACGTTGCTCCTGATGACACGGTCTACGGCATCGAATTGCTCAACGCCGATGAGCAGTTGGCGCGGGAAAACGGCCGCAACCTGCTTGTAGTGAACGAAGCGACGGGAGCATACGCGGAACTGCCACTGGCATTCGTTCCAGGTTGAAGTGAAGACAGGTAGAGACACTGATGGACAAATGGACGGTTCAGGATCGCCACGGGAACATCATTTTGTATAGAACAGAGATGATCGCGTACGACGGCACGCCGGTGCGCTTCGTCTACGACCAAGAAGCCGACATCCTGGAAATCTTCTTTGGCGAAAACGAGCCGGCCACCGGCATCGAATTGACCGATCACATCATCTTGCGCCTCAACAGGCAGACACGACGAGCGATCAGCTTGATGTTGCTTCATTTCTCGATCCTGACCGAACGCACCGAATACGGCCCGCGCAGCTATCCGCTAAACAAACTAAACGAAGCGCCGAAGGACCTGCGGGAGTTGGTCGTCCGCCTGATCACATCATTGCCGATCAGTCAGTTCTTGAAGCTGTCTTACTTCCAGACATCACCGGCGAAACAGATGCCGCTTACCTTCGTCGAATCGCAGCCGATCATGGCCGCCGCCTGATCCCAATCTGCAAGGTACCAATGACAGTTACCCTGACCGACATCCGCCGCGGGGCCTACTACGATTCGGTCCTCCTGATGCAACTGCAGTTGGCGCTGGCCGCGCTCGATGGCGTGCAGGAGGCCGGCGTGGTGATGGGCGCCGCAGTCAACAAGGAGCTGCTGGCCCAGGGCGGCTTGCTGACGCCAGAGGTGGAGCAAGCCCAACCCGATGACCTGGTCATCGTGGTGCAGGCGAAAGATCGGGCCGCGGCGCAGGCTGCCCTGGCGCAGGTGGATGGCCTGTTGGCGCGGCGCAGGCCGACGCTCGACCACGCGTACCGGCCTCGCAGTCTGGCGACAGCCGCCAGGATGCTGCCGGCGGCGCGGTGGGTTCTCGTTTCGGTCGCGGGTCGCCATGCCGCCGGCGTCGCGCGCGATGCGCTGCGCCTGGGCAAGCACGTCTTCCTGTTCAGCGACAACGTCCCGCTGAGCGACGAGATCAGCCTCAAGCAGACGGCCGGCGAGAAGGGGCTGCTGGTGATGGGGCCTGACTGCGGCACCGCATTCATCGGCGGGATCGGGTTGGGTTTCGCCAACAAGGTGCGCCGCGGACCGATCGGCATTGTGGCGGCCGCGGGAACCGGCCTGCAACAGGTGGCAGCGCGCATCCACCAGCTCGGTTCGGGTCTCACGCACGGGATCGGCGTCGGCGGCCGCGATCTGACGGCCGAAGTCGGCGGCCGCGTATCTCTGCAGGGCATCAGCCTGCTGAGCCGCGATGCCGAGACGCAGGTCATGGTCATGATCTCCAAGCCGCCTGCCGCGGCCATCGCCGAAAAGGTGCTGGCTGCGGCCCGACAGGCGCCGCAGCCCGTGGTGGTCTGCTTCGTCGGCCAGGCGGCCGCGCCCTGGCGACAGGATAACCTGTACTTCGCGCAGGGGCTGGACGATGCGGCAAGGCTGGCGGTGGAGTTGACCTCTCGCCCAGGCCCGATCTCTCCCCCAACCCCTCCCCCATCAGGGGAGGAGAGCCTGACTCCCCCTTCCCTGCCTGGGAAGGGGGGCGGGGGGTTAGGTTTTGCGCCGGGCCAACGGTATCTGCGCGGGTTGTTTTCTGGCGGCACGCTGGCCTACGAGGCGCAGTATCTCCTGCGGGATTATCTGCCGCGCGTGTGGGCGAATGCGCCGCTGAACAAGGCCGATCGCATCCCCAATTCGCTGGTCAGCCAAGAGCACACGATCATTGATCTAGGCGAGGACGAGTTCACCGTCGGCCGGCTGCACCCGATGATGGATAACCAACTGCGCATCCGCCGGCTGCTGCAGGAGGCCGACGACCCGGAGACGGCCGTCATCCTGCTCGATGTGGTGCTGGGGTATGGCGCGCACCCGAATCCTGCTGGCGAGCTGGGTCCTGCCATCGCCAAGGCGAAGACCGCGGCTGAAGTCGCGGGCCGCCGCCTGGAAGTCGTCGCGGTCGTGGTCGGCACGGATGAGGACCCGCAGAACCTGGAGGGCCAGATCCGGCAGCTCAGGCGCGCGGGCGCATGGGTTGACACCAGCAACGAAGCAGTTGTCCGCCATGCCGGCCGCCTCCTGGACGAGCTGCACGAGCGGAGCGGCCATCAGTTCACGACCCTCGAGCCGCGGCCTCGGCGCCTCCTATCTACCAGTTCCCGATTTACCAACTCCCAGGCTACCAGCTCCCAATCTACCAGCCCCCAACCATCCCTCCTCCGCGAGCCGTTCGCCGCCATCAACGTCGGGCTGGAGTCGTTCGCGGAGAACCTGATCGCTCAGGGCGCGCCCGCGATCCAGGTGGATTGGCGGCCGCCCGCCAGGGGCAACGAAGAGCTGATGCTGCTGGAGGAACCCCTCACGGGAAAGACGATTGACATCGAACGGGCCAACAAGACAGCCGTCGAGCGGATGATGGAAAGCCGGCCTGTATTGGTCGGTTTGGGACGGGCGCGCGATGTGATCCCGGGGATGCGCGAGGATATGTTGCTGCACGCCGGCCCGCCGGTCGCCTGGGAGCGCATGTGCGGGCCGCAGCGCGGCGCGGTCGTGGGCGCGCTGATCTTCGAGGGCAAGGCCGCGAACTGGGCCGCGGCCGAGGCGTTGATCGCGGCCGGCCAGGTCGCGTTCGAGCCGTGCCATCATCACCGGGCTGTGGGGCCGATGGCCGGCGTCATCTCGCCCTCTATGTGGGTCTACATCATCGAGGACAAGACGCACGGCCAGCGAGCGTACTCGAACCTCAACGAGGGGTACGGCAAGGTGCTGCGCATGGGCGCGTATGGCCCCGATGTGATCGCGCGGCTGCGCTGGCTGAATGAGACGGCAGGGCCGATCCTGGCTGCGGCCGCAGCCGCGTCCGATGGCGTGGACATGCGCGCGCTGATCGCCGAGGCCTTGCACATGGGCGATGAAGGGCATAACCGCAACAAGGCCGCGTCTTTGCTGTTCCTCAAGGTGTTAAGCCCACAGATCATCGCGGCCTGCGCCGCGACCACGGCCGCCGAGATCGTGCGCTTTATGGGCGACACGCCTTTGACCGTGCTCAACCCGATCATGGCAGCCTGCAAGGTGATGGCAGACGCGGGGCACGGCATCGAGGGCAGCACGCTGGTGACGGCCATGGCGCGCAACGGCACGGACTTTGGCATTCGCGTCTCGGGCCTGGGCGACCGGTGGTTCACGGCCCCGGCAGGCCGCGTCAAGGCGCTCTATTTTCCTGGCTTCACCGAACGGGACGCGAACCCTGACATCGGCGACAGCACGATCACCGAGACCGCGGGCATCGGCGGCTTTGCCATGGCAACCGCGCCCGCGATTGTCACCTTTGTCGGCGGCCAGGCGAAGGACGCGGTCAACGCCACACTCGATATGTACGAGATCACCTGCGCCGAGCACCGGTTCTTCACCATGCCGGCGCTCGACTTCCGCGGCGCGCCGACCGGCATTGACATCCGCAAGGTGGTGGAGAAGGGCATTCCACCGCGCGTGAACACCGGCGTGGCGCACAAGGATCCGGGTATCGGCCAGGTGGGCGCGGGCGTGGTCTCTGCGCCGCTGAGTGTATTCGAGGATGCACTGGCGGCGTATGCGGAGAAGTATGGTATTTCCCGATAGCATTCGCACGGGTCACGAGAATCTTCAGCGGCGTCATTGCGAGCGCATCCTTCGACAAGCTCAGGACATGGTTTGCGAAGCCCTGGCCTGAGCCAGGACGAAGGCCATCTCCTGGTCCGCGGGGGAGATTGCTTCGTCCTGAAGGATGCTGGCGCAATCGCACACTACGCTCCTCGGAGCCGCAGGCCCCCTGTGGGCAATGACGCTCGCGTCTGGTTGCGGCAGGAGGCCGCGCTATGGGTTTGCGGAATGACGGGCGAAGCAATCTCGCTCGCCAGGCATTGGTGGGCTTGAGTAACTGAAAGGAGGTGATGCGCGCCTGACGCGCCAGGGAGCGGCGACCCTGCCGACCGTCCATCCGTTTTTCATCTCATCATTTTGTCACCCAAGCAAAGGAGCGATCCAAGATGGCCGTCGAAACGAAGAAAGCCATCCTCGGCTACATGCCGGACGACACCCCCGACATCGGGTCAATGATCAGCCTGGGCTTCCAGCAGGTGCTGACCATGTTCCCCGCAACCGTGCTGGTCGCAATCCTGACCAAATTCGACGTGGGGGTCACGCTGCTCGCCAGCGGCCTGGGCACGATCATCGCCCTGCTCGTCACGAAGCGCCGCATCCCACTCTACTACGGATCAAGCTTCAGCTACATCACCGTCATCATCACCGTCATGTCGCTCTACGCGCCCGAATGCTTCAAGGACCCCAAGATGGTCTACTGTCCCGCAGGCGTGCGGATCGCGCAGGTGGGCATCATCGGCACGGCGATCGTCGAGATCCTGGTCGGCTTGCTGATCCAGCGGGTCGGCAAGGCGGCGCTGGACAAAGTGCTGCCGCCCATCGTCACCGGCAGCGTGGCCATCGTGATCGGCATCGCGCTGGCCGGCGCGGCGCTGGGCATGGCGAGCGCGAACTGGCTCGTCGCGTTCATTACGCTGATCATCACCATCGCCTTCTCGGTCTATCTGCAGGGCAAGGGGCTGCTGGGCATGCTGCCCATCCTGTTGGGCGCGATCGCAGGCTACATCATCGCGGTCCCCTTTGGGCTGCTGAAGGATGCCCCGGCCGTTATCGGCGCGGCGCCCTGGCTGCGCATCCCCAACATCACCTTCCCGGCCTTCACCGACCCGCGCGCGTGGGCCGTGGTGGTGAGCGTCGCGCTGATCGCGGTGGCGACGATCCCTGAATCCACCGCGCACCTCTACCAGATGAGCCTGTACATTGACCAACTGGCCAAAGACCTGGGGCGCAAGCCCACCTCCATCAAGAACCTGATCGGCCTGAACCTGGTTGCGGACGGCGCGGACGACCTGATCGTGGGTCTCTTGGGCGGCTGTGCGGGCACCAACTATGGCGAGAACAACTCGCTGATGGCGATCACCCGCTGCTACTCGGTGCCGGTGCTCTTCGCGGCCGGCGTGATTGCGATCCTGCTCGGCTTCGTCGGCAAGCTGGCCGCGGTGGTGAACACGATCCCCGTGGCTGTCACCGGCGGGTTGGCGATCTATCTGTTCGGCGTCATCGGGAAGCAGGGCGTCGCGCTGATCCAGAGCGAGCGCGTGAACCTGTTCGACCCGAAGAACCTGGCCATCGGCGCGACGATCCTGGTGCTGGGCATCGGCGGCGCCATGGGGCTGAAGGACGGCCTGTATCCGTTCCCGATCCCCGTGCTCTTCCCGAACGGCATCCCGGCCATCGTCTTCTCGGCTATCGTCGGCATCCTGATCAACCTGATCTTCGTCTTCCTGCCGCCGGCCCGCTTCGGCGTGAAGGAACGCAGCAACATCGAGTTCTAGGGATTGCATGCAACCATTCGACTACATCGCACCCCAGGATCATGCTGAGGCCAGCGCGTTGCTGGCGGATGGCGACGCGGCGGCGCGCGCGTTCATGGGCGGCACCGACCTGTTGATTCGCCTGCGCAGCGGCCTCATCCAGCCCAGACGGGTAGTGGATCTGAAAGCGCTGCCCGGCCTGCGAGAAATCCGGCTGAGCGACAGCAGCCCGCCGGCCGCCCCTGTCGCATGGCTGGTGATAGGCGCGGCGTGTACCATGAACCAGGTCGCGGCCCATCCGCTCGTGCGACGGGACTACAGTCTGTTGGTCCAGGCGTGCAACGCGGTGGCCTCGTACCAACTGCGCAACCGCGCGACCATCGGCGGTAACTGCTGCAACGCCAGCCCTGCAGCCGACACTGCTCCGGCGCTCTACTGCCTGGATGCAATGGCCGAGGTGTATGGCCCTGGCGGCCGCCGGCGGATTCCCATCGCCGACTTCTTCGTCGGACCAGGCCAGACAGCCCTGCGGAAGGGGGAGTTCCTGACAGCGATCCATCTACCCCCGCCCCCGGCCGGAGCGATCGGCGTCTTCAACAAGCTGGGCCGCACGAAGGTGGGCGATATCGCGCTGGTCAGCGTCGCGGTGTACTGTTGGATGGAGCGACCTGACAGGTCTTCAGAGACCTGTCAGGTCTGCTGGCGCATCGCCCTCGGCGCTGTTGGCCCTACGCCGCTGCGTGCGCGAGAGGCTGAAGACGCTCTTGCGGCGGATAGCTCGACCGCCGGAACCAAACGTGCGGCCGAGCTGGCTGCGGCCGCGGCCCGACCGATTGACGACCATCGCGCCAGCGCCGCCTATCGCCGCGACATGGTGCGCGTGCTGACGCGGCGGGGCATCGAGACCGTGCTGATGCTGCGCGCCGGCAGCGATGCACGATCGCCAGCGGGCGATCAACCATCGCTCCCAGGAGGCCCGGCGTGAGCAACACGATCTCCTTCACCGTCAACGGCGAGCTGTACACCATCCCCGTCGCAAGCCACCATACCCTGCTCCAGGTATTGCGCGAGCAGTTGACGCTGACGGGCGTCAAAAACGGCTGCGAGGCGGGCGAATGCGGCGCGTGCGTTGTGCTGGTGGACGGCGAGCCGGTGAACTCCTGCCTGGTGCTGGCGCCCGAGGTGGACGGCGCCGCGATCATCACGGTCGAGGGATTGGCCCACGATGATCAGCTCGACCCGCTGCAAGAGGCTTTCATCGCCGCCGGCGCCACTCAATGCGGCTTTTGCACGCCGGGCATTCTGATCAACGCGCGCGCGCTGCTCAACCGCAACCCCGACCCCACAGAAACCCAAATCCGGGAGGCGCTGGTGGGCAACCTCTGTCGCTGCACAGGCTACATCCGCATCATTGATGCGATCAAGATCGCCGCGCAAGCAGGAAAGGAGGCGGCGCGATGAGCCAGGAAGCAGCAGGCAGGAATCAGGAGGCAGGGGTCAGGAATCGGGCGACAGAGGGCCGCAATCCGCAATCCGCAATCGGCAATCGGCAATCCGCCAAACACTCCCTCATCGGCGCCAGCCTGCAACGCATCGAAGGCCGGGAGAAGGTCACGGGCGCAGCGCAATATGTGGATGATCTGCAGTTCGGGCCGAGCCTGCTCCACGGCCGGCTCAAACGCAGCCCCATCCCTCACGGCCATATCGCGGCCATTGACGTGAGCCGCGCGCGCGCATTGCCGGGTGTGCGTGTGGTGATCACCGGGCAGGATTTCCCCGGCTACACAGGGTTGTATCTCAGGGATCGCCGCATCTTCGCGCTGGATCGCGTGCGCTTCGTGGGCGAGCCGGTGGCCGCGGTCGCCGCTGACACGCCGGAGATCGCCGAACAGGCCATCGGCCTGATCGAAGTAGCGTATGAGGAATTGCCGGGCGTGTTCGACCCCGAGTTAGGCGCGTCGGCCGAGGCGCCGCTGCTCCACCCCGAGCTTGGCGATTACGAATGCGCGGCGTTCATCCTGCCGCAGGCAGGGACGAACATCTCCAACCACTTCAAGGTGCGCAAGGGAGATATGGCGGCCGGGTGGGCCGCGGCCGACCTGGTATACGAGCACAGATACCGCGTGCCGCACATCCAACACGTGCCACTGGAGACGCACGTCTGCATCGCGCAGACGCTGGCGGCCGGTAGGGGACAAGACGGCCGCGGCAAGATCACCCTCTGGTCATCAAGCCAGTCGCCCTTCGCGCAGCGCAATCTGATCGCGAAGGCGCTCGGGATCGGCCATGGCCAACTGCGCGTCATCACACCCCACGTAGGCGGCGGGTTCGGCTCCAAGGCCGGCGTCAGCATCGAGGGCGCATGCGTTGCGCTGGCGCTGCACAGCCGTGGCCGGCCCGTCAAGCTGCGCATGACACGCGAAGAGGAGTTCTACACCACTTTCGTGCGCCAGGGGCTGGTCGCGTATGTCAAGATGGGCATGACCCGCGATGGCCAGATCACCGCGGTGCAGAATCGCTTCTATTGGGATGGCGGCGCCTACACCGAGTACGGCGTCAACATCACACGCGCGGCGGGCTACAGCGGCACGGGGCCCTACTTCGTGCCCAACATCCATGTGGACAGCCTGTGCGTCTACACCAACCACCCGATCGGCGGTCCGATGCGTGGGTTTGGAATGGCTGAGATCCACTTCGGCATCGAGCAGCACATTGACCAGATGGCGCACCAGCTCGGCCTTGACCCTGTGGAGGTGCGGCTGAAAAACTGCCTGAAGGAGGGTCAGGAAACCCTGACGGGGATG
>Ga0194125_10010245_pt1 | contig 12839 bp, 8 predicted proteins | sample TA2KigC250mmetaG_FD_148626 | JGI IMG/M metagenome (GOLD analysis project Ga0194125, IMG submission 148626) | Freshwater microbial communities from Lake Tanganyika, Tanzania - TA2015034 Kigoma Deep Cast 250m | ecosystem: Environmental > Aquatic > Freshwater > Lake | place: Tanzania: Lake... | reverse complement strand
TACCGATTGCGAGACGAATCAGAGTGGACGCGGTACTGGACTCATCTGGTGCAATCTCACTGAACCCGATGAATGTGAATCCGTCACATAACGACGAAGGCTTCGCACTTGAGAACACGGAGTCAGTCCAGTCATTCTCTGTTTTCGGCTATGACTTCAGCGTCTCGGTGCTCCGCACGTTCTTGAGATCGACAGTGGCACCTCTCGGCCAGGTGAACTCACCTGGCAAATTTGTGATTGGATCGCGTGGATATGTTCGTTCAAAAGATCAGACTGACACCTCGACTGGGAACGTCTCGCTGACCTTGAGAGGACAGTGGGTCGTTGGGGTAAAGTCAGATGACATGCAACGATTAATCAACGGTGAAACATCCGTGGCAGCCGAAGTTGTTGCGTTCCTGGAACCATACGAGCAAGGCCAAGGTCGTGATGAGCAGATCTCCGATCTTGCATTTGGCATCTCGGCAGACAGTTTTGCAACACAGTTTCTCGAATTGGTGGAGGGTAAGCGAAAGGAAGCGTTCGAGGCCAATGAAGGCGACGTGGAAGCCGGAGTACCTACACCCGCCTCGACTGTCGATACAGCTGCGACGGATCCTGATTCGATCAACGATCCTTTTGGAACCGCAGCTGCTGCTCCTGCCTCGGGCAATACGAATCGCAACGAGCAACCAAGGCGTCGCGGGCGCCGTTCGCGGCGCGATGTAGATGACATAAGCGAACCAGAACAATCAAACCAACCAACGGAGTGGGATCCCTTCGCGTGAGCTGAGAGATTTCACAGAAAAACAAGGAGAAATGCAATGCTTCGTCCAATCATCATGATCGGCTGTGGCGGGTCTGGCCAGAAGGCAGTGCGCTATGTGCGCGACGCAGTAAAACGTCACCTTGAGCATCGAGGTTGGACCGGAGAATTTCCAAAAGCATGGCAGTTTCTGGGAATCGACACTCTCACTACGCAGGAAGATCCATCTATCCCGTTTCTTCCGAACAATGATTATGTAAGTGTTTCGCTTAAGTTTGCCACTTACCAGGGGCTCAGCCAAGCGATTGATGCGAAATTCGGTGTTGGTATCAATCCCAAAGCATTCCGTGATCTACAGGGTTGGCGTCCTAATCCATCGCAAGTGACGGTTCCACTTAAGGATGGTGCAGGACAGTTGCGTGCCGTTGGACGAACTGCCGGAATTCTCGCCCTTCAAGATCACGTTGCAAGACGTCTTGGCTTCGCATTCACGCAGTGCACAGCTGGTGGGCCCGAACTGTCGGAAGTGTCGCGACATCTTGGCGTAAATGTTCCGCCGGGCACGGCAGTGCCTGATCCAATCACCATCGTTGTGGGATCTATGGCAGGTGGCACTGGCGCGGGAATCATGCTCGATGTGGTTGACCTAGTACGACGCACGGATGTAAAGGGTGCGTTCCCGGTCTTAGTTGCGTTTACTCCAGACATATTCGGGTCTATTCAGACTGACGCGATGACCGCAAACTCTGCGGCCTTCATGTCGGAGATGCTCTCGGCCTACTGGGACGACGAGAACACAGATAGCTCTTTGATTCCAGCAACGGTCTCAGTCAACACACGAGGTCCGCATAGCATCTTCTTGATTGGTCGTACGAATATTGACGGTCTTGACCTACTTGATTCGAAGAATGTCTACCGAGCCGTCGGGGAAGCGTTAGCAGCAGTGACCACCTCGTCGACAGTCCAGACTTCGTTTCACAACTTCATCACTGTGAACTGGCCCATGGCGGCACCCGCCAATGCGGGTGGTTACGGCTTCCATGCTGCTCGCCTCAAGGGAGTCGCATCGTCGTTTGGGAGCGCAACAATCTCAATTGGACGTGATCGATTTCGTGACTACTTGAAAAAGCTTCTGCATCGGTCGATAGTTGAACACTTGGCTGATGGCTATGAGTCAGTTGCTACTGCGGTGCTAGGAGATGCGGCCAAGTCAATGGCTGGTCCTGCGAAAATTGCCGAACTTACAAGAAGAAACCTCGACAAGTTCGTAGTGGACTGCGGACTCAACGAGAGCGAAGATGGCGCGAAGCAAATTTCAGAACAGTTTGTATCCAACGAGATCATGAGAACACGACTTGGTCAGGTTTCAAACAAGATAAGGGCACCATTCCCGGCTGCGATGCAGCAAGGCTCTGGAGTCTGGCTTCAGACGCTCGGTGCACAAGCTCAACAAGTCAAGGCCGCGGAACTTTCCGGCGTTGACGCTGAGTTAAGTGAACAACTAAGACTGTGGGGTTCAGAGCTGTATCGGAAGGTTCTTCGCACCGCAACAGAGTTTTCTGGAACTTTGAGTATGCCAGTCGTATTGTCGTTGTTGCAGGCGACACGTGCGCAGGTGCTCCAGTCTTCGGCGAGGTTCAAAGAGCGGGCCAAGGAAGCCAATGGTCAAGCCGGAAAGGCCGTAGAACGCGCGCGCGGACACTTAGCTGCGGGATCAAAGGGTTCGATTCCGATGACCGCCGCACCTGTTCAAGAAACGGTACAAGATCTTTCTAAGGCCATCGTCTTCGAATGGTCGGCACGAGTATGTGAGCGACTTGCTGTTGCTCTTGAGAGTGTCGCAACGACGATGCTCTCTGGGGTTGAAGCGTCAATCAGTCAATCGATGGCGCGTATCGATATGTTGACGAAGCCACAAGACGGTAAGCCGGCAGTTGTTAGTGGCTGGCCAAAGAATGACGGAGTCGTGCCGAACTCATTTGCCCCAAGCCCTGTTGAGTTCTTTCTTGAAGACCACGCAACATGGCCCGATTCGGCGAGCCGCCTGATAGGTAAGTCACTCGGCGACACAGCAGGTTTGCCGATTGACCCAGTCGAAGCGGCACGTCTGTTGTTGATTCGTGGTGGATTTGGAGGTGATGGCAACGAGCAGATCGCTATCAACCCGCTCATCTGGGCTGATTCGCACGAGAGAGAGCCAATCTGGGAACCAGGTCAGCAAGTTTCGATCGTCATAAAGGATGATTTGGAGGAGATGTCCGACCGAATTGATGCATGGCTGATGCGTCCCGCAACAGAGATGCTCTATGTTCTGTCGGAAGGGCTTGGGTCATACCTGATGCCAGTTCATCACAAGACTGGCGCAGCAATTCCGGATCATCAGCAGCGTCTAGTTACATTCAGGCAGAGCCTGACAATGGCGCTAATGCAGTCACGGCCACTTGTTGAAATCGACAATGTGATGAATTCAACAGTTCATCCGAAATCACTTTCGTACACGTTGAATATTCAGGGTTTCCCATTCGGTCAGGGGCACCCTGCTCGTGCCGAGACCGAACAGGTGATTCAAGGTTTTCTGAACGACGCCCGAAATGTCGATTGGGCATTCTCTAGTGGTGATGCTGAGTCGGTATTGATAACCAACTTCCTTGAATATCCAGTTAATCCCAGCGTGGTCACGTCGTTTACACAACCACTACAGGGGGCCTTGGGTCATTTCACTCCCGAGTTGTTGCGTTCGGCGTTCTGGCAATGGCGACGGGCGAGAATTTTGGAGAACTTTATCCCCCTACCAGACGACTTGCGCGTGGCAGCCATCCGAGGTTTTGCTATCGCTCGTATTCTTGGATTGACAACGTGTTCGCCAAGTGGCACCAATCAGATCTCCACTGAGTCCGGAGTTTTGAACTTCCCCCGCAACTTCCTGACAGAGACCGACGACGACAACGTCCTCCCATGTCTGCTTGAGGCGATGGTATTGACCTTTGCCGAAGCACCGACTCGAGGCAAGGCAGCATTCGAGGCCTACGGAGCTTTGATCGACTACGGGACTGGTGGAGGTATGACATCCGGATTCAAGATTGACGGTGTGGTAGCTCAGATTTTGAAGACCGGGAACTATGGCGCTCTCGCAGTACTTGACCAAGACAAGGTCGACGTTCTGGGAAGCTCTGCAGTCGAGCGAGTGTCCGCAGCAAAGGCCTACCTCGACGGCTGCATTCAGTACTTTGACGAACTAGATGCAGCTAAGTTGCACCCAAATAGCTGGAGAAATTTGGTTGGATCCGTCGATCCTGTAAATACCTTGACCAGAGAACTTCTCGCTGATCTGCGAAAGGGCTACGTGATGGTGCGGGAAGCAGTTGACAACTTCGAAGTGCAATTGAGTGGCAAGAAGACTGGGGGTAAGTTCTGAGTCAGCGTCTCGTCCTGCTGCTAGGAGACTTTGAGCAAACTGACAAAGAGATTGCATTGGTGCTCGGTGAGTGGGCTGGTGCTGGATTGTTGGGAAATGTCGCTTGGACGAATGCATCGCCGAATGGATTGACTCGGCCAATCACTCATTTCTGCAACAAAGGTCAAGTTGAACGACTTCAGTTGTTCGACTTACTTACTTCTCGAATCTGGTCGCAAGTAAGCGTCGTCGGTGTGCGCCAACAAACTGTTGGAACATTGGCCATTGAGCGGTTCAATGCTGAAACGCGAATACTAGAGATGGTGCAAAGTGCCTTTGAAGCCCACAAAGAGCTGGAGTTCCAGTCGTTTACAGTTTCAATCGCTGAAGCTGAGGGATTGTCATATGAGGCGTTCTCTCCATTCTGGAAGATGCATATACTCCACGAACCGATTGTTCGAATAGATCGAGCAGTGGCCGCCCAGCCGATGTGGGAAGATCATCGCCACCTCCTGATTGCTCTACTAGCTCTCACGATGTCAGGTGGTTTCATCTGGCAGCTCGGCGCACTTGCGCCCGACATGGCAGATCAAGTGGTTGGTGTGCATAGATCAATACGGGTGGGTAGGGCGTATCTCCGAGTGGTTAGTGCTGGCCGGTTGACGGATGAGGTGTTGGCTGGTGCATTCCCGAAATCTGGACCGTGGTCAATTCCTACAGATGTTCCGAACGCACTCGCGGTGCCTCCGGGCACAGCAGTGTCCGACAACTTGGTGAGCTTGCTAGTGCAGCGTGGAAAGTTCCAATATGTGGCTTGGAAGGATCCGAAACGCGAGCGCCCAAAGAGCATGAATATTTGGGAAGGGCTCAAGCTCTTCGCGAAAGAGTTCGGCGTTGCGTTGAAGGGAATACCTAACACCCTCGTTGAGAAGATCAAAAGTGATGTTGAAGGGTTTGTTCAAAGGGCGACGTTCGGTGAAAACGCCTCAGTGTTGCTGCGGTTCGATCCCAAGAAGGACAATTTTGATTCGATTGGTGCTCTTGAGGCAATTCGGAATTTGCAGCTTGGAAATGTTGTGGATCCAATCAGTGATCCAGAACCGTGGGATGTATTGCAGCGAGTAGCACTTGGTTCGGTAGACGGTGGTCGTTTCCCTGAGGGAGTCGCACCGCCATTACGCGGGTCGAACCGGTTGGTCTACACAGATCCGACGTCAATTGGACCATCGCCCGATGACGATCCATTTAGGGTCACGCCCTTCGAGGTGTCGCTGCTCAATCTTGAGGAGTCACAAAGCACCATTGAGCCGATGGGGGTCACAGATGCGCTTACGCTCAAGACTCATCTTGAAGCTTTGCGAGATGAGATGAGTATCAAGCCGGCTGACTCTGGAACAAAACATGATGGAGCGAAGGGTGCGGGCGCAATCGGAGCACCGAATTCCATAAAGAAGAAGGAGAAGAAGCTAAAGAAGCCGGGAGTGTTCAAGCGTCTACGCATCAGATTGAAAGCACGCCGTGCTTTGAAGAAGTCCCGAAAGTCAGCTCAGACGAGTCCACCGACTAATCCGGGCCAATCGTTGAAAGACTCAGTCCCGACGACCGTCACTTCTTCGACAGTCATTCCATCATCTTCAACTGACGCAAACTCCGAATCTGTTGGTACACCCGAAGGTACTAAACCAGTTGAGCAGGGTGCTGAAAGTGCATCGAGCATTGATGAGTCTGAGCGCCACTCACCAAAGCACCCGTTGTTTCGACCTGCCGAGTACACGCCGATTTGCGTGTTTTATCAGGGCAACCGGCCCGAATTAGCGGCCGAATTCGCAGATGCGAATCTTGTCTATGAGTCAGCTCAGTCGTCGTACTCGGCAATCAATGGTCGATATGTTAAGGACAAGTCGTGCGACCACTGTGGAACTGCCTTTGACCACGGTCTTCTTTATCTGCATGAGCCAACCAAGAAGCTAGTACGAGTTGGGAACGTGTGTGCTCGTAAAGCCCTGCCCGAACCCGGCAGTGTTGACCTCGTCGCCAGTCGGTTGTCAGACTTGGAAAAGCGCTTTGGTGAGTGGCTTAGTAGGCGCTCTGGTTCGTTGCTGTGGCGAGTTGGGGAAGCAATCGTGAGTGGTCTCGTTGTCGCACGTCAGGATCTGGCGAAGTGTTTGCAGATTCTCGCTGAGCGTCCCGCACTCGAAGGAGCTGCTATGGCGGCTCGAATCAAGTTCGGAAAGTGGACACGTAGAGGAGTTATGACGGTCGTACTCGTCATAGCGGCAGCTCTCGCGAGTGTCGTGTTCACACCTTTCCCCTTGCTGATCGCCGTCCTGATTGTGACTTTCTATTTCAGTGGATTCATTATTCGAATGCTGTTCCTTGCTCGGGACATAGTACGTGCCCAGTACAAGTTTCGACTTGCAATGGATGAGTACGAGCGTTCATACAGTCGAGCGCGTCACGATGTCGAAGAAGTAGTACGGCTGTCGTCTGTTGGTGAACAGTTTGAGGATTGGCAAGTCGTCATCCGTGAGCTGGTTCACCTACCGTTCGGTAAGGAGATTGGATTTGCTACGGCCCGAATTGGAATTGATGATGTCACTCGTCCGCCAGCCATGGTGCTGGGTAAGTCACGACCAGATGAGAAACAACGGATGCAGCTATTTCTTCAGGCGCGACGTCAGACGATTCACGCGGGCTGGCTGCTCGAAATCCTTGACATGTTGAAGGATGAGTGGAGAAACGATTATGAAAATGCGAGACTCACCACGTCGGCTGACAATATCTTGCCGGAGGCTGATAACGCACCGTCCGGAAGTGTTGTCGGAAAGAGACCCTTGTCGGATGATGATGTTTACTATCCGCGCACGGACTTTCGTCTCAGAGTGACAGCTGGCGACCTTCAGCGAGCACTTGTTGCAAAGAAAGCTGAGCAGGTGGCGATAGATCTTCGTCAAACCTCACTTGGTCGGTTGCTTGCGAATGTTGAGGTCACTGGATTGGGTGCCGCATTGAGTGGGCAATTAGTTGAGGACTTTTTGTCGGGTCTCTCCCAAGACTCTGAGGAGAAGGTGTCATTTCCACCTGATTTGATATCGGACAAGTATCCGAATTATCGGCTGTTCGAACCAGAACTCGTGCTGCCAGTGCCCGGCAGCCTCAATGCTGAGACTGGACAAATTCAAGTACAGCCAGGCGTTGAGCTAACTGCTGCCGCGTGGCGGGTAGAGCTATCGGCACCTTTGGAGCCGTTAGAGATTCTGCGTGGCTTTGGAGAAGTTGCTCGGGAAGTCGAAACTGAGGAGACTGTTCTGCAAGCACGACCTCGACGGTTCTGAAACATACTGTGATGTCGGAATGATTACCGGCTTCCTCACCTATATCGCGATATTCGGGATGACCGCTATCTGGGTCTTGGGTTGGATGGGTCTTTCGGTCGTCGTGGGATCTTTCTTCAGTCTGCCATTGCGAACCGTAATGCTCGTAGGTGCGACGCTTGGACCGCTTGGCTTTATCGTCACCATCATGATTGGCATTCTTGAAAATCGGACCACGAACAATGATCCAGGCTTTGGTACGCCTCACGCGGGCGTCCCGAGTCAGGATTTCGAGGATCCATTCGCCATATGACCACAGATACCAGCCTTCAGCCACGCCTGCTACTACCGGTGGCACTTGCGGCGCTGGTGATACTTGGCAGCTCAATGCCTTGGATCACCGTTCGAACGTTCAGTGGTAATGAGCGTGTCTACAACCTCGCTGATCTTCGTGGCGGCATTGCAATCATCATGACGATTGCTCTCTTCGTTCTCATCGGTGGCGTGATTGGAATCTTCAAGCGACTTACTGGGATGACGATCATGAGCTTGGCAGTGGCGACTCTCGGCTGGATGGCGGCGATCTCCGGGATGTTGCTGACGCTCCTTTGGTCACTCATTCCATCAATAAATGTTGCGGGTATCGATCTTGCCAAAGCGACTCTCAGTCAGGGCAGTGGTGTCGTGGTGACAGTCGTGGCGAGCCTCGCACTGGCATTCATGGTGGTAAGGCAACTGCAGCCCTTTGCGACTTATGCACCTTCAACACACATCCCCATACTCCCGCTTGTGGTTGTTGTTCCTCTCACTGCAATTGCGGTGTGTATGCACTCAGAGTGGCTGAGGCTGGGAACCGACGGTGCAGCAGTTCAGGCTCAAGTTGCTGGCGATGCTTTGTACGGTAGCGGCCTTGTCGTTCTCGCAATCTGGCTTGCTATCGGACTCTGGATCGGGGCTTTAATGGTCAATCGATCCCTGGTTATGGCGGTTGCCAGTGGCTTGACAGTCGCCGTCTCTCTGATCGTTGGAATGTACGCAATCTTCATGTGGGCAGGAGGAAGACTTCTGGACTGGCTCGTACCTGCGAAACTTGAAGAGTGGGCCGCAGTATCAGTAGAACCGCAACTATATGTAGTGCTTGTCTCTGTCTTGATAACTTTCATAGCTTCGGTGTTCGGTCTCTTTCCCAAATCCCACACAGTCAAGCTCACGCTTGGGGTTCGGACCCCAGGTTCAACTAAGTTCTTCTACTCTGATGTCGCAGGTGCGGTTCTGATTCTCTTCGTACTTGTCACCACAGTCATGCAATTGCGGTAGCGGTGGCCGAATTCTCGAGCCGCCGAATTTATGGTGCCCTCCTGGCCGGACAGGCCGGGCTGTTGGTGGTCGGGGGTCGAATTGCTGAATCGTATATTCAGATTGATTGCCCGATCAGATCACTTACCGGTTGGCAGTGCCCTGGATGCGGTTCAACTCGCTGTGTAAGTGCGCTGGGTGTTGGAGACATCGCGACCGGGTTCCGACACAACCCATTGCTAACTGCTGCCGTCGGTGCTTCGTTGGTATTCTCACTGATTGGGCTGATTTCTCCACCCCAAGCTCGGCGCCTATTCGTGAGAGCTGGTACTCAACAGCGCATTCTTGCGGTGCTTCTGCTTGCAGTGGTAATCGTCTTCACTGTCGCTCGAAACATCTCATAATCGGAGTACCTAAACGAACTGTCGACAAGCTATGAATGAGATAGTGTCGCATAAACGTCAACAAGGAGAATTAATTATGAGTTTCCCAGGACCTGAGTTTGATCCACAGATGAATCCGCCCCGTCGTGCGGACGCTTCAAAAAAGGTTCCCGCTGGTGTTTGCGGGATTCTGCTTGGCGCACTTGGCGTTCACAAATTTGTGCTGGGCTATACCTCGCAGGGACTCATCATGCTCCTGACAACACTTTTCACGTGCGGTGTTGCCGGAATTGTTTGGGGAATCATCGGTCTCATTGAAGGAATCATCTACCTCACGAAGAGTGACGACGAATTCGCCCAAACGTATGTGATAGGCAAACGCGGCTGGTTCTAGTTACAAGCTGCAGTTTGCGTCAATTTCAGTTTGGAGTTCATTCGCGACGAACGCGATGAGCCCGGCTGCGACGATTGCGAGATCTGCTGCAACGCTTGGTGTGAGAGCAATTCGAGCCAAGTCGTAGTCAACTGCCTCAAGGCGGTCTACTAAATCACTCAACTCACTCTGAAGAATCTTGGCGATCTCACGAAACTCGCCCGATGTTGATCGCACAATGTCGTCGATAGTTGTCTGGACCGCGCTCCAGAACTCCGCCCCGAGAGCGGCAGTTATGTCCTCCATCTCGAGCTGAGAGACTGCGATTTGTAGGTCCTGTGCTGAGCTGCAGAAACTCTCCTCATCTGAGCCGCAAGATGCCGTCGCTGTCGAAATTGACAGCAGCGCGAAGAGGCTGGCGACACTCAATCGCCCAACAGTCGACAGCATGGTGAAACCAAGATTAGTCAATGTGTCAGAGATGGTTCATAAAGTTGCTGAGGAAACCCTAGGTGTGAGAGAAATTGCTACGATTCGGTGATGGAAAAGCGCGAGAAGCTCGCTTCAAGCCTTCGGGCCCGTCACGGCAAGCCACCCCCGATAACGGATGCCGAGGCCGCCAACACCCACGGCTGGGATAAGGAGTCCGCAAGACGGCGCACTGAGCGCAACCTGCAAGCACTTGAGGACTTGCAGTATCACCTATACGCCGACAGTAGTAAGTCGCTGCTGATCGTTCTGCAGGGCATTGACGCTGCCGGCAAAGACGGCGTGATTCGCAAAGTGTTCACGGCGTTCAATCCGCAGGGCACAACGGTGACTTCGTTCAAGGCGCCGGTGGGCCGCGAGAGTCTTCATGACTATCTCTGGCGTGTGCATGCTGCCTGCCCGTCGCGAGGCTCGATTGCAGTCTTCAATCGCAGCCACTACGAAGAGCTCATCGTGCCGATTGTGCAAAAGAAGCTGCCGCCTCGAAGGGTAAAGGAGCGCACGCAAGGCATCCGCGACTTCGAGCTGATGCTGAGCCAGGAAGGCACCACAATCGTGAAGTTTCTCCTGCACATTTCGCGAGACGAGCAGTGGGAACGATTCATGAAGAGGCTTGACGAGCCGCATCGAAACTGGAAATTCCGTATGGGCGACCTCGCTGAGCGCGAGCGTTGGCCGTTATATGTATCAGCGTTCAAGAAGATCGTGTCGGAAACCACTGTTGATCACGCACCGTGGTATGTGATACCCGCAAACTCGAAGTGGTTCCGTGACCTCGCAATCAGCGAGATTGTGCGGTCGACGATGGAGAACATGAAGTTGCGGTGGCCCAAGCCGTCTATTGAGGTCGAGCCAGCCCGCCGCGCGCTCAAAAAACTGCGGTAACTCGAACTTCCCCTTTGGGTCTCGGTGGCAAAGAGGCCTGGGCGACCACGTGTCCAACAACCTGCGAAACCGCAACACTGCGGCCTCGGGCACGGGCGAGTAAGCCAACCACGGTGCTGAGACATCGGAGGATGTACCCCCTCTTGCTGGGTGACTCCTGATGGGTCCAACCCTCTGGTCGTCCAATATGGTCAATTAACGTTCTGGTCATGGGGAACACTCAGTCATCCATTCTCCGCGCACTTTCTGTTGAGCATACGGAGTCAATAACGTTCTGGCTGATCAGTCTCGGTAGCGGTGCTACGACAATATGTCGTTCGCTACACGAGCAGACCCAGATAACCGAGACGATTGAAGATGATCTAGGGCTGTCAAGGTATGTGGGTGGGGAGTCAAGAGTGGTGCGACCCGGGGTGCCAACGACCTATTTTGCAGACCGTGAGTCGTTGGATGGGCTACAGAGTTCTCATTGCTTTCCACTAATTCATTACACGCAGCCATGCGGTTGCGAAAATCTTCACGTACCTAATTCCCCAAGGCACTCACGTAGATGCTTAGCGAGTTTCTATGCCAAATCGGCCCAAGAGATAAGGACGCATATTGAGAAGAGTCGTCCAGCAGTAAGTGGGACGTTGGTACCTGTCGTGGTAACCAAGAGTGAAGAGGCTTGCACGGTTTTACTTCGCGACATGCTAAATGCGATTACTCTTAGCGATGATCGATCGCCGACTGAGCGGCGCACTACGGCACCATTAGTTGTATTGTTGCAGAGCAATTATCGACATCGGACGCATGACACTGAAGGTTTATTGAATTCGCTGGCAATTCAATCTGAGATTCTCAACAGAAAACTGGATAACGGTACACCGCGAACGTCAAGATTGCGGGGCGACAACGATTCCTGGCCTGATTTCGTCAGTCTTGCGATAACTAGCACTGCCGAAGCAGATTTCGACTCATTGGTGGCAGCATTTATCAAGGAGCATCTTTTGGACACGCAAAAACTTCAGATCGTGTTGAAGAAAGTCGACGAAAATCAACAGTCAGTGGATCGAAAGAATGTGGCTGCGGTATCTATTCCGAAAGTTCGTCTCTTTGCCGATGGATTTGTGATTCCGACAATTGATGACTCTGACACCCCTTATGAAGATGACCAGCGTCTCCTTCTCAATTCAGGCTTGGAGAAAGGCAGATTAAATCGCATTTTGTATACAACATGCTGGTCGAACGGTAACTTCATTTCGACGTTGCCCATGGGCGAGAATTATGTTCGCGATGTCCTAGTTGGTTACGTTCTGAACGCTGCGCAGGACCTCGAAAGGCGGTCGCCTATTCCTCCGGGAGAGGTAACGGACGCCTTATCCAGTGCGATGGTGATGTACGGTCCACTCGGATTCACGGAGTCGGAGAGTTTCGAAAGAGAGTGCACATTAGATACTGACCATGCGGATGAGTTGCGCCAGATTGGCGGCAAGACGACCGAGCAGGACCTTGCGGAGGTTCTAGCCTCTGCGGCGGGTCGCAGATTTAAAGAGTGGCTGATGGTGGAAGAAAAGACAATGGCGCATCTCTGTGCAGTCGCCCATAGGGCATCCCCACGAGATCTCGCCATATTGGACTTTGTCAGGGCCGTCCTTAATCGTTGTGAGATTTCGACACGTGGAGGTGATGCGTGGCACTAGGTCTTATCAGGCGATACCGAGAGTCTCACTCCGGATCCAGATTCAGTTTTATTTCTGGTGCTGTCGTGCTTGTGATGACTGCGGCAATATTCGTAGCCATTTTCTTTCTGGATGATCGGATTGCCTGGGTTGAAACAGGTAACGCAGTTGGCGGAATTATGAGCGTCGTTGCGGTAACTTTTGGCGCGATTGCGCTCTGGAGCACGATTGACAGCAACTCGGTGCTGAGCGAGAGAGCAGATCGTGTCAAAAGTTACCGCAACGACGCTCATAATTCC
>Ga0194125_10010242_pt1 | contig 12841 bp, 9 predicted proteins | sample TA2KigC250mmetaG_FD_148626 | JGI IMG/M metagenome (GOLD analysis project Ga0194125, IMG submission 148626) | Freshwater microbial communities from Lake Tanganyika, Tanzania - TA2015034 Kigoma Deep Cast 250m | ecosystem: Environmental > Aquatic > Freshwater > Lake | place: Tanzania: Lake... | reverse complement strand
TGGTCGGCCGTTGCGAACGTCTCAAGTCCACTTCGTCTTAAGCCTGATGCCGCGCGGCGCTTTTATCGATCGAGTCAGTGAGAAGAACAGCCAAGGCAATCGTCACAGATTCTGCCCAGAACGGCATCAGCGGCGAGTCAGAGTTTTGCCGGCCATCCTGGCTAACATAGCTTTGATTGACTGAAGCAAACAGCTCCAAACCGCGGTCGGGCGGGTGATTAGAAAAAAAGTCTTCGACCTGTCGTAACGTGTCATCCATCCCGCCAAGCACTTTCGAGTTCTTGTGGCAGGTCGATAGGGCAGACTGCATTAAGATTGAAGCGCCGGTAATGAATAAGTTGGCCCCTTTCAACTCCAGAACTTCGAGCGACGGTTTGACAGCAAAGTGATGGGCATGCCAGGTAAATCGGACAATTCCGGCCTTGGCATCTTCCCTTAGATTCGAGATGGATTTTCGCTGGGGCAGAATACGAACGATGTACTGGGCTAGTTCGTCAAGTTTTTGGTCCATCAGTTGTCTGGAGAGTGAAGGCGCCGGCTGTGAATGATGTGAAGGATTCTGATGGGTCTGCAGCAGAATTTGCGGGGTAAAACGGAGAAAAGAGTCGCTAGACTTCGACCGCAGAGCGGCGGGAGCTAAGGCTCAAAAGCCCGCCGCTCTGCTGGTTTTAATTCGCTTCGGGGCGTTGCTGACCTTCCCAGATCGGGAGCAAAAAAAGAAAGTGGTTGGTGATTGTTAACCGATTGACAAGAATCGGGCATGAAAAACAATAACAATAAACCAGCCACTCAGTTGGAAGTTAAGACGATTCGGAACCCAATGCAACGCTTCGTAGGATTTGTTTATCAGAGCGTCGGGCTGGACGGATCGGGAAGCACAGTGCGAGTGAAGGTTAAGCTCGAGCCTCACCGGGGGATGGCAGGCAAATGCGGCAGGTGCCTCAAGCCGAGCCCTGGCTACGATCAACTGCCGGCGGCTGTTGTGGGTCGGGCGCCGACGCACCCGAGCGACGCTGCGCCGGGGTTTGGCCACGCTGGGACCGGCCGTGGTGAGCGGACAGCGTTTTGTGTGTAGCGACATGCGGCGTGGCAACCGCGTGCGGGGCCAAGCCAAACAGAGACATTGGGGGCTGTTGCGCGCCAATCTGGCCGCGGGCCGGGCATGGATGCTCAAAGAGACCTTCCGGGATTTCTGGCGTTACCGTTCGCTGAGTTGGGCTCGGGCGTTTCTGTCGGTGTGGACGGAGCGAGCGTTGGGAAGACTCCCGGAGCCCGAATCAACCCATAGATTCTGCTGACGAGGCGTTTTAATAATGTTAGCGATCTTTCGATGAGCGCTTGGAAAAGCGAGACGGTCCAGATCTTTGAGCTTGCACCAGCGTCCATTTTCCAATGGCGGCGACGTTGGACGAGAGACTTCGCCATACACAACATTCACCCGAATGCGATAACGAGTGATCGTGTGCGTAATTTGACAGATTGGTTCGAGCAAGCGGGGCCGAGCATTCAGGCACGCTTCGGCCAGTTCGTTGACTGTGCGATCACTCGCGGTTACTTCAATATTCGGAAACTCCCAAAGCCGGGCGTTGACAACACCCAAAGGCCGTTGTCGCACCAGAAAGCGCCCGTCCGCTCGTATGACAAAGGCCACGAAATGACGCGCTGTGGCCGAGGGACGCGCGCCCAAGTTGGGAAACCGATCAACTCGATTCTCTCGAAAAGCTCGACAATGTTTTTGCAACGGACACGTCGGACATCGAGGCTGGCGCGCGGTGCAAATGGTCGCCCCCAATTCCATGAGCGCTTGATTGAGGGCAGAGCAGGCGCGACTCGGGCGGTCTGAGGCTGGCTTGGCAGCGAGTTCGACGAATTCCTGCGCTAGCTTCCAAAGCCGTTGGTTCGCTTTCGGAAGGCGAGGATTCTCTGCGATGGCGAAGAGGCGCGTCAAAACGCGGGTCACGTTCCCATCTAAAATGGGTTTCCGTTGGTTGAACGCAATACTGCAAATGGCTCCTGCGGTATATCGTCCGATTCCCGGCAGTTCGAGAACCTGTTCAAACTCCCTCGGGAACAAACCGCCGTGGTCCATCACGATCGTCTCAGCCGCCCGATGCAAGTTTCGCGCTCGCGTGTAATAACCGAGGCCCTCCCAGAGCTTAAGAATCTCATCGATGTGTGCGTCAGCCAATAATTGCACGGTTGGAAACCGGCCCATCCAACGGTTCCAGTACGGAATGACCGTCTTGACTTGCGTTTGCTGCAGCATGATCTCGGAAACCCAAATCGCGTAAGGGTCGGTCGTGCGCCGCCAGGGCAGGTCGCGGGCGTTTCGCTGGAACCATTCGAGCAGCGGATCAATCAAGCTTTCTAGCTTCGGCACGATGGGCGACGATACGAGAAATCAGCTGGCGCGGGTAGGAATTAGTCTCCTTTCTTGAGTATCTCACAATCTTTTGTCTGATATGGAACAAAAGGTTGCAACGAGTCTCAAGACCCGTAACAGACCATCAGAGACTAAGAGCGCGATCAAAACTTGACGGCGACGCTGGCGGCAAACCAATGGATGCCGGCTTCCACTCGACTGTTGCTGTACTCGCCCGAACGCAGTTGGCTGGCGCCGACCTCGCGATGGATTGGCAAATCGTACTGCCACGCAAAATTGAATTCATAGCGCTTAAGTTCGTATCCCAGGCCTAAGGCCACGGTGTGTTCCATGATCGCCGCCGTAAGGGGCGTGAGCGTTCCGCTCGGCACGGGACTCTTGCCGTAGGAATATCCCGCGCGCAGCGAGAGGTTTTCGGTCGCGGCAATTTCAACTCCGGTGCGATACGCCAATCGGTCCCGCCAACGTAACGGAACGACGTCCTCCGCTGCATTCGCTCCCACTAAGGCGTTTAGCTCGGCGTTATTTCCCTTGGCAAGCTTGATCTGCAGTTCATGGAAGGCGTCGCCCCAGTTGATCCAATTGACTTGCAACGCCAGGCGCGCACGCGCATGAACATTCCAGGAGAGGCCGGCCTTGACCGTTTGCGGGAAGTGATTGATCACTTCAGCGTCGTGCTTAAAATCGGGCCGAGTCATTGCGAAGGCGCCCCCCAAAGATGCGAGTTGCGCGGCGGCATCGCCCGAAGCATTCCCCTCAGTGTGAATCGTGGTTTTGGTTGTATAGGCCAATCCAATTTGCCACCGCTCGTGCGGACGAAACAGCAAGCCAACGTTTCCATTGTAACCAAAACCATCCGTCTCAAGATCGAGCAATGTCTTGAACCCGCGGAGAGCTGGCTGGGACTGAAAAATGCAAGGCACTTCCAGCGTGTTCCTGTTGTAAAGCAGACCCAGGCTCCCACCGAGCGCCCATTTGGGTCCGAGATCAACGCCAACGCCGTTCGCGGAGCGTAACAAGATAATTTCAGCGTGGTGCTGTTGCCGGCCGTACGATGTTTTGCCATCGAGACCGCCCGGTGAATCGACGTACCGCCAATCTGCGCTGAGCGTGGCTTCCGGCATGAGCGCAAATCCGAGAGTGAGCGGCGGCCTTGCAATCGGAACACCCAAAGCTGCCTCCGGTATGACAGCATAAGGCTTAGTCAAGTGACCATCCCGGTTTTGACGATTCGTGAACCGGCCATCAGCGAGAGCTCCAACCACGTTGAGTTCGACGGTTGCATCCGCTAGTCGCGCTAAACCTGCAGGGTTCGCGCCCAACGCTCCGAGCGGGTCTTGCGCCCATGCGACATCAGCTCCGCCTAGTGACATCGATCGAGAGCCAAAACCATTCCGATAAATGCCGTTGGCCTGAACGGCTGAATGGAATGAAAGCACGAAGAATAACCCAGCAGCCAAGAAAGCTAGCCGCTTCAAAAAGACGAATTTTCAAGGAATGGGTGCGCAAACGACACTGACACGTCATATGCGTACCGATAACCGGAGTCAACCGGTTCGCGTCCCCTTCGGGAAGATCGCCCTTAGAACGCGCCAATCTCATACTCATACATACCTTGCTTCGGCAAAGGTGTACTCAATCTAACCACAGAAGATTGGCTCCCTGGCCGTGGGCGAATCGCAGTCTCTCATTAACACGCTGCTTTAGCTGGGTGTGTGCACCGCAGCAAGGATCACTGCCGTTTTTAACGGTTCTTGTTGCTGACCGATCTTTTACACCCAGCTAAAGCAGGGTGGGCAGGGTGTTAATGAGATGAATATGCGTTTAACATTCGGTGACGGTCGTGTAAAACTTGCAGACGCAACGCAATAGCACTTAATAGCCGTAATAGACCTTTTGTGGCCATCAACCACGCAGTTTCTATGATATTCATTCTTGTCCGCATTCTTCGACTGGGACTGGCCTGCGCATTTGCCTGCTCCATGACAGTCATTGCTCAAGACAAGGCCGGCCCCGAAACCGAGAAGCGGTTCCCGCCGCTCAAAATCCCCGCTGGCTTTAAGGCGACCCTCTTTGCCTGCGATCCTCTCATCGAATATCCATCCGCCATCGCCCTCGGTCCTCGGCCCGCTTCGATCTTCGTCGCAATTGATTACATGACCGGTCTGGGCACGGAAATTGTGCGTCGCGACGAGATCAGGTTGGCGGAGGATTCCGACGGCGATGGGTACGCCGACAAAGCCCCTGTTTACGCCGACGGCTTTAACTCTATCCAAGGCCTCACGTTTCATGACGGCACTGTTTACGTGATGCACGCGCCATTCTTGACGTCGCTCCGGGATACGGACGGCGACGGGCGAGCGGATATTCGGCGTGATCTGCTTCAAGGTCTTGGCCTCACTCCCGAAGAGAATCCAGTGCGCCTGCATTGCGCGAACGGCGTCGTCATGGGGCATGATGGCTGGCTTTATCTGGCGCTCGGCGATCACGGGTGTGTTGTGACGCGTCGCGAAGGTGATCGTCTTGTCTTGGAAGGCGGCGGCATTTTGCGTTGTCGCGCGGATGGCCGTGATTTGCACGTGTTCGCAACAGGTTTGCGGAATATCTACGACATTGCGCTCGACGATGAATTGAATGTCTTCGTGCGCGACAACGAGAATGACGGCGGCGATTACAAGATTCGTGTCTGCCAGAGCTTCTTCGGCGCCGATCACGGCTATCCTTATCATTACTACGAACGGCCGGACGAAGCGCTCGCGCCTTTGGCTGACCTCGGCCTTGGATCTTCGGCCGGCGGCCTTTGCTATCTTGAGAACGCCTTTCCGTCCGAATACCACAACAACCTTTTCTTCTGCGAATGGGGGCGTTCCGTCGTGCGTTTCCCACTGCAACGCGTCCAAAGCGCTTTTGCAACGGCTAAGGAATTGGAGTTTGCCGCTGCTGCGGCGAACGATCCGTACGGCTTTAAACCAACTGACCTCGTTGTCGAACGAGATGGCTCGCTGGTTGCAGCCGACTGGGCCGATGGACAGCGGCCGAAGCGCGGTCGCGGACGTATTTATCGCATCAGGCACGTCGGCAGCGCTGAGGCTTCTGCGAAAGAGAACTTAACACAACCCGCGGACTTAAATCCCGGTGCAACCGATCTGGCGCGAGCAGTCGCGCAACTGGACTCTGCTAGCTACTACCAACGCATCGATGCGCAAACCGCGATTGAACGCAAAGGCCTTGAGGGGCTGCGGGCGGCTCAAGAAGCGCTTCAAGGAGGACGCCTCAACATTCGCGGTCGTATGCACGCTGTGTGGATCATGGCTCGAAGCGGCGCCGCGGACGCAATCGAGAGCCTTCTGCACGTCGCGGAAAATGATCGGGAACCTCGCGTGCGTGCACAGACGATCCGCGCTGTAGCCGACTTGGCGGATCCCACCCTGACACAAGACCGTCTCAATGCCCGTTCTGGCGATGCGCGATTGGCTGAGCGTCTCGCTGCGCTCGGCGCTCGCGCCGCGGATTCACGGACGCTTCTGGAAGCAACGATTGCGCTGGGACGACTTCGCTGGACAAATGCGGCTGAGTGGATTCGAACCACACTAACTAACGCAGATCGAACGATCCTGCACGCGGCGATGCAAACATTGCGGCGTTCAGAAAACTGGCCCGCCGTTTTGAATTTCCTCGATGACAAAGAGCACTCGACGATGCGCACATTGGGGTTGCGGGCGTTAGCCGAACGCGCGGAACCCGCCGTTGTCGATGGCGCAATCGATCGCCTGCGTCATGAACAAGACCCGATCCGCCGCCGCGAATATGCGGACTTGCTGGCTCGAGTCCACCGAAAGCCGGGACCGTGGACTTATTGGGGCTACCGGCCAGCCCCTCGCCCGGCGAACACCATCGCATGGGAACGGACAGATGCCATCGAACAGTCATTGGATCGGCTCCTGGCGGATTCAGATCGGTCTGTTCGGCTGGCTGTGTTGCGGCGGATGCAACGGGAAAACATTTTGGCCCAAACTTCGACCTTGGCGCGATGGCTTGATGAAGAACGCGATCACGAACGCGTGGGCGCCATTCTCGTCGCGATGCGCAACTCGGCGCCCGCTGAGGCGCGAGACGCGTTAATGCGCGCTGCCACTGGCAAACAACAAGCGTTGACGAACCGCCTTGCCTCGCTGGCGTTATTCGCCGGTGGTCTCGATTCTGCGAGCGAAGCGAGGCTGATGGACGTAATTCGCGCCCTTGAAGACGGACCGGTGTTGGGCGAAGCATTGCGTCAGACGGCCAAGCGCCCAGCTCTGAATGCTGTTCCCATCTTGCTGGCCAAGCTAAAGTCGGCGGAGCCAATCGTGCGCAAGGCCGCTGTTGAATCTTTGGCCGGACTTAAAGCGATTCAAGCGAGCGATTTTGTGCGCAGCCTTCTCGAAGATCAAGATGTGGGCGTGCGGACGGCGGCAGCCTCCGCAGCCGGCGCGCTCCAAATTCGGTCTGCCGCGCCCGCTCTAATTGGCTTGGCCCGGGACTCGAATCTGGAGCTGCGGCGCGCGAGCCTCACTTCTTTGCGGCTGCTCAAAGACGCGAATGCTGTGCCGATCGCCGTAAATGCGCTGCATGATCGCGAATTGCAAGCGGTCGCGCTGGCGTGCCTTTTTGATTTGGGAGGTCCAGCCCAGCTTCAGGTTGTTCTCGACCTAGCGCTTCGCGATCCTTCCGTGAATGTCCTCACCGCCATTGCCAAGTTAATAACCAAGTGGAGTGGCGAACAACCGCCCGGGCAGCGAACCGAGATCGAGCGCGCTCTGTCAGAGCTCCACGGGAAAACCGGATCCCTGCTGCGCTGGGCTGTCGCTGGTCCGCTTCAGCTGGAGGCGGCCACTTCGCTTGTCCAAAAGTTTGCCTTGCCACGGCAAAGGTCGTTGCCATCGGACGCGAGCGAGCCGAGTTGGCAAACGTCCTACGCAGAGGGCGTCGAATCACGAGTGACGCTCAGTCGAAGCAAGAACGCGGCGGTGGAGAATGTGTGGGTTGGCTATGCTGATTTTTATGTGTCCGAGCCAATGACGGTTCAATTCCTTGGATCGAGCCGGAGTGAATTCCGTCTTTGGCTGGATGCACGACCGATCCATCAACGGGAGGCCCGCCGAGCGTCGGCGGAGCTCGTTCGGTTCGATCAGGCGTTGACGGCCGGAGCGCATCGGCTCGCGATTCTGGTTAATGCCGCGACGAATGCGGCCGAGTTTAACCTTCGTTTTCGGCGCAAGAGTTCCGCCAGCGATCACGAGCAGCTTGTGCAAGCAGCCTTGACACGTTCCGGCAACGTGGACCGCGGCCGGAAGCTCTTCTTCAATATCGAAAAATCACAATGCCTCAAGTGCCATCGGTTCGGTGGCCAAGGCGAACAGATTGGGCCGGAGTTGACAGCCCTCGGAAACCGCTTCTCACGCATTCATATTATCGAATCCCTGCTGGAACCGAGCCGAACAATCGCGTCGAGTTTTCACAGTGTGGAACTGATTTTGAAGGACGGACGCGAATTGAGCGGGATCGTGATGGCTGAGAATGATCGAGCGCTCACGCTCGCAGATAGCCAGGGCAAGAAGCACGAGATTCCAACTTCAGCTCTCAAGGAGCGGCGCAATTTAAGTTTGAGCGTTATGCCGGAAGGCTTGGAGAAAGCGTGGACGACCGACGAATTCGTCGATTTAATCGCGTTCCTGGTGAGTCAGTAGCGCAAACAGGACACTTGACGGGAGCACGATTTAGCCATCTTATCTTGGCGTATACTGGATTTAATATGCTCTGGGTGTGGACTCCAATCAGCAAACTAGCCATATGAAAAACCAGCAAGTTTCTCCATGCGCGCCACGATTCTGGAATCGCGCGTTCACGTTGATCGAACTCCTCGTTGTCATCGCCATCATCGCCATCTTGGCCGGCATGCTGCTGCCCGCGCTAGCGAAAGCGAAGGCAAAAGGCGAACGGATCAAGTGCATGAACAACCTCAAGCAAATCGGGTTGTTCATGCAGCTCTACACCGATGACAACAACGATTACTTTCCTGGCCATCGCAACACGGGATTGAATCACTCGGATGGCGGCGCATCGCTGACCAACTGGTGGGGAACGACGATCGTTGGTTACGGAGATAAGAGCGCCAGCAACTTTTTCCGCTGCCCAAGCCTGAAGACGAAGCGCTTTGATAACGGAGTCCGCTGGCAATGGAAGTTCGATTGTCACTTGGTGGGCTATGGCTTCAACGGTTACTTCCTCGGTTTTCATCCCTACACGACCGACAACCTTAGTCTTGGCGGAGTCAATTTCGCGACGAAGGCTTGGTTCAAGCGCGCCGCGATTGTCAGCCCATCGCAGAACATAGTGGTTGGCGATTCGATGCCGAAGGCGGATTTGATGTGGAGCAGCAGTCTTTGGTGGCCGGCGTCGTGCATGATTGACAAGGCCAGCACAACCAAAGGCTTCGAAGGGATCGATCCGATACGACACGGAGGCACAGGGGTCCTTGTTTTCAATGATGGCCATTCGGAAGCGCGCAAGGATTCGCAGATGAACCCGCCGGTTGATCCGTACAGCGGCAACGCGAAAGGTCTCATCAATTCGCGGTTTTGGGATCCGTTGCAGCGGAGCCAGCAGTAAGTCGGACCGATCTCCGCCCGGTCGGCTTCAAGGGCCGCGGGGCCTTCCCTCCCAGCGCGTGGACTGTCTTTTGACAACAGTCCGCGACTCAGGTATTGCGAAATGATGCAATTGCATTACTCCCCACGCCACTCATTTGTGGTAATCGCTGTCGCGGCGGTTTCGTTTACAACTTTCTTTTCGGTTACAAACCTGGCCGAACCACCGCTGCCCCAGGTCGAACGGCTTAAGGCCAGTCCAGTTCTCCAGCACTTAAAGCCAAACCCAATGCCCTCGGCGCCGCGCACGCCAGCCGAGCAAACGCTCGCGCAGATGTATTTGCCGGAAGGATTCCGCGCGGAGCTGGTTGTGGCGGAGCCGGACTTGCACCAACCGGTCGCGTTCGCGTGGGATGAACGCGGGCGCATCTGGGTGGCGGAGGCATATAGTTATCCCGCCAAACGCCCGGCTGACCAAGGTCTCGACAAGATTGTCATTTTCGATGACCGCGACAGCGACGGGAAATTCGAGACGCGCAAGGTGTTCGCTGAGGGCTTGAATCTCGTATCCGGGCTGGAGGTTGGGTTCGGCGGCGTTTGGGTTGGCGCGGCGCCGGAACTATTGTTCATCGCGGATCGCAACCGTGATGATATTCCCGACGGCGCGCCGAAGGTATTGCTCGACGGTTTCGGTTGCCAGGATACGCATGAGTGTTTGAACAGTTTTCTTTGGGGGCCCGACGGCTGGCTTTACGGTAACCAAGGCGTCTTTAACACGGCACACATTGGCAAGCCCGGAGCATCGGATGCGGGGCGCACGGAACTGCGGGCCGGTGTTTGGCGCTATCATCCGGTGCGCCATGAGTTTGAAGTCTTCGCGTACGGCGGCAGCAATCAATGGGGACTCGATTACGACGAGCACGGACAACTATTCATGACGCATTGCCGCAGCTACTGGGGACGCGGCGGCACAACGCATGTCATTCAAGGCGGGCATTTCTGGAACCAAGCCAACGCAAACCACGCGCCATTTATCATCGCGAATCCGCCTGAAGGATTTCCCGGCTTTCGCAATTATCTGCTTGCGTCGGCCCGCTACGATCATGGCGCTGGCGGGGCGGGGGAGCGCGGCAGCGATGCCATCTACGGCGGGCATTCGCATGTTGGCACGATGATTTACCAGGGCGATAATTGGCCTGATGAGTTTCGCGGCCGTCTCTTCACGCACAACCTTGGCGGACACCAGATCAACCATCAAATCAACAAGCGGCTCGGCTCCGGATTCGACACAGTGCACGCGGGCAAGGACCAATTCTTTTGCAGCGACCCGAAATACGTCGCGGTCGATCTGCAGTACGGCCCGGACGGCGCGGTGTATGTGATCGATTGGCACGATCAACAACATTGCCACAACCCCAATACAGAACGTTGGGACCGCGGCAATGGACGCATCTACCGGATTCAGTACGACTCGACTTACAAACCAACGAAAGTGGACCTGGCAGAACTCAGTGATACGAAGTTGGTCGAACTTCTGGCGCACAAGAATGAGTGGTTCGTCCGCACCGCGCGACGGTCGCTATCCGAACGCGCCCTCGCGCGCAAGATCGATTCGAATGCAAAGCAGGCCTTGTTCGAGATGGTGAAGCTCAGCAAGGAACCAACCCAACGCTTGCGCGCGTTGTGGGCGCTGCACCGAGTCACCACTGAGGCAACGCCGAATCCCGCCATCGGAGACAAGGATGAATTCGTTCGCGGATGGGCCATTCAACTCATCGCAGATGACCGGAAAGTCTCGAACGCGATGCTTGGAGAGTTTGTTCGCCTGGCCAAGTCCGATCCGTCTCCCGTTGTGCGGCGTTATCTGGCTTCCGTGATCCAGCGGGTTCCCGACGCTGCGGCGTGGGAACTGATCGAAACGCTGTCTGAACACGCGGAAGATCGCACCGACCGAAATCTGCCATTGCTCATCTGGCACGGGCTGGCGCAGCGCATGCCCCAACAGCTTGATCGCGCTCTGCGTATCGCGGAGCAAACGAGAATCCCGCAACTCGCCGACTTTATCTATTGGTATGCGGCTACGCTGGACGAAGGATTGAATCGTGTGGTCAATTCACTCGCTCAAGTCGAGGGAGAAGCACAACACAGACGGCTGGCCGGGCTTGCGCTGGCGGCCGAAGCCCGCGCCAAGACAACGATGCCGCGAGCTTGGAAACAAACTGCGCCGAAACTCTACGCGAGCACGGATTCCAGGATTCAACGACAGGCCGAGCGTCTGGCAGCTGTTTTCGGCGACGATTCGATGTTTCCGCGTCTTCGCAAAACCTTGACCGATGCCAATGCTGCCGCGACTGAGCGCAAACATGCCTTTGCCGTGCTCAGCAAGGCCGTCGATCGCGGGTCGCTTCCGGTGTTTCTTGGATTGCTGAGCGACCCTGCCTTTCGATCGAGCGTGATCAACTTGCTGTGGCGGTTTGATACGGGGGACGTTTCGGCTGCGCTGATTGGCGGCTTGGAGAGATTTGCCTCCGCCGAACGGTCCGCAGCATTGAACGTGTTGACCAGCCGGACATCATTCGCGTTGGCGCTGCTCGACGCGGTGGCGGCCGGCCGGGTTAAGCGCGATCAACTCACCGCGTTTCACATTCGCCAGCTCGCCGAGTTGAAGAATTCAGAAGTGGACCAGCGCGTTAGAGCGACCTGGGGCCGAATTCAGAAAAGTCCGGCTGAAAAGGAACAGCTGATCGCGCGTTTGGAAAAAATCTTCAACGAAGCGCCCCTCTGGGCTTACGACGCTGGCGCCGGCCGCCAATCGTTTCAAAAGCTTTGCGCTTCGTGCCATGTGCTGCGCGGCGAAGGGACACGCGTCGGCCCCGAATTGACCGGCGCTGGCAAGAATGGCATCCGTTATTACCTCGAAAACGTGATTGATCCGAACACCGTCATTGGCGCTGATTTTCAAATGACCACAATCGAGACAAAAAGGGGCGACGTTATTTCAGGCCTGCTGGTAAACGAAACGCCGACTACGCTCACGCTCCGCACGACGACCGAAGAGCGCGCGCTGGCCCAGACAGAAGTTGCCCAACGGCGCACGAGCGAACTTTCGCTGATGCCAGAAGGATTACTCGAACCGTTGAACGAACGCGAAAAGATCGAGCTCTTGAAGTTTCTGACGGGGAACTAACCTCAGTCCGCGCGATTCAGGAGAAGACTGCGTCCAAGTTCGCGGTCAGGCCGATGGCCGGGTCCACCACTTCGCCTTCAGTATAGGTTTTTTGAACGCCATCGGCGGAATAGATCGTGATTGTACGCAGGGCAGGATTTACTACACAGCACGTCTTCACTCCACTTTTGAGATAGGCGTCCACTTTGTCCAGGACATCTTGGTCCCCTTGCGTGGGAGAGAAGATTTCGACAGCTACGAGCGGAGGTTCCGTGATTCGAATGTTGTCATGGCGGAAGTCAGCCGGTTTGCGATGATAGACCGTAAGGTCTGGCGTAAGCGGCTGGCCTTTTGGAGAGAGTGAAGTCAAACTTCTTAGGTTTGACCGCAAAAACCGCGAAAATGGCGGTAAACGCAAAGGCGCAGAGATGCAAAGGCATCAATTCGATTTCGTTCTTTGCGTCATTGCGTCCACTGCGCCGTCCGCCAAAAGTCACGGTCCGGCTTGTGTTGGACAATCATTCCTCGCACATTTCGAAGGAAACGCGGGCCTACCTGGCGACGCGGCCCAACCGTTTCGTGTATGTGCACACACCCAAACACGGCTCGTGGCTGAACCTGGTCGAAACGCTCATTGGGAAAATGTCGCGCACCTTTCTCAAGGGC
>Ga0194125_10010239_pt1 | contig 12845 bp, 8 predicted proteins | sample TA2KigC250mmetaG_FD_148626 | JGI IMG/M metagenome (GOLD analysis project Ga0194125, IMG submission 148626) | Freshwater microbial communities from Lake Tanganyika, Tanzania - TA2015034 Kigoma Deep Cast 250m | ecosystem: Environmental > Aquatic > Freshwater > Lake | place: Tanzania: Lake... | reverse complement strand
CGAACGGAGCAAATACCGGTCGTGCGAGATCAGCAGCAGCGTCCCCTCGTAGGAGCGGAGAAACCGCTGCAGCCACTCGACGGCGGGCAGATCGAGGTAGTTCGACGGCTCGTCCAGCAGCAGCAGGCCGGGCACGGAAGCCAGAATGCGCGCCAGCTCGGCGCGCATCCGCCAGCCGCCGCTGAAGGTGATGAAGGGCCGGTCGAATTCGGGCACGGCGAACCCCAGCCCGCCCAGGGCCGCCTTCACGCGGGTCTCCAACTGGTAACCGCCGGCATGCTCGAACTGCGACTGCATGTCGCCCAGCCGGCGTAACAGGCGCCCCCGCTCCGGCTCGTCCGCGGCGGCGTCGACCGCGGCGGCGAGCCGGTGCAGTTCCACCTCCATGTCGTGCAGCCGCGGCACACCCCGCAGCGCGTATTCCAGGAGCGTCTCGGCGTCGTCCTCCGGTTCCAGATGCTGGCGCACATAGCCGATGGCGGGCTTGCCCTCCAGCGTCACGACACCGCCGTCGGGCTGGCGGGCGCCGAGGATCAGTTGGAAGAGCGAACTCTTGCCCGCGCCGTTCGGGCCCACGATGCCGACACGCTCGCCCGCGTGGATGCGGAAGCTGACGCCGTCCAGCACAACCTGGGTGCCGTAACGCAAACTGATGTCTTTGAACTCAATCACGGGCGTACATCATCACCGGAACCGGCCCGGCGGACAAGTCAAAAAATTGCGGACTCGACAGAACGCCTCGGTATCGGTTATACATACACGCCGCCGCCGCCGATAGCCCGGTCTATTCATACGTAACCCAGGGTATTCGCCGTGAATATGCAACTCGACCGCAAGGAATCGTTCATCTCCTTTCGTTGTCCATCGTGCGGACAGGAAATTGAGGCCTCTCACGACAGGGCCGGAACCCCTCTGGAATGCCCGGTGTGCGGCCAGTCGCTCGATGTGCCCCTGATGCCGCAATCCGGAACCCGCCGGGCGCCGGCCGAGGGCCAGGATGCGAAGGAGATCGCGGCCATGAAGGGCCGGACGATCCGCATTGAACTGTCCGACGATTTTTAGCGGCCATGCACACGCACCCCGTCAGGCGTCAACCGATCATTGGGATTGCCTGCCTGCTGATCATCGGAACCGGAGCGGGGCTGCGGGCGGGCGCGTCGCTCGCGTTGCCCCTGGCGATTGCGTGCGCCGTCGCCGCGCTGGCCGTTGCCGCTTACGGGGCGTGGCGATCCGGTCTCCGGGGCGGCATCGCCGTGGCGGCCACGGTGTGTTGCGCGGGCTTTCTCTCCGGATTCCTGTCCGAATGGACGCGGCGGGACGAGCGGGCCTGGCTGGCCGCCCACGCGACCGAACCGGTGCAGGTGCGGGGCGTGGTGGATAGCGACGCATTCACCCCCTATCGTCCTCCGGGCGCCACCCGCCGGGTCATTTCGTTGCGCCGGGTGGTGATCGAGCACGCCGGCGGCGTTCGTCCGCTCACCCAGACCCCGGTCCGGGTCACCTGCTATGGCCGTGATCTTCTTCCGAAGGTGGGCGAGACGTGGTCCTTTCCCACACCCCTTTCCAAGCTCCGCACACGCCCGAAGCCAACCCATCTTCCGGTCAACACCCGTCCGGGCGACGCCGTGCTGCTGGAGCCGCCCGCCTTCTGGGACTGGCGTCCGCTCGCCGACCGGGCCCGCGCGTCGGCCGTGCGGAGGCTCTCGCTGGGTATCGAATCCTGGCCCACCGTCCCCACCCTGATCCATGCCATGCTGCTGGGATTGCGCAGCGACATCCCGCCCGAAATGAACACCATCTTCCGCAACTCGGGGACGATGCACGTGTTCGCGATTTCGGGACAGGGCATCGGACTCGTCGCGGCCGTCCTGGCGGCCGGCCTGTCGTTCCTGGCCTTTCCGCGGACGCGCTGGGGCCTGACGCTAATCCCGCTGCTGTTCGGCTATACGCTGTTGACCGGCGCCAGCTCGAGCGCGATGCGGGCCTGCCTGATGGCCGCCTTCTACTTCGGCGCGCCCCTCGTGCGCCGCAAGCCCGACCTCAGCGCCGCCCTCGCCGCCGCCGCCATCATCCAGATCGCCTGGGACCCGCGGGATCTCCTGAGTATCGGCTTCCTCCTCTCGTACACCGTGATGGCGGGACTGGTGCTCCTGTGTCCACCACTGTCGCGCCTCTTCCGCGCCCTGTTGCGTGTCGAATCGGCGGCCACACAGGCCGCGCTGCTGCGCCTGTCGGAGCGCCTGACCCAGCAGCGCCAGCGCTTCGCCCGCCAGGCGTGGGCGGTGCGGCTGGCGCTGTGGCGGCATGCGACGCTCGGATTCTTCGCCGACCTCCTTGCCATGGGCGTCGCCGCCTGGGTCGCGTCCGCCCCGCTCATCGCCTATTTTTTCGAACGCTTCATCCCCGGCGGACTCCTCGCCAATCTGGTCGTCGTCCCGGCTGCCGGCCTGATCGTCGTCGCCGGCGCTCTGGCCATCCTCACGAGTTTTCTCTTTCCATCCATCGCCGGGATATTCAATTGCGCGGCCGCCTTCTGCACCGCCGTCATGGTGGAGGCTTCGCGTCTGACCACGCTCATCCCCGGCGCGTCGGTCATCGTCCCTCCGCCGTCCCTGGCCTTGATCGTCGTGTGGTACGCCGCCATGCTCGCCGCCGCTTGGATGCTGCACACCGCCGGGCAGGCCGAAAAAGCCGAACATCCCTTCTGACCGCCTTTTCAAGATTGAATCCGGGCCGTGCGTGTGCTAAGCTCGCCCACGTTCATCCGCACGGGTCCCCTGATCTGCGGACGAGCGGGTGCCCTCCGTCATAACACTCACCGTTCCGGCCAGTATGATCCTCCATACGTCACGCTCGCAGCCGCTCATCGGCTCATACACCCTGCCCGGCGATAAGTCGCTCGCCCATCGGTCGGCCTTGTTCGCCGCCCTCGCCGAGGGCGAGAGCGTGATCGGTGCCTTTCCCCTCTCGGGTGTAACCCGCGCAATGCTCGACGCCCTCACGGCCTTCGGCGTCCCCTGGACGTTCGACGGCGGCACGCTGACCGTAACCGGTTCGGGGCTCCGCGGGCTTCTTCCTCCCGCAGGGGCCGTGACCTGCCGCAACTCGGCCACAACCATCCGCCTGCTTGCCGGCGCCGTCGCCGCCGCAGGTATCCCCTGCACCCTGGATGGTTCGGAGGGACTGCGCCGCAGACCTATGAGCCGTGTCACCGAACCCCTCCGTGCCATGGGCGTCGTGATTGAGACGGCACCCGGCGGCGGAGCGCCTCTCGTGCTTCGGGGGCGCCCTGCAGATGCTCGTCTCACGGCGTGCCACCACGCGCTCCCCGTCGCCAGCGCCCAGGTCAAATCCTGCCTGCTCCTCGCGGCGCTTGCGGCCGACGGTCCGGTGACGCTCGGTGAACCCGGCCCCTCGCGCGACCACACCGAGCGCATGCTCCGCGCCATGGGCGTCGACATCCGCTGCGATCCCGCCGCACACGGGGTCACCCTCACGCCCTCCACCGCGCCGCTGCGGCCGCTGCGGACCGATCTGGCGGGCGACATCTCGACCGCCGCATTCCTGATCGTCGCGGCCACGGTGATTCCGGGATCCGATATCACCCTGCTTGGCGTCGGCGTGAATCCCACCCGCACCGGTCTTCTGGACGCCCTTCGATCCATGGGCGCCGACATCACCGAATCGAATCCGCGCGCGCGTTCGGGCGAGCCTGTCGCCGACATCCGCATCCGCGCGGCCGCGCTCAGCGGCACTCGCGTCTCGGGCGACCTCGTGGTGCGCATGATTGACGAATTTCCCGTCTTTGCCGTTGCCGCCGCCTGCGCGACGGGACTGACCGAGGTGAGCGATGCTGTCGAGCTGCGTCACAAGGAGAGCGACCGCATCGGCCGGCTCTGTGTTGAACTTGCCGGTGTCGGCGTGGACATTGCTGAGCGCCCGGATGGCTTCGTCATTCGCGGCGGCGGCATCCGCGGCGGTTCGGTGGACGCCCACGGCGACCACCGGATTGCCATGTCGCTGGCGGTTGCAGGATGGGTCTCACACACCGGCATTGCCGTCCGCCAAGCGGAGATCCTCTCCGAATCTTTCCCCGACTTTGTCCCCGTCTTCTCGCGGCTCGGCGCCGCGATCCAGACGGATGAACCGGTGTTCCGACCTGATTAGCAGATGATCGGTCCGGGCGGCGGGGTGGATAGCGTGAGCAGGCGTGTTCTCGTTTTTTTTGACATACCTCCGGTCGATGTCCTGCTCACGAAAGATGAAGGTGTCCGGAAAGTCCAGTCTGTCTCTAGGCACAGTACGTTCTTTCAACTTGCTTTGTTGGACACGCGTTGCTACCTTTGAACCGTTCTGATGGAAATTCAAGGCGTCCGAGGTTGATGCGTGGCTGCTGGCAGGCAAGGCGGTGGACAAGACTGAAACCGGCGCGGCGGACAAGTGAGATGAACATGGTAGATGTCGAGAGACAACGGGCAGTCCTGAATCTCCTTCGGGACTTGCGCAGTCTGGAGGGGTTAAAAAGCCTGTTTTGGGAGGAGTTGAACTACGAGCGGGAAAATAAGCCCCTCAGCCCGCGTCAATGGCCGGACAGTGCCAGACAAGCCCTTGCCGAAGACCCGATTCTTTTTGCCAGTGGCGGAGAGGATGGTGCCTTCCACGTTTTTTACTGCCGCCTGGCTTCACCCGATTTGAGCCGTGGGCTTGAGCGCCCGGTTGTGAACCAACTGCTTCGCGACCATCCCTACGCCCTCTTTGTCTTCTCGAACAAGAGCCAGTCGGCCTGGCACTTCCTGAACGTCAAGTATGATGAGAAGGCCGAGAACAGGCGGCTGTTTCGTAGAATCACGGTCAGGCCGGGTGCCGGTTTGCGCACGGCGGCGGAGCGCGTTCAACTTCTGGACCTGGCCGTGATCAATCCCCAATTGCTTGGCATCACGCCGCTGGCGATTCAGCAACGCTGCGACGTGGCTTTCGATGTCGAAGCGGTCACAAAAGATTTCTTCCGCGAAGTCGCCAACTGGTACTTCTGGGCGCTGAAAAATGTTCAGTTTCCGAAAGACGCGCCCAAGGAGGCGGACGGCCACGACCACATCAGCGTGATCCGCCTCATCACGCGCCTCATTTTTTGCTGGTTCGTGAAAGAAAAAGGACTCATCCCCGACACGCTTTTCGACGAGCGCACACTCGCTCGGACTCTCACTGGCTTCGAGCCGGCAAAGACCGGCGACAAGCAATCTGTTTTCTACAGAGCCATCCTGCAAAATCTGTTTTTCGCCACACTCAACACCGAAATGGACAAGCGCGGATGGACGAAGGAAGAACAGAATTTCATGGCGCACAGCCTCTATCGCCATCGCGACTGTTTCAGCGAACCGAAATCCACGCTCGATTTGTTCAAGGAGATCCCGTTCCTCAACGGCGGGTTGTTTGAATGTCTCGACAAGGACCTCGGTTTTCCTGCCGCGCCGCATGCCTGTGCCGCCACGGCAGACAGGAACGCGGCGCAGGCATGCGAAAACGCAAAGTCGCGCTACGTTCGCATTGACGGTTTCTCCCGGCGCGAAGACAGCCAACCCATCGTGCCGGACTTCCTCTTCTTCGGACCGGAGCGCGAAGTGGATTTGAGCGCGGATTACAATGACAAGAAATTCGGGCGCGTGCCGGTGCGCGGCCTCATTCACATTTTCAACCGCTACCACTTCACGATCGAGGAAAACACGCCGATCGAGCAGGAAGTCGCGCTCGACCCGGAATTGTCCGGCAAGGTGTTTGAAAACCTCCTCGCGGCCTACAACCCGGAGACCGGCGCGACCGCCCGCAAACAGACCGGCTCGTTCTACACGCCCCGCGAAATTGTCAACTACATGGTGGACGAGGCGCTCATCGCCTGCCTGAAAACCAAGGTGGAACAGACATTCTTGTCTGTTGGGCAAGGTGGTACAGGCATTCCTGCCTGTACATCACAGTCGAACAGCACAGACAGGAATGTCTGTGCCACCCTCGAACACAAACTCCGCCATCTTTTCGCCTACAATGACGAACCCCACCAATTCACGCCGTCGGAAGTGGACGCCCTCATCGCCGCCATTGACGGCCTGAAATCCATCGACCCGGCCGTTGGTTCGGGCGCGTTTCCGATGGGCATCTTGCACAAACTCGTTTTCATTCTAGGCATACTCGACCCGCGCAACGAGAAATGGAAGGAGCGCCAGATTGCCCGTGTCCGCGACACGATGGCGACCGCCGAGAAGATCGAGGACGCCACGGCCCGCGAACGCGCCGTGCGTGAATTGGAACAGCATATCGCCGGCATCAACGAAGCCTTTGAGAACAACGAACTGGATTACGGCCGCAAACTCTACCTGATCGAGAACTGCATCTACGGCGTGGACATCCAGCCCATCGCCGTCCAGATCGCCAAGATGCGGTTCTTCATCTCGCTCATCGTGGATCAGAAGATTGACGACGCACAGCCCAATCGCGGCGTCCGTCCGTTGCCGAACTTGGAAACCAAGTTCGTCGCCGCCAACACGCTCATTGGCGTGAACCGACCCGGCCAGCAACTGCTCCGTAACCTTGACATTGACAAAAAGGAAGCCGAATTGCGCCGCGTGCGCGAACGCCATTTCCTCGCCCGCACGCCGAGGCAGAAGGCCAAATGCCGTGACGATGACACCCGACTCCGCGCCGAGATCGCCGAACTGCTCAAAGGCGACGGCTGGGACACGACCACCGCCCGCAGACTCGCCTCATGGAACCCCTACGACCAAAACACTTCGGCGGACTTCTTTGATCAGGAGTGGATGTTTGGCGTTACGGATGGTTATGATGTAGTAAGTAGTAATCCCCCTTACGGGTTCCACAAGATCCACGGTGATGAAGCAAAAGCATATTTCAAGCAGCACTATGCATCCTCACAAGGCAGTTATGAACACTACTTTTTGTTCTATGAGGCCGCACTCCGACTTCTTGGAAAGGCAGGTGTGCTTGCTTTTATCGCTCCTGTGACATGGTTAACGATCCCGTCTGCTAAGTCTTTACGACGATATATTCTGGAGAGGTATTCCCTTTCCGCGATTTGTTGGCTCTCGGAACAAGCGTTCGATAGTGCTAGAGTGAACACGTTGATCTCACTAATTACCAACAGCACGGCATCGATCACAAGCGTTAAGATCTATGATCTGCTTGCAGAGTTTCCAAATATGCCTAAGAAGCACAGAGATATTCCGCAGAACCAGTTTGTTGATGCTGGCCACTACATCAGCATTTTCAGCGGGGTTGAGGATAACTCGATCTTGGAGAAAGTACGCCGTGTCTCAAAACCGCTAAAGGATTTCGCCAGGCCCTGTTCGGGCTATAACCCGTATGAAGTTGGTGCTGGCGAAGCTCCTGATGGGGGCCCACACACAGAAGACACGGTTCGAGAGAGGCCTTACCACTCTAGATCAAAGTGTGGAAGTCAGTGGAAACCGGAGATCACGGGTAGAGATTTGCGCCGTTACTGTGTCCGGGTCACTGGAGACCGCTGGGTGAAGTATGGGCCTTGGTTGTCCGCCGCACTTGTTTCAGACCTGAAGAAACTCCCCATATTTCCAGCTAGCGATAGCCAACAAGTTGCGATTGCCAAACTCGCAAGAAGGATATCTGACGCCAAGCAGCAAGACCCGAACGCCGACACGACCACATTGGAGCGGGAGATCGACCAGAAGGTTTACGCCCTCTACGGCCTGACGCCGGAGGAGATCGAAATCGTGGAGGGGGCGAGCACGAAACCATGAGCAGCAACCGAGCTTTCTTTATCCGCAAGCAGTCATGGTCCATGATCAAGGATCAGTTACTGGGCGGTTATTGGAGCACCGCACGTGGGATCAAATGCCCCAGTTATCGGAGGTTGGCGCATGATCTCTGGGCCATGCGTCGCGCGAAGATCGATCTGCGTTAAGTAACTAAGGAGACCATCATGCCGAGAACCAACAAGACAGCCAACGAACAACGGCTCAGCGCCGAGCAAATCGCCTTCTTGAAGGAAAAGATGGGCCACTTCGCAGATCGGAACCCGTCCGCAGGGATCACGCGCACCGACTGCAAACAGCTTTTCGAGTATGTGGCGGTCCAGAAGATCACGTACCTCTATGACGATGAACTGCTCGAAGGCCTTCTGCACGTGGATCGTAAGCGAACCGGCAAGGCTGAAGAGTTGTTGGACGCCTACCTGATTCTGGATCAGGGCGATGAGGTCCAACTCAAACTCTTTCAGTTCAAGTGGAAGGAGGACTACAGCGGTGGGATTTCGACCAAGGAACTCCATCATTTTGTCACCCGCATGAATGCGGTCTTCCTGCACGGCGATCTTCAGGACGACAAGACGCTGGAGGCCTTCAAGGAGGTTCGCGAGGCTTTCGACGCCGCCCTGTCCGCAAACAAGCGCGCCCGGCCGCGAATCCAGTGTTACTACGTCGTCAACGGGCAGAACGTTTCACCCACCGACGCCTCCAAGATTCAGGAAATCCGCGACATTTTCGCACACGACCGACAGGCCTATGGGTTTACGTTCGAGACCTATGGCGGTACCGACATCTACAGCCTTTGCGCACTCGGCCGCGTCCCGATCCAAGAGGAGACGCTGGAGGTGAACCACGAATGGGGCAATGAGTCATTCCTGCTTCATAACATCGGTGCCAATCCCAACGGTATGCCGCTGAAAGTTATGGTGGGCTTCGTCAACGTGAACCAGTTGATCCGTCTGGTAGACCGTTACAGCAATAATGAGCTTTTTGAGAAGAACGTGCGGCTCTTTCTTGGCACAGGCAAGGATGTGAATAAAGGGATCATCCAGACGGTCACCAGCAACGAGAGTGTCTGGTTCGGCTACATGAACAACGGCGTGAGCATGACAGCCGAAGACGTTCGCGTGGATCTCCCCGCAAGCAAGGGCAAGGTGCGCGTGCGGCTAACGGGGATGCAGATCATCAACGGCTGCCAGACGGTCAACGCGCTCTATCATGCCAAATACTCGCCCGACCTGAAGGACCGTTTCCAAGGCAATTCGAACGTCATGGTGCGTATTTACCAGATCGATCCGGCGAACAAGCCGTTTCACGATGCGCTGATCATCGCGACGAACTCGCAGAATGCGATCCGTCCGGAGGACTTGGTCTCAAACGACGCGACGCAGTGCGCCATCCAGCAGGTCTATCAGGAATACGGCATCGGCTACGAGCGCAAAGAGGGTGAGACGCCGCCCGGTCATGGTTATCAAGTTATCTTTTCCAAGGAACAAGCGGCGATGGCATACCTTGGGGTCATTGAGGGGAAGTGTTCCAAGCTGCGCAACTCGCTCAGTCGCCGGGAGTTCTTCCGCCAAGGCGAGGACTATTATCGTGTTTTCAACCTTCGGGAACCCGATGCAGAATCGCCGGCGAGCCCGCTCCCAGAAGGGTTTGAACCCGGTGCCGCCGCCAATGTGCGCGCATTGGATATCTTGGCGGCGCGATGCATCGAGGAGGCGTGCCGCGTGAATATTGCCAAAGTGCCCAAGCAGGATCGTGGTCCGCTGAAAAAAGGCGCGTACTATTTGGCTCGCATTATTTTCCTGCAAAATAAGGCGCAGGTTCTGGACGTCGTGGCCAAATTGAAGGGCCAGGAGAGAAAGCCTTGCGTTTCAAAGGAGGTGATCGAGTCCGTATCTATGATCGGAAACAAGGGCTTTATCGCCGCACGAGGCGTGTTTGAAGCCGCGATCACGGAGTATCTGGCCAAAGAGGGCGGCAACGAGGACGCCGCACTAAAGAACACGGCTTTTGCGTCGTTGGTCGATGAGCGGAGCGTAGTGAAGATGGAGGGAATATGAACACGAAGAGCAATAAACAGTCGCGTGAAGCCGAATCGCTTTCGCAGCGGATGGAACGTCTGGCGGGCGGGTCGGCGAAACGCGGGGTCCGCGACGCGCAAGATTTGGTCTACGACGCCTGGGAGGCGGCGGACAGCGACGAGGCGTTCGATCTACTGACCCAAGCCGTCGAACTCGACCCGACCAACGTGGACGCCTGGCTGGGGCTGATGCGCTACGAGCCGCTTGACGGCAAGGATGAGGTCGTGTTTCTCCGCCGTCTCGTGGCCTTGGGTGAGAAGAACCTCGGCAAGAAGGTGTTTCGTGAGGGCAAGGGCATCTTCTGGGGGCTTTTTGAGACGCGGCCCTACATGCGGGCGCGGTCTCGTCTGGCCACTTGCCTGAAGGCGGCTGGACGGCTGGAGGAGTCCGTGGCCGAACACGAGGGCATGCTCGAACTCTGTCCGAACGACAATCTGGGCGTGCGCTACGGGCTCATGGCGCTCTATCTGGCACTGAACAACCTCGACGGCGCGAATCGCCTCTTCCGGGAATACGACGAGCGGGAGCACCGCGCTATGTTCGCCTGGGCCTACGTGCTCGAACGCTATCTGGCGGGCGATACGGGGGGCGCAACCCAAGCGCTCGCGGCGGCGCGGAAGCAGAACGAGCATGCCGAAGCCTATTTTGCTGCGCTCAGGAGGTTGCCGAAGAAGATGCCGGGATCGTACGCCATGGGGAGTCCAGAGGAGGCCGTGATTGCATGGGATATCCTCAAGCCGGCATGGAAGAAGCATCCGGAGGTGCAAGCCTGGCTAATCGCTAGACGTAGTGCGGGAGATTGAGGATGTGGCCCCCCCGGCAGGGACCGAGACGCCGGAGATGACTAAGGAATGACGTGTAGGAGAAACTGATATGGCCAAACTGACCAGACTTGAAATCCATGGATTCAAATCCATTGACGGCGACGGCCAGTCGTTGGACCTGGGCCCTGTCACGGTTCTGCTCGGCGCGAACGGCGCGGGCAAGAGCAACCTGGTATCTTTCCTGCGCATGGTCAACTTCATGACATCGAGCGGATTGCAGACATACGTGGCGGACCAGGGTTTTGCGGATTCGCTGGTCTACTTCGGCTCCAAGACCACGATGGAACTCTCGGCCCGACTGCATTTTGAGGACGGAAGGGCGAAGGATGAGTACTCATTTACGCTTCGGCGCGACGCAACGAACCGGCTGTTCTTTCAGGACGAAACCGTCACCTACCATGCCGCCGGTCAGCCGACCCCGCAAGTTCGTCAACTCGGCGGCGGAAGCAAGGAATCGCAACTTTCGGAACAGGCGAAGAGCGGAGACATGACCTGTGGTGTGGCGCTGGCCCTGCTATCCGGCTGCAAGGTATTCCAATTCCATGACACGTCGGCCACAGCCAAGATTCGCACGGAGGGGTATGCAGACGATGCGCGCTATCTGCGAAGCGACGGCGGGAATCTGGCGGCCTTTCTGCGGGGTTTGACGAAGCGGACCGACGGTCAGAAGTACTACGACCGCATTGTGCGACACGTCAGGCAGATGGTTCCGCAATTCGGCGATTTCGACCTCAACCCTTTGCCCGACAACGATAAATACGTGCGACTGAACTGGCGAGAGAAGGAGTCCGACTACCTGTTTGGCCCGCATCAGTTGTCTGACGGATCTTTGCGCTTTATGGCCTTGACGACACTGTTTCTTCAGCCTCCCGAAATGCGACCGAAGGTCATCATTGTAGATGAACCGGAACTGGGCCTGCACCCGGCTGCGATTGCGTCCCTGGCTGGGATGGTGAAGGCGGCGGCGGTACAGACGCAGGTCATTCTGGCGACTCAGTCGCCTCGCCTGGTTGACGAGTTCACGGCCGATCAGGTTGTAGTCGTTGAGCGGGATGCGGTGAAACCCAGAAGCGTTTTCCGCCGCCTCGATCCGGAGAAACTTGGCGAATGGCTTGAGCGATACTGTCTCAGTGAGCTTTGGGAAAAGAACGTGCTCGGAGGTCAACCATGATCCGGTTACACGTCACTGTCGAGGGATCAACGGAATTGCGGTTTCTAAAGGATGTGCTTGCACCGCATTTGGTAGAACACGGCGTTTTCGCCGACGCGCAGTCCGTCTTGACCAGCAAGGACAATCGCGCCAACAAAGAATATCGGGGAGGGTTCCGCAGAACGGATGCGTATCAGACCGTCAAGAAAGACATCTGCATCCGGATGAAAGAAGATCGTAACGCCGATGCGCGATTCACGACAATGTTCGATCTGTATGCTCTGCCCGAAGACTTCCCCGGTTATGCCGAGGCGGAGAAGGCGACCGATCCGTATCTCCGGATTGCGATACTGGAGAATGCACTGTACAAAGACATCTGGCAGGCGCTGGACGATTCTCGTTTCATCCCGTACATTCAACTCCATGAGTTCGAGGCACTCATTCTGGCCGACCCCTTCCAATTGAGTTTGGAATACATGGAACACGATAAGCAAATTCAACGCATTGTGAATATGGTCAACAGGGAAGGCGGTAACCCAGAACTGATTAACAACGGGAAGAGCACTGCACCGTCTAAACGAATCATCGCAGAGATTCCTGAGTACGACAAAGCGGACTCCGGCCCGTTGGTCGCCGGGAAGATCGGTCTTCCGACACTCCGGCAAAAGTGCGCTCATTTCGCCGAATGGATCCAACGCCTTGAGGGGCTGGCTCATGCCAACACATGACATCATAGACAACCGGACCGAGAAATTGGTTGACCACCTGTCCCAGATACTCGGATCGACCGAACGCGCCCGGTTCGCGGTGGGCTACTTGTTCCTCTCCGGCCTGACGAGCGTTGCGAAACGGCTTTTGAACCTGAAAGAACTGCGGCTTCTCATCGGCAATACGACCAACAAAGAGACGGTTGAAATGTTGGCCGAGGGATACCGGCGGCTTGATCTGGCGGTCGAGGAACTTGAGCGGCAGGCCTATCCGAAACGCACAGAGGCGG
>Ga0194125_10010235_pt1 | contig 12849 bp, 18 predicted proteins | sample TA2KigC250mmetaG_FD_148626 | JGI IMG/M metagenome (GOLD analysis project Ga0194125, IMG submission 148626) | Freshwater microbial communities from Lake Tanganyika, Tanzania - TA2015034 Kigoma Deep Cast 250m | ecosystem: Environmental > Aquatic > Freshwater > Lake | place: Tanzania: Lake... | reverse complement strand
CGTTGGGGAAAGGGAGCGCGGCTATGTTGGCCGCGAGGTAGCGGGCGAGACGCCCGCTCTCCGTTGGGGAAAGGGAGCGCGGCTATGTTGGCCGCGAGGTAGCGGGCGAGACGCCCGCGTCTGGAGTTTGGCAAGAGTCAGATGGGGCGGTTTTGCATTTTCGGAAGGTATTCAGTCAATCTGGCTATGCAGTTGACTCTTGTACGCGCAATCCCCGGCCCGTGGGCATCGCGTCGCCATGTGACGGCGGGCCCAGCGGCATGGTTGCGGCCCGGTTGGCGCTCAGGCGGCCTATTCACGGCGCGGCATGCCGCCTCCGCGCTTTGCCCGTCGTCACCTACCACAAGAGTAAACTGCATAGCCAGATCAGTCAATTTTCAATTTCGCATCTGATTTAGGTCCCGTCCGGCTGCCTCTTGCTGGAGCAAACGCATCAGATCACGGGTCGAGGGGCGCGCAGGTTGGATCCGCCGCCAGGCCGGCAGCCGCGCAAAGGCGTCGGTGCGCCGGTCGCCAAAGACCCGAATGTTGCTCCACAGCAACATGGCGTAGGCCGCAACCAGGAAGGCCGGCGCCCGGGCCACCGCCTGGGGGTTGCGCACCTGGGCTTGGCCCACGCCCAAGAGAGTCTTCTCGTCGCGGAAGTTGACCTCGACCTCCCAACGGGCCAGATAGGCGGCGATCAGTTCGGCCGCCGGGGTGCTCAGGTTGGTGGTGATGAGGAAGGCCGGCTCCCGATAGAGCAGTTTGCGGCCTTTTCGCAAGCGGTAACCGGCCGGGCTGATGAGGATCAGGCGCAAGGGCCGAGCTTGGCTCACCTTGGGCCAGCAGACTAAAGGCACTTGCTTGTACTTGAGGCTACGGAGTTGGGCGGCAACAAAGAGCTCGGCGCTTTGGCAGGGCAGGTTGGGGTGCCGGAGGTACTCCTGGGGGGTGGGCAAAACCGGGCTGTACTTGCGCGCCCCGGCCCGCTGTTCGGGGGGCAGGAAGGCGCGGAACTTGGCGTCCTTGCGCACGCGGGCCACCACGTCGGTGCGCTCGGGTAGGCCACCGAAGAAGGTGCGGTTGGAGTAACTGCCATCGACGACATCAATGAGCCAGCGCTGGTGACCGTCGGGTTGGCGGTCCAGATGCTGGCGACAGAAGCCCAACTGGTCCAAGGCGACCAGACTCAAGCGATGTTTCTTGCGCACTTCCTTGCAGGCGGCTTGTTCTTGAGCCGAGGCGTCGCCACCAACGCCACCACACGACGCAACACTCCCGGGTAGTCCCGCTTGGATTTGGGGCCGCGCAACACAATCTCATCATCGCGCAGAATGTTGCCTTGACGCTTCTTGATCCGGCGCCGCTTGACCCGGTAGTCCAGATTGTCCTTGGTGTGTGAAAGCGCGTTTCCGACGCCGAAAGCGTAAAGAGAGCGCCCGCCTTCCTCTTCAATCGGATCGCGGCTCAGCCACCTGCCCGTCGTCGGATTGTAGTACCGGTATCCGTAGTATAACGGCCCGGCCTCGTTGTCGGTCCACTTGGTCGAGAAGCGGAACGGGTTCGCCTTGGCCAGGGAGCCCGTTACCCGCACGGGCTCCGCAAATGGGCCGTACTCGTACCGCGCGCTGGTGCTGCCGTCCGCAGCGTTCACCAGGGCCGCAATGTTGCCGTTGACAGTCATAGCCCACGAAATAGACGCCGGTGGGCATGGGTTGGCCGCCGTAGCTGGTCTGATAGTTGTTCAGCCAGAGCAGGCCTCCCACACCGCCCGCGCCGGTCAGGCCGCCCGAGAGATCGCTGCCCCAGACGTAGGAAACCAACTCGCGGCGGCCTTTTTCGCCGGTCCGGAGCCTTCCCGAAGCAGCACGAAGTAGCCATAGCGGACCTTGGTTTTGCCCTTCGTGGGAGCCTTCGGGAAATCCCCCGGCTTCACGGCGTCGAGTTCGAGGTTTCCTCGTCTGCCCTGCCCCTGGGGAGACCGCCTCACCTGGGTACCTCCTCGTCGTCAGGGCTCATACTTGATGAAAAGCCCCAGCACGACGTTTTCGTCCAAATGATCGACCCGGCCCACGGTTTGGAACTGGTATCGGCCGAAGCCCAACCGTTTTTGCAGGGTCACCTCGGCGCAAGACCACTTGCCCTCCCGTCGAGCGATCTTCAGATGCAGGTTGGTAGCCGCGTCGAGCCAGACGTTATTCTGGTCCCAGGCGTTGGGTCCCGGTCCGCCTTGGCCCGACCTGACCGTCCAAGTGTGGCCAGCGAACACAATCTCCCTCGCCGCTGCCGGGCAAGGGACAAGCGCGCCGATTCCTAGCAGCGGTAACAGGATGCCTTGGGTCCAGGTCACTGCTCTACGACGCAATCTGATCTCGATGATGCTCTTGCTATAGTCCGTGACCGGCAAAGGCTCCCGGCCCATTCAATCGACCATGACCCTGCTCAGTGGATACCGCCCGGCGTTCTCATGAAGACCAGCGGGGTTTGGCGGAACGCGCCGAGGTAGAGATCTACAATCTGTTTGCGCACGGCCAGGGAGGCGGGGTGTTTCGTGTGCCATTCGCCCCAGACACCGTACGAACCGATGTCCAGGCCGCCTTCAGGCTCAAACTGCGCAGTTGGACTTCAACGTCGAAAACGCCTGGCACTTCCCAGCCGATGACAATCCCGCTCAGACAATAGTCCGTCGCGTCGCGCGAACCTTGCATGAAGCCGGCGCGCGAACCTGCTTCCAAACCCTGCCACAGGAGCGGCAAGAGGTCTCGTGCGAACGTGACCCATTGTCCCCCGTGCGTGCTTTCCTGGGCGAACGCGTCCGAAGCCAGTGTGTAGATGAACATCTTCGTGTCGCCGAAATCCTGAGCTTGGTAGCTCGGGACCATGCGGTTGCGGTCGTCGTAAATCGGAATACCGAACCAGTAGTATTGGCCGTAGCCAGGCGAAGTCCGATTGCGATTGGCAACCGTCAGGAAGACGAGAAACTGGGCGGCGTGCCTCGAGGGCGTGTAGTCGTCGGTGCGGAAGAGCTCCGAGCGCGTGAGTCGCGCCTGGAGATGAAAGTGGCAGGAGGAAAGCTCGACCAAAGAGGGCAGGTCCGCGAGGCTCTGTTGCACGAGCAGGTGTACCCAAGGCTCCTGCTGGGTCTGGCGCGCGCGGTTGCCATACTCGGCGCGTGCGTTCACGCCGAGGACAAGGTCCCCCTGGGGGCTGCCGGGCCGGCCGACGCACACGCGTTTCGCCAGGTTCGTGAACGACAGCAGCCCGTCGTCGGACCGCGGGGAGCGCGAGGCTGCCAGGGGGAACTTGCTGGACCACTGGGCGAGGTCCCAGGCCGGCTTGGCTGGCGCTGCCACGTCCAAGGCCTCGCCGTAGACCACGCGTTGGCCGGGTTTGGGTTCGAGCAGCAGGAATCCGTGTTGGAAACGCGCGTCGCGGATCAGTTCTCGCTGCGCCTGAGCTGCCGGTAACCGCGGTGAACCCGAGAGACAGAGCAGCAAAAGCGAGAGGGTCGCCAGCGGCCCAAATCCGGGAGTGAACACCTGACGCTTAGCACTCATCTGCTACGCTCGGTTGGCGCATACTCTGACGGGTGCGGCCACAAAGGCAATGGCTTCTGCACTCGATGTTTTTGATGGGTTGGGTTGCCGTGGGAGGGCCTCCCGCCCTGGCTGCTGATGCGGCGGGGCTACCGCGTGGCCACATTCTCTTTCAGGCTGGCTTCGCGGTGCGATGATCAGTCCGGGCATCGATGCGGCAGGACTGCGCGTTCTGGGGCGGGATTGGAACGCGAACCTGATCCGCTGGCAACTGATCCGGCACGGGCGGCCTGGTCAGCCGTCAACGCTGGACGACTATGACAGTTGGTTGGAGGGAGAATTGAAGAAGCTCGATGCCGCGCTGCCGATCTGCCGGGACAACGGGCTCTACGTGGTGGTGGACTTGCCTCACGGTTGGGACTGGAGCTACCACGCCTTCCGCGAGTGGAGCGGCTGGAGCGTCGAGCACGGGTCTGATCGCGGCAACACACGGCCAGCGACTGAGCCGACGGATCGCCAGCGTCTGCTGCAAGGCTGGTTTGCCCTGAATCAGAAACCGAAGTGGTAGACCGCGGGCCGCGTCCATACGCCCTTGGTCTCGCCGGTGGTCGGGGTGGCGTGGTACGCCGGATGACCGGATGACTACATCCCATTTGCGGCTTTGACCTCGACCCCGCGGTGGCTTAGGAGCACAACCCGCAGTGCCGCAGAATCTTCTCGATCACCTCGGTCTGGCGCGTTCGATAAAGGTTTCTTCATTTCTGAGCCACACCTGGGACAGCAGAGCGGATCCGCTTCGTAACACCTGCTTGATCAGCGCCGCCCAGCCTTTACGAGGCAAAAGCCGCGCGTCAACAGCCACACCCTGGTGCGGCTTGAGTCCCGCGATCACCTGCCGAACCCGCGCATACGGCTCTTCGCGGCTCGCGAGCAGGGCGTGCACGTCGAGCTGCCTGAATCGGGCTGGTTGAATCAAGCGCGTTCGGGTCCGCCATCGCGGGTGCCGGAACGTCTGTGTGTCCCACAAGGTCCCGCCTTTGAACAGCAAGTTCGGCTGCCAGAGTAATGGTCTGGCTTCACCGCCTGCGAATCGGCTTGCTGGAGTGGCCATGCATGATACAAGCGACGGCATGAAACTGGTCTCTGGACATTGTCGTCTGCGCGGTTTTGGCCGCTCGGGGACCGGGCTGTGTCTGGTGGGTTTATTGCTGGCAACCGTTGCGCTGCTGGCAGCACCCGAACCTTTGCGCTGCTCGATCGCGCAGCAAGAGGGAGACGTCGTGATCGCCTGGCCCACCGAAGCAGGCAAGACTTACGCCGTGCTACGCAGTGGACTGTTGCATGGGAACTGGGAGGTGGTCTTCGTGCGGACGGCCCCAGGCCGGACACTGACGACGGCGTTGCCTATCGAAGGTGCCACCGCCTTCTTCCGCATCCAGGAACCACCCCCAGAACCACCGGGCATGGTCCTGATCCCCGCCGGCTCATTCCAGATGGGCGACTCGTCCGGCGAGGGCGCGAGTTACGAGCCGGTGCACACGGTGTACGTGAGTGCTTTCTACATGGACCGGACGGAGGTGACCAAGGCGTTGTGGGACGAGGTGTATCAGTGGGCGATCGGGCACGGATATGGTTTCGACTATCCCGGTGCAGGCAAAGCGCCAGAGCATCCCGTGCACACGGTCAACTGGTACGACGTGGTGAGGTGGTGCAATGCGCGGAGCGAGAAGGCGGGGTGTGTGCCGGCGTACTACACCAGTGCGGCACAGACGACGGTTTACCGCACCGGGCGAGTGGTCCTGCAGAATGACTGGGTGAGGTGGAATGCGGGGTATCGGTTGCCGACGGAGGCGGAGTGGGAGAAGGCGGCGTGGGGCGGGGCCAGCGGGCGGCGGTTTCCGTGGTCGGATACGGACATGATCACCCACAGCCAGGCAAACTACTACAGTTCCAGCTCATACAGCTACGACGTCAGTCCCACGCGTCAATACCACCCGGCCTTTACTCTCGGTGGCTGGCCGTACACCAGTCCCGTCGGGTACTTCGCGCCCAACGGGTACGGATTGTACGACATGGCCGGGAATGTGTGGGAATGGTGCTGGGACAAGTATGCGATGGGCTACTATGGCTATCCCACGCGGTCTGATCCCCGAGGTCCGCCCGGGCACAACTCGTACCGCCTGGCGCGCGGCGGCAGTTTCAACGACGAAGCCAGGCGCTGCCAGGTGGCCTTCCGCTGGTCCTTTTATCCACCCAACGGCTTCTCCCACCTCGGCTTCCGGTCCGTCCTGCCCCGAGGTCAGCCGTGAGTGAAAACGGACTGGTGGGCCTGAGGACTTGGAAGGTGGCAAACTGCCAATGGACGCTAATCGGAGCACCAGAGGGGAGGTCCGCCTGACGCTTGCCAATCGCATTCGCGTTTATCCGGAAAGCGCCAAGCAAGCTTGGTGGTTCTTGTTAACTGAAACGTGTTAGCCGTGATAAATGATCGAGAGTCACGTAGCCGACCCTTAAGCGGGCGGGAGTGATCCTGTCCGTTGAAGCTGGGGAAGGTCAACGCGCGAGCCGTAGCGTCCCGCGAACTCGGTTCGGCCTCGTTACGCAAAGTGGGAGTGGCCAGCCTGCCGAATGAGGTGAAGCCAGCATCGGTTGGGAAGGAATCGATCCGGAGCACCAATCGGACTCCCCGGGGTGGAAGGAGACAGCGCGCGCGGAAAGAACCATCAGGAACTTGGCAGGCACGGTTTGGAGTCCTGGCCCGCAAGGCCGGACAACCCCTGGCGGGAAGCCATAACCGCCGGCGGGGCCAAATCGCGGCGTCGGATGGGCTCATAGTAGTGTCGATCTGCCGATCAAGTCGGCAGGGAGCGAAGGAGCCCTGGCCAGAGTCAAAAAAAACGAAGGTCCAGGATCCTGCATGGCGTCTGCTGGTAGCAGCGGGCTCGAAGCGTGAGGATGTCGTGCGGCAGGCTCATGGCCTCAAAGCCGACGGGAAAGGGCTTTGATCCAGCGTCCACGGACAGCTAATCTCCAGACCGATTTCGCACAGAAAGGTCAACGCCTGGCAAAGCAGATGAAAACGTCTCAGCACAACGCGGGCAGGCTGGGGTGAAGAGCCACATGAACCGCGATATCGGGCTGGCGTGGCTCGACCTGCCCTTGGTGGCGCCTGCAGTGCGATGAAAAGGGACATCAAGCACCGTCGGCGGAGGTTTGGGCTAGGAGTCTTGATGGGCTGGGTTGCCGTGGGAGGGCCTCCCGCCCTGGCTGCCGATGCGGCGGTGCTACCGCGTGGCCAGATTCTCTTTCAGGCTGGCTTCGCGGTGCGATGATCAGTCCGGGCATCGATGCGGCAGGACTGCGCGTCCTGGGGCGGGCTCGACGATGGTGACCCAGCCCTGGTCGGTGGCCGGAGGAAGATCGGTGCGCGAATCGAACAGGACAACGCCCGCGCCCCAATCCGTGACACTCGCGGTGGTCTCGACCTGGTACACCAGATCGTTGCGGCCGGCGTCAAAGGGGAATCGGATCGCGGGGCGGGACGGCGTGACTGCATACTGCGGGACGCGGGTGCCGGGATGGTCGGTGAGCGCCAGACCCAGCGCGTAGCGCACTAGGTTGGGAATGCCTTGCCCCCGCGGATCGGCGCCGGGGCCGGCCACCGCTGCGTTGGCACGGTCTAAGGGATCGGGAAACGCGGCGGCTTGCCCCATGCGGCGAACTTCACGGGAGCTCCGCCCAAACGGACCTCGATCGCCCGCCCGCGGACCGTTATGGGCCTGCCGGCTTTGCGTTGGGCTACGGGAGCGGAAAGGTAAGAGGGCAGAACCAGAAGGCAGAGGCGCGCTCGCCGCGCACAGGCAGCGGGCCCTCTCCACTATTCTTCAATCTGACTTCTCCCCCCTAAAGATGGCCACTGGAGTCGGAATCGCGCCGACACCTCCTGGGCTTCAGCCAGGCGTGCAGACTGCCTACACCATCCAGTGGAACGACTGGTCGTCCCAGCCGGTAATGCTCCGGCGTCTTCCGCTTATCGGGCGGACGCTCTGCTCTTGAGCTACGGGACGGGAGAGTGGATCGGGAGGCGCCCAGCGAAGTGCAGAGTGGAAAGTGCAAAGTGAAGAATGAGGAAACAGAACCGCGCTCATCATCCTGCATTCTCCACTCTGCACTCCTGTCAACGCCTCCCGATGATTGGATCTAATCGAGGAACGCCACGTTGGCCATCGTGCGGCTCTGGGTCTCGGTGTTCATCAAGACCCGGTGCCAGAAGGGCAACGTGATGGTCGCATGGTCGCTGTGACGCACCGTGCCGCGGGCATACACACCCGCGTCACGCACCATCACTCGCCACCCCATGCGGGCACGCTCGGGTCGCTCGCGCACGTAATGCTGGTATTCCTCCTCGGTCAAACCGTTGGGGAACTCCCGGCAGACATACACCTTGGTGCCGCCCACACGGGACAGCTCCTGCACCAGGTGCGGCTTGCCCCGACCGCGACGGATGGGTTCGTTGTGCAGCACCCGAACCGGGTCAACGACCAGGTCGGGGGCCGGAACGAAGAACCACTCGCCCTGGCGACGGAACGCGGCGTTACGCCGGCGATTGCGCTGGCGGTTGTCCAAGCCCGCACGGGCCTGGGCCACCTGCACTTCGGCTGGCTTAAGCGATTCCATCGCGGCGGCCACGCTCGACACGCGACCGGGCACCGCGGCGACGAACCAATGCCGTTCGTCATGACCGCAGAGGAAACGGTCCGTCTGCGGCTTGGCGGTGAGCTTGCGGGCCAGCAGGAGCAGATGTTGCCGCTCCGGCTTGGCGTTAAGGACGGAGAAGTCCACGACCTCGGCCAGATGGGTGGGGAGGCGGAGTTCAAAGAACGCGCCGTGACGATCGCGTTGGATGTCGATGGCGTAATCCTCCGGACTCGACCAATGCCGCTCCCCCTGCTGCCAACGCGAGGGGATTGCGCGCACCTTTAGGCGTGCGCCCATGGCGGCGAACTTCGATTCAATGTGTTCAAGTTTCATACTGGATACGGATTGGACCGACGCGGCTTGGGCGGAACTTGACCGCCAGACCGCGCCGTCCGGGTTTGAACTTGGCGCTCGGCTTGAACGCCCTTCGGACGAGTAACTGACTTTGGAGTCGGATGACGGACTTAAGCATAGGGTTCCTTTCGTTGGAGGTTCAGAATGGCGGAAGGCGTGGGTAACGCTCCCACCCCGGCGCTGCCGGTCCCGTTTTCGAGACGGGTGCAGCCAGCTTGTATCTGCCTGCCTTCCGTGAATTGGCTGCTCAGGCTGGAGTCGTTCGCTGAATCCCGCCGGGGATTGGCGGACCCGATGGGACTTGCACCCACAGCCTTCCCGCAGACAACGGGTTGCTCCGCTGACTTGAGCTACGGGTCCAATTGGTGGGAAGTGCTGGTAACGCTCCAGTCGTCGCTTCCGGTTCCTTTTGCGACACCCGGGTTACAGCCGGGCAACCGGATCACTTCCCTGACATTGGTTGCGGGGGTGGGGGTCGCAGCCGGACCTTCTCTCTGGCAAGAAGACCTTCTGCTGCTAAACCACAGCCGCGGAAACTGAAAGGGGCCGGGAGCACGTTGTCCGCACTCACGGCCCGCGCCATTTCAACAAAGATCAAACACCTCTTGGTGATCTACTCGATCCCAACCCGCGGTTTCACGGCGGTTGTTTCGGTGTTTACGGGCACACCTCCTGCGAAGCCCTTTGGCTGCAAATCCAGGCCACACTCGCGCGACGCGCTGGATGGCGACCGGCGGGTGCACCCCACCGCCGGAGAACCTCGGCTCTCCCATGTCGCAATCCGTGTTGGCGTCTCGGACATCAGCTAGATGTCGCGTCTTAGCTCGCGAACCATGTCGGTCCTTTCGCTCATTGGTTTCGGTTTCACTGGTGCATAAGCACAGACAAAAAGCCCCGCTCACCATCGGTAAGCAGGGCTGGAAATCGTTGTCCTCTCGGGACGCTCTACGCCTGCTCACCTTCGACGATTCGGCCGGGGGTTATGTCCCAGGCCTTGATCGCAACTAAGGCGGAACGCATAACCGCTCGACCAATCACGATGTGTCGTCTCTCTGACGACCATCGCCAGTCGTTGGGCGGCTAATATGTTCATGCAGGTTCGCATCGAATAGGGAAGACGTGTACCACAGGGCAGTGGTTACAGTCCACTTATACTTTTCGGGGGAGGCTCATTTTGACTTTGAACGCTCGCCAAGAAGAACTGACGGCGCGCTACCTGCTGACGCATCAGGAGCAAATCCCTGTGTCCATGAAACAGCAGAGGTGGGGTGAATTGGTGGCCCTGGTGGAGTATGTCAGACCAGACGTCCCGCCGGCCTTAACGCGTACCGATCCTGCCCTTTACCGGTTGCTGCGCGAACAGGTCACGGAATTCCACCTTCGGGGTTGGGTGAGGGCGTCGCCGACGTCGTCGGCTGTCTCCAGGCGCTCCGCGACATCGGCTACACCGGTTGGTATTCGTGGGAAGACGAACCCGAGGACCGCAACCCGTTCGCCTCCGCCGTGCGCAATCGCCGGTGGCTTGAGAGCCAACTGCTGGCCTAACTCCTGCCGGGGACGCCTGAGCTGATCCCCGCTCCAGGTTCAACAGATGTGCTAGCCTCAGGGCCGGCGGGTCGCATGAGGAACCCGTGACCATCGTGGTTCACGGCGGCACCTATCGCCTCGACGCGAGTCTGGTGCTTGGCCCTGAGGACTCCGGCACAGCCAGTGCCCCGGTGATCTGGCAGAGATCATCAAGGTTAAGGCCATCGACCGCGCCCAGCGGCGCATCACCCTCGCCCGGCCCTCCCTTTACGGCGTCAAACAGGGGAACCCCTCCCCACGAGGCTCTTGCCCGGCGGCGGAGCGGACTGAAGTCTGCGATCCGGTCGCGTTTTTGCGTGTTTTGTGCCTTTTTGTGGCAATGAATCGCCAATGAAAACAGGGCTTTAAGCTGCGTTCTTGCTTTTTGGAAGTGGTATGTCCAAATTTCACAGATAACGATGATACCTCGTCCTGAGCTGGTTGAGAGAGTGAACGCCGGGCTGGAGCACAGTCCGGTCACCCTGATTCTGGGGCCGCGTCAGTGTGGGAAGACGACGTTGGCCCAGATGCTGGGCCAGAGGCAGGCCGGGAGCTACTACGATTTGGAGAGTCCGCGAGACCTGGCGCGTTTGGCGCATCCGCAAACGGTGCTGGAAGCGGCGCGTGGACTGGTGGTGCTGGATGAGATTCAGCAGCGGCCTGACTTGCTGCCGCTCTTGCGGGTGTTGGCGGATCGGAAGCCGCTTCCGTGTCGCTTCCTTTTGCTGGGGAGCGCGTCGCCCGACTTGATGAAGCATTCTTCGGAGACGCTGGCGGGCCGGGTGCATTTCGTGGACATGAGCGGTTTCACCCTGGCCGAGACCGGGATCGAGCGGCAGACCGATCTCTGGGTGCGCGGAGGATTCCCCAATTCGTTTCTGGCGGCCAGCGAGCCGTTGAGCCTCAAGTGGCGGGAAGATTTCATTCAGACGTTCCTGCAACGGGACATTCCGATGCTGGGCATCCAGGTGCCTGCGGCCACGCTGCACCGGTTTTGGACGATGCTGGCGCATTATCACGGCGGCATCTGGAACGGATCGGAGATCGGCGCTTCGCTCGGCGTGAGCCACCACACCGCCCGGCGGTATCTGGATTCCTTGAGCGGAGCGTATGTGCTGCGGCAACTGCCGGCGTGGTTCGAGAATCTGGGCAAGCGCGTGGTGAAGTCGCCCAAAGTCTATGTGCGCGATTCGGGCTTGCTGCACGCCTTGCTAAGCATCCCGGATTTGGCCGCGTTGCAGGGGCATCCCAAACTGGGCGCGTCGTGGGAGGGATTCGTCATCGGGCAAATCCTGGCGTGGGCCGGGGAGCGGAACGCCTACTTCTGGGCGACGCACAGCCGGGCCGAGCTGGATTTGATGGTGCTGGCGAAGGGCAAGCGCTGGGGCTTCGAGATCAAGTACCAGGACGCGCCGACGATCACAAAGTCCATGCGGATCGCGATGGCGGATTTGAAGCTGGAGCGGCTGTGGGTGGTTTATCCGGGCAAGACCGGCTACCCGATGGACGAGAACATCGAGTGTGTGTCGCTGGCGGAACTGAGCCGGGTCCGGGAGGCGCTGCAATGAACATCATGTTGATTAGCCACAAAGAGGCGCAAGAAGGCGCAAAGAGAATCCAGGAGAATTCCTTGTTGTGTCTTTTGTGCCTTTTCGCGGCCATTCCCTTCCCATGACCGTTCTTGAGGCGCTCATCCAATCGCTCAGCCGGGCCGGTGAATACAACCGGGACGACCAGGTTGCGCCTGCGGTGATCCTGTGGCCGGACAAAGAGCGGCAGTGGGAGCCGGTGCTGCCGGTATGGCGCGCGGTTGCCGCACTTGCTCACGCTGGGGCCGTATGCCGCCAACTGCAAGACCGGCCCGGCGATCTGGCTCCGGTGCATGATTGCTCAAGGTGGTGCAATCGTCCCGGTTGCAGGCAAGCCGGAGGCTTGCGCCACTTTCGCGCAAGTTCTTCAGCAAACGGTCTATTTCAATCCCTACGAACCCATCGAGGTCTCTGAGCGCAACTTGCCTCACTGGCGACAGCCAAGTGTCACCTACTTCGTCGCGTTCCGACTAGCCGATGCCTTACCCGCCGAGAAACTGACGGCGCTCAAGGCGGAGCGGGAAGCATGGCTGAAAGCCCATCCGAAACCCCACAGCGCCGCTGACCAAGAAGATTACCACCGTCTCTTTTCCGAGCCAGTCGCCTTCGCGCAGGAGTTGCTCACAGAAGCTGGGTTCGCCGACCCGGAGGAAGCACGCGCCTAGTTCGAGTTCCCCGTCGGCCGCTGGCTTTGTGTTGAGGTGCCGGACCCTGTCCAGCGCCCCCTTCTGGATGTGTCGGGGATCCCGGCTGGGGCCGGCACGCCACGGCGATCCACAGCCTGTGCGTCGTCGGGTATTACCGGAGGCTGTTCCACGGAAAGCTGAAGCGGGTCTACTCGCATGCGTGGAACGGGTTGGTTTGCGCCGTGGCCGACCTGCCTGCCCCCGAGCTTCTGGCGGAGGTGCGACAGGCTTACGAGGAGGGTCTGGTCGATCCCGCTTTTGCGCGCTTGGGCCCGCAGGAGGTAATCGCTGACGGTGCTGGAGGGCAAACCGCAACTGCGGCCAATCTCGCGCACCGACAGATGGTGTTCATGTTTGAGTCGGAGGATTTCCTTGATTTGACGCATGGATTTTGGTTTTCGTGCCATTGGTGTCGCCTCGTTGTGAGGCGCCACCCTT
>Ga0194125_10010227_pt1 | contig 12854 bp, 3 predicted proteins | sample TA2KigC250mmetaG_FD_148626 | JGI IMG/M metagenome (GOLD analysis project Ga0194125, IMG submission 148626) | Freshwater microbial communities from Lake Tanganyika, Tanzania - TA2015034 Kigoma Deep Cast 250m | ecosystem: Environmental > Aquatic > Freshwater > Lake | place: Tanzania: Lake... | reverse complement strand
AACCTGAAACGGGTTGCCTATCGCCGGAATCGGGAGATGTTCGCTGCGCTGGATTTTTGGGACAGCCCGCAGTCAACGCCGCATCGACTGCTGCAGGAGACCCTGGATCTAATTACCCTGATGCTCGCGTGGGCACGATCGCCGGGCGCGTCTGTTGAACGTGTCCGTGAAACGGTGGCCCGAATCCGACGGACTATCCGTGGTTGGAACGAAGCCCCGGCGGACTTCACGCCCCGTGAACGACCTCGCGCTGGTCTGGCCGTGACCCATCCTCGGGGTGATGGCTATTCGGCCCGCTCGGCGTTAGATGAAGTCATCCAGCTGTGGGGGAACCGGCGAGCAACGTCTATTAGCGTGGTCACTCCGTTCACCGCACCGGAACCGGACCCGGAAGTCGGCGATGCCGTCGTCAACAGGCTCGCTGGGATTCCCCGCACGCGCGAATGTGAAGGCTGGCTCGTTTTGCCGGAGCTTCCCAGTACGCCCGAGGACCAGCAAACGCGACTTCCGTTCCCCGGAGCCTTTAAGAAAAGCTGGAAGGACTTGTTCCATGGGCGGGGTGGTGCATACGTGTTGTCGTTGCCGCTGTGCGTCGAAGGCATGGAAGACCGCAACCGCGCCCTGCACAGCAAGTGCATACTTCTGGAAAACGCCGACGATGACGTGGCATTGATGATGATCGGGTCCAGCAACTTCACGCCTCGCGGCATGGGTGTAGACGTCCACAACTTCGAGGTCAACTTGGTCTTTGAGGACACCGGTTCCGTCAAACGCAACGGATTGCACTTGAGCGACCGACTCGGGTTACCACGCGACTGGCAGGAAGGACTGGAATTGGACGCGGTCGTTTGGCAGACCCCGGCAGAACCGCCTGAGGACGAACCCAATTCACGCCCGGCCCTGCCAGCCTTCTTTGCCTGGGCGACTTTCTCCCAGGTAACGGGCGAACTCAAACTTGGGCTCCACCGAAGTCGCCAGGAACCGGACACCTGGTCCGTCCGACTTCCGGGGTCCGCTGCGGATGCACCGACGCTGTTCGCTCGCCACTTTGAGGTAGCCGATCGGTCGCTATCGACTTTAGTGCATGTGCTCCCCGAGACGATGCGCGCTGCCAATATCGTGGCGCTGCTGGTAGCCTGGCACGACGGCAAGGGCGAGCTACAGCAGGCGAAGCTGGGAGTTAGCGTTGAAAGCGAGGAGCACCTGCTGCCGCCCGAGCAATTTCGGGAGCTGAACGCGGAGGCGATCATCGAATGTCTGATGAGCGGCAAAACGCCCTCTCAGTGGTACGACGGCAAGCATGGGAAGGGCAGGTTGTCCGGGATGGGGGACGATGCTGCCATCGAGTCACTGCGGTCGGTCGACACGTCCTCATTCCTGCTCTACCGCGTTCGCCGATTTGGACGCGCGCTTACGGGGATGTCGCGGCGGATCATGCGAACGCTTGCGCATCCAGATGCGATCCGTTATCGGCTGTTGAAGGACCCATTCGGCCCGGTTTCGCTGGCTCAGTCCATTTCACGCGCGATTGAAGATGACGAAGGCGGCTGGTGCACGGCTCTCGATGATGAGCACCGGCTGTTTCTTCTAGCCGAAATCCTTTTGACGGTGGCGCACCTGCGGTCACGCCTGATCCGCAAGGTGAAAGGGAAGGACCGCAAGGCGATCGAAGACATCTTCGGGGTGGCGATTCAGCAGTTGCAGCAACTGGCGGACAGCTTGACGACCGGCGACTCGCTCCCTGGGAATCTGCGCGACTACTTGGCCCGCGTCCGTAGGGTCGCCCAGTCAAACGAGGCCGCGGCGAAGGAGGTGCAGCATGTCGATTGATTGGCCGTTCGCAGAATCGGCACTCAGACTCGGCGGCGCCGACAAGCAGCGCATTCAACCGGATGACGCCGCTCGTCAAGCAGAGACAGCGTCGGCCATTCTGCTGGGCTTGGTCGATCGGCCTGGCGTCCTGCTCAGCGATGAAGTCGGCATGGGCAAAACCTACGTTGCACTGGCAGTCGCGGCTTCCGTGATCATTGCCACCAAGGGGCGACAGGGACCTGTTCTCATCATGGTGCCAGGGCGACTGCGCCGAAAATGGCAGCGTGAGTGGGAACAGTTCAAACACCACTGCTCGTCGAAAGGATCGCTGGATTGGATTCGCGACACGTACGCGCACTCGCCAACGGACTTTTTCAAACTCCTCGACGACGATGAGCAGGAACGCAGCCAGCTTGTTCTTACGACGACAGGCTGCTTCTCGCGGGGATTCAACGATGCCTGGATCAAGCTGGCGATGATTCGGCTGGCTCGCCAGAAAACCAAACTGTCGGCCCGCCACAAACACGGCATCTGTCGCTGGGCTCCACACCTTATCCGGCAGACGACGAATCGCAACCTCACTGAGGATGTCGTCAAGAAGCTGATGAAATCGGACGTGTCAGACTGGAAGCAAATCCTGATTCGCGAATGGCTTCTCGACGAGGATGCGGATGATCCGATCCCAGCATTGCTGGATAAGGTGAAGGACGACATCGACTGGCGCGATTTGGTCAACGTACTCCGTGAATCGCTGCCGAAACGAACTTCGGATAACATCGCGCAACGCATGAAGATGATTCGGAAGAAGTTCAACGACGCTTGTCAGGGTATCTACGAACAATGGCTTCGCCTCTCAAAATGGCACTCGCCACTGCTAATCCTGGACGAAGCTCATCACGCCAAGAACGACCATACCAATCTTGCCCGTCTGTTTCGTCAATCGTCGGCCGACGACGTGAGTCTGCTGCGGGGCAAGTTTCAGCGCATGTTGTTCCTGACTGCAACGCCATTCCAACTGGGGCACCAGGAGCTGATCCGAGTGATCCGTAGTTTTGATGCCGTGCGTTGGAACAGCCGTCGGGCGCCGAAGAAATCCCGTGAGGAGATACAGGCTGAAGTCGAGCAGCTAGAGGCGGCGCTGGATGCGAACCGGTTGGCGGGCCGGCGGCTCGATCGACTGTGGGGTGCGATCCGATCCGACATGCTTGGCGCACAAGATGTCAGCACTTGGTGGAAGGGAGTCGAGCGACAACCCAAGGACGCCTGGGAAACGCGGCTCGTTGAGTACGTCAACGACTGTCACGCGACGCGGGACAAGGCTCAGGCGTTGCTACGGCCTTGGGTGATTCGCCACAACCGCCCCCTGGATCTTCCCGCAAACGACGGAGAGCAAGCTTGCCGGCGTCGTCTCGGGATCTTCGGAAAGGCGATCACTTCCGACGCTGGAACCGCCGATGGCGGCGAGCTTGGCTTGCCTGTCGCCAAGGATGCAGCACTTCCCTTCTTGCTGACGGCCCGTGCCCAAGGCGAATTAGCTCAGACTTCGGGCGCGAGAGCGTTCTTCGCTGAGGGGCTTTCGTCGTCCTACGAAGCCTTTCACCATACACGTACGGTGAGGGGCAAAGCTCGCGACATGAACGACGACGGGAGCCCTATCGAGAACGTCGACTCCGACGACGAAAGCGATGCCACGATCGTACCAACGAGTTGGTACGAACAACAGGTCGCGCAGATCATCCCGTCGCGTGACGCCAGTCGACGGGATCGGCTGCTGCATCCGAAGGTCTCCGCGACCGTCCGTCGGGCCGTGGATCTGTGGACTGGCGGCGAAAAGGTCCTGGTGTTCTGCTTCTACCGGGAAACGTGTCGGGCCTTGTACGATCACATCCGCGAGGAGATCAACGATCGGACACTTCAAATCGCTGGCGAGAAACTGGGCGGTGAATATCGAACCGACACTGCAGGAACGCAGGAGTTTCTGACACGAATCGCACGCAGGTGCTCCGAAGAAGGTCGCCCGTTTTACGAGGAAGTCCAACGTATCCTCTCGCAACCGTTCCAGCAGGACAAGTACAGCATCTTCACCGACGACCAAAGGCGTCAACTGGTCGAGGTTCTGGCGGCCTACTTCCGTGCCCCATCCTTCCTGGCGCGTTACCTGCCACTTGACGATCCCGACGTGCAACGTGCCTGGGAATTGGGTGAAGGACGACGCGAGGTACTGGAACCAGGGATATGGGCGCTAAGTCGCGGTATCGAGGAACAGACGGACCAGTCGAACCAGACCTACATGAGCCGCGTTGAACAGTTCCTGGACTTTGCCATCGAGTTGGCGGAGCGAGCCCAATACGACCGTGATTCAAGATCGGATGACAACGAAGATGAGCCCGACGATCCCCTCCAGGAATGCCTCAGCGCCGTTTCGGTTTACTCGCGACCTCGCCGCCCCGACAAATTGGATGCGGACGACGAACAGGACGAACCCGACGAGGACGACGGCAGCTACCGAGTGGTTCCGCTCGTGCGAATCGTCCACGGCGACACGAAGCAAGAAACACGAGAGCGGCTCGCGTTGGCCTTTAACAGCCCGCTATTCCCCGAGGTACTCGTCAGCAGCGGAGTCATGGGGGAGGGAATCGACCTGCATCGTTTCTGCCGGCACGTGATCCATCACGACGGCTACTGGAATCCCAGCACTCTGGAACAACAAACGGGCCGATTGGACCGCATCCGGTGCAAGGCTGAAGTCTGTCGGATGCCGATTCGAGTCTACCAGCCATTCATCGCCGGAAGTGCCGACGAAAAGATGTTCCGCGTTGTCCGCGATCGCGAACGATGGTTTCAGATCGTCATGGGCCAGAAGTTCGAGTTCGATGAGGGAGCCAGCGAAGAAATCGCCGTCCGGGTGCCGCTACCCGAGACCCTTGCGAAACAGTTGACGTTCAATCTTGCGCGGTGGAAGAGATAGGTCAATTTCGGCTCAGGAAGTCGGGAGGTAAGCGGGCATGACCAGGCCACATGCAACGACCGCCGGCGAAGAGTCCCCCTTCCGCACGAACCCATCGGCGATTTCCCGGTACTTCTTCCACGATTGCGAGCGGTTCTTCCGCTACAACGACCAGATCACCAACAGCGACTACCAGCGACTGAATCAGCTCGATGCGCTCGCCGCCGGCCGAGAGTTGAGGGGACTGGTCCAGGCCGGCCTTGTCCAGCAACAAATCGCCCACCCATGGACCTACTACCCGCTGACGGTGCCCAGGGAACTACCGGGCCAGCGTCAGGGGGTATCTCAAGACGAGCAGATTCTGACCTACGCGCGAGAGAAGGGCTCGGTTGGGAGCGCGGAATGCCAAGCCCTGCTCAAGGTCGACTACAAAAGGGCCTGGTACCTACTCAAGAACCTGACAGAAAGCGGGTCTTTATCCCACCGAGGGAAAGGCAAAGGGAGGCGGTACTTCCCGTCGGGGACGTAGATATTCCGAAATCCGCCCGGATATTACGAACGATTAGGAATAAACCGCGGCAAAAGGCGAGGCGACCCTCCGCAGGAATCAACGGACTGTCGAAAAGAGCCGGCAACGGCTGCGGTGGGCGCAGCGCAAGGTTCATTTGGCTCGCTCAGTCGGGCACTGTGAGGCTTCCGATGACTGAACCAAGGCTGACGTCGTTGCTAGACCAGATTGTCGAACGAAGTGGGCTGGAGCCTCATCAGGGCCATCGGCTTTATGCGTACCGCATCTCCCGTGAGGAATCGGAGGCGCTGCGGGATGCGATTCGCGGAGCGCTCCAATGGCGAGTGGCATTGAAGCGGGAGGACGCCGCAGCTTTCTGTCTGTTTGCCGCCGAATGGTTCCGACGTTTCCATCGCGAGGGGCCCTGGAAATGGGACACGATCCTCGTCGACGGTTTGGGTCTTGACGGGGACCGTGCCTTGACCTTCCGCAGGGAATTGGACGAGGTCACGCGGCAGGGGATGGCATGGTGGGGGCAGGCCGTCATCCGCACGCCGTCTTCCCATCGGTACTTGACGACCATTGCCTGCCAGGGCGGGCTTCCCTTGCAGGTGCTTCGCAATCACGGTGCCACGCTGCGGCGCTACTTCCGTGACGTCTTGCGGCAGTACGAAAAATACCGCGATCTGTCGGCGGTGAGCCTGGCCGAGGAACTCGATTATGTACTTGCCCCAACGTTATGTCAGGATGTTGTTTATGAATTGACGGGAACGTTGATCGAGGCGATCTCGAACCTGCGACGTCAGTCGCTGGAGGCAGACAATGCGGGCGTCGACCGCATGGAATACCTGGACCAGAAAAAGCCTGAATGGCGGCGGTTGTTGCCACTTCAACTCGACGATGCGATCGCCAAGGAGTTGATTCAAGGTCTGCTGGCCGAACGATTTGAAGAAGCCGAGTCTCCGCAACTGGCCGTGGAAACTTCGCTTGCCAAACAGCAGGGTGAATGGACAATCGTGCGGCGATGGAAGCCCAGTAGGAGCTTCACGGAAGCGCAGTTGGCTGCACAGCTAGGAATCCCTCCCGAGAGCCTGCCGCCGCGTTTTCAATTGTGCTTGGCAGCGGAAGGGCGGCGCGTGGCGGCGGCCACGGTGGCGAGGATGATGGAGAATCAAATCTTCCGCCTGCAGCCAATGCCTCACTCGGCACTGGCCGGTCCAGAATCGCTGGGGCGTGTGCGCCTGCTGGCCGTAGCCGGAACTCGAGACCTGGCTGCAATCGACCCCGCCGGAGGCGATGTGTTACCTGAATCCCCCTGGGTGTTCGAGGCGCAGGAGCCGTACCGCCTGCTCGGCGTGGGTTCTTTGACCACCCGACGACCAACCGTCCTCGTCGCAGTGCCGCCGTCGACCCCCTGGCACGACCAGTCGTGCGTTCCCATCGGTACGTTGAGCGGAAATCACCGGACGATTCTGCGTGTTGAGGGAAATGCCAGGTTCTTCGCAGATGGGGAACTAACAGCCGCCATTCGCATCAGCGGCGAGGCCGAAGACGGACGCACCTTTGATTTGTTTGGACCTCGGTGTACTCTGGGACCCGGCGGCAGCGAGGTATGGCTGGGGCCACCCAGCGTTCAGGAACGACTGTGCGACGAGACCGCGACGAGGGTCAAGTCGACCGAATTCTTCTGGCGGCCAGCCAGCGGCGGGACGTGGCGCCTGGTGAGTGGGCAAAGCCTTGGCGATGTGATCCTCCGCGTCTTCCGTGACGGCGAGGTTCTCTTCCAAAGCCGCGAAACAATCTTGCCGGAGACTACTCGTTTTCGCCTGTTGCTCGGACCGGGCCGAGAGCAGGGACGCTTGCGGTTCGATGGTGTTGGTGACGTCCAGGTGCATGTCGGCGACCACGCGGGAGTCACGGCTTCGGTGCACAACGAAGGACAAGCCGTAGAGGTTCGCGTTGCGTATTCGGACGAGCGACCGTCGCACTTGGACTTACGGATGACGTTTCCGGGCGGCGCTATTGCACACGTGAAAGCTGCCTGTCCCGCGCCAAGCATCGCCGTCGTCGATGCGGCTGGACGTCCCTGGCCCAAGAACCTCTCCATCCCGGTAAACGAACTCGATGGCCTGCGATTGCAGGTGATTACCGCGCAGCCGGGTAAGTTGTTCGTCTGCGACGACATGGGTAGAGCGCTGGCCCGTGTTGCGGCGGGTTCCGGCACCGACCAGGCTTTTGAGCTGCCACTTTCGCTGATACAGTCGCAAGTGGTCGGATTGCTGGCACGATCGGCGGATCCAGATGGATCAGTACTTCTCTTAGTCGAGCAACATACAAGGAGTGCCCAAAGACTGGAACAGATCAGGGTCTCACGGTACGTCGGGTCGCTCGAGTGCACGAGCGACGCTGCTGCATCGCTCTCCGACCAGGGAGCCGGGGATGCGACCCAGCCGCGGGATCGCCCTGTGCTGATCGGAGTTCGCGCCTTGACGATGGATGCCTTGGGTGCACGCGTTGAGAGGCTCGGCTTGGAGGCTCGACCACTTGGTCGCCCTGACGACACACCGCCTGCGGACATCATCGAGTCGCTGGCTCCGGGGAAATGGCGGTTTCATCGAGAGCTGTGTACACCGGGGCCCTGGTTAGTAACAGCTTGGCTTGATGAAAGAACCTGCCTGCGTCCGATGCGAGTCACGGTTCGAGGCCAGGACCTGCCCTCGATCGAACCAGCCGCGACCGCTCCCGAACAACAGTTTGAGGCCGTGTTATGTATGCACGACGATGGCGAACGGCGACAAGCCTGGGACGTATTTGTTGGGGTTTTGGCGAGTGACTTGTCCCACCCCGGCTGGGCACCCATGCTGAGCCTTGTTGATGCCTGCCGCAGACTGCCTGTCACGACGTTCGAGGCAGTCGCGGCGTTGACCCGGTGTGCGGAGGCAGTCGCGTATCTAGGGATCCTGCGGCCGGACGATATGTGGTTGTGGGACCGTCTCCAACATTTGCCGTTCCTCTGGGCACTCGTCCCCGTTCGGGCCTGGGTTACAGCCGCCAGACGATATGTCGACCACTTGCGGAGTTCGCTCTCCACAGCGGGACTAGCGGAGGCCCAGACCAGGCAAATGCTCGAAGACTGTTTGAAGGGTTTTCTTGGGCAAGGAGCGCTACGCTGCCCGGCAATCGACTGTGTGGCAGCGTGCCTCCGATTGCTCTGCCGGGACTATCTGCCCGTGCCGGCCGCGTGCAGCAGTGATTGGCGACTGCTGCCCAATCAGAAGTCGGCCTTGACGAAGGAGATCGAACACCTCCGTACTCGCCTGGTATCGGAACACGATGGCGACCGATGGCCCACACCACAACTCTGGGTGCCGGTCGGAATCCAGGCTTACGTCAATGCCGTCGCTCTGTACGCATCACAGGGTTACCAGAACGACGTGCTGCGAGCTCCGATCCTGGCAGCCGCATGCGCCGTTCTTGATCTGCCGGTCGACCGCGACACGATCGCCAAATTACAGGAGCTACGGGGCTTTGATCCAACGTGGTTTGACGAGGCTCAGGTTAGGGCAATGTTCATTATGGCCGGTCATCGACTTTCCGAGGATTGCCGGTGCTTTGACACTTGATGCGTTCGCCGTGCGATCGGCTTTGGAACGTCGGGCTTCACTTTCAGCCTGGAAAGGCTGAGCTACGTTTCGCGCTATTCTGCAAACAGGAGTGTTCTACATGACGGCTGGATACTTCACCTCACTCCTGCAGCAATTGCGCGAACGACCGGCCCGAGCCACGGTCAGTCAGATATCCCCCTCGCATGACGCGCTGCGAGCCTACCTCCAACAGCGTCTGGAACGCGGGGCGGGCGAAGATGGCAGCTTCTTAAGCCAGCCTGTGTTTGAAGCGTTGTTCGAATACGAAACCTGCGAGCAGCGTCTGGAATCACTGGCACTCTTGCACCCCAGATTGCTCGCACAGCTCGATGATCCTCCGAAAGAACATAGCGAAAGGCGATTTCCCAAGGCTCGACGCCCCTACATCCATCAGGTTGAAGCCTGGCGGGCATTGAGGCAAACGCCCCCGCGTTCCGTGATCATCAGCACGGGCACAGCGAGCGGAAAGACCGAGTGTTTTCTGGTTCCGATTCTCGATGATCTTGTGCGCGAGCTCGCCGAGAGGAACTCGCCCTTGGTCGGGGTGCGTGCCTTGTTCTTGTACCCGCTCAACGCCTTGATCAACTCACAGCAAGAGCGACTCGCAGCTTGGACGGCCGGCTTGCGTGGCGGGGTGCGGTTCTGTCTGTACAACGGCGCCACGCCCGATTCTGTGCCCCAAGCGAAACAGCAAGCCAGGCCCGAGGAGGTACTCGCCCGTCGAACGCTGCGCATGTCGCCGCCACCCATTCTGGTCACCAACGCCACCATGCTGGAATACATGCTGGTTCGCCATGTGGACGCGCCGATTCTTCAGAAGTCGCGAGGGATGCTGCGGTGGATCGTACTGGACGAGGCGCACACCTATCTCGGGTCGAATGCGGCCGAGATCGCGTTGCTTTTGCGCCGAGTCATGCACGCGTTCGAGGCTGATCCGCAGCAGGTGCGATTTGTGGCCACCTCGGCCACGATTGGCAGTAAAGACGACAAGGCGGCCTTGGAGAGATATCTGGCGGATCTCGCCGGAGTGCCCGTCGACCGCGTGCTGGCGATTGATGGACGTCGCGTAGCGCCGCCCCTTACGCCTGAGCAAGAGCAGGCCGTACTGCCTATTCCCAGCCGCGAACAACTGGAGACGCTGCTGGCCTACGACGAGCGTCGCGATCGCTTGGCCAGAGTGCCGGGGATTCGGCGGTTGCGTCACGAGTTGACCAAACAGGCACGGCAGTTGAACGAGGTCGGCAGGATCTTGGGGGCGCCCGACTCCCCCGAGGATCTGCTATGGTTGCTCGATGCCTGTTCCGAAGCACCGCCCGATAGTCCGGAAAAGCCGCAACCACTCCTGCCGCTGCGGGGAAACCTGTTCATGCGGACCCAAGCGGGGGCCTGGGCTTGCTGGAATCCCACCTGCCCAGGGCGAAAAGATACACCCCTTGATACCCCCGGCTGGCCGTTCGGCACGGTTTTTCTGGAACGCCGGAGGACCTGCACGCACTGCGAGTCACTGGTGTTCGAACTTGCGTCGTGCAGCAGGTGCGGCGAAGTCTACCTTGGCGCGGTCGAAGGGCCCGGTAACTGTCTGGAACCGGCGTCTTTCGACGAAGATGTCGAAAACGAAGGTCCGGAAAGCGAGGACGAATTCGACGAGGAAATGGGGTCGATGCCAGTCGGCGGCCTGGTGCGACAGCTGTTGTGCGCCCGGGAGGCAAACGAGTGCACTTGCGCGCCGACGCGATACAACCGCCTGACAGGTGAGTTGACCGTCGACGATAGCGAGGGCGTGGAAGTAGTCTTCGCCAAGAATGACGACGACTGCCGGCCGCGTTGTGTGGGCTGCGGGGAACGTGAACCGAACGCCCGGGATCTATTTCAGCCGATGCGACTCGGAGCGTCCTTCTACCTGGGAGTGGCGATCCCAGCGATGCTCGACCACGCCCCGCCTCATCCGCAAGAACGGGGCCAGCCTTTCGAGGGCCGTCAGATTATTACATTCAGCGACACGCGTCAGGGCACAGCCCGTTTTGCGATGCGAGCCCAGTTGGAGTCGGAACGCAATTTCGTTCGGAGTTTCGTTTATCACAAGCTCTGGTCCCTGGTGAAGCCGGAGGATCCCGAGGCAATCGAGCACAAACGGCAGGCGAAGAACGCGCTCGAACCCCTTGTGAAGAGCAACCCGGCTCTGAGGTCCGTGTTCGAGCGAGAGGTGCAAGAATTGGCAAAGATGGAGGCTAGGCTGCGTACGCCCACGGCCTCGATTGCGTGGACCGAACTGGTGGCCACCCTCGCCGGCGAGCGGGTCGTGCGCGAGTATGTTCGTGACGCTGCTCGACTGCGGTATCTGCCGTCGCTGCTTGCCCCAGAGGATTTTGCGCAGCTGTTCGCGTTTCGCGAGTTCGTTCGCCGCCCCCGCCGACAGAACTCACTGGAGACACTCGGACTGGTCGCGATGGCCTATTCACCCCTCGACAACCTGACTGATGCTCCGCGCGAATGGACGCAGGTAGGGTTCACTCTCGCCGAGTGGTGTGATTTTCTGAAAATCTGCCTCGACTTCTTTGTCCGCAGCATCACCGCCGTCGATGTCCCGGTCGATTATCTGCGTTGGATGGGCACGCAGATCGTTCCCAACTACGTCGTGGGGCCAGACAGTCCGGCGACCGGCAAGTACTGCCGTGCGTGGCCCGCGATCCGCCCGCGGCGGCCGATTCCACGCCTAGCCCGACTGCTGGCTGTCGCGATGTCGCTCAATCTCCAAGACGCCGACGACTTGAACCTCGTAGATCGTTTGTTGCGTCGGGCTTGGAGCGACATTCAGGCTCTGGGAGTTCTCGATCAGTCGCAGGATGGATATCGCCTGCAAATGCGACGAACGTCGATGCGCCTTGTGACAAAGGCCTGGAAATGCCCCGTAACGCGGCGACTACTGGATACCGTCGTGCGCGACTTCTCGCCCTATCAACCCCGCCGCGTTTCTGACGTGCCGCCACGGGCAATGCCGATGGATATGCCACACTTGAAGTATTCATTTCGCAGAGAGCAAGGCCATGACGTGAGCCTGGAAACCATCCGGAAATGGCTCAATTGCGACGAGAAAGTTGACACCGCCCGACGGGCAGGGGTCTGGGCCGAGCTATGCGACCGATTTGTGCGATTCACTGCATATCTCGAAGTCGCCGAACACTCAGGCCAGCTCAACAAGGACCGTCTTGCCGAACTGGAAAAACGCTTCCGCGAGGGAAGAACGAACCTGCTGAGTTGTTCGACGACGATGGAAATGGGAATCGACATCGGCGGCCTCACGACTGTGGCTATGAACAACGCTCCACCTGGTCCGGCCAACTGGCTGCAACGTGCTGGCCGTGCGGGACGTCGAGAAGTATCTCGAGCCTCGACGTTGACACTCTGCCAAAGCCAACCCCATGCCGAGGCAGTGTTTGCCAATCCTCTCTGGCCGTTCACGACGCCCGTGCATGTCCCACAGGTCTCGCTCAACAGTCAGCGAATCGTTCAACGACACGTTCAGGCACTGGCGCTCGGGCGATTTCTAGCCACCGGCCCTGCCGACGATGCCTTGCGATTGACCTGTGGATGGTTTTTCGGGACTGACGTCAGGCGCGTCGATTCGCATTGCCACGAGTTCATCGCGTGGCTTCAGGGAGCGGCAGAGCAGGACGACGAACTCCAGCGGGGCGTCGAACGCATAGTAGCACGCTCAATCCTCGAAGGAACCCCGCTGTCCCGCTTGCTTGAGGCAACCGCGACCCTGATCGAGGATATCACGGAACGGTGGACAACCGAACACGATGCGCTGCTCGAACAATTGCTGTTGATGGGAGGCGAGACGGTCAATGAGGAAGCCCGCGTCTCCCCGGAGCAACGGGCCGTGTCTAGCCAACTCAAGCGGTTTCGCGGCGAGTACTTGCTCAGCGAGTTGGCGAGCAAC